>OFOK01000009.1_pt1 | contig 172537 bp, 157 predicted proteins | sample 1542001 | NCBI WGS metagenome assembly OFOK01 (sample SAMN04209242, study PRJEB22552) | human gut metagenome | biome: gut; material: feces | host: Homo sapiens | place: USA: Oklahoma
TACATCTACATTTTCACAGTCCGAAAGGTCCAGGATTCTCCCTGAAGAGAGCACCAACCGTACAGCTTCCGGAACCGTTGCTGCAATTTCCGGCTGAGGAAAAAGACGGGCTTGCCGGTAAAACAACCAACCCGTTCCCAACAATAAACATATTCCGGCAGCAACAACACCGACTCTCCACCAGATATAAGTACGCCAGGCCGTCCGTTTCTGAAAATTTTTCCATTGACGGTCTATGTCTATCTTTTCATAACGGTCAGCTAACCCCTCCGGGTCAATATGCTGTAGATTTTTAAATGCTGATTTATCACGTGGATTCTCCTTCAGCCATGCTTCTAACTGCTCTGCTTCTCTCCCGTTTAACCCCCAAAGCCGGCGCTTGCAAATCAGACGGGCCAGCTCAATGTATTTCTGAATAGTTTCCATTTATTCCTGTTTTATACCATAAAAACAATTCAGAAAAAAAAAGGTATGAGCTAAAATTGATTTTTTTTCACACTATTTACACAAACAAGCAAAATAAAAGAAACAGAATGTGCTAATATTTTTCTCAATTCCTTGTAAGCCATCATTTTATGAGATTTCACCGTAATAACACTAATCCCCATTTCTTCAGCTATTTCTTTATTTTTTTTCCCTCCAAGATGTAATTTTATGACAGTCTGACATTGCGGAGTCAAACACCGGATGGCCTCATAAAGGACATAATGTGCTTCTTCATCCAATACGGAGCTGAACATATACTCTTCTGATTCCAGCTCTTTCAAATATTTCTGTGAATATTGTTCTCTGATTTTATGGTGTTTTAAGTAATTGAGCGCTTTGTTACGGATAGTTTTATAGATAAAAGCATGCAGCATTATCGGAGAATCGTACTGATTACTACCCGACTCCCATACAGAAATAAATGTTTCCTGAACCAGATCTTCACAAATATAGCTGTCTTCAACAAAACGAACAGTAAAAGCATAAAACTTGGAGAAATTCTCCTTGAAAAACTTTTCAAAAGACAGAATTTCTCCGGTACCAAACCTTATCTGTTTATCTTTATTCAATGGCACCTCCCAAAAGATGTTCTGCAAAATAATGCCGTAATAAATTAAAATAATACGGGGAATCTATACTGTGGTCAGCTCCCGGAATAACCATCATATCAAACAATTTATCCGCCTTGATCAAAGCATTTGCCAGACGGAAGGTATTCGCAGGATGTACATTAATATCCATATCCCCTGTCACCAGCAATAATTTTCCCTTTAAATTCGCTGCCAATTCCATTATTGTAGGAATCTTCGATTCAAAAATATATTTTTTTATACCATCTTTGCGGTGAATCTACAACTGTTATTTTACCTCGACTACGGTAATATTCTGCGCGCTTACCTTGCATTTACTCAGCACAATGTCCCGGATCTGGGCCACCTCTTCTTTGGTCAGGCCGTCGTTTGTGGTCATAACGGTGATGTTTACCTTATCGCTGTCGATAAAGGCCACGCAGTCCACAAAGCCCTTTGCCTTGATCAGGTTCTCAATATCACTTTCAGCGGTAATGCTGTCGATGGTTGCGGTGAGCTTTGCGGTGAGTTCGGCTTTTTCCTCGTCGCTGAGCTTTGCGTTTTTCAGGCTTTTTTGCAGCTTATCCAGCGCTTCGTCCCGCGTTTTGGTGCGGGACAGGCGCGCCTGCTCGAAAAACTTATCACCAGTGGACTCCCCAACGCTCACCAGCTGTGCCTCGCCGTAGTTTTTATCCCCCACCTCGCCGTTCACGGCCAGGGCGTCGGTCACCACGCCGGTGGCGGCCGGGGCGTTTGCCTGGGTGGCCTCCAGGGCAAGGTCGGTGCTCTTGGCGTATTCCCAATTCAGGTACACCGCCACCCCCAGCGCCACCACAAGGGTGAGCAGGGTCATTTTCTGGTTCACTTTGCTGTTTCTCATCGTGCTACCTCCACTAGCTCATTTTTGCAATGCTGATCCGATTGGTGGACACCCCTGTCAGCACCGAGACCGCCTCGGTGATCTGAGCGTTCACCGTAATGTCGTCCGCTCCCTGGCACACCACGGCGATGCCGCGGATCACCGGTTCCCAGGTCATTTCCACCAATGCATCTTGCCCACCCTCCGTATCCATGAGAATGTGTTCCACCTCCCGGCTGCCGCTCTCGCCTTCCTTTTTTTCATCCAGCGCGTACACCCGTTCTGCGCTGGCTTCCAGCGTAACGGCCACCCGAACCTCCCCTGCGCCCTGGATGCTTCCCACCACCTGGGTGAGCTTTTCTTCCAGGGTGCGGGCATATTCCTCGCTTGCCTGGGCGGCCGTGTGCACCAGGGGCGCGGCCTGCTGTTCGCCCTGCTTTTGCTTTGTGGGCGTAAAGCTGCCTGCAAGCAGCAGGAACAGCCCCAGGATACCCGCAAAAAACAAAAGGCTCCCCATATTCAGCTTTTTCCCCTTTGGCAGCAGCTTTTGAAAAAATTCCGTTTTCATTGTTGTTTTTCCTCTGCCCTAACGCTCACATTCTCGGCCGTGCCCAGCGCGTTTTGCACGATCCGGCAGGCTTCGTCCGGCTGGTCGGCCTGCACGGTCACGGAAATCCCGTTTTCCTGCCGGCGGACCTGCACATCACCCTCGATTCCCGCCCCTGCCAGGCTTTGGCGCAGCTGGGCTTCCAATTCCGATCGTGCGTAGCCGTCCACATAGGCGGAATAATCCGCCGGTTGTGCAGCCGCGGTCCCGGCCGCGCCGGCCAGGCCGGACCAGTCCACCTGCTTTACCGGGCTGAGCACCGATAATAAAATATACAGCGCCAGTACGGTTTTTATGCTTTTAAAACTTTCCTGGCGGGGCAAAAGCAGTTCCAGCGCCCCCACCAGGATACATGCAACACAGATTGTAAGCGCCCAGTGCCGCATCAGCCCCCACCCCCTGCAAGGATCATAAGCGCGGTGGCAATGACCACCAGCATAAAAAAGAACACCAGGAACGAGATGCAGATCCCCACGGCCTGCCCCATCCCTTCCAGCACACTGCCGGCCCGGGAAAGGCCAAACGCCTTGGCCGCCGCTCCGCCCAGATAATAGGCGATGTAGTAGCCCACGCTCTGCAAAAGAATGGGCAAAAAGCTCACGGTCAGCACCGCAATGGCGGCAAACCCCAGCGACCCCTTGAGCACCTTGAGGCCGCTCAGCACGCTGCTCATGGCGTCCGAAGCCACGCTTCCCACAATGGGAATGCTGCTGCTCACCAAAAACTGGCCGGTCTTCATGGCAAGGCTGTCGGTTCCCTGCGCCAGCGCGCTTTGCAGCCCCAGCACCGCGCTGAACAGGATCGAAATCAGCCCCAGCAGCCATTTGACCGCTTTTGCCATCAGGGAGCAGCCATCCGAAAGGCCGCCCACGCTGCACAGGCCGGCGGCAGTGTTCAGCGCCAGATACACCTGCAGCACCGGCAGCGCCGCGGTGGTGATGAGCTGTGCGGCAAAGGCGGCCATGGTCAGGAACATCCCGCTGTAGATCGCGGCCTGCCCCGGCTGGCCGCAGCTCACCAGCACGCCCGAGAACACGGGCACAAAGCTTACAAGATACGTCTGCCACTGCACCACGCAGTCGCTCACGGTTTTTACAAGCCCCAGCGCGGGCTGAAGGCTGAACGCAAACATCCCCAGCACGCAAATGCTCTCCAGCGGCTGCTGCCACTCTTTCTGCGGGGCCAGCGCCAGGGCCACGGCTCCCAGCAAAGCGGCCCCAAGCACCTGCACCAGCAGGCGCACGGGCTGTTCCGCCTGCTCTTTCAAGGCGGCCAGCGCGCTTTTCACCAGGTCCCCCAGCGAAAATTGACGGAATTCTTCGGCGCTCACGCCGGGCTCGTCCAAAAAATGTTCCACGTCCTGCGGCAACTCCTGCGCGTGCGCGCAAAGCGGCAAAAACACCAGAAGGGCCAGGCAGCAAAATAATTTTTTCATTGTAAAAACGGGATCAGCGCCCCCATAATCTTTTCGAACAGCGGAAGCGCGCATACCAGGATGAGGCAGCGCCCCGCCAGTTCCACTTTTCCCGCAAGGGCGCTCATTCCCGCGTCCTTGCACACCTCCTGCATGTTCTGCGCCACCAGCGCAATGCCCGCAGCTTTCAGCACACAGACAAAACTTGCCTGATCCAGGTAGCCCGAAAGGGTATCCATCCATTCCAGCACCGGCTGCGCAAGGCCCAAAAGATAGGCCAGCAGGCACACCGAGCAGGCGGTCAGGCACATCACCGCATAAGCGGGCAGATACTGGCGCAGCAGGGCGGTCAGGATGACCGCCACCATTACAAACGCCGCGATTCGGAACATCTCCATCGCCGGTCACAGATTGAACAGCGCTTTGATGCTGACAAACAGATCGCTGATCTGCCGCACCAGCATCGACAGCACAACGATCAGCCCCGCCAGGGTGGTCATCATGGCCTGGTCCTCCCGCCCGGAGCGGATGAGCAGCTGATTCAAAACCGCCACAATGATACCAATGGCGGCAATCTTGAATACCAGATCGATATCCATAGGTAATTTCCCCTTCCTGCGCTTATGTTCAAAGCAGCAAAAGCGCCAGCAGCGCACCCGCGCACAGACCCAGTTTGGTGTAAAGCTCTTCCGCCGTATGGGCTTGCCGCTGCGCCTCTTCCAAAAGCTCAGCGCACCGTTTTTGATAATAAGCCCCCTGCCGTGCGCTTTCCTCCCCCGTGGCCTGGCCCAGGGCATCAAAAAAGCCCTGCAAGGCCTGCCGTTCTGCCAAAGTCAGCGCGGCGGGCAATTCCAGCCGGCGCAGCGAAGTGCAGCGCCCCAGTTCCAGCAGCGGGAACGCCTGTTCCGCTTTCAGCTGTTCCAGCAGATCCCCCAGCGGGGTGGCGCGGTAGCAGATCTCGCCCTGAACGCGGGCCAGCAGCTGTTCCAGCTGGCGCAGCGCTTCTGCCCGCCTGCGTGCCCGCGCCGCTTTTTGCCAGCCGGCGGCAGCGCCTGCCAGCACCACCAGCGCCGCACCTAAAAATTTGAGCAGGATCACAGCCAGCACACCTCCCGCACCGTGCCCGGCGCCTGGGCCCCCGCCAGCAGCGCCACGCAGGAAAAGTTTTGCGCGAGCAGGGCGCGGGTGCAGCCAAACCGCTCTTCCGGCGCAGCCAGGCTGCTGCCATGCACAGTGCAAACAAAGCTCACGCCGCCCTTTGCCCCCTGGGTCACCGCGGCCAGCTCGGCGCCGTCGCCCAGCTCATCGCACAGGATCACCTGCGGCCCCAGGCTGCGAAGCGCCGAAACAATCCCCTCGCACTTGGGGCAGCCGCTGAGCACATCCACATGAAGCGGCACCTGCCCTGCAAAACCAAATGCGCCGCAGGGCCAGATCTCCATGCGCTCGTCCACCACCGTGGTCTTTTTGCCCTGGCGGCTCAGCAGGGCCGACACCGAGCGCAGCAGGGTCGTTTTTCCGCTGGAGGGCGGCCCCACCAGAACCAGCCCCCGAAACGGCCCGGCCAGGTGCCTGCGCAGCTCTTCCGGCAGCGCCGGCAGCACCGAGCGCGCAACGCGCAGATTGAGCGAGGTAATGGTCCTGAACCCTTTCAGTTCGCCCTTTTCCAGGTGCAGCACCCCGGCCACCCCCACCCGATGCCCCCCCGGCAGGGTAAAAAAGCCCTGGGCGATCTGCTGTTCGTAGCTGTGTACCGAATGATCGCACAGGGAAAAGAAGCATTCCTGCAGCTGTGGGTGGGTCAGCACAGCCTGCTGCCCCGCCCCTGCCGGCAGGGGGACCGGCACAGGCCCGGATGCGGTGGAAAGGGTGACCGGCCGCCCGCTGCGAAGCCGCACTTCCTGCACGGTACAGGCGAGCGGGGGCGGCACTTCCGCAAGCGCAGGCCGAAGAAAGGCAGGCAGGCGCTGGATCGCACTGTAATACTCGTCCATTTCCTTTCACCATCCTTTGTTTTAAAAGATATGTCCGCCCGGGGCGCCCTAGAACAAAAAAACGGCCCTCCCCAAAAGGAAGGACCGCTCAAATCCGGGCCGTATTCTATTTCAGCAGTTCCAAAAACTCCGCCTCGCTGAGGACCTGCACCCCCAGCTCCTGGGCTTTGGCAAGCTTGGAACCCGCCGCTTCCCCGGCCAGCAGATACGAGGTCTTTTTAGACACCGAGCCGCTGGCCCTGCCGCCGTTTTTGGCGATCAGCGCCTCGGCTTCGGCACGGGACAGGCTCTCCAGCGTGCCAGTGACCACAACCGTTTTACCCGCCAGCTTATCCGTTTTCTCCTCGCCGCGCCAGCGCATGTTTACCCCGGCCGCCGCCAGCCTTTCCAGCAGATCGGCCGTTCCCTCTTTTTCAAAAAACTCGGCCACGCTTTGCGCCATCACGCCGCCAAAACCGTCGATGGCGCTGATCTCTTCCGGGTCGGCGGCCCGCACCGCCTCCATGCTGCCAAAGTGTTCGGCCAGCAGCGCCGCGGCCTTGTCGCCTATATTGCGGATGCCAAGGCCGAAAATAAGCTTATCCAGATTGTTTTGTTTGGAAGCTTCGATTGCCGCCAAAAGATTGCGGGCGCTTTTTTCCTTAAACTTGTCCAGTGTGAGCAGCTGTTCCTGCGTAAGGCTGTAAAGATCCGCCGCCGACCGCACCAGCCCCCGCTGCGCAAGCTGGGCCGCCACAGCCTTGCCCAGGCCGTCGATGTCCATGGCGCCCCGGCTGGCAAAATGAATCAGGTTGCGCAGGGTCTGTGCGGGGCACTCGGGGTTCACACAGCGCAGGGCCGCCTCATCCTCCAGGTGCACCACAGGCGCGCCGCAGGAGGGGCAGGCGCTCGGCATGTGGTATACTTCCCCCTCTGCATGGCGGGTCACCGCCACCACCTCGGGGATGATGTCCCCCGCCTTGCGCACCCGGATGGTGTCGCCCAGGCGCAGATCCAGCTGGGCGATAAAATCCTCGTTGTGCAGAATGGCGCGGCTCACGGTGGTGCCCGCCAGCTGCACCGGCGCAAAGCGCGCCGTGGGCGTTAGAACGCCCGTGCGCCCCACCGACACATCCACCCCCAAAAGCTCGGTTTCCTTCTCTTCGGGGGGATATTTAAAGGCGATCGCCCACCGGGGGAACTTGTTGGTGCTGCCAAGCTGTTCGCGCTGGGCGAAATCGTTCACCTTGATAACCGCACCGTCCATATCAAAGGTCAGTTCCCCCCGCATCCCGCCGATCCGCTCGATTTCTCGGATCGCATCCTCAATGTCGGTGTAGATGTTGTACCGCGGCGACACAGGAAAGCCAAGGGCCTTTACGTAATCCAGGCTCTCGGTGTGGGTGGCCGGCTGCGGGCCGCCCCGCAACTGCTGGATGTTGAACACAAAGATGGACAGGCCCCGGCCCGCGGTAACGCTGCTGTCCTTCTGGCGCAGGCTGCCCGCCGCCGCGTTGCGGGGGTTTTTAAAGGGCTGCTTATCGCTGAGCTCCTGCTCCTCCACCAACTTTTCAAAGGCGGCGTGGGGCATATACACTTCGCCCCGCACCTCCAAAAATGCCGGGGCATTCGGCAGCTTTTTGGGGATATCCCGGATGGTGGCCAGGTTAGCCGTAACATCCTCGCCCACCACGCCGTCGCCCCGGGTGGAACCGCGCACAAACTCCCCGTCCCGGTATTCCAGGCTCACGGAAAGGCCGTCGATCTTCACTTCCACCACATATTCCGGCACAAGGCCGTCGCCCCGCACCCGGCGGTCGAATTCCCGCAGCTCTTCAAACGAAAACGCATCCTGAAGGCTTTCCATTTTTACCTCGTGCACCACCTTGGCAAAGCGGCCGGCCGGGGTGCCCCCCACTTTTTGGGTGGGTGAATCCGGGGTAACGAGTTCGGGAAATTCGGCTTCCAGCCCTTTAAGCTCGCGGTTCAGCGCGTCGTATTCAAAGTCCGTGAGCTCCGGGGCGTCCTGGTCGTAATAAAGGCGGTTGTTATGTTCAATCACGCGGCGCAGCTCCTGCACGCGCTGTTTTGCCTGCTCCAGCTCCAAAGACGTATCACCTCGATCATAAATCTTGGCGCAAAGTACACGCCAACGGCTATTAGTATATCACATTTTGCCCGCCAAATCTCCACCCTGCGCATAAAATTCCGGTACCTGCCCCACAATGAGCATCTGCGCCACACACACCTCGCTGGTCACGGTGGTCTCGGCCTGCGCCCCCGCCAGCATCGCGCATAATTCCACCGTAAAGGTCACATTTACTTCCAGTTTTGTCTGGTTTACACCGGCGCTGGAAAAGCGGCTTTCCACCTTGCTTTCCACATTTGAAAGCGGGACCGCCCGCACCGTGAGCTCCGGCCCCAGGCCCGCCAGCGCCTGCACGCCGGTCAGGGTGCCCAGAGGCACGGCAAGCTTTGCCCGCCCCAGCGAATCCAAAGACTTGCTCAGGGTTTCTTCCAGGTCGTTCTGCAATTGGTTGAGCCGCAGGGTATCGCAGGCCACACTCACGATCTGGCCCGCCCCGTCCCGCTGGATGTCGTACAGCTCTTTATACAGCTCCGGCCGCTCGTCGATGGTCTTGTTCACGGCGTTCTGCATGGTGTGGATGCACAGGTCCCGGCACTCGTACTGGGCGATGGTCAGTGCCACCGGCCGCACCTTTTGCTCCAGCGACACCAGCGAGAACGCCAGCAGCGCCAGCAAAAAAAGGACCGCCAGCAAGAACTTGTGCCGGGCCCGCATTTTTTGCCGGGGCGGCCGTTTTACCCTTTTTTGCATGGCGTTTTCTTCCCTTCTGCACGTTTTATCCTACGCTCTACTATATTCGGCCAAAGGGCGAAACGTGAGGGAAAACGCAAAAAGCCGGGCTCTCCACACAGGAAAGCCCGGCAAAAAATGCAGATTTTAAATAGAAATGGTGTTGGCCACGTCCAGCAGCATGGTGTCGATGGTCTTGTGCATCGAGAGTGCCACGTTGATGTCGTAATCCACAATCTTATCGGCCGAAACAGCCACCACACGGTTTACGATGCCCTTTTCCAGCAGATCAATGGCATGGAACCCCATGGTGGAGGCGGTAACACGGTCCCGCAGGGTGGGCGACCCGCCGCGCTGCACATGCCCAAGCACCGTGGCGCGGGAATCAATGCCCGTGCGGGACTGGATCTCGTTCGCAAGCTCCTGCGCATGCCCCACGCCCTCGGCCACGATCACGATAAAATGCTTTTTACCGGTCTTCTGGGTAAACGCCATCCGCTCCATAATATCGCGCTCCAGATCGTAGGGGCGCTCGGGGATCAAAATAGCCAGCGCGCCGGTGGCGATGCCCACATTCAGGGCAATGTAGCCGGCGTTGCGCCCCATTACCTCCACCACGCTGCAGCGGTCGTGGCTTTGGGTGGTATCACGCAGCTTATCCACCATCTCCACCGCGGTGTTCATGGCGGTATCGTAACCGATGGTATACTCGCTGCAGGCAATGTCGTTGTCGATCGTGCCGGGGATGCCGATGCAGGGTACCCCCAGTTTGGCAAGATCCTTTGCACCGCGGAAGGAACCGTCGCCGCCGATGACCACCAGCGCGTCGATGCCCATTTCGCGGCATTGATCGGCCGCCTTCTGCTGACCCTCCAGGGTCTTGAACTCCAAACAGCGGGCTGTATACAGCACGGTGCCGCCGCGGTGGATGATCTCGGAAACACTGCGAAGGTTCATCTCGTACACTTCGCCGCTCAGCAGGCCGTTGTACCCGCGCTCGATGCCCATCACACGCATGCCGCGGCTCAGCGCGGTGCGGACCACTGCGCGCACCGCGGCATTCATGCCCGGGGCGTCGCCGCCGCTGGTGAGAACGCCGATGGTTTTGATCCTGGTAGACATTGTAAGCCCCTCCCTCGGTAGGAATCCTCTCTCTAGTGCACATTATAGCATTGAAGCAACAAAAATGCAAAAAAATCTTTTATGAAACCTGCCACAAAATTTGCCCTTTCAGCTATTTGGTGGCCACCGCTTTTTCTCCCAGGATACGGCGCAGCTCGCTGTACAGCAGCTCGTTGTCCAGCGTCCAGAGATTCCGGGGCGCCTGGGTGAGCTGTTTTTGATCCTCAAAGTACATATATACCGGCATGCCGCCCTCAAAGATGGTGAGCAGATTTTCCACCTTGCCAAACTCCGGGCAATGGCGGCTGGGCAGCTTCAAATACAGGCCTTTTTTGCCTGCGGCGCGGCGCGGCGCCTCGCCGGGGCGGCGGCCCGGATCGTATTCTTCAATGGGAACGATCTCCTCTGCCACCAGCTTTGCGTTTTCCTCTTCTTTCACGGACACGCGCCCCGTGACCACCACAACGGCGTTGTCGCGCAGGGCGTCGCGGCAGCCCGCCAGAACCTTGGGGAAAATCAAAATCTCCATGGTGCCGCTCAGATCCTCCACGTTGGTAAACGCCATCATGGTGTTGGAGCGGGTGGTCATGAACTTTGTTTTGATGATGGCGCAGACCACATTCACAGTTTTGCCGTCGTAAAGCTTGGCGTCCTCGCCCGAGAGGTCTGCCAGGCGGCAGCCGCCGATCGTCTTTATGCGCTCGCGGTAAGCGTCCAGCGGGTGGCCCGAAAGGTAAAGGCCGCTCACCTCTTTTTCCAGCTGAAGCAGCTCGCCCAGTTCAAATTCAGGCAGGGCCGGGATGTGATAATCGTCCATCTCCTCTTCCCCGCCGGCCTGGCTGAACAGATCCAGCTGGCCTTCCAGGTTTTTGCGGCTGTCGGTTTCCACGCTTTTGAGCACGCCCTCCACGCTTTGCAGCAAAGCGCGCCGGGTGGCGCCCGTTTCGTCGAAGGCGCCGCATTTGATCAGGCTCTCCACCGCCCGGCGGTTCAGCTCGGTGCCGTGCATGCGCTTGCAGAAATCGTACAAGGAGCGGTAGGGCTTTTCGCTCCGCTCGCGCACCACCGCCGCGATCAGGTTGCGGCCCACATTTTTTACCGCGTTCAGGCCAAAGCGGATGTTCTTGCCGTCCACAGTAAAGCCGCCGGCGCTGATGTTGATGCTGGGGGGCAAGAGCTGCAGCCCCAGCCTTTGGCACTCGCCGCTGTACTCGATGACCTTGTCGGTGTTGTCCAGCACACTGGTGAGCAGGGCGGCCATAAACTCGCTGGGGTAGTGGCATTTCAGGTAGGCCGTCTGGTAGGCAACATAAGCATAGCAGGCCGCGTGGGACTTGTTGAAAGCGTACGAGGCAAAGCTGCTCATATCGTCGAAGATCTCGTTTGCCACCTGCGCCGAAATGCCGTTTTCCGCACAGCCGGTCACAAAATGCTGGCGCTCCTTTTCCATTACGTCGTGCTTTTTTTTGCTCATGGCGCGGCGCACCAAATCGGCCTGCCCCAGCGAGAAGCCCGCCAGCTCCCGGCAGATCTGCATGACCTGTTCCTGGTAAACGATACAGCCGTTGGTCACGTCCAGAATATGCGCGAGCTGGGGCGTTTTATACCGCACCTTATCCGGCTCGTGCCGGTTGCGCAGATAAGCGGGGATCGAGTCCATCGGGCCGGGGCGGTACAGGCTGATCAGCGCAATGATATCCTCCAGGTTCTGCGGGTGCAGCCCCAAAAGCACCTGCTTCATGCCCGTGCTTTCAAGCTGGAACACGCCCTCGGTTTCGCTTTGACCCAGCATCTCGTAAGTAGCCTTGTCGTCGTACGAGATGGCGTCCATCAAAAAGTCCGGCTCCCGGCGGCGGATCATATCCTCGGCGTCCTTGATGACCGTGAGGGTCCGCAAGCCCAAAAAATCCATTTTTAAAAGGCCCAGTTCTTCAATGGTGGTCATGGTGAACTGGGTTACCGGCACTCCGTCGTTCGAGGCCAGGGGCACATATTCGTTGGCAGCCTCGCGGGTGATCACCACCCCCGCCGCGTGGGTGGAAGCGTGGCGGGGCATGCCCTCAATTTTAATGGCTGTATCAATGAGCTCCCGCACCTGGCCGTCCGCCTCGTAGCGGGCTTTCAGCTCCGCCGAAACCTCCAGCGCCCGGTGCAGGGTCATTTTCAGTTCCATGGGCACAAGCTTTGCCACCGCATCCACCTGGGCGTAAGGCAGGTCCATCACACGGCCCACATCCCGAATGGCGGCCCGGGCCGCCATGGTCCCGAAGGTGATGATCTGTGCCACATGATCCGCACCGTATTTGCGGTTCACATAATCGATCACTTCCTGCCGGCGCTCGTAGCAAAAATCCACGTCGAAATCCGGCATGCTGACCCGTTCAGGGTTTAAAAAACGCTCGAACAGCAGGTTATAGCGGATGGGGTCGATGTTGGTGATGCCCACACAGTAGGCAGCGATGCTGCCCGCGCCGCTGCCGCGCCCGGGGCCCACAGGGATGCCCTGGTTTTTGGCGTAATTGATAAAATCATACACGATGAGGTAATAGTTGGTGTACCCCATGCGCTTGATCACGTCGATCTCGTATTCCAACCGCCGGCGCATCTCGTCGGTTGCCTGGCCGCCGTAGCGGCGTTCCAGGCCCTCGTAGCACAGCTTTTCAAAGTAGGCCTGGTTCTCCATGCCGTCAGGGGCCTCAAAATAAGGCAGCTTGGTCACGCCGAACTCAAAATCGAAGCTGCACATCTCGGCGATCCTGCAGGTGTTCTCGCAGGCGTCGGGGGCGATGGCGAACAGGTCGTACATTTCCTCGGTACTTTTGAGGTAAAATTCGTCGGTCTCAAACTCCAGCTTGTCCGAATCGTTTACCGTTTTGCCGGTCTGGATGCAGATCAGGATGCTCTGCATTTTGCTGTCTTCCCGGCGCAGATAATGGGCGTCGTTGGTTGCAACCAGAGGGATGCCCGTTTCCCTTGCAAGGCGGATCAAAAGCGGCAGCACCTGCTGCTGCTCCTCCAGGCCGTGATCCTGTATCTCAATGTAGTAATTGCCCTGCCCGAACAGATCGTTATAATAAAGGGCCGCGTTTTTCGCTTTTTCGTAGTCGCCCGCCAAGAGGGCCTGGGGGATCTCGCCCGCAAGGCACGCCGAAAGGCACACCAAACCCTCGTGGTGCTGCTCCAGCATCTCTTTATCAACCCGGGGCTTGGAATAAAAGCCCTCGATGAAGCCCGCGGACACCAACTTGATCAGGTTTTTGTAGCCGGTTTCATTCTTGCACAGCAGCACCAGATGGTGCGAGCCGTCGATCCGGTTCACCTTGTCGAACCGGGAGCGGGTAGCCACATAGACCTCGCAGCCGATGATCGGCTTAATGCCTGCCTTTTTGGCTGCCTTGTAAAAATCCACACAGCCATACATTGCGCCATGATCGGTAATGGCAATGGAGGTCTGCCCCAGCTCCTTCACCCGGTCGAAAATTTTATCGATCCGGCAGGCGCCGTCCAGCAGGCTGTATTCGGTATGGACATGAAGGTGTGTAAAGTTTTTTTGCTTTTCAGCCATTGGATCTCCTTTGTTTCATGCTCTCTGCGATCTGCTCAAGCTTTTTCAGGCGGTGTGAAAGCCCGGATTTGCTGATGGGCTCCGGGCTTTTTTCGGCCAGCTGTGCCAGCGAGAGCTCGGGCCATGCAAGCCTCAGCTCCGCGGCCTGCTGCAGCGGCTCGGGCAAGGCCTCGTATGCCCCGCTCTCCTTTAAAAAGTCAATGGCGCGGCTTACCTGCACGTTTGCGGTGACCACCTTGTCCATATTTGCGGTTTCGCAGTTGGTAAGGCGGTTGGTCTTGTTGCGCAGTTCCTTATACAGCTTGTGGTCCATGATCTGCATGGCTGCGTTCCCCGCGCCCATAAAGGTAAGCAGATCCTCCAGCTGTTCGCTGGCCTTTACATACACCACGTTCAGCCCCTTGCGCAGCGTGCGGTGCGGGCGGAATTCATGTTCGGCCAGAATGGCCTCCAGGTCCTTGGCAAGGTTATGGCGGGCGCACAGAAACTCCAGGTTATACTCCTTGCTGGGGTCGGTCATGGTGCCGCAGCACAAAAACGCCGAGGCCACAAATGCGTTCACACATTGGCCGCAGGCCAGAAGCGCGGGATCCACCCGCAGGCTCACCTGCCCTTTTGGGCAGCCGAACAGGGCCGTCAGCTTGGCCACCTCCTGCGGGTGGGCGATCTTGAACTCGTGCACCGCGCCGCTGGGGCGCTCTTTTGTCAGGATCTCGCCCCGGATGCCGCACATCCCGAACAGGCGCTTGGCGTGCTGCGCCACCGCCAGCAGTTCGGTATGCAGCACCACGCCGCGCTCATCAAAATAGCGGCCGAAGCAGGCGACGCCGTAACAGGCGGCGCTGACACAGCAAGGCCGGGCAAGCTTTTTTTGCACGATCTCATTTTTTACATCCTGAGCAAAGCTCAAAGCCGCCAGCCCCTTTCCCCGTCGTTTTTAAGAAACGCGCCCTGCATCCCGGTGCTGCACCCCCGGGGCGTACCCCAAGGTCCGGCAGTGTTCCGCCAAAAGCCGCACGAAGGTGATGGACCGGTGCTTGCCACCGGTACACCCCACCGCAACGGTGAGCTGGCTTTTGCCCTCTTTGACATAGAGCGGCAGCGAAAAATCCAGCAGCGCCTCAATGTGGCGCAGCAGCTCCCTTGCCTGTGGAAACTGCATCACATATTCGGCCACCTCTGGGTCCATTCCGGTCTTGGCTTTTAATTCCGGCACATAAAAAGGATTGGGCAGGCAGCGCACGTCCAGCACGATATCCGCCTCTTTGGGCAGGCCGTACTTAAACCCGAACGACATAAGGGTAAGCACCATCGGCTGCTGATGCGACTGCAAAAAAAGGCTGCAAATGCGCTCTTTGTTCTGCGCGGTGGAAAGCAGCGAGGTATCCACCACATAATCGGCCTTTTCGTACAGCGGGCGCAGCAGCGCCCGCTCGCGCCCGATCGCCTCGCTGGTGGACAGCCCCTCGTAGCTGCTGAGAGGGTGCATGCGCCGGGTTTCTTTATAGCGCCGCTCCAAAACCTCATCGGCGGAATCGAGAAACAGGATCTGGTAGGTTATCTTGCTTTTGTCCATGCTGTCCAGCGCCGCGGTGATGTCCACCGGGCTGCGGCAGCCGCGCACGTCCAGCACAACCGCGACCTTTTCCAGCATATTCTCGCCCTGCTGCGCAAAATCCAGGATGCGCGGCAGCAGGCCGGCCGGGATGTTGTCGATACAAAAATAGCCAATGTCTTCCAGCGCATTCACGGCCAGCGATTTGCCGGCCCCCGAAAGGCCGGTCACCACCAACAATTTCATTCCCCTGTTTCTCCCCTCGATACCGCCGCTTTGCTTTCTTGGTATTTTACTCCACCACGCGGATCTCTTTTTCCAGCATATAGCCGGTGCGCTCTTTCACCACCTGTTGCACCCGCTCGGCCAGGGCCAGAACGTCGGCGCAGGTGGCTCCCCCCAGGTTCACAATAAAGCCGCAGTGCTTTTCGCTCACCGCAGCGCCGCCCATCTGTGCGCCCCGCAGCCCGCTCTGCTCAATCAGCGCGCCGGCAAACGCTCCTTCCGGGCGCTTGAAGGTGCTGCCGGCGCTGGGATATTCAAGCGGCTGCTTTTCCCTGCGCCGGTTCAGAAGCTGCTCCATCTTGGCGGTGATGGTTTCCCTCTCGCCGGGCGCCAGGCACAGCTCCGCTTTCAGCACACACCACCCGGTGCGGCTGAACAGGCTGGTGCGGTACCCTAGCTCCAGCTGCCCGGCAGGCTTAGTGAGGATCCGGCCCTCGCCGTCCAAAAAAGTAACGGTGTGCAGAACGCCGCTCATCTCGCCCCCGTAAGCGCCCGCGTTCATATACACCGCGCCCCCCAGGCTGCCCGGAATTCCATACGCAAACTCCAGCCCTGTAAGCGAATGCTCCGCCGCCGCGCGGCAGATTCGGTTCAGGGAAACCCCGGAGCTTGCTGTAATGCAATTTTGCTTTACAATAATCTCCTCCCGCATTTCACAGGTGGAAATCACGACCCCGTCGAACCCCTCGTCGCGGAAGAGCAGGTTTGAACCGCGCCCCAAAAGGTAATATCGCGCGGCGTGCCGGCGGCACAGCCCGACCGCGCGCACCAATTCTCCGGTGCTGCGGGGGGTGCAGAACAGCCCCGCAGGGCCGCCGATCCGAAAGCTGGTATGGCGCGCCAGCGGCTCGCCGCAGAAAAATGGAATCCCTGCATTTTTAAATTCCTGCTGCATCGCCTCAAAACACTCCACAAAAAGCCCCCTCAAAACTTTTACGCCCGGCCAGCGGGCGGTTTTACTGCGCCTGGTTGCCCAGCCACGCCGCGCCGACCACCCCGGCGTCGTTGAACAGCTCGGCGCATTTGATGGTCACCCGCCGCTTGCCGTCCCGCGCGTATTCCTCCCAGTCCACCAGCTTGCGCACCGGCGCCAGCAGCGTTTCACCCTCGTGAGAAACGCCCCCGCCGATGCACACGATGTCCGGCTGGAAAATATTGATCACGTTGGTCAGGCCGCAGGCAACATACTCCACATACTTATCGATGAGCATTTTCGCCAGTTGGTCGCCGGCGCGCATACCGTCGAACGCGGTCTTGGCATTTACCTTGTTGATATTGCCCCCCACGAGCTGCCACATCATGTTTTTGGGGTGCGACAGCAGGGCGGCTTTGGTGTCCTCGGTGAGCGCGCGGGCCGAGGCGTATTTTTCCCAGCAGCCGTTGCGCCCGCACATGCAGGGGCGGCCATCCTTTTGAATGACCATGTGCCCCAGCTCGGCCGCCGCATAGTTATAGCCGGAAAAAATCTTGCCGTCGATGATAATGCCGCCGCCGATGCCCGTGCCCAGCGTGATGACCACCGCATACTTGGCGCCCTGCGCGCCGCCCGCTATGTATTCCCCATAGGCTGCCGCGTTGGCGTCGTTTTCAATGTGGACCTCGCAGCCAAGAAGCTGCTCCATGTGCGCGCGCAATTCCCAGTCAAAATAGCCAAAGTTCGCATTGAAGTCCACCACGCCGTGCTTGCTGTCCACACTGCCGGGCGTGCCGATGCCCACCCAGCGGATGTCGTCCAGCGTCATGTCGTTTTCCTGCAGCACCCTGCGGCACAGGCCGGCAATTTTTTCTTCCACGACCGTTTCCGGCTGCGGCAGTTCGGTATCACAGGTACACTTGCGCACCACCCGGCAATTTTCATCCACAATGCCGGCGGTGATTGTGGTGCCGCCCAGGTCAACGCCAATGGTATACTTTTTCATAACAATCCTCCGATTCGCTCCACGACTTTTTTGCCGTGCCGTTTTAATTCCTCGCGCAGGCGCTCCCCGCTGGTGTTTATAACCAGCTCTTCAGGGAAATGGATCTCGCGCAGCAAATTCTGCAAAGGGGCTACCCCTGCCTCCAAATGGTAAATGGAGTGCGCGTCGGTATTCAGGGCGATGCGGCAGCCGTTTTTTTTGCAGGCAAGGGCCAGCTGCCGCATGTTGCCGCTTCCGCCTGGGCGCACTACGGCAGAATTTCCGTTCAGCTCCACTACCTTGTTTCTCTTGGCAAAGGCGCGGGTCACCGCGTCGTAATCATACCGGTGCTGCATCTGCTCGGAATGACCGATCATATCCACCGCAGGGTTTTCCGCAATTTTCAGCCACAGGCCGGTGGCCTCGTCCTCGGTGAGGCTGCCCGGCAGGCAGTCCCCATGGATCGAGGCGATGACCCAATCCAGCCCGGCCAGCTTTTCCTGCTCAAGGTCCAGCCCGCCGGCAAGGTCCAGCACGTTTGCCTCGATTCCCTTCAGCACCGGGATCCCTTCCAGCACGTCCGGCAGGCGCCGCAGATTGTAAAAATACCAGCGGTGGGGCGAGTCCGGCATGGCGCAGCCGTGATCGGTCACAGCGATCGCCCTGTAACCCATGGCCTTTGCCTTGGCCGCCATCTCGGTAATGGTATTAAACGCATGGTTCGAAACCAGCGTGTGGGTGTGCAGATCTGCAATGATCTCGTACAAAGTATATTGCGCTCCTTACGGTTACATTCCTGTGTCGTCTTCCAGCCCAAGACGCGCCAAAAGTTCCTTGGCCGCATTGTAACCCATCTTTTTTTGGCGGTTGTTAATGGCGGCGGTTTCAATAATGACCGCCAGGTTCCGGCCGGGCATCACCGGGATCACCGTGCTGGGGATCGAAACCCCCAAAATATCGTAGGTATCGCTCTCCAGGCCGGTGCGGCTATAGTTTTTGCTTTTGTCCCAGGGTTCCAGCTCCACCACCAGATCCACCTTTTCGCTCACCTTTACGGCGCCGATGCCGTAGATCCGGGCCACGTTTACAATGCCGATGCCCCGCAGCTCGATGAAATGGCGGATGTTCTCGGGGGCTGTGCCCACAATGGTGCGGCTGGAAGTGCGCCGCAGCTCCACCGCGTCGTCGGCTACCAGGCGATGGCCGCGCTTCACCAGCTCCACCGCCGTTTCACTTTTGCCCACGCCGCTGTCGCCCAGCATCAGGATGCCCTCGCCGTAAACCTCGATGAATACGCCGTGGCGGGTCACGCGGGGCGCCAGCTCCACATTCAAAATATTGATCAGCGCGCTCATCAGGGTGGATGTGCTCTCCGCCGAGCCCAAAACGGGCACCTCGTACTGGGCCGCATACTCCATGATCTCCGGCATCGCCCCCAGATTGCGCGTGATCAGCACCGCGGGCGGCTTCAGGGAAAACAGCTTTTCCAGATGCGCCCGGCGGGTCTGCTCGGGCAGCTCCTGCAAATAAGAAATCTCCACCATGCCGCAGATCTGAATGCGGCTTGGGTCAAAGTACTGGTAGTAGCCCGCCAGCATAATCCCGGGGCGGTTCACGTCTGCCGTGTAAATGGGGATCTCGGTCAACTCCCGGGGCGCATAGATGGTTTCCAGATTCAGCATGGACGCAAGCTTGCTCAAAGGCACAGAAAATGCTGGCATACAAACACCCTTTCTTTTTTCGGTCCGCAATTAAGTTTATTATATAATAAGCGGCAGAAGATATCAATTTTATTTGGACCAAAATATACAAAAAAGAGCCGCCGGCAAATTTTTGCGGCGGCGTTCCGGAAAAGGTTCCACAGAGATCCAGCGGCAGAACGCGCCCCTGCCGCCAGCGGGCGGGCCGGGCGTTTTATACCAGATGCAGCCGGCACTCGGGCCGCATCTTCCCCTGCCACAGGGTGCCGGCGGCCTGCTGGGTGCGGCAGGCTGCTTCGTCCTGGTTATACAGCCAGCTCGCCAGGCGGAACACATCGTTTCCCTGGCCGTAGGTCGATTCTATGATGCCCAGCAGGCGATGGGCCAGGGCGGCATTGATGGTTTGCTCCAGTTCCCGGTCGGGTCCCGGGGCGGCCGCCCCCTGGGGGGTAACGATTTTCTGGATATGCCCGGTCATATGCAGGGTCATTTGAAGCCCTTCCCCCCGGCCGGCGCTCTCGAAAAAAAGGCGGGGCGAGCGCACCTGAAAGCGCACGGCCTGCCCTTCCAGCTCCAGCTCCATTTCCAGCTCGCGCTGTTGGCCGCTCAGCAGCGCGGCCACCTCCAGATCGCTGCCCTTCAAGACCAGCGCCGGTTCTCCGCCGGCATACACCGCAGCGCCCAGCGGCTCGGCTTTTGCCCCGGCAAGGCGTATCCCGGGCAATACGCCCTGCCCGTCCCCCGCGCCAAATTCGTAAAGATAGGTTTTATAATAGCCTTTTTTCTCCAGCTGATTGATGCTTTCGAGCGCATCCTTGCCCTTTTGGTCCAATTCCAAAAACTCCTGCGGCGCCAGGTCCACACCATACACCGCCATGTTCGGCCGGCCGCTGGTCTCTTTGGCAAGGTAGCGGCAGGCTTCAAACGCGCCCGCCCTGCACAGCTCCGGCCCCAGCAGCAAAAGCTCGTTCTGGCCGTAAAAGACCTGTCGGTTCTCTTTTTCTTCCGCCGCCGCCAGAGCCTGCCCCAGCGTGGCCCCCTGCCCTGAAAGGTACGAGGCCTGTTCCGTGACCTCCCCCGTGTCGGCGCTTGGGGCGGAGCGCAGAGCCAGCAGCGTGGCGGTATATTCCCCGCTGTATTCCAGATAAATCGCTTTCACAATTACCTTGTCGCCGATGCCGCTGCGCGAGCACCCGGTAAAGCACACCGCGGCCAGAAAAAGCAGAATCACAGCTCGCATTTTCACCTTTTTTTTCGCTCCCTTCCCGTTGCAAAGATCAGCAGCACACCCAGCGCCAGCAGCCCCTGCTGCCCCAAGAAAGCCCAGGTTTCGTTTCTGTTCCAGGCCGCCAGGAACACCCCCACTACCAGCGCCAGGGCGGCCCAAAAGGGCATGTGTTCGTTTTTAGGCGAAAAGCTGCGGGTCCACAGCCGGATAAATCCGGCGAAATACAGCGATATCTTGATCAAAAACAGCAGCAGCCACACCCCCACATGCAAAGCGTCCATGCGGCGAAAGACCGAAAGCCCCCCCAGCCGCGCGATCGTAAACACAGGCTGGGTCTGCTGGGTGTAGGCCGCCCCCAGTGTCAGCTCGCCCAGCACAGCCAGCAGGCAGTTGACCGCAAAAAGCGCGCCGACCACCCTGCCGCTTCCCTTTGCACAGGCCTTATGGTCGGCCAGCAGCGGCAGGAGCAGCAGCTCGGGCGGCAGATAAAACTGCGCTGCCGCCTCCCGGGCAAGCTCCGGCAACCCGGTCAGGGGGGTCTGCAGGTGCGAAAAACGCAGCTGCGGCGCCACCGAGGCGATCAGCAGCGCCACCGACACCGCCGTGAGGGCCAGGATCACCCGCGCCGTGCGCCCCAGCGCCCCCAGCCCGGAATATGCGCCGTACCAGGCAGCCACAAAAACCAGCGCCAGAAACAGCGCCACCGGCAGCTGCTGATCCATCACATAGCTGTAAAACCGCTCGCCCTGGATCATTTCCAGCGCAACGGAAACAGCCAGCGCGCCGCAGAGCACCACCGATGCGGCCCGCCCCGGCGCCCGCTTTGCGGCCGACCGGGTATAAAACCACAAAAGCAGCGCCAGCACGGCCAGCTGCAGCCCGCTGCTCAAAATTGCCATGCGGGCCGGCAGCACGCTGTTTCGCTGCCCAAAGGGCTGAATAAAGCTGTCGGTCAAAAAAGCAGCAAACACAAGCCCCTGCAATTGTTTTTGTTCAATCCGTTCGCTCTGGTTCATATTTTTCCTCACCGCCCGGCAGATCGTTTACGTTAAAGGGTTTTTGGGCCAGCTTCTGCCATGGGAAGCGCAGGATTCCGTCCCGCAGCGCCCCCTTGCCGAACGGCACGATCGGCGCCGTGTAGGGCAGGCCAAAGCTGTTCATTCCACAAATACTGAGCACCATTAAAAAGGTCAGGGTCAAAATTCCAAATGGGCCAAACAGGCCGCCGGCCAGCACAAACAGGATGCGCAGCACCGTGGCCGGCTCGTACAGCGAGGGGATCACAAACATGGAAATGGTGGTCAGGGCCGCCACGATCAGCACCGGCGTGCTCAAAATGCCAGCCTTGGTGGCTGCGTCGCCCACGATCAGCGCGGCGACCAGGCTCACCGAATGCCCAATGGGCTTGGGCAGCCGCAGGCCCGCCTCGCGTATGATCTCAAGCAGCACGATCACAAACACCATTTCCAAAAACAGCGGCAGCGGGGTGGCGGTTTCCGCCGCCGCCACCTTGTAAAGCAGCTGCGGCGGAAACAGCTCGGGCGTGTACTCTGCGATCGAAACAAACAGCCCCGGCAGCATCACGGCCATAAAAAACGCCCCGTATTTGAGCACCCGCACAAAGCTGGCAAAATAGGCCTTGGTGGCATAGTCGTCCAGGCTTTGAAAATTTTCATTGAAGAAATAGGGCAGCACCATGGCAAACGGGCTGCCGTTCACCAGAACCACGATCTTTCCCTCGCAGATCTTGGCGCAGGCTGTGACCGGCCGCTCGGTATACCCCACTTCCTGAAAAAAGCTGAAGCTCCCCCGCTGCAGAAAGGGCGCAAGATACCCGGTGTCGAACAGGACCGGGATCCTGACCTTTTCCAGCTGCTTTTTTACAGCGGCCACAAACTCAGGTTTTGCCAGGGTGCGGTCGTACAGCATCGCCACTTCCGTCTTGGTGCGCTCGCCCGCCGTGAGAATCTGCACGGTCAGGTCGGTGGTGCGCACCAGCCGCCGCACCAGGCTCAGGTTGATCCGCAAAAGATCCGTAAAGCCCTCCCTGGAACCGCGGATGTTCCCTTCGCCCGAAGGCTCCTGCACCGAACGGAACTGCATGTTCTGGGTGGAAAGCACAGCGGCTTTACAGCACCCGTCGATCAGTATTACCGTGGTGCCTGCCGTGAGCTGCACCCGCAGGGCGTCAAAATCTTCCACCGGGGTGTTTTCCAGGGGTAGGTCGGTTTTGTGCTGAATATACTGAAACAGGTCGTCCCCGCTTTTTGGGCGGTAATTGCTCTCGGTCAGCATTGCCAGCATCACCACCCACAGCCGTTCCAGGGTCGACAGGCCCTCGAACATGCACAGGCAGCAATCCACCCCCAGTACCCGCACCGGTTTTGTATAGAGATCGGTCGAGCTGCCAAACATTTGTTTCAGCCGGGTGATGTTGGCCCGCAGGTCCGGGCTCAATGGGCGTTTGGTTTGCATATCACATTTCACCTCGCCTTTTAGTATGGCCCGCCTGCCGCCCTGCAAAACCATCCGTCCGAAAGGAAGGCGTTGTTTATGCTGGTGCTCATGCTGCGCACCCTGATCATCTATCTTCTCATCATTTGTGCCATGCGGCTTATGGGCAAACGGCAGCTGGGGGAACTGCAGCCCTCGGAGCTTGTTTCCACTATCCTCATCTCCAATCTCGCTTCCATCTCCATTGAATCGCCCGAGATCCCCCTGGCCGCAAGCCTTGCGCCGGTGTTCCTGATTGTGGCGCTTGAGCTGCTGCTCTCGGCCCTGTGCTTTACAAGCCCCAAAGCCTCGGAGCTGGTATCCGGTACCCCGGTGGCCGTGATCCGGGACGGCGTGATCGACCAGGATACCCTGCGGGAGCTGCGGTTCAGCATGAGCGATCTGATGGAGTCGCTGCGCGGCAAGGACATTTTTGACCCCAGCGAGGTGAGCTACGCCCTGATCGAGACCAACGGCAGCCTGACTGTCTGCAAGCGCGGAGCCCTGGAAAGCGTGACCCGGCAGGACTTAAAGCTGCCCTCGCCCCCCGCAAAAAAGCCGCTGGTTCCCTTTGTGATCGACGGAAAGCTGCTGCCGGAAAACCTGTTCTGGTGCGGAAAGGATAAGCCCTGGCTGGAACGGGCTCTGGCACAAAACGACTGTACCCTAAAACAGGTGCTTTTGCTTTTGGGCGACGATACCGAACATTTCAGCCTTACAAAAAAAGAGAGCCGCTGAATTTCAGCGGCTCTCTGAAAGGGGCGGTACAGATACAATGAAGCGAGTATATGCGGCGGTGTGGATCCTGCTTTTTCTTGCGCTGGTCATTCTGACCAGCAGCTGGCTGGTGCACGACACGAACATCACCATGCTGGAAACGCTAAGCCAGCTTGAGTGGCAGGCCAGCGAGGGGGATTTTGCGGGCGCACAAAAAACGATCGGCCGGCTGAACCAATATTACAAAAGCCGGGAACACTTTATGGCCCTGTTCATCAAACGGGATTACCTGGGCAGCACCGCAGTGTGCCTGGGCGGCCTTTCGGCCTATGCCGCCGAAGAAAACCTGCAGGATCTGCGAAGCGAGATCGGCAAAGCCAAGGCACAGATCAAAATGATGGACCACTTATTTTTCAGCATGCTGTGAGCGGCTGCTCAGCATGTCTTTCAGCTCGTCCATAAAGGTGTTCAGGTCGCCGAACTGGCGATAGACCGAGGCAAAGCGCACATAGGCCACCTCGTCGATCTTTTTCAGCTCGGCCATAGCCAGCTCCCCAATGTGGATGGAGGTTACCTCGCGCTCGTAGCTGTTCAAAAGGGTCTGCTCAATGTTGTCCACGGCGGTTTCCAGCATCTGATAGCTCACCGGGCGCTTTTCACAGGCGCGCAGCATTCCCCCCAGCAGCTTCTGCCGGTCGAACGCCTGGCGGGAGCGGTCTTTTTTGATGACCATCAGCGGAACCGTTTCCACGATCTCGTAGGTGGTGAACCGCTTGGAACAGCCGAGGCACTCGCGCCGGCGGCGGATCTTTTCACCATCCTCCGTGGGGCGGGAGTCGATCACTTTTGATTCCAGTTCACCGCAGTAAGGGCATTTCATAACCGTTCCTCCTTGGGTTTTGTTAGGATCAGTATACCACACGATGGGTACTTTTGGCAAAGCATGCGCAGCCCGATGATCAATGAATCCCATTTTTTATCAATCATCGGCGCCAGCCATTTCGCCCAGCATACAGCATTGGAGGGTAAAGTTGTCCGCCCCGGGCCCCTGGCGGCGAAGCAGGCGGCACAGCATGTGCTCGCCCCACTCCCGCGCCGTGCGGGATTTGCACAGATCGATCAGCATTTCTTCCTCATACACGCCCTCCCAAAAGCCGTCCGAGCAAAGCAAAAAGGCGTCTCCCGGCAATGCGGGAAAGGGTTCGGCACAGTGCAAATGAAGGGGCCTTTCCCCCAACGTGTGCAGCAGCCGGTTGCGGTCCGGGCTGGTGCGCACCTCGCCGGGCGCAAGCTCCCCTAACTTGACAAGCTTTTGGCACACCGAGTCGTCTTCGGTCTGCGCTTGCAGGCGCCCGGCGCGAAACAGATAAAACCGCGAATCGCCCACATGCGCCCAGCGCAGCCCGTCGCAGCGCAGCTGCGCGGCCGCCAGGGTACAGGCCATGGGCAGGCCCGCCGCCTGCTGCGCCTGCCGCCGCACCAGCGCTTCGTTTGCCGCTTCCGCTGCCTGCCGCAGGCCTGCGCCGTTTTCCATGCGGCTCAAAAAGCACTCTACCGCCAGCCCGGCGGCCTCGCCGCCGCCGCCGTTGCCCCCCACGCCATCCGCCAGGACCCAAACATCGCCCTGCGGCAGGCAGCGATGTGCGGCCCGGTCCTCATTTTCGGCGCGGCCCCCACGGCCAGTGTATTCGTAATGATCAACGATCATTTTTCAGTTGCCACCTTAAAGGTATTGGCGCTGTCGGCCAGCCAAAAAGCATCGCCCTCCTGGAGGAGAATCGTTTCCCCCTCTGCCATGCGGCCGCGCTGTGTAAAGGTGCCGTACGAGGAACCCAGGTCCCGCAGCTCCACACCCGTTTCCACCGCCCGCACTTCGCAGTGGTGCGCGCTGATGCCCGGGGCGTCCATGGGGAAGCTCACCTGGCAGTCCGCGCCGTCACGGCCAAAGCGCACGGCTTGCTCTCCCAGCGGGAAACGCTGCCCGGCATGCGCGCCGCCCACGCCCACCAGCATAAACTGCAGGGCTGCGGAGCGTTGCGCGGGGCTTGTTTGTGGGGCCCTTGCGCGCCTGCGCCAAAAAAGGAACCCGCCAGCACCCGCCAGCACCAGAACGGCTGCGGCCGCCGCGATCCAGACCCAGGCGCCGCCGCCCTCCGCCACGGTAAGCGGGATAACGCGCTGGTCAAGGTTCAGGATCAGTTCGTCGATCATTACGGCATAATTTGCCTGCCCGCTGGAGGAAACGATGGAGAAGGTGTTGATGCCCACCACCTGGCCTTTTTCGTTTACCAGCGGCCCGCCCGAGTTGCCCGGGCTGATGGTCAGGTCGATCTGGTAACAATCGGTCTCGTTCACGCGCGTTTTCTTTGCAAGGCCGCCCCTGGTCACGGTAATATCGCTGGTGTCATACTTCACAAAGTCGTTGCCCGCCGTGGCGGCGCCGGGGTAACCAAGCGCATACACCGTGCCGGCCATGTCCACCTGGCCGGAGGGGCACAGCGCCAGGGCGGACCGCTCGGTGGTGGGCTCCGGCAGGCGCAGCACGGCCAGATCCTTTTTCGCATCCGTCCAATAGATCTCTGCGATCATAAAGCGGTTTGCCGCGGCTGAAAAGTATACGGTGGCCGTGGTGCCCCCCTCCTCGTACACATCCCGGATCACATGGTAATTAGTCACGATATACTGCACCGGCTTGCCTGTTTTGCCAATGGCAAAGCCCGAGCCGCGGCCATAGTCGGTGGAAACCAGCACCACACCGTCGGCTGCGTCCCGCGCACTGCCGGCCGCAAAGCAGGGGGCCGCCAACACGGTGAGCAGCAAAAACGTTAAAAACAACGCCGCAACGCGCCTGAAGCGATCTGTTTTCATGGGGTATCCTCCTCGTTCCATTTCAATATCATCACCGTGCAGTTATCCTGCCCGGCAATTTTTTTATGCCGGATCAACCGGATCAGCCGCTCCGCGGCTTTCTGTGGCTCGCGGGGCAGCTCCGCCGCCCATTCCTGTGCCGTGAGCGCCCGGTATGCCCCATCGGTACACAGCACAAATCCGTCCCCCTTCTGCAGGGGCAACCCTCTCACGCTGTGATCCAACTCGGGCAGATCTCCCTGCCCCAGATAAGCCGTCAAACCTTCATCGGCCTTGTGGGGGGGCGGCAGGGCCGCGTCTGGCCGCTTCAGGCTGCGGTGCAGGCGAAGCAGCGCCCCATTGTGATCCTCGTTGACCTGGTACAGCCGCCCGGCGCGCCACAGGTAAATATGGCTGTCGCCCACTGCCGCCCAATAGGCCCGGCCGCCTTGCACCAGCAGCGCGGCCAGGGTCGCCCCGCAGCCTCCCGCGGCGGCAAGTTCCCGGTCAGCCTGGTCGGCAAGCGCTTCCAGCGCCCGCGCGGGGTCAGGCGCTGCTTCCTTCATGCCGGCCAGAAAGGTTTGTACCGCCTTCTGTCCCGCGGCGGCGCCTCCCGCAAGGCCGCCCATGCCATCGGCCAGCACCGCAAACGCCCGCCCCTCGCCCTTGGGGATGTGCCAGGCAAAGGCATCCTGCTGTTCGCCGCGCGCTCCCTGCCACTGGGCATTGCCCGCCTGCACAGCGCCCCGCCGCCCCAATGGCGCCCTTGTTTTTTCCATGGGCGGTCACTCCCAGGCAAAATCCGGCCCGCACAGCGGCACGAACCGAAGGCTTGTTTGCCCTAGGGTAAAAATATCCCCATGCTGCAGGCAGACCGGCTGCAACACCAGCTGCCCGGCCAGATAAACATTATTTTTGCTCTGGGAGGCATCCAGCCAGAACGTGCGGTCCAGCCGGTTGTAGCAAAGCAGCAAATGGGTGTCGCGGGAAACAGCGCTGTCGAATTCCAGCGAAATATCGTTGCTCTGGCCGCGGCCGATGTAGCAGCGGTCGGTGCATACCCGGTAGTCCCGGCCGCGCTTTTTCCCCTCCACGCACACCAGCCAGCCCAAGGTGGGGCAGCTTCCGCCCTGCCCCGCCCCCAGCGGCATTGTGGCCCCTGTTTCCCCCTGCAGCGGCGCTGTGGGGGGAATGGCCGGCGTTTCAGCAGGCTGCTCGTGGGGGGCGAGCGGCAGCGTTTTGGGCAGCGCCTCCTGCCCGCCCGGCACAGCCGGGGCCGTTGCGGGGATCACTTCCGGCAATGGCTGCGCCGTGAGCGGCCGTGTGTGCCCCACGCCCTGGCAATAGGGGCAGGAATCGCCGCGCTCCGCGTCGTAAAAATGCCCGTTCGGGCACTGCTGCATATTCATCCGCGCCTCTCCTTTTCTGCTTTATGGTGTGGGGAGCTGCTGTACCGTCTGCCCGTCGGCGCTCAGCCGCATGGGGCGATATATTTTGCTGTCGGCGTTATATTGATAATAGTAGATCCAATCGCCCAGAACGGCCAGTTGGTATCCTCTGCTTTCAAACCCATCCGGTTCCTCAGCCTCAAGTTTCAGCAGGGTGGAAACTCCATGCATTTCGTTTTCCAGGTCAAGCCGCAGCAGCCGGAACATTTTTGTTCCATCCTCGATTACCGGTGACCAAATGATCATATCTTTTCCGCAAAAATTGAAGCTGTTTCCAAGCAGTTTCTTTTGTGATTCTTCGGGATACGTATAAAGAGCCGTGCAGGGATCCAGCGCAGGCAGTGCTGCACTGTAGATCGTGTCATCTCCCACGCCCCCCTTTATATACAAAGAATCTCCACAGCCGGTAAGGTCTGTTGCATAACTGATCTCTTCCCCAAGAGAAAACAGCTTCTGCTGGGTGCCGTCCAGGCTGACCCAATGCACGCCCACCACGCTGCAATAAAAAATGCCAAGCTCGTTCACGCAGAAATACGAACCGTAAGTCCCTTTTAGGGTCGATTCCATGGCCGGACCCAGATCAACAAATTCGCCTGTCTGCACATCAACCCTGTAGAAGCTTTTTTCGGCGCTGCCCACGCCGCCGCAATACAAAAAGCCATCCTGATATTTCAGGTAACTCCCGCCCAATGCCGGCAGATCAACGGGCTGCGCTTGTCCACCCGCTGCTGGCATACCATAAATTTCATGCATGGGCAAATCTTCTGAAGTATTGCGCTGGTCAAAATACAGTGTATCCCCTGCAACATTTAATTTACTCAGCCCCGTCCACGAGCTCTCTTCCTCTTGCTTTTGCTCATAAAGTAACTCTGCCTCCGTGCCATCCTCTCTCATACGGTATATCTTCTGATTAGATTTGCCCGCAGTGTAATAGACCCACCCGTCCGCCGCGGCAAAATTGCCGTAGTTCGCTAGGTTGGCGTTGGTATTCCCCTCCCGCGGCGCCGCCTGCCCGGGAACGGTCTTTTCCACGGTCTGGGGCGCGGGCGCGCCGCCAACCGGCGCACCGCTCTGCCCGCCCCGTCGCACCAGCAGCGTCACCGCAAGAACAAGGCAGAGCATCGCCACCCCGGCGCCCGCCAAAAGAACCTTCGGGTCCAGCCGGCGCCGGGCGGCGCCCCGCACCGCCCGCCCGCCCAGAGCCGCAGCTGTTTTTGCAAGCGATTCCGGGCGGCCTGCCGCCGGCTGCACCGCGGCACCCAGCTCAGCCCGAAGCTCCGCCGCGCTCTGGTACCGCCGCACGGCCCGCACGGCCAGCGCCTTTTGCAGCACATGATCCAGCCGCTGCGAAACGCCGGGATTGAAAGCGCTGGCCGGCCGCAGGCCGTCCTGTTCCACCCGGTCCATGGCGCTTGTGGGCACCTGGCCCGTCAGGCAATAGTAGAGGGTGGCGGCATAGGCGTAAACGTCCGTCCAGGGGCCCTGTTTTCCATGGCTTTGGTATTGCTCCACCGGGGCAAACCCCGGCTTCAGGATCACCGACAGGCTTTTGGACTGCTCGCTCAGCACCTGCCGCGCGGACCCGAAATCCAGCAGCTTCGCCGTGCCCTTTTCGGTGATATAAATGTTATCCGGCGAGATATCCCGGTGCAGCACGTTCACGCTGTGGATCAGGATGAGAGCGTCCAGAATGGGCAGCAGCAACTGCACGGCCGCCGCCGGCTCCAGCCGCCGGCCCTGCCGCTCTATATACTGCCGCAGGTCACCCCCCTCCATGTATTCCATGGAAAAGTAGGCCGTGTCGTTCTCGTAAAAGAAGTCATAGACATGGATGATGTTGGGGTGCCCGCTGAACCGGGCCACCGTCTGTGCCTCTTCATAGAACTTTTCCGAGCCGAGGCGAAAATCCTCCTGCTTCGCCCCGGAATAAGTAAACACCTTGGTATTGCCCGGCATGCGATACGCCAGCGTGTCCGGCAGATATTCCTTCACCGCCACCCGCCGGCTCTCCTTCAAATCATAGGCAAGATAGGTCACACCAAACCCGCCCCGGCCCAATACCCGGCCCACCAGGTACCGCCCCATCAGGATGGTACCTGTTTCCAGGCAGCCGCTTGCACCGGCAGCGGGGTCATTTTGTGCCCCGCAAGCAGGGCAGATCCCGTTTTCCGGCAATTCAGAAAAACAGCGCGGGCACAATTCACGGCCATCGATCTGGGCCATGGGCAGATCCCTCCCTTGCATGGCGGCTTATGCGGCAGCACATCCCCTTGAATTACCCTCATTATACAACAGTGTTTCGGTGAATACAACCAAAATTCCTGCTTTCCGCCATCCGATCCCTGCCCAAACTGCCAAATACCTCCTGGGCTTTTCTTCCGCCTTTCATGTGCCGCCGGCGGGCTGCAGCTGTATCACACAAAGAACTCCCGCCAGCACAAAGGTGCGGCGGGAGTTCTTTTCTTTGCGAATGTTGCACTATGTCCTGCTTTCCATCATCAGATCAGCAGCGGCACTTATTTTTTGCCCTTCTTCTTGCCAATGCCGTGCTTTACCCGAAAATTCTCCCAGGTGACCCACAGCGAGGTGGTGATGAACAGCGAGGTGTACAGCCCCGAGATCATGCCGATCATCAGGGGCAGCGCGAAGGTAAAGATGCTGTCCAGCCCAAACAGGACCGACACCACGCAGACAGTGAGCAGCGCCATGCAGGTGGTCAAGGTGGTGTTCACCGAGCGGCGCAGGCTCTGGTTGATGCTGGCGTTCACCAGGCTCTCAAAGCCGAGCTTTTTGCCGTACAGGCCCTCGTTCTCGCGGATGCGGTCGTACATGACCACCGTGTCGTTGATGGAGTAGCCCAGAATGGTGAGCATGGCGGCGATGAAGTTCCCGCTCAGGGGGATCCGCAGCACCACAAACACGCCAAACACCACCGTCAGGTCGTTGATCAAGGCAATGATCGCCATCACACCGGCCGGCATGCCGCCGATCTTGCGGAAGCGGATGGCGATGTAAACCAGGATCAGAATGCAGGCCGCCGCCACGGCCACCCAGCTTTTTTGAAAGAACTCGTGACCGATGGTGGGGTTCACGTTGCTCATGGAAAGCTGCTCGAAGTGGTTGTCGGGGTAGCTGCTCTGCACCGATACAAGCGCCTTTTCGAGCTGCTCCGCCGTCACGGTTTCCGCGCCCGGCAGGCTCACGGTGAGGGTGGCGTCGCCGGTGGCGATATCGCTGCCCTCCTGAAAGGTCAGGCCGCTGCCGAATACGCCGGAAATGATGCTCTGCACATCCTTCATATCCGGTTCGCCCTCGTAGCCCAGCACCACCATGGCGCCGCCCTTGAACTGAATGTCCATTGGCACGCCGAAGATCACGGCAAAGCCGAGAATAAACACCACCAACACAAGGGAGATGGCAAAGAACAATTTGCGGTGCTTCATAAAGTTATACTTAGCCGTCATTGCGAACACCTCCGTACAGCCAGAGTTTGCGCAGGCCCTTGATGCGGGAGGCGCCGCGCAGCATGATGCGGGTGCAGCACACGCCGAACACGAAGTTCAGCAGCACGCCCACCAGCAGGGTGTAGCCGAAGGAGTAAATGGTGCCCGCGGTAGAAGGCCCGAATGCAAAGAAGATGGGGGTGAACAGCTTTGCAAAGAAGCCGTCCGTGGGGCCGAACGCGCCCATCAGAACGCACGCCACGATCACAATGGTCACATTGCCGTCAATGATGGGGGCAAGGCCGCGGGCAAAGCCGGCGTTCAGAGCGCCGTCCAGCGTTTTGCCGGAGGCCAGCTCCTCGCGGATGCGCTCCGCCGTGATCACGTTGGCGTCCACGCCCATGCCGATTGCCAGAATAATTCCCGCGATGCCCGGCAGTGTGAGGGTGAAGCTGTTGAAGATGGACAGATAGCCCGACACAAACGCCAGGGTGGCGGCGGTCTGGCCCAACAGCGCAATGGAGGCGATCAAGCCGGGCAGGCGGTAAAGCGCGGTCATGAACACGAGGATCAGCAGATAAGCGATCACGCCGGCAATGACCATGGCCTCCAGGCTGCGGCTGCCCAGGCTCGGGCTGATGGTGCTGTAGCTCTCGGCCGAAAGGGCAAAGGGCAGCGCGCCGGAGTTGATCTGGTTTGCCATGGTGATGACGCTCTCCTGCGTGAAGTTGCCGCTGATGATGGCCTTGCCATCGGTGATGGCGGTGTTCACACTGGCGGTGCTCACGTTCTGCTCGTCCATCCAGATGCTGATGTACCCCTTACTGGCGGCCAGCTCGGTGGTGGCGTCAGCAAAGGCCTGCCTGCCGCTGTTTTTGAACTCCAAAGAAAGGTAGTATTCGCTCTGGCCTCCCTCTTTTGTGGGGCCGTAAGCGGGGGTCGCTTTCTCCACGTCCTTGCCTTCCAGGATCAGCTCGCCGTCGATGGAGCTGCCCTTGCGGAAGGTCAGGTGCGCGGTGGTGCCGATCTCCTGGATGGCAGCCTCGGGGTTGAAGTCGCTCTCGCCTTCCTTCCAGGGGAAGCGAACGATGATGCGGTCCTTGTTGTAGTCCACATACACTTCGCTGTCGGTGATGTTCAGGTTCACCAGCCGCTGCTGGATCACCGTCTCGGCGGCGGCCATCTGCTCGTCGGTGGCGTCAAACCCGTCGGTCGGCATGAACGTCACATCCACGCCGCCCCGGATATCGATGCCGAAGCGGATGTCTTTTGCGCCCTTGACATAAGTATGGGTGATATCTCCGTACTGGCTGCTGATGCCGAAAAACGCCGTATAAGCGAATGCAAAGATCAGCAGGGCCAATACGAAGAGATGCCAGGGCTTGCCTTTCTTCTTCATAAGAACCTCCAGACTTTCCCCTCTTCCCGCCCCCGCCGGGGGCAAAAACAGGGGTGTTTATATTTTTACAGCCGTTTCCCCGCAGGGAGTCATGCCTGTAAAAGCGTTTCCAGGGTGGCCATGCGCACGCACACGCACAGCAGCTTGCAGGCCGTATCCAGCTCGGCCAGGCTCGGGTAGGTGGGCGCGATCCGCAGGTGGTGATCCTGCGGGTCCAGGCCGTAGGGGTACGAAGCCCCGGCCCCGGTCAGCACAACGCCCGCCTCCTTGCACAGCTGCACGGTGCGCTTTGCACAGCCGTCCATCAGGTAAAGGCTGATAAAGTAGCCGCCTTTGGGGTCGGTCCAGCGGGCAATACGGCCATAGGGCGCAAGCTGCCGGGCAAACGAATCCTTCACCAAATCAAACTTGGGCGCAAGGATCGCCCTGTGCTTTTTCATATGGTCCAGCACGCCCTTGCGGTCCTTCAAAAACTGCACGTGGCGCAGCTGGTTCATCTTGTCGTAGCTGATGATCATGGGGGTCATGTTGGCCAGGATATGCTGGATGTTGCGCCGGCTTGCCCCCAGTGCCGCCACGCCCGCCCCGGGGTAGGTAATCTTGCTGGTGGAGCAGAACAGCAGCGCGCGCTCCGGGTTGCCTGCCTTTTTGCACTCCTCCAGCACCTGCAGGGTTTCGCAGGGCTCGTCGGTCAAATGGTGCACGCAGTAAGCGTCGTCCCAAATGATCTTGAAGTCCGGCGCGGCGGTCTGCATGGCCGCAAGGCGCTTTACCGTATCGTCGCTGTAGGTGTAGCCATCCGGGTTGGAGTAAACAGGCACGCACCACATGCCCTTCACCGTCTCGTCGTTTTTCACCAGCTGTTCCACAAGGTCCATGTCCGGGCCTGTGGGCAGCATGGGCACCGGAACAAGCTGAAAGCCAAAATACTCGGTCACCAAAAAGTGCCGGTCGTAGCCGGGTACCGGGCAAAGGAATTTAATGTTGTTGCAAAAGCGCCAGGGGCGCACACTGTCCACAAAGCCCGCGCGCCAGCCCAGATCGATCAGATAATACATCATCGCCAGCGAAGAGTTCCCGCACACGATCACCTCTTCCGGGTCGTCAAGGCGCAGCAGGTCGGCAAAAAAGCGCCGCGCCTCCGGCATGCCGGCAAGCAGACCGTAGTTGCGGGCGTCGGTGCCGTCCTCGCCGGTGTAGTTGTCCACCATGCGCAGCATCTCCTGCGAGAGGTCCAGTTGCTCGGGGCAGGGCTTGCCGCGGGACATATCCAGCCGCAGGTCCATGCTGCAAAAGCCCTGATACTGCCCGCGCACCGTTTCCAGTTCCGCGCGCAGTTCGGCCTCATCCATTGAAAGATAGTCTTTCATCACACACTTTCCCCTTTTCTTATTTTTCCCACTCTATGCGCCGCAAAAGAAGTTTGCCCCCACCCAAATGGCGGAATTGACCTTCCCTTGTCAAAAAGGCAAGCTTTCAAGCGTACTAAAGTATTATAGTATAAAACCACGGCCAAAACAAGCCTTTTGTTGCCCGTTTTGGCCCGCCGCAAGCCCCGTTCGGCCTTTGTTTTTGCAAAAACAGCCCCCCGCCCGTGGGCGGGGAGCTGGAAGTTTTGGGGATCGCAGGCGGGCCTGCCGCTCACACCTGCAGGTTCAGGGGGTTCTCCGGGGTCTCAACCTTATCGAACTCGTAGTCGTTGCCGGGCAGAACAGCGTTCAGCAGAATGCCCAGGATGGCCGCAATGGCAAGGCCGGACAGCGAGATGGTAACGCTGCCGACGGCGAAGGTCAGGCCGCCCAGGCTGTTGAAGCCGAGGGCGCTCACCAGAATGACCGCCGCGATGATGAGGTTGCGGCTGCGGGTGAAGTCCACCTGGTTTTCCACCACGTTGCGCACGCCGATGGCGCTGATCATGCCGTACAGAATGAACGACACGCCGCCGATGATCGCGCTGGGCACCGTGTTCACCACCGCCTCAAATTTGGGGCTGAAGCTCAGCACCACCGCAAAGCAGGCGGCAATGCGCATCACACGGGGGTCGTAGATCTTGGTGAGCGCCAGCACGCCGGTGTTTTCGCCGTAGGTCGTGTTGGCAGGGCCGCCCAAAAAGCCGGCCATGGTGGTGGCCAGGCCGTCGCCCAGCAGGGTGCGGTGCAGGCCCGGGTCGCGGATGTAGTTTTTGCCGGTGGTTGCGCTGATGGCCGCAACGTCGCCGATGTGCTCCATCATGGTTGCCAGCGCGATGGGCATGATAGTAAGAATGGCCGAAATATCAAATTTCGCCAGGGCGGAGCCGTGCACAGGAACGCCCAGCCAGGCGGCCTCGCGAATGGCGGTAAAGTCCACCGCACCGGTCACCAGGGCCACCGCGTAGGACACCAGTACGCCCAGCAGGATGGGCAGGATCTTGATCATGCCCTTGCCCCAGATGTTGCACCCCACCACCACAGCAAGCGCCACAATGGCCAGCAGCCAGTTGGTGGTGCAGTTGTTGATGGCGCTGGGCGCCAGGATCAGGCCGATGGCAATGATGATGGGCCCCGTGACCACCGGCGGGAAGAAGCGCATGATCCTGCGCACGCCGAACACGCTGATCAGCCCGCTCATGAGCAGGTACACCAGGCCCGCAAACACCACGCCGCCGCAGGCATAGGGCAGCATTTCCAGGTTGGGCTTGCCGTCGACCATGGGCGCCACGATGGCAAAGCCGCCCAGGAACGCGAACGACGACCCCAGGAACGCAGGCACCTTGCCTTTGGTGAGCAGGTGGAACAGCAGCGTTCCCAGGCCCGCGCACAGCAGCGTGGTGGACACGCTCAGGCCGGTGAGCAGCGGCACCAGCACCGTGGCGCCAAACATGGCGAAGGTGTGCTGCACGCCCAGGATCAGCATCTTGGGCACGCCCAGCTGGCGGGCGTCGTAAATGCCTTCATTGATTTGCTTGTTCTCGTTCATTTACAAATTCCTCCTCATACTTCACTCTCTATCTTAACGGCCGGCCAAAGCCTGCCCATAAAGAAGACAAAAAAATAAGCATTGCCGTTTTAAAAACGGCAATGCTGAAAGGAAACATCAATAATAAAAACACGGTCAGCGGGAAACGCCAGCGGCATGAACAGTTCAAAACGTTCGGGCTGCATGGTCATGGCGCGCTTCCCCCTTTCGCGATTTTTTCTATCATAGCAAATCGCGCACCGGGTTGCAAGACCAAATTCATGGTTGGTTCAAATTTAAGCGTTTTCCTCAAACAACCCTGAAAAACGACCGGAAAGTTCTGCATTTTGCCCAGCCGAGGGCGCAAAAGTATCACTTATCCCCTGCCGCCGGGCCTGAAAAAGCTCCCCACTCCGGTTGTATTTATAAAGATAAAGAGCCATCCCGAGCAAAAACTCTTGGATGGCTCTTTATCTTTTGCGCTTAACCCAAACCCCCGCGAGCAGCCCCTGCTGTGAGAATTTTTATAAGCGCCAATGGTGCCGCTAACCGGGATCGAACCGGTACAGTGTTGCCACCGAGGGATTTTAAGTCCCTTGCGTCTGCCAATTCCGCCATAGCGGCAAGCTTTATTATAATACAACAGCCGCCCCGCGATGTCAACGCCGGGCGGGCGGTATGCCGCAAACAAAATTGTATTTTATCTGCGCATCCTTTATAATAAGAACAAAAAAGTCAAACCTTTGCCATGGGGGTCAGGATGGAACATTCAAAACGGGAAACTCAAACGCGGTTTTTGCTGGGGGCGCTGCTGGGCCTCGCGGTGTTCCTGCTGCTGTACGGCTTTGGCCCCCTGAACGTCACAAACGACGCTTTTCTGCGCGGCGGCTACGTGGAGCAGGATATCCAGCAGCACTACGCAGGGTGGCTGTTCTACCGCCAGTCGCCCCTGGGGCTGCCGCTCTGTTTTACCCAGCGCATCAACTGGCCCGCGGGCCTGAGCGTTGCTTTTACCGACTCAATCCCCCTGTTTGCCGCGCTGTTCCGGCTGCTCTCGCCGCTTTTGCCCTCCACCTTTCAGTATTTCGGCATTTACACGCTGCTCTGTTTTATGCTTCAGGGTGGGTTCGGCGCGCTGCTTGCCGGGCTTTTTACCCGCAGGACCCTGCCCGCGCTGCTGGGGGCGGTGCCGTTTGTGGTGAGCCCCATCCTGTTGGAGCGGGCGTTCCGCCACACCTCGCTGGCGGCCCATTTTTTGATTCTGGGCGCGCTGTACTACTATCTGCTGGGCCGCAGGCAAAACCGCTTTGCCTACAAGGGCCTGTTTGCCCTGAATTGCCTTGCCTTTGCCCTGCACCCCTATTTTGTGCCCATGACCTACGCCCTCACCTTTGCGCTGCTGGCGGAACATGCGGTGCACAGCCGGCGCCCGGCAAAGCCCCTGTTGTACCTGGCCGGTAACCTGGCCGCCACGCTGGCCGTGGGCTGGCTGTTCGGCCTGTTCCAGGGCGGCAGCAGCTCGGGCGGCAGCGGCATCAGCTATGGGCATTTCTGCATGAATTTAAACGCGCTGTGGAACCCTTCCAGCCTGGGCCTTCGCTGGAGCCTGCTGCTGCCGGTGCAGAATCAGGTTTTGGGCAACTACGACGGTTTTAACTATTTGGGGCTCGGCGTGCTGCTGGGCTGCCTCGGCGTGGGGCTGTGGGCCCTCGCCCGCCGCAAAACAGTCCATCCCCTCCTGTGGTGCAGGCGCCATTTTTGCCTGCTGCTGGTCTGCCTGTGCCTCACCGGCTTTGCGGTGAGCAACGTGATCACCGCTAACGGGGCGGTGCTGCTGCGGCTGCCGCTGCCTCAGCTGGTCACAGAGCTTGCCACCACCTTCCGCTCCAGCGGGCGGCTGTTTTGGCCGGTGTACTATCTGCTCACGCTGTTCTGCGTGGCGGGGCTTGCCCGCATGTTTCGTTCGGTAAAGGGGCGCGATCTCAGCGCCGCGGCACTGGCCGTTTTGTGTGCGGTGCAGCTGCTCGACCTTTCCCCCGCGCTGGCGGCAAAAGCAGCTTCACTGCGGCAATATGGACCTGCCGTGGCCGACACGGTGACCGGCACGACCCCCGCTTTGTGCGAGACCAGCGGCTTTTTTGAAGCGGCGGCGGGGCGTTATTCCCACCTGATCGCTCTCGACCCCTTGAAGCAGACCGGCCTGCGCCTTGCTCTGTATGCCGCAGACGCCGGCATGACCAGCACCGACACCTCTTTTGCCGCCCGTTACGACGAAGCCGGGGCCGCGGCCGCGGCGCAGAAGTACCGCAGCGCCATCCTGGGGGGCGAGTTACCCGCCGACTGCCTGTTCGTGACCGAGCGCGAAGAAACGTTTCTGGCGTTGGCTGACGCTGCCCGCCAGGCGGGCGCCTGGTGCGGGCTGCTCTCCTTCCGGGATGCCGGCGGCGCACACCCTGCCATATACGTGATCGCACCGGGGCTGGGCGATTCCTTTTCCAGTCCGCTTGCCACAGCCTACAGCGAGGCATTTCCCTTTCACCTGGCCGACTATTCCGACGATCACTGGTCCGCGGGCATTCTGAGCCTGAACCTGGAGGCCATTGGCCGCCAGGAGGACGAAAACAAGGTGGTTCTCTTTTACGACACCCCCTTTCTGCGCCGCAAACTGGCGGGCGCAAAAGCCCTGCGGGCGGGCGGTGAAGATTACCCCATCCTCAACGTGAGCGACGCGGACGAGGGCTGGCTGATGGTGACCCTGGATACCCAGGACGCGCGCGCCCTGGCCGGGAAAAGTTTGGAGGCTGTTTCATGAAGCTGATTTTCGTAAGCACACCGGCCCCTGTGCGGCTGGATCAATATCTGCTGCGCCAGTTCCCCTCCCTCAGCCTGGGGCGGCTGAACAAGACCCTGCGGGAAAACAAGATCAAGCTCAACGGCAAAAAGCTCCCGCTCTCCACCCGGGTGCAGGCCGGGGACGAGATCCGGCTTTTTCTGCCGGACGATCAGCTTGCTGCATCCCCCCAGGCGGACGGCCCGGCCTTTTTGCAGCTCAAATATCCGGCCAGGGTGGTTTATGAGGACGCGTTCCTGCTCCTGGCCGACAAACCCGCCGGCCTGCCGGTGAGCGGCGAACAGGCCGATACGCTGCTGAACCGCGTGCTGCTCTACCTTTTCCAACGCGGAGAATATCGCCCCGGGCAGGGCTTTGCACCTGCGCTCTGCCACCGGCTGGACACCGGCACCAGCGGGCTTGTGGTGCTGGCAAAAACGCCGGCCGCCGAGGCCCTGCTCACCGGCCTCATACGGGACCGAAAGCTGAAAAAGGAATACCTGTGCGTCACCTTCGGCCGCCCGCAGCCTGCCAAGGCCGCTCTGCGAGGGTACCTTGTAAAGGATGCCGCCAAGGGCAAGGTGACCGTCACCAGCCACCCGGGCCCTGCCGCGCGCCAAATCGAAACCCGGTACGACACCCTGGCCGTGAGCGGCAGGCTGGCCCTTTTGCAAGTCGAGCTCGTCACAGGCCGCACCCACCAAATCCGCGCCCATTTGGCCAGCATCGGCTGCCCCATTCTGGGCGATGGGAAATACGGCAGCAACCCGGCCAACCGGGAGCTGAAGTTCAAATACCAGGCGCTCTGCGCCTGGAAGCTCACCTTCCCCACCCTTGCCGGGCCGGAGCTTGCGGGGGTGAGCGGGCGGTGCTTTCAGCTGGAAAAACCCTGGTACTGCCAGCAGGTATTGAACGGCCAGTTAAAATAGCGGGTCCTTTTCCTGCGGCTTTCACACACCAACATCACGGGAGGCTTTTATGGGTCTTGCAGAACAGCTCAGGCTTTACCGGCCTTTTAATGAACAGGAACAGGCGGATCAGGCCCTGATCCTGGGGTGTTTCGGGGGTCCGGAGGACCTTTTTTCCCGCCAAAGCCGCCTGGCGCACATGACCGCCTCGGCCTGGATCGTAAACCCGGGCCGGACAAAGGTGTTGATGGCGTACCACAACATCTACCGCTCCTGGGCCTGGCTGGGCGGCCATGCCGACGGGGAGCGGGATCTTTTGCAGGTCGCCCTGCGGGAGGCGGAGGAGGAGAGCGGGCTGAAAAATGTGCGCCCGGTCTCTCCTGAGATCTATTCCGTGGAAGTTTTGACTGTGGACGGGCATATCAAGCGGGGCGCGTATGTATCCTCGCACCTGCACCTCAACCTCACCTATCTTTTGGAAGCGGATGAAAAGGACGAGCTTTTTGTAAAGCCGGATGAGAACAGCGGCGTGCGGTGGTTCAGCCCGGAGGGCGCCGTGCAGGCTTCCAGCGAGCCCTGGATTCGCGAACATATTTACGCCAAACTGAATGAAAAGCTAAGGTCGTTTCCTGTTTGACCTCAGAGCTGCCCGGCGGGAACCCTTCCCGCGTTTTTTCAGGCAAAGGAGCGCCGGAAAAGCATCATCGCTTTTCCGGCGCTCCTTTGCACAGCTCTTCAATTTCTTCCCAGGTGTGCAGGCTGTTCAGCACCTGGCACAAAGCGCGTTTTGAGAGCCGCAGCGGCAGGCCGAGCCTGCGCAGCAGGGCAAAGCGCGCCTGCTGGCTGCCCGCCGTGCCCGAGAGCCCCCATGCATACAGATCGGCATAGGTGATGGGCCGGCCTGCACGCGGGGCGGCAGGCTCGGCGCCCGCGTCCAGAACAGCCTTTCGCAGGGTGGCGGCAGGCAGACCCTCTACGCCCAGCAGCCCTTCCCTGCCGGGCTGTTCCTTGCGGCTCTCTTTGCCGGGCACAGCGGGCACATAGGCCTGCCGCACATGTTCCTGCCCCACCAGGTTGGCCACATAATTGCGGATGCGAAAGCCTGCGGCGTCCGGGTCTGTGAGCAATATGACCCCCCGCGCACGGCCCAATTCCTTTAAAAGCGCCTGCGTTTCTTTGTCTTTATAAATTCCAAAGCCGTCGGTGGTCAGGATCAGCCCGTCCACCACCCCTGCCAGGGCCGCGGCGTCGTATTTTCCCTCCACCACCAGCACCTGCCGGATGCGCAGCCTCTCACTCATGGGCGCCCCCCGGCCGCCAGCTGGCACAAAGCGGCCTGCAGCAAAATATCTCCCCCCACCGGCGAACCCTTCAGGCTTTTATCCAGCTCGGCCAGGATCTCCAGGCAGCGGGCCAATTGCGCAGGGGTGTAGCGCGCGGCGGTTTCACTGCTCTTTTTCAGCCGGAAATCGCTGCCTTTGTACCCAAAATCCTTGTGTACCTGGCCGTATGCCTTCTTTTTCTGCTGCCCGGCCTTTACGCGGTACATATCCACATAGCTGCCGATCAGCGCTGCGGTGATCGCAATCGGCTCGTTCTGCAGCCGCAGCAGGGTTTCCAGCTTCTCGCAGGCCTTGGAGGGATTGCGGGCGGTGACATGGCGCACCATCTCAAATACGTCCGCCTCCAGGTCCAGGGTACCCATCTCCGCCACCAGCGCGGGGCTGATCTCGGTGTAGCCGCTGGCGGCGGCAAGCTTGTCCACCTCGTTTTCCAAAAGGAACAGATCCTGCCCGCACCGCTCCAGCAGCGCCGCCGCTGCGTTTTCCGGCAGCGCGGTTCCCTGCTTTTTCGCGCGTTCGCGCAAAAGGCGGCGGATCTCCTGCGGGCCCGGGCGGGATATCTCGGCGGCATAGCCCAGCGCCTCGCAGGTCTCGGCCAGCTTTTTCGCCTGTTTGCCCAGTTTGATCTTTCCCCGTTCCTCAGGCAGCACGCTGTAGATCACAAACACCGCGTTCTCGGCGCTTTTCAGCGTATCGCACACCGCGTTCATATCCTTATCGGTATAGGCCGAGGGCTGCAGGGCGGGCAGCTCCACCACACGGCGGGTTCCAAAAAAAGAGATGGTCCCCGCGGCCATTACGATCTCTTCCACCGTGGGGGAAGGCCCGTCCAGCCGGGTGGTTTCGCCCCCCTGGTCCACCAGTGCGGCGGCTGTTTTGTCGGCGGCAGAGCGGGCCAAAAACGGGTCGGTGGAATAGAAATAAAACACCGGCGCCCCATTTTGCAGCGCGGCATTCCTTTTTTGTTCACTGTACAGCATAACTGCCCCCCTTGAGCATTACCGACCGGCCGGGGCGGACCCACACCGCCGCCCCCTGTGATGCGTAATAGAACTGTGCAGCATATCCTGTATGCCAATCGTAACGTTTGGCGCTCAGCAGTGTGCCGGGCTCAATCGCGCCCGGCGCAGTGCCGCCGCCCACCAAAAAATCCACTTTCAGCGGCTGGGCTGCCAGCGGCTTTCCGGTCACAGCGGCCAGTTTACAGCCCTTAATATCCAAAATCAGCAAATTGCCGCCTTTCAGGCGGAATACCGTTCCCATTATATCACAAACCCGGGCTTCGGCGGCAGTATTTTGCGGCAGCTCCTGCGCGGTCACCGTGCGCTGGGCCGCAAGCGTCAGCTCGCCCGGCCGGCGGCGCAGGTCCACCAGGCAGGCGATCTGGCCGATGCCCTGTTCCTCAAGGTATTCCTGTACCTTCTGCGCGTTGGCGCTGCCGCCCTGAAACGCCACCAGCGCCCGGCCATCCTCCACCGCCACGACGCAGGGCGTGGAGGCGCTGCCCACCAGCGCCACGCGCACGGTCCCGCGCATAAGGCCTGTATAGCAAAGCACGGCCAGCGCCAGCATGCAGGGAAACACAGCGGCCAGCCACCGCATTTTGCGCAGGCGGCGGGCGGCCAGCCAGAGCAGCACGGCCAGTGCCAGAACCAAAAGCGCATAGCCCCGCGGCAGGCGCAGGCGGGCTAGGGGCAGCGCCGCCAAATGCGTGGCCACTGCGTTGAGCAGCCTTACCAGAAGTCCGCCGCCCAGGGAGAATACCCTCGCCGCAAAATCCAGCCCCGGTACAAGCCCGCACAGCCCGGTCAGCAGCCCGCACACGAGGGTCGGCCCCATCAGCGGCAGCGCCAGGAGGCTTGCCAGCACCGATACGCCGCTGGGCGTCAGCCCGCCGGCCAATTGCACCGGCAGGGTAAAAAGTGCTGCAAAAACCGGGCACAGCAGCAGCTCGCCGGCTTTTGCCAGGGCTGCGGCCGCCTTCCGCTCTGTATCGCGCGCCCACGCCCGCAGCGGGCGTGCCATTTTGCCCGCCGTCAACACCCCCAATGTGGCCGCAAACGAGAACTGCAGCCCCAGGTCGCACAGCGCATATGGCCCCTGCAGGCTGATCAGCACCGCCGCCACGCCCAGGGAGGTAAAGGAATCGGCAGGCTGCAGCAGCAGCGCGCCAAAATAGAAAATAAGTGCTGCAATGCCGGCCCTTGTGACCGACGGGGTAAACCCAGTAAGCCCCATCATAAAAAGCACCGCGCAGATCGCGCCCAGCGCCTTTAATTTTCGCAGCCGCCCGCCCACAGGGCGGTTGCCCAAAAACGCCCCGCAGAGCAGCGTGAGGTGCAGGCCGGACACGACCAATAAGTGGGACGCCCCTGCCGCGCGATAGGCCGCCCGCAGCTGCCCGGAAACATGCGACCGGTCGCCCACCGTCATTGCTGCCAGCACGCCCCCCTCTTCCCGTGGCAGATACTTTCGCAGGCTTGCAGAGAGGATGCGCCGCACCTCCAGCAGCTTAAAGCGCAGCGCCCCGCTCATTCCCGCGCGTTCCACGGGCACGCTCTCGCCTTCCAGGTACACCCGGTCGGCCAGGTTCCCATAATAATAGCTGTCTTTTTCCAGCGCGCTCAGAGAAAACGCACCCTCGTAAATTTCGCCCGGCTGCGCTTCGGGAAATGCCGGGCAGGTAATGCAAAAGCGGCGCAGCGGCCCCAGGGCCCTGCCCTCTGCGGCAAGCACTTCCAACCTTGCCCGCACCATGCCGTCGGCATATCCGGGGCTAGTCTCTTCCACCCGCACGGTGAGCTGCGGCCGGCTGCCGGCCAGGGAAAACGCGGGCTGCGCCGCCCCCCAAACGCCCACCCACTGCACAGCCAGCGCTGCCAGGCATGCCAAGGGCACAAGCCGTGCATAGCCCCCTTTTTTGCGCGCCAGCGCGGCGGCGAAAAGGCAGACAAAAACTGCCGCAAGCGGCACAAAAGCCGCCGGCGGCAGAAACGCAGCAGCCAGCTGGGTAAGAACATATGCGCAGCAAACAACTGCAAGCGGCCGCCTCATTGCGCCTTAGCGGGCAAACAGCGGCAGCTTTTCCAGGTACACGATGTCGGTGCGGTCCGCGGCGTCGCCCTCGGCCAGCACTGCGGCGCGGGCCACCACCGTGCCGGTGCTGCGCCCCACCAGGGCTTCCAGTGCGTGCAGCGAACCGCCGGTGCTGATCACATCGTCCACAATCAGCACCCGTTTGCCGTTCATGGCGTCCAGATCCTTGCGGTCAATGACCAGCTTCTGGCGGGCACTGGTGGTGATGGACTGATCCTCCACCACCACCGGCTCACGCATGTAAAGTTTTTTGCCTTTTCGGGCGGGGATATAAAGCTTCCCGCTCTGGCGGCTCATCTCGTAGGCCAGGGGAATCCCTTTTGCCTCGGCCGTTACCAGAACATCAAATTCGGGGCATTTTTTCAGCAGGGCTTCGGCGCAGGCCACGGTAAGCTCCACATCGCTGAACATAATAAACGCCGCGATCTCCAGGTGTTCGTTGATGGCGCAGATGGGCAGCTCGCGGGTAAGGCCCGCCACATGCAGGGTATATGTGTCGTTCATGGTATTATAGCTTCCTTCCCTTCTGATTCAAAACACAGTAAGGCCTATGCCGCTCAGCCCGGGGGCCAGGCAAGGCTGCGCTTTGCAAGCACGTGGAAATGCAGGTGCGGCACGCTTTGGCCGCCGTCGGCCCCCACGTTGGTGACTACCCGATACCCGTTTTCACAGCCCAGTTCCCGGCACAGCCGTGCTATCACGGCATAAATATGGGCCAGCAGCGCCCCCTCTTGTTCGGTAAGGCAGGCGGCCGACGGAATATGCTTTTTGGGAATGACCAAAAAGTGCACCGGCGCCTGGGGGTCTATGTCGTAAAAAGCCAGGATCTGCTCGTCCTCGAACAGTTTGTTTGCCGGGATCTGCCCTGCCGCAATTTTACAAAAAAGGCAATCGTCCATGCTTCCCTGCTCCTTTCTTTGCCGCCCCGGGACCTTGCTCCCCGGGCGCGGCTGTGCTCGAACTTCCGGCTCAGCCCTCCAGGGCCGCCTTCACGATACCGGGCACCGCGTTCAGCGCCTCGTCGATCTTGGTTTCATCCTTGAGGCCGGCCATCGCCAGGTCGGGCTTGCCGCCGCCGTTGCCGCCCGCAATGGCGGCGATCTGCTTTGCAAGCACGCCTGCCTTCAGTCCGGCGTCCAGCGCCCCCTTGCCGCAGGCCACCGCCAGGGTCAGCTTGCCCTCGCTGCTGCCCACCAGGGCGCTCACCACATTGGGGGCTTTATCCCGCACCTTTTCGCTCATGCTGCGCAGTGCCTCCGGTGCCGTCCCCGAAAAATAGGCGGTCAGAATTTTGATTCCGTTCACGTCTGCCGCACTCTCGAACAGGCCTTCGATCTGGCTGGCCGCCGCCGCGGCCTTGACCTGTTCCAGCTCCCGGGCAAGGCTTTTGACCTCGCCTGCCAGTGCTGCGGCGCGCAGGGGCAGGTCTTTGAGATTGTTCACCTTCAGCGCGCCCGCCGCCTGCTGCAGCATTTCGGTGCGCTCGTCCAGCAGGCGGAGCACGCCGTAGCCGGTGGTGCCCTCGATGCGGCGGATGCCCGCCGCAACGCTGGACTCGTTCAGGATCTTAAAGCAGCCCAGCTGCGCGGTGTTTTTTACATGGGTGCCGCCGCAGAACTCGGTGGACCAGCCGTTCACGTCCACCACCCGCACAACATCGCCGTACTTTTCGCCGAACAGGGCCATCGCCCCCATTTTTTTGGCTTCGACCAGGGGCATGGTGCGGACCTCCACATCCAGCGCCTCAAAAATTTTCCGGTTCACAATGTGCTCCACCAGCGAAAGCTCTTCCGGCGTCACGGCGCTGAAATGGGTGAAGTCGAACCGGACCCGCTCGTCGTCCTCGTAGGACCCCGCCTGGTGCACGTGGCTTCCCAGCACCTCGCGCAGGGCCTTTTGCAGAAGATGGGCGCTGGTGTGGTTGCGGGCAATGGCGCCGCGCCGCCCCTTGGAAACGCTGGCGGTTACAGTGTCGCCCGTTTTGGCAGTGCCCTCCAGCAGGGTGCAGGTGTGCACAAAATATCCCTTGGGGGTCTTCTTCACATCCCGCACTTCCAGGCGCGCGCCGTCCGCCGTTACAATCGAACCGGTATCGGCCACCTGGCCGCCGCTCTCGGCGTAGAAAGGGGTGCGGTCCAGCACCACCAGAACGCCCTCTTTGGCCCCCTCGTCCGTAGACACCGCGTCCAGCAGTTCCTCCCCATCCGAGAGCGCAAGGATCACACCCTTGTCCTCCAGGGTGTCGTAACCGGTAAAGCAGGTGGGCTCTGCAGTCAGTTCGCCGAACAGGTCGGCCGCCCAGCCGGAAATATCGCGGGAAAGCCGGTCTCTGCGGGCCTGCTCCCGCTGCTTTTTCATCTCGGCACGGAAGTTGTCCTCATCCACCAGAATGCCGGCCTCTGCGGCGATCTCCTTGGTGAGGTCCAGCGGGAAGCCAAACGTGTCGTTCAGCTTAAAGGCGTCGATCCCGGAGAGGATGGCCTCGCGCCCGGCCTGCGCGGCGGCGCGCACATTCTCGATCAGGCCGTTCAAAATGTTCATTCCCTGGTCGATGGTCTTGTAGAACCGCTCTTCCTCGGTGCCGATCACTTTTTTAATGTAGTCCGCGTGCTCTTCCAGCTCCGGGTAGCCGGCCTTGTTCTCCTGGATCACGGTCTCCACCAGCTCGGTGAGGAACGGCCGGCCGATGCCAAGCATGCGGCCGTGGCGGGCGGCGCGGCGCAGCAGGCGGCGCAGCACATAGCCCCGCCCCTCGTTGGAGGGCAGGATGCCGTCGCTCACCATAAACGCCGTGGAACGGATGTGATCGGTCACGACCCGGATTGAAATATCGGTCTTTTCGTCCTGGCCGTAGGTCTTTCCGGAGATGCGCTCCACATGGTTCAGGATGGCGCGCACGGTGTCCACCTCGAACAGGTTGCCCACGTTCTGCAGCACGCAGGCCAGGCGTTCCAGGCCCATGCCGGTGTCGATGTTGGGCTTTTCCAGCAGCTCATAGTTGCCCTTGCCATCCGAGTCGAACTGGCTGAACACCAGGTTCCAGACCTCCATATAGCGGTCGCAGTCGCACCCGACCTTGCAGTCCGGCTTGCCGCAGCCGTGCTCGGGGCCCCGGTCGAAATAGATCTCGCTGCAGGGGCCGCAGGGGCCGGAGCCGTGCTCCCAGAAGTTGTCCTCCTTGCCAAAGCGCACCATGTGGTCCTCGGGGATGCCGATCTCCTTGGTCCAGATATCCCACGCCTCGTCGTCTTCCAGGTAGACCGAGATGTAAAGCAGTTCGGCGGGGATCGCCAGCACCCCGGTCAAAAACTCCCACGACCAGGCAATGGCCTCTTTTTTGAAATAATCCTGGAAGCTGAAATTGCCCAGCATCTCAAAATAGGTGCCATGACGCGCGGTAATTCCCACCCGCTCGATATCCGGGGTGCGGATGCACTTCTGGCAGGTAGTCACGCGGCGGCAGGGCGGCTCCTCCTGGCCCAGGAACCACTTTTTCATGGGGGCCATGCCGCTGTTGATCAGCAGCAGGCTGTTGTCGTTTTTGGGCACCAGCGGAAAGCTGCCCAGGCGCAGGTGCCCTTTGCTCTCAAAAAAAGAAAGGTATTTTTCCCGCAGTTCGTTCAAACCGGTCCATTCCATATTCTCTCGCTTCTCCTCTACTGTATGTTACGCATTTGCCTGTGGGCGGCGGTCCCCAAAAAAGAATAGCCCTCGCCCCTGGTCAAGGGACGAAGGCCAAAACAGCTTCCGTGGTACCACCCAAATTGCGGCCTCAAGGGCCGCCGCTCTTGCCGCGTTAACGCCGCGGATACGCCCGGTTCCTCGCCGGGGGCTCAGGGGTGGCATACGGCAGCGCCCGGCAGGGACCTTGCACCGACCGGTCCCCTCTCTGAAAGCCTTCTGCTTGCCATTGGCCCCATCACAGCCATGTTATTTGTTTACCCTATGATTATATCGCCCGCAAAACGGCTTGTCAACTGTTTTCAGCCGGCTCCTGAAGCCAGTAAAGCGCGTTGCAGACCTTGGCGAACACCGCCGCCGAGCTCACCTCCGGCTCGGTTATCCCATCCTGCAGGATCACAATGGTATAGCGGGGCGCCTCGGCGGGCCAAAAGCCTGCAAACCAATAGTTCATCAGCTCCACATCCTCCTGGTTTTTCACCCCGGTCTGGGCTGTGCCGGTCTTGCCGCCCGCGGCGCCGTACTCCGGGGCCGCCTCTTTGCCGATGCCCTCCTCCACCACGCCCGCCAGCATGGAGCGCAGCGCGGCGGCGGTATTTGTGCTGATGGCCCGGCGCACCTGCGGTTCATACAGTGTTTGTTCCACCTGCCGGCCGGCCTCGTCCACCACGCCCTCCAAAAACGCCGGGGTGCGGTACTGCCCGTCCGAGGCGATCACATTCATGGCCGCCGCCATCTGCAGCGGCGTTGCGGTGAGCTGCCCCTGCCCAAAGCTGAAGTTTGCAAGCTGGCCAATATCCTGCACCGTTTCCGCGCTGGGCAGCGTGCCCGCCGCGCTTTTAAGGCCGCCCGCCAAATACGTGGGCTGGCCAAAGCCGAACGCCTCGGCTTCCGAAAGGATGGCCTTGCCCCCCAGCTTCAGCCCCAGTTCAATAAAAAAACTGTTGCAGCTTTTCTCCAGGGCGCTTTTCAGGTTCACCAGGCCATGGGCCCGGCTCAGCGCGCAGCGGTAGACCTGGCCGTTCACGTCCACATAGCCCTCGCACTCGATGCTGTACCAGTCCAGCCCTTTTTCCAGCGCGGCTGCCGCAAGCACAGGCTTGAAGACCGAACCCACGTTGAACTGGCAGAACGCCCGGTTGAGCAGCGAGGTATCCTGCGCGCGGATGCTCTTCTCCACCGCTTCCGGGTCAAAGGCCGGCAGGCTCACGCTGGCGCGTACCTTGGCCGTGGCGGTGTCCAGCACCAAAATACAGCCTTTTTTGATGGTGCTTGCCGCAACCCCTTCACAGGCGCGCTGCATGGCTCCATCCAGGGTCAGCATGACCCCCTGGCTGTCCTTTTGCTCGGTGATCAGCTCCGGCTCGGTGCCCTCCAGCAAGGTTCCCTGGGCGGTGGTGGAGCACTGCACATAGCTTGCGGGGCGGTTCTGGCTCAGCAGCTCGTCGAACGCGGCTTCCAGTCCGGCCACTCCGTGCCCCTCCCCGTCCAGATATCCGATCAGATGTTCCGCCACCGGCGTGGGGAAATAGCGCCCCGGCACGGTGTAGGTGTATATGCCCTTGTCGGTGAGATCCCGGTCCACCTCGATCAAAAAGGGGGCCAGTGCGTTCCTTTTTTCATAGAGCAGGGTCTGGCTGGAATAGGGCACATAGTGAAACAGCTCTGCATAGCTGCTCTCGCCGGGGATCGAGAGCGCAAAATAGCGTGTACCGTAACTGGTCAGGCAGCTCCCCTTACAATCGTACAAATTGCCCCGCTGGGGTTCCAGTGCCAGGGTAGTGACCGTTTGCTCGCGGGCCGTTTGGGCATAGGTGGTGTTCTGCGCCAGCAAAAACAGCCGCCCCATCACCACACCAAACGCCACCAGAAACGTTCCGAACAACGCCACGATCCTTTTTTGTGTCACTGCTGCACGCCCCTTCTACGCTTTTGAGAAAAGTATTCCCTCCCTGCGCCCACGGCAAACAAAAAAGAACCGGCGCCCGCTTTAAAAGCGGGCGCCGGTTCTTTTGCAGGTTCTGTCAAACGCCGTTCCAGGGCAGAGCCGCATGTTCTGGACTGTGCTTAAAAAAGCTTAGTACATGCCGCCCATATCAGGCGCGGGGGCAGCCGGGGCCGGCGGTTCCGGCTCGTCGGCCACCAGGCTCTCGGTGGTAAGCACCATGGAAGCCACGCTGGCCGCATTCTCCAGGGCGGAGCGGGTCACCTTGGTGGGATCCACAATGCCGGCCTCGATCATGTCGCAGTAAACTTCCTTCTGGGCGTCAAAGCCGTAGTTGGGCTTGTCGGCAGCCAGGATCTTGTCGATGATCACGCTGCCTTCCAGCCCGGCGTTGGCCGCGATCTGGCGCAGGGGGGATTCCAGGGCCTTCAGCACAATGCGGGCGCCGGTGCGCTCGTCGCCTTCCAGCGCGCTGCACACCTTTTCCACGGCGGGCATGGCGTTGATGGTGGCGGTGCCGCCGCCGGCCACAATGCCCTCTTCCACCGCAGCCTTGGTGGCGTTCAGCGCATCCTCCACGCGGAGCTTCTTCTCCTTCATCTCCACTTCGGTGGCGGCGCCGACCTTGATCACAGCCACACCGCCGGAGAGCTTTGCCAGCCGCTCCTGCAGCTTTTCTTTATCGAAATCGCTGGTGGCAACTTCCATCTGGGCGCGGATCTGGGCCACACGGTCCTTGATCGCGTCCTTGTCGCCGGCGCCGTCCACCACGGTGGTGGTCTCTTTGGTCACCTTGACCTGCCGGGCACGGCCCAGCATCTCCACGGTGGCGTCCTTCAGCTCGTAGCCCAGCTCCTCGCTGATGACCTGGCCGCCGGTCAGAATGGCGATATCCTGCAGCATCTCCTTGCGGCGGTCGCCAAAGCCGGGGGCTTTTACGGCCACGCACACAAAGGTGCCGCGCAGGCGGTTCACGATCAGGGTGGACAGGGCTTCGCCCTCCACGTCCTCGGCAATGATGACCAGCTTTTTACCGCTCTGCACAATCTGCTCCAGCAGGGGCAGCAGATCCTGGATCACGCTGATCTTCTTGTCGGTGATCAGAACGTAAGCGTCGTCGATGTCGGCTTCCATCTTCTCGGTGTCGGTGACCATATAGGGAGTGATATAGCCGCGGTCGAACTGCATGCCCTCCACCACTTCGGTGTAGGTCTCGGCGGTCTTGCTCTCCTCAATGGTGATCACGCCGTCGTTGCTCACCTTTTCCATCGCTTCGGCAATCAGCTCGCCCACGGTGGAATCGCCGGCAGACACGGTGGCCACGCGGGCGATATCCTGCGAGCCATGCACCTTCTGGCTGTTGGCGGCAAAGGCCTCTACGGCAGCCTTCACGGCCTTCTGGATGCCGCGCTTCACATCCATGGGGTTGGCGCCGGCGGTCACGTTTTTCATGCCCTCGCTCACCAGGGCCTGGGCCAGCACGGTGGCGGTGGTGGTGCCGTCGCCGGCGGCGTCGTTGGTTTTGGTGGCGACTTCGCGCACCAGCTGGGCGCCCATGTTTTCAAAGGCGTCCTTCAGTTCGATCTCCTTCGCAATGGTCACGCCGTCGTTGGTGATCACAGGGCTGCCGAACTTTTTGCCCAGCACAACGTTGCGGCCCTTGGGGCCCAGGGTAATCTTGACGGTATCCGCCAGGGTATCAATGCCGGCGCTCAGGGCCTTGCGGGCCTCCGCGCCGTGCAGAATCTGCTTTGCCATAAAAAATCTCTCCTTTTATTTAAAAGTGAATTTTCAGCGGAAATTTATTCCTCCACAACGGCCAGGATGTCGCTCTGGCGCACAATGGTGCACTCCTCGCCGTCCACCTTGACCTCGGTGCCGGAGTATTTGCTGGTGAGCACCCGGTCGCCCACCTTCACGATCATGGTCACTTCCTTGCCGTCCACAAGGCCTCCCGGCCCCACGGCCAGAACCTCGGCCACCTGGGGCTTTTCCTTTGCAGAGCCGGCCAGAATAATCCCGCTCTTGGTGGTTTCCTCGGCCTCTACGGTTTTGATCACAACGCGATCGGCAAGAGGTTTGATTTTCATGGAAACGTTCCTCCCATCAAATAAATTTATTTTTTGAAGCCATCTGTTTTTAGCACTCGAAGTTATTGAGTGCTAATGTATATTTTAGTCACTTGTTCTCAAAAAATCAAGGGGGAAAAATAAAAATTTTTTGTGAACGGCGGAAAAGGGCTTTTCCCGCCTGTCCTCAGCGAAAAAAAGAGCGCCGGGGCGGCTGCCCCGGCGGCCTTGTTACGCCCGGCGTTCAAACCAGCTTTTTGGCAGCACCACCCTGGCAGCGCTGGGCTTCACTTTTGCAGTGAGCGTGTTGCGCGGGGCGCATTCACCGTCCTGCGTTACCACGATGGGCCGGCCGTCCAGCGTTTCCAGCTCCACCTGGCGCACCCGTTTGTATGTAATGATATCCGCCACCTCTGGCGCCACCCGGCCGTTTTGGATATGCGCCCCGCTTTTATAAAGCCCAATCACCCTTGCCATGCGCAGCCGGCTGATCTTTTTTACCAGCACCAGATCCAGCTCACCGTCGTTCATATCCGCCTCGGGGGCCGCCACAAAGCCGCCGCCGTAGGCGCATCCGTTGCAGATCGCCAGCATCAAAAAATCATCTTCCAGCACTTCCCCATCCGCGGTTACCCGCAGCTTGTGCCCCATGCGCCCGCACACACACTGGGCAATGGAAAGATTATAGGCCATGGAACCGCCGCACAGCGGCAAACGCCGGAATTTTGGGATCCCATAGGCCACCTGCGCGTCCAGCCCCGCCGAGCAGATGGCCGCGGCAATGCCGTATTGGGTTTCGATCAGGTCAATGGGCACCGCATGCCCCTGCATCAGGTCCGGCAGATCCAAAAACCGCTCCCCGCCGCCGAAATTGCGCACAAAATCATTTCCGCTGCCGCAGGGAACACAGGCCACCTCGGCGGTTTCACTCTCCCTGGCGCCCATCAGGACCTCGTTCAGGGTTCCGTCGCCCCCGCAGGCGTACAGCCGCACCGGGCCGCTTTGGGCCGCCTGCCGTGCAAGCTGCACGGCGTGCCCGGGGTATTCCGTGAGCTGCACTTCATACTCCGCCTCCAGCCCCTTGGCCGCAGTGATGATCCGGGGCACCAGCGTACCGCTGGCGTCCGCTTTGCCCGAAACCGGGTTCACAATAAAAATATGCCGCATGCCTGCGCCTCCTCGCATTTTATCGGGAGCTCCTGCCTTTATTGTAGCCGATTGCGCCCCATAGCACAAGAAGCATATTTTGCGGCGCGCCGCACATCCTAAAGCCATATCAAACAAACCTTTCAAGGAGGCCCCGCCGTGGACATTTTTACAGATATTCTGCGCATTATTCTGACCAGCCTTGTGTCGATTGCCGTGCTGTTCTGCCTTTGCAAGCTCATCGGCCAGCGCCAGATCAGCCAGATGAGCATGTTCGACTACATCAACAGCATCACCGTCGGTTCCATTGCCGCCGAGTTTGCCACCGAGCTGGAAAATTGGTGGGAACCGCTCACCGCCACCATTGTATACGGCCTTGTGACCGTGCTCATCAATGTAATTACCTGCAAGTCCATCCCGCTTCGCAAATTTTTCAGCGGCAAACCGGTGGTGCTGTTTGAAGAGGGTAAGATCTATAAGGCAAACCTCATGAAAGCCAAAATGGACGTGAACGAATTTTTGACCCAATGCCGGGTCGCGGGCTATTTTGATCTGAGCCAGCTGGAGGCGGCCGTGCTGGAAACGAACGGCCAGATCAGCTTTATGCCCCTGGCCGCCGAGCGCCCCGTAACGCCGCAGGATCTGCAGCTGGAACCCCCGCCCGAAACCCTTGCCATCAACCTGATCCTGGACGGCCAGGTTCTGGAGCAAAACCTGAAATACAGCGGGCGGGATATGCAGTGGCTGGAAAAACAGCTGCACAGCCAGGACATCGGCCAGATCAGCGATGTGTTCCTTGCAACATGCGACAAGCAAGGTAACTTTACAGCTTATCGCAAGCTGGATACGCCGGTCCAGCACGAAATTTTTGAATAAAGAGCGGCCTCTGCAAAGCAATGAAGCACGCCCCCGAAGAATTCTTCAGGGGCGTGCTTTCACTTTGATGTATTATTTTTTACTTGTTGCCGAAATAGCGCTCCAGCAGGCCCTGCATGCCGCGGCCGTGACGGGCCTCGTCCTTGGCCATTTCGTGCACGGTGTCGTGGATGGCGTCCAGACCCAGCTCTTTGGCGCGCTTGGCAATGTCCATCTTGCCGCTGCAGGCGCCGCACTCGGCGTCCACGCGCATGCGCAGGTTCTTTTCGGTGCTGTCGGTCAGCACCTCGCCCAGCAGTTCGGCAAACTTGGCGGCGTGCTCGGCCTCTTCAAACGCATAGCGCTTCCAGGCCTCGGCAATCTCGGGGTAGCCCTCGCGGTCGGCCACGCGGCTCATGGCCAGGTACATGCCCACCTCGCTGCACTCGCCGTTGAAGTTCATGCGCAGGCCCTCGATAATGTCCTCAGGCACACCGGACTGGGCAATGCCCACCACATGCTCGGTCACGTAGCTGTTCTCGGTCTTTTCCACAAATTTCTCCTTGGGGGCCTTGCAGACAGGGCAGAAATCGGGGGCAGCGCCCTCGGCGATGTAACCACAAACGGTGCAAACAAACTTAGCCATAATTCGTATCCTCCAAAATTTTATTTAATTTTATTGGGAACCATTCGCTTAAATAGGAACATTTCCTTGTTATGTTCAAAGTATACCACTAAGGTATTATTTCGTCAACACCTTTTTGGAAAATTTTTTAGTTTTTTCTTCGGCGCTCTTGTCTGCCCACATGAAGCGCCTGGGCCGCCCCTTTGGGGGCCGGCCCGGGCGTGCGGCCCAAAACAGCCTTCGGCTATTTTTTCGTATTGAACCCCATGCGGCCCAATGCGGGTAAAATTGCAGCCAGGCTTGCACTGGTGACCCACCCCATGCCCAGGCCCGAAACGATCAGCACCGGCGCATAGGTAAGCGCCAGCCGGCTGCCCAGCACAAAACTGGCCGCAATCATCTGCCCCACATTGTGAGCCAGCGAGCCGCACACCGAAAGGATAAAATAGGTGGGCCGCTTTGGCAGCTTATACAGCAGCCACATCACCAGCAGCGAGAGCAGGCCGCCGCACAGGCTCAAAAGCCCGGCCACGGCCCCCCGGGTCAGCAGAACGAACAGGGCTTTCAGCACCGCCAGGCTCAGCGCCTGGGGAAAGCCCATAAAAAACAGCGCGTACATCACAACGATATTTGCCAGGCCGATTTTCACCCCCGGCATAAGCCCCAAAAGCGGAGCGATGGCCGATTCCATAAACGACAGCGCCATGGCCAGGGCAAACAGCAGGCCGGAAAGCGCCACCTGGCGGGTCTTGCTTGGTTTCAAAACCGATTCCTCTCTTTCTTCTCTCCAATCAGAATGCGCTTTCATCTTACGTCCCCCGCCCCCTTTCTGTCAAGAAAAAGCCGGAGATTTGGTTTTTTCCCGGCCCCGGCCTTGCAGGCCAAAGCTTTATCTTTTATAATGAAGTATAAAATAAAACCGAAACGAAAAGGAGGCGCCACATGAAGCGCCATGCAAAATTGGCGGTCTGCCTGCTGCTGGCCATCGGCCTTGCGGGCTGCGGCCTGAAGGACGGCACTTACACCGCGCGGCTTGCGGATTTCGACAGCCTGGGCTATCAGGATTATCTCACCGTCACCGTGGCCGGCGGGGCCATTCAGAGCGCTGAATTTGACGCGCTGGACGCTGCCGGGCAAAAAAAGAGCGAAGACGAACGCTACGCCCGGCTCATGCAGCCCGTGACCGGCGCCACACCGCAGCTGGTGAGCAGCCATTACGCCGAGCTGCTGCTGGGGGCCAAAAGCGCGGGCAAGGTGCAGGTGGACGCAGTCAGCGGCGCCACGGTTTCCAGCCGGGCGTTCAAGGCGCTGTGGCAGGCGCTGGACAAGCCCATGAAAAAGGGCCTGAGCGAGCCGGTCACGGTGCCGAACCCGCCCGAGCTTCCTCTGGCTTCCGGCAGTGAATAAAGTGTAAAATTTCGTGAACACTGAATGTAAGCCTTGCAATGCGCCTTTGGATAGGATAGAATTGAAGCATAATTTTCCAGAAGAAAGAGAGAGACCGACCCATGAAAAAGTTTCTTGCCCTTGCGCTTTCCGTCGCCCTGGCCGCCTTGGCCCTGGCGGGCTGCGGCAACTCCGGCAGCGAAAATAAAACCTATAATCTGGGCGACGTGGTGGCCGCGGTGGAAAAGGCAAACCCCGTTTCCAACCCCCGCGACGTCAACGACAACGATCTGGCCCTCACCATGCTGCTCACCAAGGATAATATCCTGGAATATGCCGGCAAAATGAGCAACGACCAGGGCAACAGTGCCCTGATCCTGGTGATCAAGGCGGCCGAAGGCAAAGCAGGCGAAGTAAAAACAGAGCTTGCCGCCTACAAGACCAGCATTTCCAGCGGCGGCATGTATGCCGAGTTTGCCGCCATGGAGGAGATGGCCAAGGATGCCCGCATCGTGGAAAAAGGCGACTATGTGGTAATGGTGGTCGCCAACACCCAGGGCGCCGATTACGCCGAGATCGACAAAGCCATCGACGAGGCGCTGAGCTGATCGTTTTGGTTTAAAAACAAGGTCGGTACCGGGGGTTCGGTACCGGCCTTTTGTGTGAAGGAGTGAATCGCTTGGTCTTCAGTACCATCCTGTTCCTGTTCCGTTTTCTGCCCATCACCCTGGCACTGTATTATCTCGCGCCCGCCAAGCTGAAAAACCTGGCGCTGTTTGTGTGCAGCCTGGTGTTCTATTCCTGGGGCGAAGTGAAATTCTTCCCGGTGATGGTTGTGCTCATCCTGATCAACTATTTCTCCGGCCTTGCAATGGAAAAGTTCGACCAAAACCCCAAAATGCGGCGGCTGTTTTTGATCGTTTCCATCGTGGGCAGCCTTTCCATGCTGGTGTTCTTCAAATACACGAACTTCCTGATCGGAACGGTGAACAGCCTGTTTGGCCTCTCCATCGGCCTGATCGAGGCCGCCACGGTGCTGCCGCTGGGCATCAGCTTTTATACCTTCCAGACCATGAGCTACTCCATCGACGTATACCGGCGCGATGTGAACGCCGAGCACAACATCATCGATTTCGGCGCCTATGTGGTCATGTTCCCCCAGCTGATCGCCGGCCCCATTGTAAAATACCGCGACGTGGCCGCCCAGCTGCATGTTTACGAGCACCGCTACCGCCTGGCCCAGATCGAAGAGGGCATCTGCCTGTTCGTGTTCGGCCTGGCCAAAAAAGTTCTCATTGCCGACACCGTGAGCCATTTGTGGTACGATATCATCGGCGTGTGGAACGGTGCCGAGCTGGTCACCGCCGGCGTGGGCATTGCCAACGCCAGCACTCCCCTGGTGTGGCTGGGGCTGCTTGCCTATTCCCTGCAGCTCTATTTTGATTTTTCCGGCTATTCCCTCATGGGCATCGGCATGGGCAAAATGCTGGGGTTCGATTTCCCCATGAACTTCAACCTGCCTTATATCGCCCGCAGCATCACCGAATTCTGGCGCCGCTGGCACATGACCCTTTCAGGCTGGTTCAAGGAATATGTGTACATCCCGCTGGGGGGCAACCGCAAGGGCCTGAAGCGCCAGATCTTCAACATGTTTGTGGTGTGGGCGCTCACCGGCATCTGGCACGGCGCAAACTGGAATTTTGTGCTGTGGGGCATTTACTATTTTATTCTTCTAACGATAGAAAAGATCTTTTTGCTGGACAAGCTCAAAAAAGGCCGGGTCTGGCCCCATATTTACACCTTGTTTTTGGTGGTCACCGGCTGGGCCTTGTTTGTGGGCAACGAGCAGGGCGTTGGGTTGGGCGCGCTGTTTCAAAAGCTCTTCGTTCCCTCGGGCGGCGTGGGCTGCTGGTACTTTTTACGCAACTACTGGGTGATCCTGCTGGTGGGGATCCTGTGCAGCACCCCCCTGCCCCTAAAAATCTGGGACCGCATCAAGGACAACACGTTTATAAAGGTGGTCGTGGTGGGGCTGCTGCTGGTGCTCTGCATCGCGTATATCGTGGCCTCCACCAGCAGTCCGTTCCTTTACTATCGTTTCTGAGGGAGGTGCTTTTGTGATGAAAGAAAAATGGGCTTCGTTAAAGCGCTACCCTGTTCTGGTTCTGTTTTTTCTCTTTATTTTTTCTTTTATGATCCTGGACGGCCTGTGGCCCAAGCGCGCCCGCTCAGAGCTGGAGCGGCGCGATCTTGAGCAGTTCCCCAAATTCAGCTGGAGCGCCCTGTTCGCCAATGAATGGACCAGCGATTACGCCGAATATACCAAGGATCAGGTGGTTTTCCGCGACGGCTGGATCAAGCTGCAAAGCCGCAGCGAGAGCCTCCTGTTCCAGAAAAAGGAGATCGGCGGCGCGCTGCTGGGCAGCGAAAACGAGCTGTTCACAAAGCTTTTTGCCCTGAAACCGGGCGAAGAAAAGCAGCTGGCGGCCAACACCCAGATCCTGCAAAACTTTATTGCCCGCCACCCCGGCAGCGCCACCGTGCTTTTGGCGCCCTCGGCAAGCCTCATTTATCCCGAGCGCCTGCCCGCCGGCGTTCCCATGGTGGACGAAGAGGCTTATCTGAACGACTTTTTTGCAGCGTTGGGCGCTGAAAATTGCCTGGACCTGCGCCAGGCATTCCTGCAAAACAAAGCGCAAAAGCTCTATTACGACACCGATCACCACTGGACGACCGAGGGGGGCGCCTATATCGCCTACCAGGAATTCTGCCAGCGGCAGGGCTTTGCCCCGGCGCAGTTCGCCGAGGAAGATTTTACCCCGGTCCCCGATTTTTACGGCACCACTTATGCCAAGTGCGTGCTTTGGAACCAGCTTCCCGACACGCTGCGATATCTTGACCTGCCCAACCAGATGACCATCTGGAAATCGGACGGTCTTGGCGGCTGGAGCGCCGCCAACCCCGGCACCGACGCGGGCACGATCGGCCTGTACGATCTCTCCAAGCTTGGCACCACGGATAAGTACGCCATGTTTTTGTATGGCAACAACAGCTACACCACCATCCAGGGCAGCGGCAAGGGCAAGCTGCTGGTCATTAAGGACAGCTATGCCAACTGCCTTGTGCCCTATCTCGCCCAGCACTATGCGCAGATCGGCGTGATCGACCCCCGCGGCTATGGCCTTCCCATCGACGACCTGATGGAGCAGGAGGGCTACGACGAAGTCCTGTTCGTGTTCAATTTCCAGACCTTTGTCACCAACAAGGATCTTACCTTCCTGTATGCGGCGCTCCCCGAAGCCTGATTCTGTTTTCCGCCCCGCCCGGTTTAAACGCCGGGCGGGGCATTTTTGCGCTTTTTAAGCAGGTCTTTGCGCGGCGCACACTCTTTTTACCCACTTTTTACAAAATGGGCCGTGCAAAGGTTCACGCTATGCCTTATACTAAAAGCAGAAAGAGTTGTGATAGGGGGCGTTTGCCATGATCTATATTCTGGAAGACGACAGCAGCATCCGTGAGCTGGTCGTGTATACCCTGGCCCACTCCGGCCACGAGGCAATGGGGTTCGAGGTTCCCAGCCAATTTTGGGCGCAGCTGGAAAAGGCCCTGCCGGACCTGGTCCTTTTGGACGTGATGCTGCCCGAAGAAGACGGCATCGAGGTGCTCAAAAAGCTGCGGGCCGCCCCCGCCACCCATCGGCTGCCGGTGCTGATGCTCACCGCGAAGGGCAGCGAATACGACCGGGTGCTGGGGCTGGACAGCGGCGCCGACGATTATGTTCCAAAGCCCTTTGGCATGATGGAGCTGATCGCCCGGGTGAACGCCCTGTTGCGCCGCGCAAAGCCGGAAAGCGATGCCGAGGAATATCGGGTGGGCGGGCTCACTGTCTGCCCTGCCCGCCACAGGGTCATGGCGGACGGCCAGGAGGTAACGCTTACCCATAAGGAGTTTGAACTGCTCTGCCTGCTGATCCAGGCCCCGGGGATCGTTTTTACCCGCGAACAGCTTCTGCGGGATATATGGGGCTACACCTTCGACGCTGAAAGCCGCACCCTGGACGTGCATGTGCGTACCCTGCGCCAAAAGCTGGGCGGGTGCGGCAGCTGCATTGAAACCGTGCGCGGCTCCGGCTACCGGATCCGGGAGGGCGGGCCATGACAAAACGTATTTTCCAGTCCATCCTTCTGGTAACGCTCGCTTCGCTGGCGGTAAGCCTGGCGTTTTTTACCGCGATCCTGTTCCCCTACTTTGAAAACCGCCTTGCCGATGAATTGGCGCAGGAGCTCGCCTACCTTGCCCCCGGCGCCGTGTCCGGCGGCAGCGAATATCTGCGCCAGGCGGGCGCCGGCGGCAACCGCCTGACCCTCATCGCCCCGGACGGAAGCGTATTGTTCGACACCACCGCCGATCCGGCCGGGCTGGAAAACCACGCCGACCGCCAGGAGGTGCAGCAGGCTTTGGCCGGGCAGGCGGGCCGCAGCGTGCGCTACTCAAAAACGCTGGACAAAAAAACCATCAACTGCGCCCTCCTGCTTTCCGACGGCAACGTTCTGCGGGTATCCAGCACACAGTATACCGGCTTCGCTTTGCTGCTCAGCCTGATCCAGCCCATGCTCATGGTGCTGGCCCTCACCGCCGTTTTGGCGGGGCTTTACGCTTACAGGCTCTCGCGCAGGCTCACCCGCCCCTTAAACGAAATCGACCTGGAGCATCCCCAGCCAAGCCAGGCCCCCTACGAAGAGCTGGCGCCGCTGCTGCGCCGCCTGGCCCACCAAAAGCGGCAGATCAAAAGCCAGATGCAGGAGCTTCAGCGCCAGCAGCAGCAATTCGAAGCGATCACCGAAAACATGCAGGAGGGCTTTCTGGTGCTGGACGCCGCCGGCAGCGTGCTGTCGCACAATTCCGGCGCCGCGCGCCTCTTGAACCTTTCCTCTCCGCCCACCGGAAAAAATGCGCTGGAGCTGGGCCTGTGCGAGGAATTCAGCCAGCCCGTGCGCCAGGCGCTGAGCGGCGACCATGTGGAAAGCCTTATCCCTTTACATGGAAGGCAGTGCCAGCTGTTCGCAAATCCTGTTTTTCAGGGCGACCAGCTGGCGGGCACTGTTCTGGTATTGGTGGATGTGACCGAGCAGCAGCAGCGCGAGGCCCTTCGCCGGGAGTTCAGCGCCAACGTTTCCCACGAGCTCAAGACCCCTCTCACCTCTATTTCCGGGATCGCCGAGATCATGCGCGGGGGCCTGGTACCGCCCGGCGACGTGCCTCATTTTGCGGGCAAGATCTACGATGAATCCCAGCGTTTGATCCAACTGGTACAGGATATTCTGCGCCTTTCGCAGCTGGACGAGGATTCGGTGCTGGAAAAGCCCCAGCCTGTGGACCTGATGGCCTGCCTGCGGCGGGCCGCCGATCAGCTGGCCCCTGCCGCCCGGGCACAGAATGTGCAGCTGGCGGTGCGGGGCGGGTCTGTATGGATCCAGGGGGTTGCCGCCATTTTGGATGAGATGGTCTTTAACCTGTGCGAGAACGCCATCAAATACAACCGCCCCGGCGGCAGCGTGGAGCTGTGGGCCGGCGCCGATGTGAGGGGGCCGGTGCTCACCGTGAGCGACACCGGGATCGGTATCCCGCCCGAGCACCATGCCCGCGTGTTCGAGCGTTTTTACCGGGTGGACAAAAGCCACTCCAAAGAAATCGGCGGCACCGGGCTGGGCCTCTCGATCGTAAAGCACGGCGCGGCCTTTCATCACGCCCAGGTGGAGCTGGAAAGCACGCCGGGGGTGGGCACCACCGTCCGCCTGCTTTTCCCCGCGTCCGCCCAGGTCCCGGCAGAGCCGCTTTGAACCAAAAAGCATCCCCGGCAAGCAGAACTGCTTGCCGGGGATGTTTCTTCTTTTCCGGGATTCCTATCCGTTTAGGCCTCTTCGTCTTGTTCGTACTGCTCCTGCTCTTCCAGCAGTTTTTCCCACTCGCTGAACAGCTCCTGCTGGTGAAATCGGCCGTCGTCCAGCTCGTCGCATTTTTCCCGCAGAAGAAGGTGATCCCGCAGCACTTCCGGGCTGTTGATCTCGTTTTCCAGCTCCACGAGATGCGCACCCAACTGCTCGATCTCCTCCTCCACCGCTTTCAGGCGGGCCCGCAGCTCTGCTTTGCGGCGGCGCTGCTCTTTTCCATAAGCAGCTTTGCCCCCCTGGCCTTTTTCCTCGGCCGCTTTGGGCGCCTCCTCCGCCGCAGTGCTATTTCGCGCCATCAGCTTTTCGTAGCTTTCATAAAGAGCCGCCCGCCCCTCCTCAATATACAGGATCGGGCAAGCCAGGCTGTTCATTAAATAGCGGTCATGGGTGACAAGCAGCAGGGTCCCCTCGTAATCCATCAGGGCCTGGGTCAGGCTCTCACGGGTATAGATGTCCAGATGATTGGTGGGCTCGTCCAGGAACATGAGGTTCGGGCGCTCCAGCACGATCTCTGCAAAGCGCAGCCTTGCAAGCTCGCCGCCCGAGAGCGCGGAACCGGGCTTGAACACATCCTCCCCCTTGAAGCCAAAACGCGCCAGGTGGCTGCGCACCTCCAGCTCGGTAAAACGGGGCCATTTGTCCCAGATCGCGTCGATCACACGGCCGCCCCGGCGCAGCTGCTGCTGCTCAAAAATGCTTGCTTTGGCGCCCGTGCCAAGCCGCACCATGCCGCCGCTGGGCCGCCGCCTGCCGTCCAGCACCTGCAGCAGCGTCGATTTTCCTGCGCCGTTCGGCCCTGCGATCACCAGCCGCTCCCCCCGCAGAATCTGCAGATCAAAGGGCTCCAACAGGGTCCGCTCCCCGATCTTTATCGCCAGCCTTTTCAGGGTGAGCAGCTCGTTGTAGGGGGTCACGTCAAATTCAAAGCGGAATTTCAGCTCCTGCGGGCCGGAGCGGGGCGCCTCGGTAATTTCCAGTTTTTCCAGCTGTTTGCGGCGGCTCTGGGCCATCTTGGTGGTGGAAGCCCGCACCAGGTTGCGGGCAATGTAATCCTCCAATTTTTGGGCCTTGGCCACGTCGGCGTCGTGCTGCTTTTGCTGCAGCGCTTCCGCCGCCTCTTTTTGCGGCAGATAAGCCGAAAAATTGCCCTTATAGCTGGTGAGGCCCTGATCCTCCACCTCCCACATCCGGGTACACACCGCATCCAGGAAATAGCGGTCATGGCTTACCACCAGCACCGCCCCGGGATACGCCTTCAAATAGTTTTCCAGCCACTCCATTGTGGCAAAGTCCAGGTGGTTGGTGGGCTCGTCCAGGATCAAAAGATCCGGCCTTTGCAGCAGCAGCTTTGCCAGCCGCAGGCGGGTGTGCTCGCCGCCCGAGAGCACGGCCACGCTCTTGCCGTAGGTTTCGGGGCCAAAGGCCATGCCGCTGAGCACCTTTTTGATCTGTACGTCCATGTTATAACCATCGGCGGCGTCGACAACGGCCGAAAGGCGCGCGTGCTCTTCCAGCAAAGCTTCATCTGCGGGGGCATGCTCCAATTTGTTTTCCAGAACCTGCATTCGGGCCATGGCGTCCAGCACCGGGCTGAACGCCCGGCGCATCTCGCCGTACACATCCTGCTTTGGGTCCAGCTCGCTGTTCTGTTCCAGATATCCAAGGCTCACGCCCCGTGTGAACTGCAGCTCGCCTTCGTCCGGCGTGTACTCGCCGCAGAGCATTTTCAGCAGGGTGGTCTTGCCCGCTCCATTCTCTCCCACGATGCCAATACGCTCGCCCTTTTCCACTGTGGCGTCGATTCCCTGCAGCACCACCGTATCGCCAAAGCTCTTGCCTAAATTTTGTAGGGATAACAGCATAACTTATTGTTCCGTTCTTTCCAATTGTTCAAATTGATGTTTGCGGTTTTTGCTTCCCAGGTTCTCCAGCTCGTCCGGTTCCATCACAATCCGGTAAAGCTCCTGCCAGGTGCGGATTACATGGGTGGGCGCGGGCTGCGGCGCATCCTCCACCGCCTTAAAGTTACACCAGCAGGTGGCCAGGCCGGCGTTCTGCCCGCCCTGGATGTCGGCGGTCAGGCTGTCGCCCACCACAAGCACCTTGCCGCGGCTTTCAATGCCAAGCTGCCGCAGGGCGGTCTCAAAAATGCGGCGGCCCGGCTTTTCGGTGCCCACCCGCTCTGAAACAAATACCCCATCCATGTATCGGTCCAGGCCCGAATCCCTCAGGCGGCTGAGCTGCACACGCTCCACCCCATTGGACACCACTGCCAGGGTAGCCACCTCCGCCAGCTCGGCCACCGCTTCCAGGGCGCCCGGTATAAGATCGGCATGGGCGCCCAGCTGGTCAAGATACCACCGGTTCATCTCCGCCGCGTTTCCCTGTTTTCCCAGCGCCTCCAAAAGCTGCGCAAAACGCTGCACCACCAGCTTGTCCCGCTTGAGCTGCCCTTTTTCCAGCGCCGCCCAAAGGCCCCTGTTGATCTCAAGATACACTTCCAGCGTTTCGCTGGCGGCGGGCAGTTCAAAGTGTTCCATCGTTTCCATAAACGCCTTGTGCTCCGCGGCCTCAAAATCCAGCAGGGTGCCGTCCACATCCAGCAGCAGGCAATTATAATATGCCATGGGTCAATTCCCCCTTTTTTGTCATCCGTTCTATTATCCCTTATTGCAGGCGGTTCGTCAAGCGTCTTGCACAAGGGCCATTCAATTAAAAAAGCAGGGCCCGCACAAGGCGGGCTCGGCTTTTTGCAGCTCAGAGATCAATGATTTCGTAATCCGCGCTGTCGTTGGGCAGTTCCTGCTGATCCTCGCACCCGGTGCAGGGGCCGGGCTGAGGCTCCGGGTCCGGATCAGGGCAGGGGCACGGGCAGGGCTCCGGGCACGGGCAGGGCTCCGGGCACGGGTCAGGATCCGGGCACGGGTCAGGGTCCGGGCACGGGTCAGGGTCCGGGTAGCAGGGGCTGGGCCAATTGTCGCAGGGGTCTGAGCAATGATACGGCGTGGTGCCGGAATTGCCCGCACAGCCCGCAAAGATGGTGGCCTCATCCACCTCTTCCGCTTCGCCCCAATCAAAATCGTAATAATCCACACTGCCGTCGGTCACGTCGTCGTTGCCCAGGATGTCAATGCTGGACACGCCGACGCTGTTTAAAATTTCTAGCATAAGCAAACGCCTCCCTTGCACCACTTTATGTGCGCGGAAGGCGTTTGGTTCACACGTCCCTGTTCAATAATCAAATTCGCCCTTCACCGTGCGGCTGAACAGGCTGGGCAGCGCCTCGGCGGCGCTTCGCCCTTCGTACAGCATTCCATACACCGTGCGGCAGATCGGAAGATCGACCCCATATTCTTTTCCCAGACGGACCAGGGCTTTTACAGTGGATGCCCCCTCGGCCAGCTGGTCAAAGGGCTCCCCCTTGATAAAGCTCTCGCCGAAACGGCGGTTATGGCTGTGGGAAGAAAAGAGTGTCGCCTCGTAATCGCCCAGGTGGCACAGGCCATAGGCCGAAAGCTCGTTGCCGCCCATGGCCCGGATCAGGCGGGCGATCTCCCGCGCGCCGCGCGCCATCAGGGCCCCTTTCAGGCTGGAGTAACCGGCGCCATCCAGCATGCCGGCGGCGATGCCGATCACGTTTTTGGCCGCCGCACCTACCTCGGTTCCAATCAGATCGCGCCCTTTATACAAGCGGATCAAATCGCTGCTCAAATGCTCCACAATAAAGTCCGTGGTAGCCGGGTTCGCTGAATCCACCACCATGCAGTTGGGGATCCCCGCTGAAAAATCCTGCACATGGCCGGGCCCCACCCATACGGCCAGACCCACCGGCTGCTTCACTTCTTCACAGAATACCTGTGTCAGGCGCTTGCCGCTTTGAACCTCGATGCCCTTCATGCAAAGAATAAAGGTTTTGCCGGCCAGATCGAACCGCGCAATGCGCCGCGCCAGATCCCGCAGCTGCTGGGCGCTGATCGAGATAACGACCACCTGTGCAAACTCCAGCGCGGCCGAAAGCTCGCTTTCCAGCCGCAGCTGAGAGGGCAGGGCCAAATAGGCGTTTTTCCGCTCCTTCTGCAGGGCGGCAAAGCTTTTGGAGCCGGGGCGCCCCCAAAGCAGCACATCGTTTTTGGCGCTGTGATAGCTGGCCAGAAAGGCCCCCCAGCGGCCGCAGCCAAGTACCGTAAGCTTCATATTGTCTCCTCTTTTGAAAGGCCGCCCGTCCAGGGGACGAGCGGCCTTTTTAAATAATATTTTATGAATCGACGCCAGGATCAGTCGGCGTATCTCCAGCAACTACTGTAATCGTAACAGAAAGCGTTTTGGAATTATATCCCTGTGCTGTGATCGTAACTTTTATCTCAACTGTCCCCACTGTGCTTCCGGTAAATGTAGCGCTGGAATTGGTCCCCGTTACCCCTTCCCAGCTATAGCTCGCCCCCGACGGCGCATCTGAAACAGTTATTGTAGCCGTTTCTCCCACTTTTATTGAATTAGATGACGCGCTTATGCTTGCATTCATGTCTCTGTCCGGCGCGCCCTCTTGGGTAAATGTTACAGACGCCGTTTTATCCCCGATCTTGGCAGTCACGGTATAGTTTCTCGCGTTCGTACCGCTGTTAGAGGGAATCGTAACCTTTGTACTGCTGCCGGAATTGGCCGAAAGCACCGCGCCTTCTCCGCTCACACTCCAGCCCACAGTGCCTTGGGCATTGCTCGGCGTAACAGTTGCGGTCAAGGTATATTCCCCACCGCTTGCCGGAACGCTTCCTCCGCCGTTCACCGTTATTCCTGTGGGATTCACCACGCCGGCTTTCACCGTGAGCTTATACTCCACCGTATAGGTCTTGCCGCCGGTGGTAAGGCTGGCCTTTACCGTAAAGGTGCCCTCTTTTTCCGGGCTCACCCCGCAGCTCACCCCGCGTTTGAACTCGGTGCCGTCCAGCGTCCAGATCACCCCGTCGGTGTTCACCGACTTGTCGGACAGTTCAATGTGCAGGTACTGGGTATCGCCCAGCGTAATGGTGCCGGAGCTTCCCTCCTTGATCTTCATGGTTAGCTTGGTGCTGAACACCGCGGTCACATTGATGTTCTGCTTGAAGTCCTTGTCCGTGCGGGTGGCATTGGTGCTGCCGTCGCTCCATTTCACAAACTCGTAGCCATCGTTGGGTTTCGCCGTCACAGTAATGCTGGCGGTGCTCTTCACATCCTTAAAGGTAAGGCTGGTCACGCCCTTCTGGTCGCCGCTTTCCAGGGTGCCGCCCTTTTGATCCACATTGTACTGGGCGGTATAGGTCTTCTCGTCGTCATCCGGCTTGGTGGTGGGCACCGCCGTGCCGTCGCCGCCGCCCTTGCGGCGGGTGGGGATGTTGGCGGTATCCGGGCGGCGGTCCTCGGTGCCCAGATACGCATGGGTGCGCGCGTAGTCCATAATGGCGGTAAGGCCGTCCTTGCGCAGGTGCACGTCGTCGGTCTGGTAATAGTTCGCCTTGCCGTAACCGTCGCTGCCCAGCAGCACTTCGGTGATATTCAGGAATTTATACCCGCTCTCGGAGCACATCTGCGCCAGCGCCTCATTGAAGCCGTTGATGGTGCTCATGCTCACATTCGGATACTGCGCGTGCGCCTGCGGGATGGGCGGCACCGCCGCCACAATGATATCGCAGTACGAATAAGCGCTCTGAATGGCCTGCAGCGCGCTCTTGTAATTGCTCGCAAAGTCGCTGGCAGACATGCTGCCGTCGGTGTTGTTGGTGCCCATCATCACAATGATGCGGCGGGGCTTCATTTTCGCCAGCGCCTCGGGGATGCTGTACCCGGTGTCGTCGCCTTTGAAATAGATGTCCTTTTGGCTGGTGAGCTGCTGGATGCCCAGGCCGTCCAGCGCCACCACATGGTCCAGGTCCAGCAGGCCGTTCTGGTAATAGCGGGAGGTATTTGAGTCGCCCACAAAAATGGTTTCCTCAATGTAGCTCTTGCCCGCGTCATCGGTTTCGCCCAGCACCGCATCGCCGTATTGGCCGGGGTTAAAATTGTTTTCCACTGCAGGGGTGGACGTGCTGCCGGAAGCCGGGCCCGAACTGCTGGAGTCCGGGTTTTTGCCCGCTTTGGAAACGATCACCGCCACCACGGAAATGGTAATAATAAGCACCAGGGCACAGATCCCCAGCACAAGAGCCGCCTGCTTTTGTTTGGGCGTAAGGCCGGAGCCGGAAGAACGCCGTCTGTTTTGGGCCATTGGAATGCCTCCTTTAGTCGCTTTTATGATTTAAATGATTGATCGTGACACTATGTAAGGATGTAAGCGGTCAGGTCTGCACAGGTTTCCGCCTCAAACACGGGCCGGAATGGGGCGAGTTCTTCCCTGCTGCCATAGCCGTACAGCACTGCCGCCGCCTCAATACCGCACTCGGCCGCGCCCACCATGTCGTCGCTGCGGTCGCCCACCATCAGCACCCGCTGCCCCGCCAGTTCCGACCGGGCAAGCACCGTGCGCACTACCGCTGTTTTTGTGTCCACGCTTTTGTCCTCGCTGGCACCGCCGATAAACGCAAAATAACCGGCCAGGCCCTGCTCCTGCAAAATGGGGGTCACCACCGCCGTGGGTTTAGAGGTTGCGGTATAAAGCCGCACCCCCGCCGCCCTGAGCTGCTCCAGCATCTCCCGCACACCGGGAAACGGCCTGCAGTTGTGGCGGCCTGCCTTATGGTATTCTTCCCGGTAAATGCCCACCATACGCTCGATCTCCGCTTCGCTTTTAAAATGCTCTGCGAAGCTTCGCCGCAGGGGCGGCCCCAGGTACCGGGTCAGATCGACCGTCGCGGGGTCGATGCCCATTGCCCGGAATGTGTGCTCCATGGTCGCCAAAATGCCGGGGCTTGAATGGATCAGGGTGCCGTCCACATCGAACAGCACCGCATCGTATCTTGCCACAGGGTCACCTGCCTTGCACAAAATATTTTGTTTGCGGCACGGCGGCTTTTCAAAAAGCCGGGCCGCCGCCGTTGGGCAGCCTGGAGCATTTTCAAAAACAGCGCCGCAAACATATAGTATAATTATATCATATCCGCGGCTTCGGCACAACACGCGCCGTTTTGCGTGGGCAACGTTTATTATACGTTTTTGTGAGCGGAAATATTGCAAAAAGGCCGCCGGAAAACCCGGCGGCCTTTTGATTCAAGAGAGAAGCATGCGGTCGTTTGCCAGCTCGCTGCCGCTCACCTGCTCAAATTTCTGCAAAAGATCCTTTACGTGCAGCTTTTGCTTTTCCTCGCCCTGCACATCATAAATCACCCGGCCCTCGTGCATCATAATAAGGCGGTTGCCGTATTGGATGGCGTCCCGCATGTTGTGGGTAATCATCAGGGTGGTGAGCCCATGCTCGGCCACGATCTTGGCCGAAATTTCCAGCACCTTGGCGGCAGTCTTGGGGTCCAGTGCTGCGGTGTGTTCGTCCAAAAGCAAAAGCTTCGGCTTTTTCAGGGTCGCCATCAGCAGGGTGAGCGCCTGGCGCTGCCCGCCCGAAAGCAGGCCCACCTTGGCGTTCATGCGGTCCTCAAGCCCCAGGCCCAGGGTGGCAAGCTCGGTGCGGAACTGCTCCCGCTCCTGGCTTGTAATGCCCCAGCGCAGGCCCCGCCGCTTGCCGCGGCGCATTGCCAGAGCAAGGTTTTCCTCAATGCCCATGCTGGCCGCCGTGCCGGTCATGGGATCCTGGAACACGCGGCCCAGATACGCCGCGCGCTTATACTCCGGCAGGCGGGCCACCTCGACCCCATCAATGGTGATGGAGCCCGCGTCCACCGGGAACACCCCTGAAATAGCGTTCAACATGGTAGATTTGCCCGCCCCGTTGCCGCCGATCACGGTCACAAAATCGCCCTTGGCCAGGCTTAGGTCCAGCCCGCACAGCGCGCGGCGCTCGTTGATGGTGCCGGGGTGAAAGGTCTTGTAAATGTGTTTCAATTCCAGCATGTTACACAGCGCCCCCTTTCGCAGCCTTCGGCTTTGTAAAATAACGGCCCTTCCAGTAAGGCAGCGCAAGGAACAAGGCCACCACCAGGGCGGTGAGCAGCTTCAAATCGTCGGTCGAAAGCCCAAGCCGCAGCACCACCTGGATCACAATATAATACAGGACCGCACCGATGGAAACGGCCAGAAGTTTGAGCGCAAAATTGCGGAACAGCTTGCCGAAAATCACCTCGCCGATGATCACCGCCGCCAGGCCGATCACAATGGCGCCCCGGCCTCCGCTCACATCTGCCGCGCCCTGGTACTGGGCCAGCAGCGCGCCGGAAAGGGCCACCAGGCCGTTGGAGACCATAAGCCCCAGCACAATGTTGAAATTGGTGTTGATGCCCTGGGCGCGCGCCATATTCTGGTTTGCGCCGGTGGCCCGCAGCGAACAGCCCAACTCGGTGCCAAAGAACCAGTAAAGCACCGCGATCAGCACCGCGGTAATGATCAGCAGGAGCAAAAGCGGGTTTGCAAGGCTTGCTTCCCGCACGTACCGCTGCGAAACCAGAAGCTGGTATTTATCCACACTGATGGCCTGGTTTGCCTTGCCCATGCCGGTGCCCGCGCCCAAAATGCGCAGATTCACCGAGTATAGTGCCAGCTGTGTAAGGATGCCCGCCAAAATGGCCGGGATCCCGCAGGCGGTGTGAAACAGGCCCGTCACCAGGCCGGCCAGCATGCCCGCCGCAAAAGCGCACAGCACCGCCACCCAGGTGTTGCAGCCGGCGCGCATCAGCATAACACACACCGCGCCGCCGGTGGCCAGCGATCCGTCCACCGTCAGATCAGCCACATCCAGGATGCGGTAGGTGATGTACACGCCAATGGCCATAATGCCCCAGATCACGCCCTGCGCCACCGCGCCTGGCATGGAATTGAGCAGCGAACCCAGAAACTCCATTACGATTCCCCCATTTGCAAAAAGTGCTTACAAGCTGTTATAGTATAGCAAAAAACAGCGGAAAAGGAAAGCCTTTTCCGCTGCTTTTATTCCCGGCAGAATCACCCTTCGATGGCGGTATAACCCTCGGGCGGGGTGATGCCCAGCGCTTCGCAGTTGGCGGCATTGTACATCTTGGTCACATTGGGTGCAAACTCCACAGGCATGGAGGCAACGTCCGCCTCGCCGGTCAGGATCTTTGCAGCCATCTGGCCGGTGGTGTAGCCCAGATCGTAATAACCGATGGACAGGGTGGCCACGCCGCAGCCGCCGCAGATGCCGGCCTCGCCGGCCACCACAGGCACCTTGGCGGGCAGCACCACATTGGCGATCGCCTCGGTGTTGGAGGCGGCGGTGTTGTCGGTGGGGATGTAGATCACGTCCGAACTGTCGCAGGCGGTCTGGGTCACCGCAGCCACATCGTTGGAATCGGTGAAGGCATAGCTGGTGCAGGTATAGCCCAGTTCCTGCAGGTAACCGGTGATCACCTCGACCTGATACACCGAGTTTGCCTCGGCCGAGCAATACAAAAGGCCCACATTTTTAGCCTCCGGGAAAAGTTCCTTCAGCATGGCGGCCTGCTGATCCAAGGGCGCCAGATCAGAGGTGCCGGAAATGTTCCCGCCCACCGTGCCGGTCCAGTCGGCGATTTCCAGCGCGGTGGCATAATCAGTCACCGAGGTGCCCAGCACCGGGATATCCGCGGTGGCTGCAGCGGCAGCCTGCAGGGGCGCCGTGGCGTTGGCAAGGATCAGGTCCACCTTGGAGGCCACAAAGCCGTTCACAATGGTGGCGCAGTTGTTGGCATCGCCCGAGGCGTTGCCCTCCTCAAAGCTCACGGCATCGCCCAGCTGCTCCACCAGCGCATCCTTAAAGCCCTTGGTGGCGGCGTCCAGCGCGTCGTGCTGCACAAGCTGGCAGATGCCCACTTTGTAGCTGGCGGCGCCCGAAGCGGCCGAGCCAGGCGCCGCGCCGGGATCAGAAGCGGCGGTGCTGCCGCCGGCAGGCGCCGATGCGCCGCCGCCGCACCCGGTCAGACAGGCCACGGCCAACGCCGCAGCCACACCCATTGCAAAAATCTTTTTCATATCTTAGTTTCCCTCCTAATTTCGGGCCGTGCAGGGGCCCTGCACACCGCGCCGATTCACCGCCGCAATGTGTTAACGCACTAAAGTATACCATTCTTTTTGCTGTCTTGCAAGTGGTTGCCGCGCATTTTTTCGTTTTTTTGCCCATATGCACCCGCACCTTCCTAAAAAGCAAGGAAATTTTTTCGCCGGCAACTTCGTATACATTTTATACGCCCGGCTTACATGCCGCGCGGCGCGGGAGGGTGTTGCCCGGTGTCAGGGCAACCAGCGCAGGAGGTTTTAAATGCTTCAGCAGTATTTTTACTGGAAAAGAAAAGCGGAAGGCTTTTTGTCAGGCAGCAAATATTGGGCCTGGCCGGTCACCATTGTCGCCCTGCTGGCCCGCTTCGCTTTTTTTGCCTACCCTTCGGGAGACTACACGCAATTTTTACAGCCCTGGTTTGAAGAGCTCAAAGCTGCGGGCGGCCTTGCCGCCATCGGCCTGCCGGTGGGCGACTATATGGTCACCTATCTCTATATCCTTGCACTTCTTACCTATCTGCCGCTGCCCGGCATCGTGTCCATTAAAATCGTGTCCTGCGTGGGGGACCTGGTGCTGGCGATTTATGGGATGCGGGCGGCAAAGCTGCTCACAAACAGCGAAAGCACGGCGAGAGCTGCCTATACCGCCCTTTTGTTTTTGCCCACCGTACTGCTGAACAGCGGCGCTTGGGGGCAGTGCGATTCGCTTTACACGGCGGCCCTGCTTGCATGCTTTTATTATTCCCTGCGGCAATGCCCCAAAAAATCCATGCTTGCCTTCGGGGCGGCGCTGGCATTTAAGCTGCAGGCAATTTTTCTGGCGCCGTTTCTTTTCTATCTGTGGCTGCAGGGCCGGGTAAAATTCCGCCATTTCTTTCTGGTACCCGCCGTTTATCTGCTGGCCATTCTGCCCGCCTTTCTGGCGGGCCGCCCGCTGGCTGATCTGCTCACCATCTACTTTCGCCAAACCGGCACCTACACCCAGCTTTCCATGGGGGCGCCAAACCCGTATGCCTGGCTGGGCTCGCTGCATGTTTCCTGGCTCACCGCTCTGGGCGTGGCGCTCGGCGCCGCGGCAGCCCTTGCCACCGTGTATCTGCTGTGTAAAAAAAGTACCGCGCCCTCCCCTTTGCTTTTGATAAAAGCGGCATATCTTTTTGCGCTGATGCTCCCCTTCCTTCTGCCGCGGATGCACGAGCGCTATTTTTACCCCGCCGACGTTTTTTCGGTACTTTATTTTTATTCTGCCGATACACCGCAAAAGCGCGTGATCCCCCTGATCACAGTGTTCTGTTCATTTTTCTCAAGCTGCAGATTTTTATTTGGGTGGGCCTGGGTAAGCCCCGCCCTGCTTTCGCTGCCGCTGCTTTGCGCCCTGGTCTTTCTTTGCCGCGACACCCTGGCCGCCGCCCCGTAGCCGTGCTGCCAAAACAGAGCGCCCGCCGTAAACGGCGGGCGCTCTGTTTTTAAAAAGCCGCTTGCTTACTTCTGCCGTTTTGCAAACGCTTTCTTTGTTTCGCGGAACACCTTCGGCGAAAGCCAGAGGATTGCCAAAAGGTTTGGCAGCGCCATCAACCCGTTGAAGGTGTCCGAGATCTGCCACACCAGCTCCAGTTTTGCCACGCAGCCGATCACGATCACCACAACAAACACCGCCTTGTAAATCCCGCAGGCTCTGGGCCCCCACAGGTACTCCACCGCCTGTGCGCCGTAAAAGCTCCAGCCCAGCAGGGTGGAAAAGGCAAACAGCACAAGCGACACCGCAACGAACGCCCCGCCGAAGGGCCCGAACACCTGGCGGAATGCGTTCGAGGTAAGGGCCGCGCCGTTGGGCAGCGCGTCAAAGCCGGGCGTGCCCAGGGCGGCGGCATAGCGGGCCGGGTCATAAGCACCGCTGCACAGGATGGAGAAGCCGGTAAGGGTGCACATGAACAGGGTGTCCACCGCCACCTCAAAAATGCCCCACATGCCCTGCCCCACCGGGGTGCCGCCGGAGGCCGAGTTTGCCATAACCGAGCTGCCAAGGCCTGCCTCGTTGGAGCACACGCCCCGGGCAACGCCCACCCGCAGCGCACGCGCCACCCCGTATCCGGCGGCTCCCCCCAGCCCCGCGCGCACCGAAAAGGCTTCCTCAAAAATCAGGGCCGTCACCGCGGGCAGGCTGCGCCAGTTGGCCGCGATAATGGCCACCGCGCCCACTGTGTAACCAATGGCCATGACCGGCACGATCTTTTCGGTCACCCTGCCCACCCGCTTGATCCCGCCCACAATGGTGAACGCAATGGCGCCCGCCACCACCAGGCCCGTCACAAGGGGCGGCACGCCGAACGAGTCCTGCATGCCGGAGGCGATGGAATTCGCCTGTGCCATGTTGCCCATGCCCAGGGAGCCCAGGGTGCAGAAAAAGGCAAACAACACCGCCAGCGCCCGGCTGTGCAGGCCCTGTTCAATGTAGAACATCGCCCCGCCCACCGGTTCCCCACGGGAATTTTTGCCCCGGTAAAGCCCTGCCAGCACATTTTCTGCATAAGCCGTCATGGTGCCCAGCAGCGCCGAAAGCCACATCCAAAAAATAGCGCCCGGCCCGCCCGCCGCCAGGGCGGTGGCCACCCCCGCAATGTTGCCGGTACCCAGGGTGGCAGCCAGCGCCGTGCAGGCCGATTGGAATGCCGATATGCCTTTGCCGTCGCCGCTCTGCCCCCCTTTCAGCGCCGCGCCAAGGGTGGCTGCCAGCCAGGTCTTCCAGCGGCGCAGCTGAAAAAAGCCGGTCCCCACGCTGAACAGCAGCCCCGCCAGGGCCAGCAAAAAAATCGTGGCCGGCCCCCAGGCAAATCGGTTCAGCCAATCGTTGAGCGTTCGGATCAGTTCAATCAAGCGTTCCATGTCCGTCCCCTTTTCCATGTGGTTCTGGGACATGTATATGAAATAAAAGAAAGGCGTATCCCCCCATGGAGGGGGGATACGCCTGAGAACAGAAAGCAGCTTTGCCTTATTCGTGCCGAATGGCCTCCAGGGCACTGATCTTGGTGGCGCGGTGGGCGGGCCACAGGCCGGACAAAATTCCCACCAGGGTCGAAAAGCCGAGCCCCAGCAGCACCAGCCAGGGCGGGATGATCGAGATGGAGGCGTTTCCCCCCATGCCCATCATGCTGCCCATACCGCCCATAATACCGCTCAGGTCCACACCCTCCTTGCCAAAAAAGGCCATGATGGTGTTGATGTTGTTCAGCACATACGAGGCCCCGTAGCTCAAAGCCACGCCGATCACGCCGCCCAAAAGGCCAATGGCACCCGCCTCCATCAGGAACATGTTGCGGATCTTGCGGATCTCGCACCCCAGCACCTTCATCACGCCGATCTCTTTTGTGCGCTCGTAAATCGACATCATCATGGTGTTGGCAATGTTCAGCGCCGCCACCAAAAGGGCCACGGCCGCCGTGCCGCCCAGGATCATCTGGCTTTTTGCCACTTGGGCCTGCATCTCCTCGCGGATCTGGGTCATGGAGTAGGTTTCGTAGCCCAGTTCCTTAATGGCCGCCTCCACAGCGGACACATTGTCCACCTCGTCCACCTTTACGTACACGCTCTCGTAGCCGTTGTCCTTCTGCTTGAGCTGCTGGCCGTCCGAGGTAATCATATAGCTGCCGCCGTTGTTCGATTTGCCGCCGGAAAGCTTCTGATAAGCGGCTTCCAGCATTTTCATGTCCGCCACCCGCAGGGCCATGCCGCTGTTGGTGAAGTACTGTTTGCTGTCGTCCTGCTCAAACACGCCCACCACCACAAGCTGGAAGTCCTGGGTCTTTTCATTCCCGTTTTTGTCCCAAGCCGAAAGGCGCAGGGTCATCTTGTCCTTCTCCACGTCCACAAAGGGCGGAACAGGGTTACCCATGGCGTCGGTCTCGCCCCAATAGCGCTGGCGCTTGCCGCTGTTGTAGCTTTTGCGGGTATCCTCAAAGGAATAGGCCATGTGCTCGCCGATCAGCACGGGAATCTTCTTTCTGCCCAGGTTCATGTCATCCGGGATAAAGCTGCCGCTTACCAGCTGGTACTCCATCGCCTGCAGCGCCTGCATATCCACGCCGTACATGTTCCAAACATACGCCGAATAGCGGTCGTTTTTGCCCGCATAGATCTGGGCATTCAGGGAATTCGACTGGTACATGGGGGTGACCGCCACCACGTGCGCAAAGGTGCGGATGTGCTCCAGCATCTCGTCGTCCAGAGCGGGGATATCCCCGCTGGAAGCGCCCCATTGGTAGTTGTTAATCTGCACCTGGGTCAGATCGCCCCAGCTCTGCAGCATCTCCTCGTTGGCGGCATTGCTGGCAATGCCAAGGCTGATCATCACAATGATGGCGAAGGTGCCCACCACCACGCCGATCACGGTCAGGGCCGTGCGGCCCTTGCGGCGGCGAAGATTATCCGTGCTGAGCTTCAGCAGGTCAGATATCTTCATCGTCGTCCTCCAGCTCCGCCAGCTTTTTGGCCTTTTTCTTTTTCAGCACCACCAGCACAACTGCCGCGGCCACCGCCGCCACGCCCAGCGCGATCAGCAGCCAGCCCCACCAGGGCATGCCGTTTTTCACTTCTCCCCCCATGGTGGGATCCATCATGCCCGGATCCATCATGCCCGGGTCCATCTCGGGCATGGCCTGCACCGTGCAGGAAAACTCTTTTTCCAGGGTCACGATTTCGCCCTTGGCGTCCTCGTAGCTCAGCAGCACCTTGCCGTTGATCGTGCCCTCGGCCGAGGCCATCACGTTAAAATCCACCGAGTTTTCGGTTCCCGCGGCAATGTTGCCCAAAAACTGGCTCTGGCCGGGGTTTGCAAGGTTTGTGCCCTGGATCTCGGCCGAGAGGTTGTTTACCGGGCTCTTGCCCTTGTTTACAAAGGTGACCGCGAGATAGCCCTCTTCGCCCAGCATAATGGTCTCCGGGGCCTCAATGCCGGTGATCTCAAAGCGGTCCGGCTGGGTCACAGGGATGGAGATGGGGGAAGAGTTGGGCTCGCCGTTTTTCGAGGTGAGCTGCACGGTAATGCCGATGGCGCCCGGCTCAATGGTGGCGTCGGTGATGATCTTGTAGGTGATGTGCCTGGTGGCGCCGGGCGCCATGGCGCCAACGTATGTATTCATGCTGCCGCTGGCCAGCGACACGTTCTTGGCCTCGCCGAAGTTCAGCCCCACCATCACGTCTTCCAGGTTGGTGTTACCGCTGGTGGTGAACAGGGTCAGGTCCAGGGTAAACTCCTTGCCGGCCTCCACGCTGGTGCCGCCGAACGAAAAGTCCTTTACCATGATCTTGGGCAGATCCGGCTCGGCTGTGGGCGCCGGGGTAGCCGTGGGTTCAGGGGTCGGTTCAGGTTCATCCGGCCGTTTTGCAATTTCGCTAAAATTAGAAATAGGAAGAGTCACTGAAGTAAGTGGAATTGTTGGACAATTAGTATAACTAATATCCAATTTCAATTCATTACTGCCACCATTGTATTGCAAATTTTCAAATGTAACAGTATAAGTAACATATTTTGCTTCACCCGAAGCCACTCCATCCGTTCCTTTAACTTCTGAAATAGAAGTCACAGACCCGCTAAAATTTACGCCTGCAATCTTTACATCTACTTGTGGTGATGCATCGGAATCCCCGTCTTTCGTTCCCAAACGGCTATCAGTTATTGTTAGCGTAACGTTCGCTTTTGCAGCATCTCCGTTTTTGTTATGATCCAATACAAAATCAGTACCATCCGTAGCAACTGCTATCTCATATCCTGCAATAAAAATATCATCCGCGAACACGTTCAGCCCGGCAAACAGGCTCAGGGCAAGCGCCAGCACCAGGGCCACGCTAATGAATTTCGACACTTTTTTCATGAATGCTTCTCTCCTCAATCCTTGATACTGTTCGCCGGAACGCTTGTTTCAGGTTCCGGCGGGGCTTCCTGCTGGGTCTCCAGAATGTCCTTGAACAGCGCGGCCTGGTTGGCCGCCTTCTCCTGTTCATTCACCAAATGGTCGCTCTCCACCCTGCCGTCCTTGATGGTGATCACCCGGTCGGCGCAGCCGGAAAGGTCCCGCTCGTGGGTCACCATCACAAAGGTGATGCCGTTGTCCTTTGCCATGTTCAGCATGCGGTACAGCACCTGGCGGGTGGTGGAAGAGTCCAGGTTTCCGGTGGGCTCGTCGGCAAAAATCACCTTGGGCTTTGCCACAAAGGCGCGGGCGATGCCCACGCGCTGCTGCTGGCCGCCGCTCATCTCGGTGGGCTTGTGGTTGGCGCGCTTGCCAAGCCCCATCCTTTTGAGCTCGTCTTTTGCCATGGCCAGCCGCTTTTTGCGGGGCACCCCCTTAAACATCAGGGGCAGGGCCACATTTTCGGCGGCTGTCATGCTGGGCAGCAGGTTATAGCTCTGGAAAATGAAACCCAGGTGCTCCTGCCGGAATTTTGCCAGCTCGTTTTCGGTCATGGAACTGATGGCGTGCTTGCCAATGTATACCTCGCCCTTGGTGGGCTTTTCAAGGCCTGCCAGCTGGTTTAACAGGGTGGATTTGCCGCTGCCCGAGGGGCCCACAATACAGCAGATCTCCCCCGGCTCAATGGCAAGGTTGATATCGTTCAGCGCGATTACCTTTTCCTTGCCCACCCGGTATACCTTGCGCAAATGCTCCACGCGGATGATTGGCGCCATTGTTTCACCTCTCTATGTGTTTTATCCTTCTGCAATAAAAGCGCTTTGGGCTGCCGTGCCCCCGCTTTTTCAAAGCGTGCCAACAAAGCGCGCCATCCAGCCTGCCCGGCTGCTCTTGAACACCCAGTAATACAGCACGGCGAACGCCTCGCGCAGATAACAGGGCAAAACGGAATTCGCCCCGATCGAGGCGGGCACGCTTCGCACCTCTTCAAAGCCCACCAGCCGGGCATAGCCGCGGGCGCGGTAACAGTGGAACGCATTGCTCACCACCGCCACCGGCTGGCCCGCGTCCACGCCCCGCGCAGCCAGCAGCTCACGGGCAAAAAGCAGATTCTCCTCGGTGGAGGTGCTTTTTTGTTCCACCAGGATCTGGCTCTCCGGCACGCCCTTTTGCTGTAAGTAGCGCGCCATGGCCACCCCTTCGGGAATGGTTTCGCCTCTGCCCTGCCCCCCGGTCACCACCACCAGCGCCTGCCGGTCCCGGCTCCAGGCGTCGAATGCGGCGTCCAGCCGGCGGCGCAGCAGATCCGAGGGCGTATCCTTCCGAAGGCCCGCCCCCAGAACAATAATCGCGCGTTCGCCCCCCGTGGGCTGCTGGGCATACCCGCTGGCCACCACAAAGGCCACCAGCGCGGCCAATACCCCTATTCCGCAGAAAAACAGGATCTTCAGCACACGGCCCGCCCCCGCCGCACAAAAGGCGTCGATGGGCCTGTAAAACAAGCCGTAGACCCACAGCCCGCCCGTGATCAGGTAGACCAGCAGCAGGCCGAAATTAAAATTCGAGCGCAGGCTGCGCAGGATGCTGTCCCCCAGAAAAAAGACCGCCAGCACCCACACAATGATGATCTTCAGCGGCATATGCAATTTCCCCATTCCGGCACACGACCTTCTTTTTGTCGCTTTACAATAAAAAGCGTATCCTGGCGGCCGTATTCTTCGCCCCCAGCGGGGCAGCCGGCGTATCCCTGCAAAACCCGATACAAGCTGTAAACGAACCGCCCGCCCGGATTATTTCAAAACCTGCGCTCATTCCAAAATTTTACCTGCCAGATCCTGCCCGTCCAGTTTGGCCGGAATTTCAAAATACGAGCAGATGGTGCGGGCAATGGCGCCAAACCCCAGCACAGTGCCCAGGCCGTTGTTCTTTTTCACCCCTGGGCCCGCCATCAGCAGGGGCACATACTCGCGGGTGTGGTCGGTGGTCTTGGTGTAGCCGGGGTCGCAGCCGTGGTCGCCGGTGATCATGACCAGGTCGCCCGGGCGCAGCTTTTCCAGCAGCGTTCCAAGCCCCAGGTCAAACTCGGCCGCGGCCGCGGCGTAGCCGGGGATGTTGCGGCGGTGGCCGTAGACCATGTCAAAGTCCACCAAATTGATAAAGGCAAGCCCCTCGAACTCCCGGTCGGCCAGCTCCAGCATCACCTGAATGCCCTCGGCGTTGTTTTTGGTGCGCAGCTTTTCGGTAATGCCCTCGCCGTCAAAGATATCATAAATTTTGCCCACGCCGATCACATCTTTGCCGGCCTCTTTCAAATAGTCCAGCATGGTCTTTGCGGGGGGCTTCAGCGAGTAATCGTGGCGGTTCGCGGTCCGCTTAAAGTCCTGCGGGCCGGCCCCCAAAAACGGCCGGGCGATCACCCGCCCCACCCCGTGCTCGCCCACCAGCATATCGCGGGCAATCTGGCAGCAGCGGTACAGTTCCTCCACCGGCACCACCTCTTCGTGGGCCGCCACCTGAAACACACTGTCGGCCGAGGTATAAACGATCAGCCCCCCGGTGCGCATCTGCTCCTCCCCGTAATCCCGCAGCACCTCGGTGCCGGAGTAGGGCTTGTTGCACAGCACCCTGCGGCCGGTGCGCTTCTCGTACTCGGCGATCAGCTCGGGCGGAAACCCGTGCGGGTAGGTGGGCAGGGCGCGCTCGCTCTCCACCCCGGCGATCTCCCAGTGGCCGATGGTGGTGTCCTTGCCGTTGCTGGCCTCCCGCAGGCGGGCATAGCTCCCCGCCACCTCGGGTTCCGGCTCGCCGCAGTCCACCCCATCCAGATTGAACAAGCCCAGCTTTTTCAGGTTGGGCGTCACAAAGTGCTCATCGGCCGCAATCGACGCCAGGGTATTGGCCCCCACGTCGCCAAAGCGGTCGGCGTCCGGTTCATACCCCACGCCAAAGCTATCTAAAACGATCAAAAAAACACGTTTTTTCAAAATGCATTGCCTCCCTTTCCGGTATTCGCCCTGCGATTGTGTCTATTATACTGTATTTTGTGCCATAAGTTAAGGGGTACCGGATATTTTGTGCCGCCGCCCGCTCCATTTGCACAGGGGCGGAAACTTTTGCTCAAAAACGGAAAAGCCGCTTTTCGCCGCGCCGGCAATCATGTATAATGGAGGGCAGAGAGATTTGAGTATTTTTAACAGGAGGCAACTTATGCGTAAAACAAAAATCGTTTGCACCCTTGGTCCTTCCACCGACCGGGAAGAAGTGCTGCGCGATATGATTCTGAGCGGCATGAACGTGGCCCGCTTCAACTTTTCCCATGGCAACTACGACGAACACCGCCGCCGGCTGGACGCCCTGAAAAAAATCCGCACTGAGCTGGGCGTGCCGGTGGCCGCCCTGCTGGATACCAAGGGCCCCGAGATCCGCTTAAAGCAGTTTGCCGGCGGCAAAACACATCTCAAAACAGGCCAGACCTTCACCCTCACCACCCGCGAGGTGGAGGGCAGCGCCGAAGTGTGCTCCATCACCTACAAAGACCTGCCGGGCGACCTTGCCGTGGGCAGCACCGTTTTGCTGGCCGACGGCCTGATCAGCATGACCGTGACCTCTCTTTCCGACACAGACATCCAGTGCCGGGTGGACAACGGCGGCCCCATCAGCAACAACAAGGGCGTAAACGTGCCGGGCGTGCGCCTTTCGATGCCCTACATGAGCCAGCGCGATAAAGACGACATCCTGTTCGGCATCGAGCAGGGGTTCGATTTTGTGGCTGCCAGCTTCACCCGCAGCGCCCAGGACATCCAGGAGATCCGCCGCCTGCTGAACGCGGGCGACTCCAAAATGCGCATCATCGCCAAGATCGAAAACCGCGAGGGCGTAGATAACATCGACGAGATCCTGGCCGCCGCCGACGCGGTCATGATCGCCCGGGGCGACATGGGCGTGGAGATCGACTTTACCGAGATCCCCATGATCCAGAAGAACATCATCTTCCACAGCTTTTCCAGCGGCAAGCCGGTCATCACGGCCACCCAGATGCTGGAGAGCATGATGGAGAACCCCCGCCCCACCCGCGCCGAAATCACCGACGTGGCCAACGCCATTTACGACGGCACCAGCGCCATCATGCTCAGCGGCGAAACCGCTGCCGGCAAGTACCCGGTGGAGGCGGTGCGCACCATGGCCGCCATCGCCGAGCGCACCGAAAATGATTCCAGCTATTTCGGCCACCTGCGCAAGGCCCCGGCCGACACCCGCATGAGCATTGCCGCCGCCACCGCCCATGCCGCCGCCACCACCGCGGCCGACATCAAGGCCGACGCAGTGGTCACCGTGAGCAAAAGCGGCGAAACCGCGCGCCTTTTGAGCAAGGTGCGGCCCGCTACCCCCATCATTGCCTGCGTGATGGAAGAGGCGGTGCAGCGGCATCTGGCGCTCTCGTGGGGCGTTACCCCGCTCATGATGCCCTATGCCCACGACACCGACGAATTGATCGACCTGTCGGTCAAGGCCGCCGAAGAAGCCGGCCTCGTGCAGAGCGGCGACCTGGTGGTGGTGACCGCCGGCGTGCCGGTGGGGGTTTCGGGCACCACCAACATGATCAAGGTGCACCTGGTGGGCGACTCGCTGCTCACCGGTGTGGGCGTGGGCGGCCAGAACGCCAAGGGCCGCGTGTGCGTGTGCCGCAACAACGATGAGGTGAATACCAAGTTCCATCGGGGCGACGTGCTGGTGGTCCCCTACACCAACAACCGCATGCTGGACGCCATGAAGGAGGCCAGCGCCATCATTGTGGAGGAATCGGGCCTCAACAGCCACGCGGCCATTGTGGGCCTGGCGCTGGGCAAGGCCGTAATCGTGGGCGCTGCCGGCGCCACCCGCATCATGAAGGACGGCACCATGGTCTCGGTGGACTGCGAGCGCGGCATCGTGCAGAGCATGGCGCAGTAAGCGCGCATAAAGCAGGCCCATCACAAGCAAAAAACCCGGAAGCTGAAACCAGCTTCCGGGTTTTTCAGTATTCAGGGCAGATCGGCAGCCCGCTATTTCCCGGTTTTTCTCCCAATTCCTGCAAACCGCGCCCGCAGCGCTTCGCGGCGGTTTTGGCTCGCCGCTTCGTCCACCTGCCAGCCCCCTCCGGCGCGCAGCAGCACATCGCCCTCCCGGGCGCTCGGCGGAAGTGCGGCCCGGGGCAGGCGCAGCCATTCGCCGCCCGCCTCCACCACCGCGGCGTCCTCTTCAAACCGGTCCAGAATATACTGCATCAAGCCGCCTCCTGTTCGCCGCCCGTGCCGCCGCCTTCCGGGGTGCGGGCCGTATAAAGCCGCAGGCCGTTTTCTTCTTCGGCCAGCACCACGCTACCGTTTTCGTCGGTGCGCAGCACCTGCGCGCCCAGGGCGGCAAAACGCGCCATGGGCTCCTTGTGGGGGTGGCCGTAACTGTTGTTTGTCCCGCAGCTCACCACCACGTAGCGCGGGCGCACCGCCCACAAAAAGTCCTCGGTGTTGGAGGTGTTGGACCCATGGTGCGCTGCCTTGAACACCTGCACATGGGGCAGGCCGCCTGCGGCCAGCGCGGCCTTTTCCACCGCCTTCTCCCCGTCGCCGGTCAGCAGCACCGAAAGGCCGCCCGCCTCAAAGTGCAATACCTGCGACAGGTCGTTGTAGTTCTCGGTTTCCACGCCCGCATCCAGCACCTGCACCGTGCCGTTTCCCAGGGCAAAGCGCTGGCCCGGGGCTGCGGTAACAGCCGGGATTCCTTTGTCCAGAATGAGCTGCATTACCCGCTCAAAGGTGGCTGTGGTGGGGTAGGGCGCCTTGTCAAAATCCGGCAGCAGCACCTCGTCCACCGGAAACTCTTGCAGCACCGCCGCCATGCTGCCGATGTGGTCCGCATGCGGGTGGCTCATCACCAGCAGCCTGAGCCTCGAAACGCCCATGCCCCGCAGATAGGCAAGCAGGGCGTCTTCGCTGTCCGGCTCGCCCGCGTCCACCAGGCAGTACTCGCCGCCGGATTGAAGCAGGGTGGCATCCCCCTGCCCCACGTCGATAAAATGCACGGCGTTTGCCGCCGCGGCCAGCCCCTCCGCGGGCAGGGGCTGCGCCTCCAGGCCGACCCTGCTGAAGATCGACTCCCAGCTGGGCAGGCCCTCCCCCTCCGCCAGGCTCACCGCCAGCCCCAGCACAAGCGCCAGCCCCGTCAGGGCAAAAATCACCCACTGGCCGGGCGTCAGCGCCTGCGCTTTGGTGTGCCGCCGCCTTTTTCGTTTTGCCATTTTCCTGTTCCTTTATTGGTTTTTGCTTTGGGGGCAAAGCGCCCCTGCACCGCAGGGCGCACCTTTCCGGCCTGTTCCGAAGCGCGCTGGCGCCTGCCCTGCCCGGCCGCGGCCCTGGGTTTATACCCCGGCGCAAGCAGCGGGATCAGGTCTTCCCTGTGGGTCATGTGCAGGGCTTTGACCACCTTTTCGGTGTTTCTCGGCTCATAATATTGCAGCAGCGCCCGCTGCAACGCCTTGCCCTCGGCCGTTTTTTCCACAAATACCGGTTCCAAAGTATAAGGGTCGAGACCGGTATAAAACATGCAGGTGGACACGGTGCCCGGCGTGGGGTAAAAATCCTGCACCTGCTCGGGCCGGATGTTGTGCCGGTACAGGTATTCCGCCAAAATGACCGCGTCCTTCAGGGTGCTGCCGGGGTGGCTGCTCATCAGGTAGGGCACCAGATACTGTTTTTTGCCCGCCTGTTTTGTGAGCTCGTAAAAGCGCTTGGAAAATTTGTTGAACACCTCCACCGGCGGCTTACCCATGTATTTCAGGGTATTGGGCGCGCAGTGTTCGGGGGCCACCTTCAGCTGCCCCGAAACATGATGCTCCACCAGTTCCCTGAAAAAGGTCTCGTCCTTATCCCAGATCAGGTAATCGTAGCGGATGCCGCTGCGGATGAACACTTTTTTCACCCCGGGCAGCGCCCGCAGGCGGCGCAGCATGGCCAGGTATTCCTTGTGGTCCACAATCAGGTGGGGGCAGGGGCTGGGGGCAAGGCACTTTTTACCGCCCTGGCATATGCCCTTGGTCATCTGCCGCCCGCAGCTGGGCAGCCGAAAATTGGCCGTGGGGCCGCCCACATCGTGGATGTAGCCCTTAAAGCCCGGCTGTTTTGTGAGCAGCTCGCCCTCCTGCACCACGCTGTCCACACTGCGGCTGGTCACGCGCCGCCCCTGGTGCAGGGTGATGGCGCAGAAATTGCAGCCCCCATAGCAGCCCCGGTTGTGGATGATGGAAAATTCAACCTCCTCAATGGCGGGCACCCCGCCTAGGGCCTCGTAGCTGGGGTGGTAACGGCGGGTAAAGGGCAGGGCCGCCACCGCGTCCAGCTCCCTGCGGGTCAGGGGTTTTGCGGGCGGGTTCTGCACAAGATACCCTGTTTTCTGCTTTTGCACTACAATCTGGCCGGTCACCGGGTCCTGCTCATCCATCTGGATACGGCAGGCCCTGGCGTAGGCTGTTTTATCGGCGCTCACTTTGGCAAAGCCCGCGCACTCCACATACTTTGCGGGCAGGCAGGAAAAATCGGTCATATAGCAGGTGCCCGCCACGTCCCGGATGCTCTCCGCCCTTTCCCCCGCGGCAAGGCGGCGGGCAATCTCGGCAGTCTGGTGCTCGCTCATTCCAAAGCTGATCAGGTCCGCGCCCGAATCCTCGGCAATGCTGGGCAGCACCGTGTCCAGCCAATAGTCGTAATGGGCGAACCGCCGCAGCGAAGCTTCCAGCCCGCCCAGGATCACCGGCAGGTCCGGGTATGCCTGCTTTGCCAGCCGGGTGTACACGGTGGCGCTGCGGTCCGGCCGTTTGCCGGCCACGCCGCCCGGGGTATATTCGTCCACTGCGCGGCGCACCTTTGCCACCGAGTAGTGGGCCACCATGCTGTCCACGTTGCCGCCGCCGATAAAAAAGCCGAAGCGGGGCCTGCCCAGCGCTTTAAAGCTCTCGCAGGTGGTAAAATCGGGCTGGCTGATCACCCCCACTTTATACCCCTCCGCCTCCAGCACACGGCCGATGATGGCCGGGCCGAAGCTGGGGTGGTCCACATAGGCGTCGCCGGTAACCAGCACAAAGTCCAGCTGCTCCCAGCCGCGGGCCAGCATCTCCTGCCGCGTAACGGGCAAAAACTCAGCGCCCTGCCGCATGGTCCGGGCCCCCTTTCCCTCCATCAAAGCTCTTCCGGCACCGGGCTGTCGGCCCGCATGCTCTTTTCGATCCATTGCTGGCGCGTGATGAGCACCTCCCGGGGCTTCGCGCCCTGGTAGGGCCCGATCACCCCCAGCTGCTCCATCTCGTCCATGATGCGGGCCGCACGGGCATACCCCAGCTTGCAGCGGCGCTGCAAAAGGCTGGTGGAAGCCTGCCCCGCGTCGATCACCACCATCACGGCCTGCTCCAGCATGGGGTCGCAGGCCTCGCCCTCCTCGTCCGCGCCGCCCGCAGCCGCTTTTTCGGCCACGGCCAGCTTGTCCATCTGGGCGATCATGTCCTCGTCGTACTGGCTGGAACTGTCTTTCTTAATAAAGTCCAGCACGGCGGTGATCTCCTCGTCCTTCACATAGGTGCCCTGAATGCGCACCGGCTTTGCCGCGCCCACCGGCATGAACAGCATGTCGCCCATGCCCAGCAGCTTTTCGGCGCCGCCCGCGTCCAGAATGGTGCGGCTGTCCACCTGGCTGGACACCGCAAACGCAATGCGGCTGGGGATGTTCGCTTTGATCAGGCCGGTAATCACGTCCACACTGGGGCGCTGGGTGGCCACGATCAGGTGCATGCCCGCCGCACGGGCTTTCTGCGCAATGCGGCAGATATAATCCTCCACTTCCTTGCCGGCCACCATCATCAGGTCGGCAAGCTCGTCGATCACAATGGCGATGTAAGGCAGCTTTTCCATGCCCTCGGTCTCAGCCGCCATGCGGTTGTAGCTCTTGATATCCCGCACGTTGTTCTCGGCAAAAAGGTGGTAGCGCCGCTCCATCTCGGCCACGGCGCTGCCCAGCGCGCCCGCCGCCTTGCGGGGCTCGGTGACCACCGGCATGAGCAGGTGCGGGATGCCGTTATACTCGGCCAGTTCCACCACCTTGGGGTCGATCAGGATGAGCTTCACGTCCTCCGGGCTGGACTTGTACAAAAAGCTCACAATAATGCTGTTCACGCACACCGATTTGCCGCTGCCGGTGGAGCCGGCGATCAAAAGGTGCGGCATCTTGCACAGGTCGGCCACCTGGGCGTTGCCCGCAATATCCTTGCCCAGCGCCAAAGTCAGGGGCGAGGCGCTTTTGGTGTATACCGGCGACTCAAAAATGCAGCGGATGCCCACCGGGCTCGATTTGCGGTTCGGCACTTCCACGCCCACGGCCGGCTTGCCGGGAATCGGCGCCTCAATGCGCACCCCCGCCGCCGCAAGGTTCAGGGCAATGTCGTCGGCTAGGCCAGTGATGCGGCTGATCTTCACGCCCGCCAGGGGCTGCAGCTCGTATCGCGTCACCGAAGGCCCGCGGCAGATATCCAGCACGCGGGTGCGCACCCCAAAGCTCTCCAGGGTGCTCACCAGCAGCTCGGCGTTCTTTTTCAGTTCTTCCTCCACGCCCGCGTCATCCGCCGCGGCCATGCGCTGGAACAGGCTCAAGGGGGGGTACTGGTACACATTGGGCTGCGCCTCGGCCGCAGGCGCCATGACCATCTGGTCGTTTTTGCCCGGCAGCACCACCGCAGGGGTCACCGGGTCAGCGGGCAGGGTTCCCATGGCCTTCTGCACCAGGTCGTCCAGTTCGCTGGCGGCAGGCGTTTCCCCCGCAAGGCCCGCGGCAAACTCCTCCGCCGTGGGGGCGGGCTCCTCCTCCAGCAGAATGGGGGTTTCAAACTCGGCCGCCGGGGCGGGCGCCTGCTGCGGCGGATACATGCCAAAGGTGCCGCCCGGGCCCACCAGCGGTTCCTCCGGTTCGGGGGCAAGGTCGATCTCCGCCACCGGCTCAGGGCCCAAGTCAATGTCCACCTGCGGCTTGCGGCCGCGGCGCTTGGGGGCGGGGGCAGGCTCAGGCGCTGGGGGCGGCGCATTCTTCGCCTGCTCCTCTTCAAAGGCCAGCCGCTCGGCGCGGGCGGCCTCCCGGTCCTCTTTCCAGTCGCCCAGGTAACGCTCGGCCATCTGCCACAAATCGCCCGGCGTTACCCCGGCAAACCACATGGTGGCCGCTCCCAGCAGCACCACCAGCAGAATGTTTGCTGCGGGGCGGCCGCAAAGCACCAGCAGGCTGCCGCCCACAACGCCGCCTAAAACGCCGCCGCCCAGGGCGCCCTGCCCCTGCTCGTACAGCAGCTTGACCGTTTCCCAAAAGGTGTGATCGGCCAGCTCGGTGTGCGAAAACACCACCGCGGTGCCGCACACGAACATCATAAGTAACAGTGTTTTGGCGCATTTGCCCCAGATGGGCTTTGCAAGGGCCACCAGCACCGCCACATACAGCACCAGGGCTCCCAGCACATACATCCCCAGGCCAAACACGCCGAACAGCGCGCTGCGCAGCCACGCCCAAAGCGACTCGCCCTGTACAAAGATCATGGTCACCAGCACCGCGCCCACGCCAAACAGCAAAATACTCCAGCTCTGGGCAATGTCCGGCTGGGGCCTGCGGCGGCTGGGCCTGCGGGCGGGCGGGCGTTTTGCCGCGCTTTTCTTCTGTGTGCTGCTCTTACTCTGTGCCATCTCTCTTTAACGTCCCTCTTCCCTGTTTTACGCTCTGTAAAGCCTCTATCCTTTGCAGAAAATCCGTCTGCGTTCCAAGCTCATTAACTTATTTATTGTACCATCAACGCCTCAAATTGTAAAACCCCAATTTTTTGCCGGGCCGCCCCGAAACACGGCGAAAGCCGGGGCCTAGCCCCGGCTTTCGATCTGTTGGTAAAGGTATTGCAGCGCCTCGCCCAGCGAGCCCATCTGGTCGATCAGGCCCTCTTTCACAGCCTGCTCCCCGGTCAGTACCGTGCCCACGTCCATCACCAGTTCCCCGGTGTGCATCATCAGCTCCACAAAGCGCTCCTCGCTGATGGCCGAGTGCCGCTCCACAAAGCCGGTAATGCGCTCCTGCATCTGTTCAAAATAGCGCATGGTCTGGGGTACCCCCAGCACCATGCCGGAATGGCGCACCGGGTGCACCGTCATGGTGGCGGTGGGCACAATAAAGCTTCGTTTGCCGCTCACCGCCAGCGGGATGCCGATGGAGTGCCCGCCCCCCAGCACCAGGGTTGCGCTGGGCTTTGTGATGCCGCTGATCAGCTCCGCCAGGGCAAGGCCGGCCTCCACATCGCCCCCCACCGTGTTCAGGATCACCAAAAGCGCCTCAATATCCGGGTCCTCCTCAATGGCCACCAGCTGCGGGATCACGTGTTCATATTTGGTCACTTTTTGGGTCTGCCCGGCCGAGGTATGCCCCTCGATCAGGCCCACCACGGTCAGGCAGTGGATGGCGTGCTTGCCCTTGGTGCGGATCACCGAGCCCGTGTCCATCATATATTCCTGCTCCAGCTTTTCCTGTTCCACCTGGGCGTCGGTGGGGTTCTCGCTCCAGCCCTCGTTCGGTTCCTGGTTCATCTGCTCTTCTTTCCCCTTCCTTAAAGCATTCCTCCTTAAAAGTCTGCCTGATTTGAGCAGATTTATGCGGCCAAAACCAATCATGCGTTATCAAACCGCTTATACGCCGCAAGCACCCCGCCGGCTCATTCCGGGAACAGACCGGTGGAAAGATACCGGTCGCCGGTGTCGGGCAGCAGCGCAACGATGGTCCTGCCCTTGCCTTCCGGCCGCCGGGCAAGCTGGACGGCGGCCCACAGCGCCGCGCCGGAAGAAATTCCCACCAGCACGCCTTCCCGGCAGCCCATCTGCCGGGCCAGGGCAAAGGCGTCCTCGTCGGCCACCGGCAGCACCTCATCGCAGACCGTGCGGTCCAGCGCCGCGGGCACAAACCCGGCGCCGATGCCCTGAATGCCGTGGCTCCCCGCTTTCCCACCCGAGAGCACCGGCGAGGCCGCCGGCTCCACCGCCACGATCCGCACCGCGGGGTTCTGCTGCTTCAGGTACTGCCCCACGCCGCTGATGGTCCCGCCTGTGCCCACACCGGCAACAAAAACGTCCACCACGCCGTCGGTATCCTGCCAGATCTCCGGGCCGGTGGCGGCCCTGTGAGCCGCCGGGTTGGCCGGGTTCTCAAACTGGCCGGGAATAAAGCTGCCCGGTATCTGGCCGGCCAGCTCCCCCGCCCTTTCAATGGCGCCCTTCATCCCCTTGGCTCCCTCGGTCAGCACCAATTCGGCGCCGTAGGCCTTCATCAGCCTGCGGCGCTCACCGGACATGGTGTCCGGCATTACAATGATGGCGCGGTAGCCCCGGGCGGCGGCCACCATGGCCAGCCCAATGCCCGTGTTTCCGGACGTGGGCTCAATGATGGCCATACCTGGCTTCAGCACGCCCCGGGCCTCGGCGTCGTCCAGCATGGCTTTGGCCGCCCGGTCCTTCACCGAGCCGGTGGGGTTCAGATATTCCAGCTTGGCCAGCAGCCGGGCTTCCAGGCCGTAAAGCTGTTCCAAATGGGTCAGCTCCAGCAGGGGCGTGCGGCCCACCAGCTGGTCGGCGGATGTATAGATCCTGCTCATGTTTCTCCCCTCCAGGTTTGTTTTTTCTCTTGCCGCGCGGCCGCGCGGAAAAGGCGTTCTCCCGGCGGCAGGCGCAGCTGCGGGCAGGCAGACCCCGCGCCCGCAGGGCAAAGCCCGTTCCCCCGCCTGTGAATGATTGGCATTGTAATCTCTTTTGGCGGGCATGTCAAGAAAAATTCTACTTGACAGCCAGCCCAGCCCGGCGTATCATGTATAACCATAAACCAACTTTTCAGGAGATGCTATCGCCATGAAGAACAGCTGGAACAACAACGCGGCCTGTTGTGTGTGCACTTGTTTGTACACACTGTTTCGCCGTGCTTGTATACGCAGCGTTCTTTTGTGAACCATCCGGTCTGCCGCGGCAGCCGGCAGGCTCCATTGAATTCAAAGCGGAAAGCACGCGTGTGCTTTCCGCTTTTTTCTTTTTTGAAGGAGGGCTTTTTATGAGCTTATTGAGCGATGCACGCAGCATCCAACACAAGGACCCCGCAGCCTCAAGCCTGGCGGAAGTTCTGCTGCTCTACCCGGGCTTTCACATCCTGCTCTTTCACCGGGCGGCCCACTTTTTCTACTGCCGGGGCCACCGGTTCCTGGCGCGTATGATCAGCCAATGGGGCCGGGGCCTCACCGGCATCGAAATCCATCCCGGCGCCCGCATCGGCAGCGGCCTGTTCATCGACCACGGCATGGGCGTCGTGATTGGCGAAACGGCGCAGATTGGCGACAACTGCACCATCTACCACCAGGTAACGCTGGGCGGCACGGGCAAAAACACGGGCAAACGCCACCCCACAGTGGGCAGCAATGTGCTGATCGGCGCAGGGTGCAAAATTTTGGGGCCGGTCACCATTGGCGACAACGTGCGCCTGGGCGCAGGCAGCGTGGTGCTGAAATCCATTCCCAGCAATTCCACCGCCATCGGCATGCCGGCGCAGGTGGTGCGGCGGTACGGCATGCCCGTGCGCCCCAGCGACGATCTGGACCAGCAGGATTTCCCCGACCCTCTGCAGCGGCAGCTTGAACAGATCCTTGGCCGCCTGCAGCGCCTGGAAGCGGGCGCCGGCCGGGATGCGGCTTCCTGACGGCCGTGAAAAACCCCTTTCGGTTTCTTTTAAGGCAGGTTTTTGATTCAAGGGCCGCAAAACATTGTGTTTGGTTTGACAAATGCCCCTTATATCTTATAATATATTAGAAGGTATATCCTGCAAATTTTTTGCAAAGACGGTGAATGAAATGAATCATCCGCAAGGGAAAGTTTCGCTGCCGGTCATTAAACGCCTGCCCAAATATTACCGGTATATTCTTGGGCTGCACCAGAGCGGGGTCACCAAAGTATCCTCCAGCGAACTGGCCCGCATGATGGGCACCACGGCCAGCCAGGTCCGGCAGGACTTCAACTGTTTCGGCGGTTTCGGCCAGCAGGGCATCGGCTACAATGTGGAGGTGCTTTTGCACGAGATCGGCCGCCTACTGTTTGGCGAGGGCGAAAAGCTGCCCACCATCCTCTTGGGCGCAGGGCGTTTGGGCGCAGCGGTATCGCGCTTTCTCACCATGGACGCCAACGGCTACAACCTTTTGGCGGTCTTTGACTCCAACGACGCCCTGGTGGGCAGGGACCTGGACGGGGTGCCCATCCACCACATCCGCGAGCTGGAGCGCTTTTGCACAGAGTACGGGCCCACCGTTGCGGTGCTGTGCGTCCCGCGCGAGGGGGCCAAAGAGCTTTCGGGCCGCCTTGTGGACCTGGGGATCCGCGGTTTCTGGAATTTCAGCCACTATGATCTCTCCATCCCCTACCCCGATGTAACGGTGGAAAACGCCCATTTGGGCGACAGCCTGATGAGCCTGGGCTATCGGCTGCGCAACGAATAAACAAAAAGGATGGAGCAATAAGGAGTCATGGCAAAACTGTATTTCCGTTATGGGGCGATGAACAGCGGCAAGAGTACCGCCCTGATGCAGGTTGCGTTCAATTACGAAGAGCGGGGCATGCGGGTGCTGATTCTAAAGCCCAGTGTCGACACCAAGGGCGGTGAAAAACTGGTCAGCCGGCTGGGAGTGAGCCGGCCGGTGGATGTGGCGGTGCCCCCCGAAATGGATGTATTCGGGCTGGTGCAGCAAAATGCGGCGCAGGGCGCCCGCCCCCTGGCTTGCGTCCTCACGGACGAAAGCCAGTTCTTCACCCCCCTTCAGGCCGAGCAGCTGTTCCTGATCACGGTCAAGCTGAACATCCCGGTAATCGCTTATGGCCTGCGCACCGATTTTTCCATGAGGGGTTTCCCCGGCTCCACCCGCCTGCTGGAGCTGGCGCACGCCATCGAAGAGATGAAAACCATCTGCGCCTGCGGCCGCAAGGCCACCTGCAACGGCCGCAAGGTAAACGGTGAGTTCGTGTTCGAGGGCGACCAGGTGGTCATCGATCAGGGCGGCGAGATCGAATACCAGAGCCTGTGCGCACAGTGCTATTTCAAGGCGCGGGAAGAATTTTATAAAAGACACCCGCATCCAAAGGGATAAACTGCGAAAACAATTCAAAACAGGGGCGAAGCGCTTTCAACCGCGCTTCGCCCCTGTTTTTTTGAATCTGTTTTCGCCGGGCCGCTTCCCTGTGCCTTCCGGCGGCCGCCCAAAACGCTGTAAGGTCGATTTACTTTACAAGCCTTCCTGTGCCAGGGCCTGGGCCTCCTGCTTATCCTTTTGGCTCTTGATGACCTTCAGGCGGGAAAAATCCTCCCGCTCTTTTTCGTCCAGCACCTCGGCAATGTACTTGATGGTGCTTCCGAACTGGGGGATCATGATGTTGCTCAGCGCATTGGCGCGCTTCTGCGTTTTCTGAATAGCCCCCGCCAGCCGGTAAACGCTGCTCTCCACCTCGGCCAGCTCCACGGTCAGGCGTTTTACCTCGCAAAAGCGCAGGTACACGTCGTCCAGCTGGCTGTTGGTGGAATCGAGCCCGTAGTAAAGGCCGGGCGTGCTGTCCTTCAGCTTTACAATGGGCAGCTCCACCCCCATCACGCTGCGGTAATCAAGGTCCAGCCCCTCTTCAATGGGCACGGTCTTTGCGTACTCGGCCACCACGCCCAGAGTGATGTTCGCCCGCTGCAGGGCCTTGTAAGCCCGGGAGTACGCGGTGGTGATCTCGTCCTGAATGGTGGCGGCCCGGTCGATGAGCTGCATCATTTCGCGCACCAGGATGTTGCGCTTGCGGTCCATCAGGTCGTAGCCCTGGCTGGCCAGGGCCAGGCTTTTTTTCTGGGCCATAAGGTTCGATTTGGTCGGGAACACCTGTGCCATAACACAGCCCCCTTTCTAGCTTTGTTTTGCGTCAGTCGTTTTTGAACGCACGGCGCAGGCCCAGCTCCCGCTGCTTGGGGTCGGCCTTGGGCTTGTAGAAGTGGTCCAGCATGACCTGATCCACACGGTCCAGCTCTTCCTTGGGCAGCATGGAAAGCAGCTCCCACCCAAGATCCAGCGTTTCCTCAATGGTGCGGTTGGTGCTGCCCTGCCCCACAAACTGCTGTTCAAAGGCGCGGCCGAACTCCATCACCCGCTTGTCGCTGGGCGAAAGCTCTTCCTCGCCGATTACGCTGGCCAGGGCCTTGGCGTCCTGCACGCGGGCATAGGTGGCAAAAAGCTGGTTTGCCAGGGGGTTGTGGTCCTCGCGGGTGTAGCCCGCGCCAATGCCGTCCTTCATCAGGCGGGAGAGGCTGGGCAGCACGCTGATGGGCGGGTAAACGCCAATGGCGTCCATGCCGCGGTCCAGCACGATCTGCCCCTCGGTGATGTACCCGGTCAGATCCGGGATGGGGTGGGTGATGTCGTCGCCGGGCATGGTGAGAATGGGGATCTGGGTCACAGACCCCTTGCGCCCTTCAATGATGCCCGCCCGCTCGTACAGCGAGGCCAGGTCCGAATACAGGTAGCCGGGGTAGCCCTTGCGCCCGGGGATCTCGCCCTTGGACGAAGAGAACTCCCGCAGCGCCTCGCAGTAGCTGGTCATATCGGTCAAAATGACCAGAATGTTCTTGCCCAGGTCAAACGCCAGGTATTCGGCAATGGTCAGCGCCGCCCGCGGGGTGATGATGCGCTCCACAATGGGGTCGTTCGCCAAATTGAGCAGCATGACCACCCGGTCCATCACGTTTGCGGCCTCAAAGCTCTTTTTAAAGTAATCGGCCACATCGTTCTTCACGCCCATGGCGGCGAACACAATGGCAAACTCCTCCCCGTCCGACACATCCGCCTGCTTCACGATCTGCACGGCAAGCTCGTTGTGCTTCATGCCAGAGCCGGAAAAGATGGGCAGCTTCTGGCCGCGGATCAGGGTGGCCAGCGCGTCGATGGCCGAAATGCCGGTGCGGATGTAGTTCCGGGGGTACACCCGGCTCACCGGGTTGATGGGCGAGCCGTTCACGTCCCGCCGGTACTGGGGGTAAATTTCCCCCAGCCCGTCGATGGGGCGGCCCAGGCCGTCCAGCGTGCGGCCCAGGATCTCGGGGCTCAGGTCCACCATCATGGGGTGGCCGGTGAGCGAGGTGCGGGTATTGTTCAGCGAGAACCCGGTGGTCCCCTCGAACACTTGGATCACGCACTTCTCGCCCTCGATCATTACAATGCGGCCCACGCGTTGGGTGCCGTCGTTCAGTTTCAGCACCACCATCTCATCAAAGGTGGCGTCCTTCACTCCGTCCAGCACCACCAGCGAGCCGTTGATCTGGCTTAAACCAACATGTTCCAGGATCATAGATGCTTTCTCCTTTCCCCTGTCAATTCCGCAGCAGCTCGCTGGTCTTTTGGTCGATCTCGGCCTCATACTCTTCGAACTTTTCAAGCTGGTCGTTGGGGATATCGTATTTCATCTTCACCAGCTTGTCGAACAGGCCCAGGCGCATGAGCTTGCTGATGGGGATCTGGCGCGCCACCAGCGCCTGGCTCTTTTCGTACAGATGCAGGATCACCCGCATCATCTTGAGCTGTTTTTCCAGGCTCACATACGTATCCTGGTCATGGAAGAAGTTCTGCTGCAAAAAGCCCACCCGAATGACCCGGGCAACCTCAATAATCAGCTTCTGGTCGTCGGGCAGCACGTCCGAGCCGATCAGCTTCACGATCTCCATCAGGCTGGTTTCCTGCAAAAGGATCGAGGCGATCTGCTCGCGGCAGCTCATAAAGTCCGGCCCCACGTTGTCGTAATACCAGGGCGAAAGGTCGGTCAGATACTCGCTGTAGCTGGTGTTCCAGTTGATGGCCGGGTAGTGCCGGGCATACGCCAGGGCTTTGTCCAGCGCCCAGAAGCAGCGGGTGAACCGCTTGGTATTCTGGGTCACAGGCTCCGAGAAGTCGGCGCCCGGGGGGCTCACGGCGCCGATAACCGTGACCGAGCCCTCCTGGCCGTTCTGGGTCTGCACATAGCCCGCCCGCTCGTAAAATTCCGCCAGGCGGCTGGGCAGGTAGGCCGGGTAGCCCTCGTCGGCGGGCATTTCCTCCAGGCGGCCGCTGATCTCGCGCAGGGCTTCGGCCCAGCGCGAGGTGGAATCGGCCATCATGGCGGTGTGGTAGCCCATGTCGCGGTAATACTCGGCCAGGGTGATGCCGGTATAAATCGACGCCTCGCGGGCAGCCACCGGCATGTTGGAGGTATTTGCGATCAGCACGGTGCGGTCGGTCAGGGGGCGGCCTGTTTTCGGGTCCACCAGCTCGCTGAACTCGGTCAGCGCCTGGGTCATCTCGTTGCCGCGCTCGCCGCAGCCCACATAAATAATAATGTCGGCGTCGCACCACTTTGCCAGCTGATGCTGGGTCATGGTTTTGCCTGTGCCAAAGCCCCCGGGAATGGCGGCCGCGCCGCCCTTTGCAATGGGGAACATGGTGTCCACCACACGCATGCCGGTGATCAGCGGGCGCTGGGCGGGCATGCGCTGCCCCACCGGCCGGGGCCGGCGGATGGGCCAGGTCTGGCACAGGGTCAGCTCGTGCTCCTTGCCCCGTTTGTCCCGCAGCTTCACCACGGTGTCGGTCACGGTGTACTGCCCGTCCGGGGCGGTCCAGATCACCTCGCCCGCAACGTCCGGCGCCACCATGCATTTGTGCAGAATGACCGGGGTTTCAGGGCAGGTCGCGTAGATATCGCCGGGCTTTAAGGCGTCCCCCACCTTTGCGGTCACGGTCACGTCCCACTTGGCGGTCTTGTCCAGGCTCGGCATGTTGCAGCCGCGGGCAATAAAGGGGCCGCTCTCGTTCTGCAACGCGGGCAGCGGCCGCTGGATGCCGTCGTAGATATTGCGCAGGATGCCGGGCCCCAGCGTCACGCACAGGGGGCCGCCGGTGGCATATACTTCCTGGCCCGGGGCCAGACCGCTGGTTTCCTCGTAGACCTGAATGGTGGCGGCCTCGCTGTTCATGCGAATGACCTCGCCCACCAGGCGGTTATCGCCCACGTAGACCATTTCCATCATGGACAGGTCCGTCTTGCCCTTTATGGTGACCACCGGGCCATTGATGCTGTAGATGAGATTTTGAGCCAATTCGGTTCACCTCGGTTTCGTTTTAAAGCGCGATGGACATACCGGAATTCTGCAAAAACCAATCCTTCTGGGCGTCCAGTTTTACATCCAGGGTATCGTCTGCCTCCACCGCGCCGGTTTTGGCCCGCAGGCCGCCCAGGCGGATCCCCTCGTCCGGCTGCACGCTGCATCCGGCGGGCACGGCAGCCTCGGCGGCCTTCACGTCTTCCGGGCGGGCATAAAACTCGGCGGTTTCGGCATGAAGCATTTTCAGCAGCGCACGGGCGCTCTCCTTCAAATAGGCGGAATATTCCGGGCCGGCCACAAATGCGGCAAGCTTTTCCTCGCAGGCGCCGATCACCTCGTCGGTGACCTGGCTGCGCTTTTGCGCCAGCTCCGCCTCAATGTCCATTACGCTGTGCGACAGGCGGCGGTTGGTGTCCTCCTGCAGGCGGATCTTTTCGTAGTCGCCCATCTGCTGCGCCTTGGCCTCGGCCGCCGCTTTTGCCTTTTCCAGCTCGGCGTCGGTCTCCGCGTCAATGGCCTTCATAATGGCGGCCCGGCGCTGCTCGCCGTCGCGCTGAATGGCCTGCATAAATTTTGCAGCCCGTTCGTTTTCTTCGATCATGTATTACACCTCAAATCTTCACGCCGATGGCTTCGCGCACATAGCGGGTGATCCGGTCGCGGCCCAGAGCAGAGCCGTGCCGGTCGGGGATGGCGAGGATCAGCGGGCCTTCCTGGTCCTTTTTGGCCTCGTTTATGATTTCGGTAAAATCATCGGCGATCTTTTCGGTCACCAGGATCATCCCGGTTTCCGGCTGGTCCAGCGCCGCGTTCAGCGCCTCGGCTACCTCGGCAGCGGTGTGAGCCACCACGCCCTCAATGCCCGCCAGGCGCATCCCGGTCTGGGTATCCGTATTGTCGCTGATCAGGAAGAAACGCATCTGCGCGCCCCCTTTATACCAATTTGTTCAGGATCAGAATGGAAATAACAACGCCGTACAGCGCGATGGACTCGCCCAGCGCCACGAAGATCAGGCTCTTACCAAAGCTCTTGGGGTCCTCGCTGGCCGCCGCAATGGCGGCAGGGGCGCCGGCGGCCACGGCCAGGCCGCCGCCAATGCCGGCAAGGCCGGTCACCAGGGCCGCCGCCAGCAGGCCCAGGCCCATGCTCTCGTTGCTGGCAGCCTTCTCGGCCGCGGTCATAACGGTGGCCGGGTCCTCGGCCGAAACGGCAAACGCAAAGCAGCCGGCAATGAGCAGCACCACCAAAAATGCGGTCAGGTTCAGCGCCAGGGTACGTTTGACCGGCATTCCGTTGGCAGACTGACGCGCCAGGTAAAATGCAAAGCCCATGATCAGGGCGATGGGCAGCAGCACAAGCAGCACAGAAAGGAAAGGATTCATGATATGTTCCTCCAATGACAATTATATTTTTTTATTCAAGGCAGGGCCTGCAAAGCTTGCCGCCCCGCCGGTGAACCTTACTTGCGGGCCAGATCCACGCCCTTGAAGGGGTGGCCTCCGCCCTCATAACAGCGGCTGAACATCTCGTAAAATTCCAGACGCAGGCCCTGAATGCCGGAAAGCAGGCCCTCCAGCGCAATGATCAGCGCGTTGCCCAGCACAACCACAATGATGCTGGGCGGATCGCCCGCCAGGCTGAAAATCGCCATCATCATAGCCGCGTGCACAAACACAAACGCGCCCACCCGCAAAAACGAAACCGTGTTGCTGAAATAGCTCAGCACATATTCCAGCAGTTCGAACACGTTCTGCATGCAGTAGTCGCCCCAGCTTTCGGGCTTCCAGTTGGGGTGATGGTCCACCAGGCCGATCAGGATTTCCTTGAAGAACAGCAGCACCAGCCCGCCGCCCATCAAAATGAACGCCGCGGTATTGGGCATAAAGAGCGGGCCGCCCATAAAGTTGCTCACAAAGGCCACGCCGCCGCAGTACACCAGCACGCCCACCAGGCCGTTGTTGGAAAAGATCGCTTCGCCCCAGTGCTTTTTCCGGATGGAGGCGATCATGTTCAGCGCCATTGCCGCCAGCACCAGCCCCACGCCGATAAAGATCGCGCAGATCAGCACCGGGTTGATGGCCTCCAGCACGTTCTGGGGGTTGTTGGGCCACAGGCCGATGGGTTTCCCCTGCCAGCCCAGCGCGTGATACACAGGGTCCAGCGCTTCTTCAAACCCGAACACCGAGCCGAACATGAAGCCGAACACCATGCTGGAAATGCCGCAGGGCACGATCAGCCGTGCCAGCGCCATCTTTTTCCACTTCCATAGGATGTAACCGCCCACTGCCAGCACCAGGCCCTGGCCCATATCGCCGAACATAATGCCGAACAGCACCGTAAACGTAATAGCCACAAAGCCGGTAATGTCCATTTCGCCGTAGCTGGGCAGGCCGTACATATCCACAAAGAATTCAAAGGGCTTTACAAAGCGCGAATTCTTCAGCAGCGTGGGGGGCTGGGTGGTGTCCACCTCGCCCGGGTCGCTCACGGTCACCCGCATGTGGTGGATCTTTTTAGCCCGCTCCACAAATTCCGGCTCTTTATCCGCGGGCACCCAGCCCACAAAGAAAAAGTAGTGGTCGCGGTAGGCCGCGTAATGGCGCATATCGAACGCCGCCTCGTGCCATTTGAGCTGCTGGTATACCTCACGGCAGGTATCCCGCTCGCCGGCCCAGTACTTGCCGATCTCACCGTCGGCCAGATCGATCTTTTGCTGGGTCGATTCGATCTCGCTTTTAAGCTGCCGCACGATCTCGCTGGGCATACCCGAGGCGTAGGGCAGGTGCAGCCGCTCAAAGAACAGGGTGGCAAAAATGCCGTCGATCTCGTCGGCACTCTCACGGGGGGTAAAATACAGGCCCCAGTAGCCGCCCTTATCCTCGGAGCAGGTCACAAACAGCACGTGCGGGTTTTCGCCGTAAGCCAGCATCATGCGGGCATAGCTCGCCTTGGGCAAAAAGCCGAACCGCACCTTGATGTACTCGCCCTTGATGATCTCGTCAAAGGGCATATCCAGCGTGCTGAAGTGCTCAAACTGAACGCACTTTTCTTCCAGTTCCTTTTTCTGCCCGGCCAGCTCGGCCTTTTGCTTTTGCAACTCGCTGAGCCGCTCGCCCACCCGCCGGATCTGGGCCAGCTCCTCCGGGCGCACGTCCCGGGCGTGCTGGGCCGCCAGGGGGGGCACCTCCTCGCCCACCAGCTGGAACAATTCCTCCATGCGCTGTGCGTCGGCAGAGTAGGGGTTATCTTCGCTCAGGGTGATGTACCCCAGCGAACCGGACATGTGCTGGATGGCCGGCTCCGGGTGAAAGTTGCCGTTCAGGCAGCAGCTGGCGATCAGCTCGTCCAGATGCTCCAGCACACCGTCCACCCGGACCAGTTTCATTTTTTCAATGGCCAAGATTCTCTCATCTTCCTTTCGGCGCCCCGCAGGGGGGATCCAAGTTCTGACTTTATCAAAAGGCGCGAAGGCCTTTCAGCGCAGCGGTTCCCGCAGGCATTTATGCCCCCGGGTTCTCTTGTTTCCACCTGCGCAGCGAAAGCACCTGGTCCGTGGCGGTGTTCAGCTCCCCCACTTCGGCGCAAAGCTGCTGGAACATGCCAAGCTCCGGCTGGGCCAGCCACACGCAGTAGAAAAAGTGCCCGCCGCGAATGGCCGCGCATTTGCGCAGTTCAAATAGCCGCGCAAGGCTGCACACCGAGGCATAAATGCCCGCAACACGCCATTTTTCCTGGTTCCAGGCGTTCTGCAGGGCCGCGTCCGCCGCTCCGATCTCCTGGCGCAGCAGTTCCATGTTGCTCTGCAGGTTTTTTACCACCTCATCGGGCGTACCCGCGGCGCCGGGCAGCTTTACCCGCTCAAAGAACGCCTCGGCAAACACGCCGTCGATCCGGGCCGCTTTCTCGCGCGGGGCAAAATAAACGCCCCAGAAGTTGCCCTCGTCCTCGCTGCAGGGAACAAACAGGATATACGGGTCGTCGCTGTATTCCTTTTGCAAAAGCGCATATCCGCGCTTGGGCAAACGCCCGAACCGCAGCTTGATGTACTCGCATTTTTCCGCTTCGTCCACCGGCAGGGTCAGGCCGAAAAAGTGCGAAAATTCACCGGTTCCTTTTTCGCACAGCTCCAGCTGCTTTTGCAGGATCTCCCGGTCCGCCCGCAGGGCGTCCAGCTTTTGCTGCAATTCCAGCAGGTAGTCTTTGGTGCCGGGCGCGCGCCCGTCGGCAAGGGTGGGCTCCACAATCGGGATCTCAAAACCGCTGGCAAGCTGGTCGATCTGCTCCACCAGCGCCCCCCAGGGGTTTTCTTCCGCCGGCTGAATAAAGCCGGTCGTGCCGCTCATGTGATCCAGCGCGCGGGCAGGGTGTACCCGCTTGCCGTCCACACAGCACTGCTCGATAAAGGCGTCCAGCTTTTCCGCTGGGCCATCCACCCAAACCAGCTGCATCTTCGGATCAAAAAACATTCTAAAGCACCCCCTTAATCTCCCACGCCCACCAGCATTTCCTGTATTTCATCCGGCGAGAGGTCGTAGCGCACGCCCTCAATGATATGGATGATGTTGGTGAGCTCGTTTTCCGCCAGGAAAATGTAACAGAACAGCACCACGCTCGGGTTGGTGGAAAAGCGCAGATTCTTCAGGTGCCAGCGATAATCGATCTTCTGCACGCCCTCCTCGATATAACGGAACGAAGCGCCGTAAAATTCGTTTGCATAAGGCGTTGCCACCAGCCGGTGGATCACATCCTTTGCGTCGTGTGCCTCCATCAGATGGGTCAGCTGCCGGGCCGTCATGTTCGACACCTTCACGCTCACCCGCCCTTCAATAAAGGAGCGGTCCGCGTGCAGCATGCTTTTCAGGCGGTAAATATCGGCAATGGCCTGCAGGTCGCTCTGGCGCCGCAGCAGGTAAAGCATGTCTTCCCTGCTTTTCCCCTGCAGCTTGGTAGAGGCGATCTGCTCCATCTCCTGGTAAACGTAGCCGTCCAGGGCAGCCTCCAGTTCCAGGATGCCGTTTTCCTCCAGGCTGAAATTCGGGTCGTCGGCAAAGGGGCGCAGCACCTTTTCGTAGGGGGTTCCCTCCAGCGCGAAGACCAGGGTTTTGAAGTCCCGCGCGGCGCCCACCGCCGCCGGGTTCAGCTTGCTGTGCTTTTTGATGAACTCGGGCATGTTGTAAATGTAGGCCGCGTCGTCGTCCCTGGCGTGCAGCTCCTGCAGCCGGTTGGAAATAGCCTGCACTTCGCTGCGTATGATAAAGTAGCGGTAAAAATCGTGGCCGATGTTCATTTCGTAGCGGCACAGCGAGGCGTACTGCTCAAACAGGTTCTGCCGCAGCAGCGCTTCCAGCGAGGCGCGGCGGGTTGCCACGGGGTTGACCTCCTGCAGCGCGTCCGCGTAGGAAGTTCGGGTCTTTAAGTAACTGATGAGCTCAGGCAGATCACGGCAGTTGAGCAGATCCTGGTAGTTGTGGCCGGTAAGCCGCCGCCCATACATGGCCCGCGCCTTTGCCAAAATGGCATTGGAGGCCTGGGAATTGCCCATGTTACTCCCCCCTGCCAAGCACCCGGGCAGTAATGGTTTCCACCCAGGCGCTCTTGTTTTTTACAAGCTGCTGGTCCAACTTGCGCAGAATCTGCTCTTTGCGCTGCTGCTGGCCCGCCAGCTCTTTCTGCGCCCGCTCGTTTTCCCCTGCGCCAAAGGCTTCCACATCCTCGCGCATGCGGCGCATGGCTTCCTCCTCCAGCTGCTTTGCCCTGGCCGACCGGTCCGTCTGTGCTTTTTGGCGGTAATCCTCGGTGGCCTGCGTGCGCGCGCGTTCCTCCTCATCGATTTTCAGGATCGCGCGCAGCAGTTCATTGGTTCCATTCATGCAAAACAACTCCTTCCCAAAAAACAGGCCCTGAAAAGGGCCTGGTGGTTGGCTGTTAAGTCACACAGCACCGGGCCTGAAGACCCGGGCGGCGGCGCGGCGGCCAAACGCCAATTTTGATTCATTATACACCTTATAGGGCAGGTATCGCAAGCAACTTTGTCACATAAACCCCAAGAAACTTTTCCCGTCCTCTGCGCACCGCTCCATCCCCCCTTTAAAACTGCCGCTTTGGCCGCGCTTTGCTCCATCGGGGCATTGCCGTTTTCTGCGCCCCTGTGCCCCCCTTACAGGGGCACAGGGGCTTTCAGATAAGATGTTTATTGCGCAGCAACAAACAATATACGCAGCGCGGGGGTTCCGTGCCCCGCACTGCGTATAGCCAACCCCGTTCAGATCATGATTCCTTTTACCAGCAGCGAGATGGTGCCGTCCGGGTCGTTGATGAACTCCACATAGTCGTTCTCCCCCGCAAGCAGGCTGGTGGGGATTTTCATTTCAATGCCGCTCTCGGTTTTGATGGACTGGAACTCCATGCGCCGAATGCGCGCGGGCGGCACCTCCACCCGTTCCTCGGGCGCAAGGCCGGTGTTTTCCAGTTCCTGCGCAAAGGCCGGGGCCGCCAGGGGGAATTCCTCCTCGATCCGCCGGCGCACCCGCTCCACCGGCAGGCTTCCGCCGCCGGCGGCGGCCTCCTCGCACAGAATGGTCGCCACCTCGCACTCCGTTTTTTTGCTGTCGTCGTAATTTTCCTTTACCGCCTGTGCCGCCGCAGCCTGCACCGCCCGCAGCTTTGCCCGCTCGGGCTGGGTTTGGGTCGTGTGCAGAATGCGGGTGGAGATGTAAAAATCCTTGCTGCCGTCCAGCTCGAACTTTTTCTCCACCAGCCGCACCGTGCCGTCGGTCATATCCACGATCACCGATTCATCCGGCTTTGTGCTGGCCGGGGGCAAAACGGTGCGCTGTTTGATCAGCGCGTTGTAGTGCTGCCCCTCCACCTGCTGGTAAAAATGGGCGAACGCCGCCTTGTAGTTCATTTTTAAAATCGCCACGCTCTCGTGCCCGTCGATGCTGCACAGCGCCACGAATAAATCCGCCGCAGGAATGGCCGCATTCTGCCGCATCACATCGAAAAAGAGCTGTGCGATCCGCTTGGAGGCCTGCACAAAATCCGCCTCCTCCAGCAGCAGCGGCGGAAACGTGGACTCCGCCTGGAAGGTGCAGGTTTTGCCCGCATCGTTATAATATGCCTTTTCCAGGTGCCCGGCCAGGTAATCCCGGGTTTCGCCCTCCAGCTCCAGCAGCCGGTCCGAAAATACCGGCGCGCCGCCGGCCGGGTCCAATACGTGCACGATCGCCTTTGCAATTGCTAATTCCATGTTGCTTTATTCCTTTTTCTGTTTTTCGCTTAAAACCTGCCGCAGCATCAGGCTGAACGTCTTCATCTCGATGGGCTTGGCCAAATGCCCGTTCATGCCGCTCTCCACCGATTTGCGCATGTCCTCATTGAAGGCGTTCGCGGTCATGGCAACAATGGGCACCTGGGCGGCGTCCGGCCTTGCCAGCCGCCGGATTTCCTTGGTGGCTTCCAAACCGTCCATCACCGGCATCTGAATGTCCATCAGAATCAGGGCGTACCATCCGGGTTCGCTGGCCTGGAAGCGCTCCAGCGCCTCGGCCCCATCCCACGCCTGCTCCACCGTGAAGCCCTTCATCTCCAAAATTTCCCGCGCGATCTCCATGTTCAGCGCGTTATCCTCCACCAAAAGAACCCGCTTGCCGCAAAACAGCTCTTCCTCGCTGAGCAGGGGCTGGCCGCTGCCGGGCTGCTGCTCCCGCCCGGCGGGCAGGGTGATTGCAAAATAAAAGTCGCTGCCCTTGCCCACCTCGCTGTCCAGCCGAATCTCACCGCCCATCATGCGCACCAGCCTGCTGCTGATGGCCAGCCCCAGGCCCGTGCCGCCGTACTGGCGCGCAATGCCCGGCCCGGCCTGTTCAAACGAACGGAAAATGCGGCCCGCAGCCTCCTGACTCACGCCAATGCCGCTGTCCCTCACCGAGAAAAACACCTTGTTCTGCGCCTCCTGCCGGAGGGTCAGCAGCACCTTGCCGCCCCGAGGGGTGAACTTCAGCGCGTTGCTGAGCAGGTTCACCAGCACCTGCTTCAACCGCAGCTGGTCGCCGTATACCCAGGGGCTGCGCACCTGGACCTCGGCCCGGTAATCGATGCCCTTTCCCTCCATTTGCGGCGTGATCAGGTCGCCGATCTCCCGCAAAAGCTGTTCCAGGCTGAAATCCACCGCTTCAAGCTCCAGCTTGCCGCTCTCGATCTTGCTCATGTCCAGCACGTCGTTGATCAGCCCCAGCAAATACTGCGAGGACTGGTCGATCTTGCAAAGGTATCCCTCCACCGCCGTTTTGTCCTGAGTGTGCTGGCGCGCCAGGGTCGTCATGCCGATGATCGCGTTCATGGGGGTGCGGATCTCGTGGCTCATCCGGCTCAAAAAATCGCTCTTTGCGCGGCTTGCCAGGTCGTACCGCGCCCGGTTCAGGTTCGCCTCCATGATCTTCACAATCTCTTGCAGCTCTGCGCGCTGTTCCGCGTTCCACCGGCCGCCGGTAAACACTGCCGCCCCCATGTAAACGCCGTTGTCATACATGGGCAGCGCCAGGCCCTCGTTTTCGGGCGCCAGCAGGAACGCCCGCTGTTCCCCGGTAAGCTCTTCCAGCCGCCAGCAATCCGGCGGCTGCTTTTGCAGCCCGGCCACCTGCTGCTGAAAGGCCTCGGGCCCCCAGTGCCGGGGGGCCTCCTGGCCGCCGCCGCGCTCCGCATGCCACTGGTAGGCGGCGCTCACGGTGTAGAAATCCCAGCTGATCTGGCTCAGCAAAATATGGCGCGCCCCGCAGCCGCGCCCCAGCTTTGGCAGCAGCACGGCCATAATGGTGGTCACATCCTGGCTCTTATCGAAAAAGTTGAAGGCCAGCGATACCAGATTGAGCTGCCCCTGCCGGGGAATCCGCGCAATCTGGCTGATGCCCGCCTGGGCCAGGTCCGCCAGCTCCTCGGCGGGGATGTCCTCGTAAAATACCGGTTCCTGTGTTTCCTGATTTTTTGCGCGGCGCAGCGCTTTTTCCGCCATTTCCAACTGCTGCGCATAGCTTGCCTTTCCATCCGCCATATGCGCGCCCACGGCAAACTCCACCTGGTAGCTCGCCTCGGCATACAACTGCCCGGCCCGGGTGCCCAGCTCCTGTGCAAAGCGCTCGGCCCCTGCGCGGTCCGCCCCTTCCAGCCACACCAGGAATTCATCGCCGCCCAGGCGCACCGCCACCGGCTCGGCGGCGCCCCAGCGCCGGGGCTGGCCCACCATCTCGCGCAGCAGGCGCCCCACCTCTTCCAGCACCGCGTCGCCCATGGCCATGTTGAACCGTTCGTTAAACTGCAGAAAACCTTTGATATCCAGCAGCAGCATGCAGCCGCCGATCCCGCTCTCCACGCTGGCCTGCACGATCGAGCCGCCCGAGGTGCGCCGGTACAGGCCGGTCACCGGGTCGCGGTGCAGCGATTCGTATTCCTCCAGCTCGCGGGTCTTTTCCTGCTGCACATTGCGCAGCGAACCAATGATACGCGCCGCGCCGCCCGCATCCCGCAGCACCTTTCCGCTGAGCTCGTACCACTGATACTGGTCGTCCGCACTGAACAGCCGCGTGCGAAAGGTCACGCACACCTCGTCCTGCGCCTCCCGCAGGCGGGCCGCCAGCACGCGCTGATCGTCCGGGTAAACCGTGTCCCTTATGCGGAGATCCTGCAAAAAGTGCGGGATGTTTTTGCTCTCCTCCTGCCCGCGCAGGTTCACAAACTCCGCCTGGTCGGTAACCATGTCCAGCGTGAGCAGGATATCGGTGCTGCTTTGCAGCGCCAGGCGGTAACGCTCCTTTTCCTGGCGCAGCGCATACTCGGCCTGCCTTTGCTGTTCGGTCAGCTCGCTGATGGTGTGATACAGCTCATCCACCTCAAGGATATTGCTGGGCTCATACCCTGTCAGCTCGTTTTCCTTGCTGCCCTGGATGCAGCGCGACAGCCGGCGGATCGGGCGGGTCACATGCACCACCGCCGCATAAACGCCTGCCACGCCCACCGCCAGCGCCAGGATGGTGGCCAAAATGAAAATCCGCAGCAACTGTTCGCTGATCCCGAACAGCGCTTCGTGATTCTCGATCCCTGCCAAATACCATTCCCGCTCGGCAAACGGGGTGTTGCTGTTGTAAAGGTTCAGGCCTTTCAGCACCGCATACAGCGGCTGGCCCGCGTCCGTCAGCTGCGCAAACCGCATCAAACTGCCGGGCTGCGCTTCGGTAAAGCTCACATTCCCAGCCCCGGCAAAGGCCCGCGCCGCCACCGGGCCGGTCACAAACACGGCGCGGTAGGTCCCGTCTGTACTGCGTTCCAGCAGGGCATATGCCCCCTGCTGCTCCGCCGCGATCTCCTTAAAAGGCAGCAGGCGGGTAAGGTATGTTTCCGAGAGCTCGGCGCCCAAAACCCCATACACCTGGCCGTCCGCCCCCAAAAGCGGCGCCGTAAAGGTAATCATGCGGTACGAATCCCGCTCCACATCCCCTTCCAGGCAAAACGAGCCGTTCCAGCTGCCCAGATTTTCCACCCCAAGCTCCGGCTGCCGCTTCGCGGCCAGATACGGGTCAAAAAAGAAATCGTCCGCCCCGCGGCTGCCCGGCGCTTCAAACCGGAAGCTGCGCTGCCACAAGGTCGCCAGCGGAATGCGCAGCTTCCGGGTGTTCTCCGGCATGCCCCGCACCAGTTCCATATCCGAATAATCCGCCGGGTTTGAAAGCGGGTCCCCGTCACGCAGGTAAAGCCCGCTGGCCTCGCCCCCCGCGGCCTCCACCTCCGGGTTCGAGAGGATCAAAAAAGCCCCGGTAGCCTGGTTCTGCCGCATCAAACGGATCACATCCTCGCCCACCGCAGCCAAAAAATCCTCCTGTGCGGCCCGGTCCTGCCGGAATTGCCCCAGGTCAAAGCCCCGCTCCTCCAAAAAAGCTTCCAGCTTGGCCCCCATCTGGGCGGCTGCTCCCTGCAGGCCGGTTTCCTGCTGCGTGAGCGTGTTTTCCAGCAGCAGCCTGCGATTTTCGATCGCCTGTTCAAACTGCCCTTCGGAATAGTTCCGCAAGGCTGCAAAGGTTCCCGAAAAAGTTACCGTTCCGTAGGAAATAAACGCCTGGGCCAGCAAAATGACCACCAACGGCAGCAAAAACATGCGAAAGATCCGCCGGCTCTTTTTCTTTTTTGCCTGCTCCACGCCCTCTCCCCCTTTGCTTGTGATGGTTCCCGCCCCTTATTTTCCGGCCGCTTTGTGCAATGCGGCTTCAAACTGCGCCAGCCATTCGCCGAACGCCGCGTCCCCGGTCAGGTCCGCCGTGGCCTGCTGCCGGGTCTGCCCCTCTGCCAGGCGCTGTTCCACCAGTTCCCGGTCCGCCGCGGCCTTGTCGGCCAGGTTGTATTCCAGCACCTTGCGCACCGCCGCGCCGTTGTCAAACGCCTTGCTGGTGTACAGCTCATGGGTTTTCACCAGTTCAAAGCAGGTCACCAGGGAATCATAGGTCTTATCCGTCACTTCCAGGCCGTTTTCCGCGATCATGCCGTCCAGCACCTGCCGGTCCAGCGCCTCTTTTTTTACAGGCAGATACCCCGCGGTGCAGGCGAACTCCACATTGTTGGCTGTTTGGGTAAACCATTTCAAAAATTCCACCGCCGCATACTCGCGCTCAGGGGTGCTTTTGGTCACCACCATTCCCGCCCCCTGCTGCACCGCACAGGGCTTTGCTCCCTCAAAGGAGGGGTCCGGAAGCACCAGGTATTCCACGTCCTGCGTGCCCTGTGCCGTTTCCACCTGGTCGGGGAAGTACAGCGCAGAGGCGGTAGACCCTGTATACGCCGCGATCTCCCCCAGCTTCACATCGTCGGCGCGAAAACGCCCGTAAGCGCTGTACCAGCCGTTTACATAGGGCACATAATAAAAATCCCACAGGCGGCGCATCACTTCCGTGTCCACCTGCAATTCCACCTGCTGGCCCTCCACGTGCAGAAGCTCAACGCCCAGTTCCTGCGAACCGATGATAAACATGTTGGCCATGGCGTCCCGCCCATAAAAGGCCTTGCCGTCGTTTGCAGTGTCCGGCGTAAGGCCGTCGGTCCACTCATAATATTGCTGTGCGGTGGCCGCAAGCCCCTCCCGCGTTTCCAGCTGGTCCAGCTGCGCGCCGGTCGCCGCCGAAAAGGCGTCCCACGCGGTCTTGTTCAGCATAAAGATCTCGCTGGATTTCGCCGTGGGGAAAATGCGAAGCTCACCATTTTCGCCAATGCGCCCCTCTTCCACAAACGAGTCCACATAGCCGCTGAGCTCTTCCTGCGTCATATATTGCTCCAGATCCACCAAATGCCCCATCTTTTCAATGGCGTATGCGGTGTCTGCATAGGAAGAAAAAATATCCGGCGGCGCCTCGCTGCCCACCGCCTTGTTAAAGGCGTCCAGCACCTTGCCTTCCAGATCGGTCACGTTGCCCTGGCTGTGCGCCTCCACAAAAATGCCGCGCTGCGCCCCCTCGGTGGTGTTGAACTGCTCCACCAGCTTGTCGAACGCTACCTGCTGGGCGCTGTTGTAATAATGCCAGACCGTAATGTTTATCGGGTGCTTGGGGTCCAGCTTGACCCCCTGCTGCCCCGCCGGCTGCCCGCAGCCGCCCAAAACCAAAGCCGCCGCCAGCAAAGCCGCCGTGCATCGTGCCATCCGCCTCATTGTTTTCTCCTTTACTCCCCTTTGCCCGCGCGCCGGGGCCAACCGCGTTTGCGCGGCCCACTTGGTCAAAGCGGCGCGCAAGCGCCGCCTTTTGGAAGCAGGCCGTAAAATATATAATCTCATTATAGGGGATACGACGGCTTTTTGAAAGTGGTTTTCATAAATAAAGTAGCCTGCTGCTTTGCGGGATTTATCTCTTTTCTATGGGGCAAGCGGGATAACAATCCCTTTTAAAAAGGAATTGTAAATATGAAAAATTCAAGCTTTTCCCGCTTTTCGGCTTTTCTTTCTCCATCGGCTTCTGGTCCGTCCTGTTGCAGGACACGATCGCCTCAAAAACAAGATACAATGTTTTTGCTTCATTGCCAGGCGGGCAGGCGTATCGGCACCATTTGAATCGTTGATAAAGAGCGGCAACCGCAGTATTCTGCAATACTCCAATCTTGAAGGGTATTCTTCAATACTCATTGCCTCTACTATGCCACCCAAATAAATGATAGCATAATCCTATACAAATGGGGGGCGGCATCACATGGATATACGGCAGCGAATCTGTCAGCTTATGGATGAACGGGGCTGGACAAAATATGAACTGGCCAAACGGTCGAATTTGTCTGAAACGACCATTGCAAATTTGTTTCGCAGATGTAACGCCCCCTCCATCCCCACACTGGAAGCGATCACCAACGCTTGTGGAATCACGATGGCCCAATTCTTTACTGAAGGAAATGACCCCGTGGTTTTGTCTGTGGAGCAGCGCGATCTTCTTATAAAATGGTCTGTACTCCCCAAAAAACAGCGGGCGCTGTTTTTGGAATTGATCAGCACCAGCAAGCAGGAGGAACATCAATGACTATTTGCTCCATCATGGGAAACGACACCATCTACGACAAAGGGCTTCATGAAACGATCAAAGCGCAGATCTGCACTGTTTTATCCCAGGATAGGGACTTTGTTTTTTATTTTTTCCCGGGCTATTTCTTGCGTGTCCGATCTTTTCCTTACTTGTGTTACCAAACGGTCAAACAGATCAAAAAAGAGTTCCCCTCCAAAATGATCCGCATTGTCCTTTTAGACGCGCACCCTGATGTATTCTGCAGCAAATATGTTTCCATTGACGACGCTGAATTTTTCATCCCTCCGGTTATCTCGAAAGATGTCTACTTTACATTCAATTACACGCGCATTCAAAAATGGATGCTTCAACAATCGGATTACCTGTTTTCCTATTTATATTTCGACTTTGATTGTGTGGACCAAAGCGTTTTGAAATGTCTCAACAGACAGCTCCGAAAAACTGAAGCTGGTAGATTTAACGGCGGCCAGCACCCGTCTGCTTATAAAAGAACAGGTGGAGCGTTTGCCCGCGCGGCAAAAATATGTGTATGAAAAACTACGTGCCGAACCCCGGGAACCAGGTCTTGTGGAAGCAACCGCAAAGCAACTGGGCGTTCACCGGGAACGGGTTTACACCATGTACAGGGAGATTTGCCGAAACTTGAGACATGCGGTTTATGCCGTTAAGTAAGTACAGAAGAGCAGCCCTTTTGTGCCCAATAAACATTGGATATAAAGCAAAAAGAAAGGGCCTCGTTTATAAAAACGAGGCCCTTTCTTTTTGTGGTGGAGATGAGGGGGATCGAACCCCTTACCTCTTGAATGCCATTCAAGCGCTCTCCCAAGTGAGCTACACCCCCACGGGCTGCATGCCGCTCTTTTCGGCTGCCTTGCTATTATAGCAAACCTTCTTTTCCCTGTCAATCCCCTTTTCCCAAAATTTCGCATTCTCGTTTTCCCTCAAAAATTTTTCAAAAAAGAGTTGACTTGGAGCCCACTCCAGGTTTTATGATAAGATCAAACAAAGGCGGGCTTGCAAAGCCGTTTGCCAAAAAGCAAAGGAGAAACCACAATGGAATCAGCAAAAGTATATTTTACCTCCCGGCTTACGCCGGATGCCGTAGTGGACGCCTTTAAGGCGTTATCGCTGGAACTTCCCGGAAAGGTGGCGGTAAAGGTCCATTCAGGGGAAGTGGGCAACCAGAATTTTATCCGCCCTGCCTTTTTAAAGCCCGCCATCGACCAGGTGCAGGGCACGGTGGTCGAGTGCAACACCGCCTACGAGGGCGAGCGCGATACCACCGAAAAGCACTGGCACACCATGGAGCTTCACGGCTGGACCGGGCTGTGCCCGGTGGACATACTGGACGAAGACGGCCAGCTTGCCCTCCCGGTGCCCGGCGGCAGGCAGATCCAGACAAACTATGTGGGCTCCCACCTGGCAAACTATGATTCTCTGCTGGTGCTCTCGCATTTCAAGGGGCACCCCATGGGCGGGTTTGGCGGGGCGCTGAAAAATATCTCGATCGGCCTTGCCTCCGCCTACGGCAAAGCCTATATCCACGGCGCCGGCAAGCCGGAGGAAATCTGGACCGCCGAGCACGATCTGTTCCTGGAGGCAATGGCCGATGCCGCCAAGTCCATTACCGACCGTTTCGCCGGCAGGATCGGCTTTGTGAACATCATGCGCAACATGTCTGTGGACTGCGACTGCTGCGCGGTGGCCGAGGACCCCAAGCTCGCCGACATCGGCATTCTTGCCTCGCTGGACCCGGTGGCGCTGGACCAGGCCTGCCTCGACCTTGTTTACGCTTCGGCCGACCCCGGCAAAGCCGATCTCATCCGGCGCATCGAATCCCTGAACGGCGTGCACACGGTGGAGGCCGCCGCGGCCCTGGGCGTGGGCAGCCGCAGCTACGAGCTGCTCCGCCTGGATTGACCGCCCCGTTTTTTACCACACGGCAGCAGAAATCAGGAATTTGGGATAGCATAAAAAGAAGCCGGCTGTTTTTCAGCCGGCTTCTTTTTATGGGCTTCTGGTGGACCTGGAGGGATTCGAACCCTTGACCTCTGCGATGCGAACGCAGCGCTCTCCCAACTGAGCTACAGGCCCGTAACAAAGTTACCTTGTATAATTTAAAGCATTTGCGCAAAAAAGTCAACCCCTTTTCGCCCTGATGCATAAATTTTTTGTTTTGCCGCAAACTGAAAGCAGAAACCGACACCAAGAAAGGGGCTTTTACCAATGGAACTGGACAACAGCAAAACACAGGCCAACCTGATGGCAGCCTTCGCCGGCGAATGCCAGGCCTCCATCAAGTACGGCTATTATGCAGACCTTGCCGAGGCGCAGGGCTACCAGCAGATGGCGGACATTTTCCGCGAGACCGCCCGCAACGAGCGCGAGCACGCAAAGCTTTGGTTCATCGAACTAAACGGCGGCTTTAAAAGCACGCTGGACAACCTGAAAGACGGCGCCACCGGCGAAAATTACGAGTGGAGCGAGATGTACCCCCAGTTTGCCGAGCAGGCCCAGGCCGAGGGCTTTGACAAGATCGCCAAACTGATGTGGGCCGTGGCCGACATTGAAAAGACCCACGAGGCCCGCTACCTGAAGCTGGCCGGTAATGTGGAGGACAAGCAGGTGTTCAAAAAGCCCCAGCCCACCGCCTGGATCTGCAAAAACTGCGGCTATATCTACGAGGGCGAGCAGGCGCCCCAGCAGTGCCCGGTGTGCAAATATCCGCAGGGATATTTTGAGGTTCGGGCCGACAACTATTAATTTTTTTCGTGCAAAAACAGAGGGCAGGCGGAACATGTTCCGCCTGCCCTCCGCTTTTTTATTGCCGCCCCTGCGCTTATTTGCCGTAGTAGGCCTGCAGATAGAGCTCCTTGATCTCGCTCACCAGCGGGTAAACCGGGTTTGCCGTGGTGCACTGGTCCTCAAACGCCTTGTAGCTCAGCTCATCCACCTTGGCCAGGAACTCCTCTTCGGTAACGCCACAGGCCTTGATGGTGAGGGGGCGCTCGGTGTCCATCATCAGCTTTTGAACGGCCGCGATCAGGCAGTCCACCGCTTCGTAGGTGCCGGTGCCCTTGTTGCACAGGCCGCAGCGCCACGCGATCTTGGCGTAGCGCTCGTCCGCCACGTACTCCTTATACTTGGGGAACGAGGCAAACTTGGTGGGCCGCTTTGCGTTGTAAGCGATCACATAGGGCAGCAGAATGGCATTGGCCCGGCCGTGGGGAATGTGGAATTCGCCGCCCAGCTTGTGCGCCATGGAGTGGTTCAACCCCAAAAAGGCGTTGGTAAAGGCCATGCCCGCAATGCAGGAGGCGTTGTGCATTTTTTCCCGAGCCAGCTTATCGCCGTTGTAGCTGGCTTCCAGGTAGTGGAACACCATCTCGATGGCCTGCAGGGCCAGGCCGTCGGTATAGTCGCTGGCCATGACCGATACATACGCCTCAATGGCATGGGTCAGCACGTCCAGGCCGGTGTCGGCCACGATGCTTTTGGGCATCGTGTAGGTGAATTGGGGGTCAATGATGGCCACGTCCGGGGTGAGGCTGTAATCGGCCAGGGGGTATTTGATGTTGCCGTTCTGCTTGTCGGTGATGACCGAGAAATTGGTCACCTCGCTGCCGGTGCCGGAAGTGGTGGGAATGGCCACCAATTTTGTTTTGGTGCCCAGCGCCGGGAATTTGAATGCGCGCTTGCGGATATCCAAAAAGCGCTGGCGCAGGCCGTCGAAGCTGGTATCGGGGTGCTCGTAGAACAGCCACATGCCCTTGGCCGCGTCAATGGCGCTGCCGCCGCCAATGGCAATAATCACGTCCGGCTGGAACGCCCGCATGGCTTCCACGCCCCGCATGATGCATTCCACGCTGGGGTCGCTCTCCACATCCGAATAGATCTCGCTGTGGCAGTATTTTTCACGCTTGCGCAGGTAATACAGCACCTTGTCCACATTGCCCAGTTCCACCATAACAGGGTCGGTCACAATGAACGCGCGGTTGATATCCTCCATCTTTTCCAGATACTGAATCGAGTCCTCCTCAAAATAGATCTTGGGCGGGATCTTGAACCACTGCATGTTGACCCTCCGTTTTGCAATGCGCTTTTTGTTCACCAGGTTCACGGTGGTCACGTTCTGGCTCACCGAATTCTTGCCGTAGCTGCCGCAGCCCAGGGTCAGCGAGGGGGTGTTGGTGTTGTAAATGTCGCCGATGGCCCCCTGCGAGGAGGGGCTGTTCACAATAATGCGGCCCACCTTCATTGCCACGCCGTACTCATCGGCGATCTTCATGTCGCCGGTGTGAATCACCGCCGAGTGCCCAAGGCCCCCCAGTTCCAGCATTTTGTTGGCATATTCAAAGCCCTGCTCCTTGTCCCGGCACACAAAGTAAGCCAGCACCGGGCTGAGCTTTTCCTTGCTCAGGGGGTGTTCGTCGCTGGGTTTGTCCAGGGGGGCGATCAGGATCTTGGTCTTTTCCGGCACAGTAAGGCCTGCCTGCTCGGCAATCCAGTTGGCGCTTCTGCCCACCACCGGGGCGAACACGCCCTTTTCCGGGTCCGGGAACATGTATTTGGTGAGCTGCTCGGTCTCCTCTTTGTTCAGGAAATAGCAGTTGTTCAGCTTCATGAAGGCCTCAAAATCCCGGGCGATCTCCTTTTGCACAATCACGGCCTGTTCCGAGGCGCAGATCATGCCGTTGTCAAAGGTCTTGGACATCATCAGGTCGGTGCAGGCCCGGTGCAGGTCGGCGCTCTTTTCAATAAAGCAGGGCACGTTGCCGGGGCCCACGCCCAAAGCGGGCTTGCCGCAGGAATACGCGGCCTTTACCATGCCCGGTCCGCCGGTCGCCAGGATGGTGGCCACGCCGGGGTGGCGCATCAAGGCGCCGGTGGCCTCCACGCTGGGCTCGGTGATCCACTGGATGCAGTTTTCGGGCGCGCCCGCCTTCACCGCCGCCTCATACACGATGCGCGCGGCCTCGGCGCTGCAGTTCTGGGCGGAGGGGTGAAAGCCAAAAACGATGGGGTTGCGGGTTTTTACCGCAATCAGGCATTTGAACAGGGTCGTGGAGGTGGGGTTGGTGGTGGGGGTCACGCCGCAGATCACGCCCACCGGCTCGGCTACCTCCACATACCCCTCCATGTCGTTCTCTTCCAGAATGCCCACGGTCTTTTCGGCCTTAATGTTGTGCCAGATATACTCGGTGGCAAACATATTTTTAATGACCTTATCCTCGTACACGCCGCGGCCGGTTTCGTCCACTGCCATGCGGGCCAGTTCCTGGTGCTTGTCAAGGCCCGCCAGGGCCATCTCGTGTACAATGTTATCCACTGTGTCCTGATCCAGGGTCAGGAACTCGGCCAAAGCCTTCTGGGCCTTTTCCACCAAACCGTCGATCATGCGCTCCACATCGGTTTTTGCGGGTTCCACGATCATCTTTTTCTTCTCAGCCATCGCGCCGTCCGTCCTTTCAGTTCAAGGGTTTGTTTTTAGGGGACCTAACCTCTCCTCTATGGTTTTATGATACCACATCGTTAACTAAATAACAATGTTTTGGTTCGCCAATGATTGTTAATATTATAACATCTATTTGTGTACTATGCACAAATTCATTTGATTGGGCTTGTGCGATAATTCTGATTTCCCCGGTGAAAACCCGCAATAAGTATGTTATAATAGGGCCAGTAACGTGCAAAGGAGGAAAGATCAATGTATTGGTCCAGGCCTTTATTGAAGGATAATGCCAAAAAAGTGCTTTCGGGCAATTATTGGCGCGTTTTTGCGGTGTGCCTGCTGACCTCGCTTCTGGGGGGGAATTTTAAATTCGATTTTAATTTTTCTACAGATCAGTGGAATTCCTTTCGGTACGACTACAGTCTGTCCGGTTTATTCGGCAGCCTGGTGTTCGGCGTTTTTTCGGTGTTGTTCGTCGTGGGCCTGCTGTGGTCCATTTTTGTGAGCAACCCGGTCGAGGTGGGGCAGAACCGCTTTATGATGGAAAACCGGGCCGGTTTTCCGCCGGTGGAGTCCATGTTCTCCGCTTTCAGGGGGAAGGAGCAGTACCTGAATGTGGTGAAGGTGATGTTCCAGCTGCGGCTGGAAATTTTTCTGTGGACCCTGCTCTGCTTTATCCCGGGGATCTATAAAAGCTACCAATACTATTATGTGCCCTACCTGCTGGCGGAAAATCCTTACATGAGCTACAGCCGTGCCAAGGAACTGAGCATTGCCATGACCAATGATGAAAAAATGGAGATTTTTGTGCTGGACATTTCGTTTTTCGGCTGGCTGTTTCTCGGGGCCATGCTGTGCGGCGTGGGCGTGCTGTTCGTCATCCCCTACCAGCAGGCCACCTATGCCGAGCTGTATGCGGCAGCCCGCACCAAAGCGTTTGCTTTGGGCGTCACCGGCCCCGACGAACTGGCGGATTTCACGCGCTATTAACCTTGCCCTTCGCTCCCCCCGCTGCCGCGTTTTTATGTGCGGAACCTGCGAACGGGCGCCCCTCAAAAGCGGGGCGCCCGTTCTTTCTTTTCGGGGAAAAATTCCATTTTAGCCTTGACATCCCGCCCTGTTTTGAGTATTATAAATAAGCGGCCCAAAAACCGCGCCGGCGGCATGGAGAGATGGCTGAGCTGGTCTAAGGCGCACGACTGGAAATCGTGTGTTCCCCTTAAAGGAACCGAGGGTTCGAATCCCTCTCTCTCCGCCATAAACGGACAGGCAAAACGCCTGTCCGTTTTTTATTCTGTGACCCAATTTGGGAGGCTGTGCCCATGCAAACGCTTTTTCTGTTGTGGCTTGCCTGCGTTAACGCGGCGGCTTTTTTGATCTGCGGCTGGGACAAGCGCCAGGCCTGCCGCGGCAAGCGGCGCGTTCCGGAGCGCACGCTGCTTTGGCTCTGCGCGCTGGGGGGCAGCTTTGCTTTTCTGGCGGGCATGCTTTTATTTCACCACAAAACCCGCAAGCCAAAATTCCTGTATGGCGTGCCCCTCCTTCTGGCAATGCAGGTGCTGGCCGCATTTTTTGTGCGCGCCCTGCTTTTTTGACCTTCCATCCATCCTGAATCCCCCGCAGCAAAAATGCCCCCTGTGTACCAGGGGGCATTTTTGCATAGGCCTATGATGTTTTGGATCAGCCCTCGTCGCGGGAAGGATAGTAAAGGTTGTTGGAGATGAACTCCAGCTTCTCCTTGAGCACCAGTTCCAGGCTGCTCACCACGCCAACCATGTTGGCCACGGACTCGTTCACTTCCATCAGCTGGCAGAAGTCCACATCCTCCAGCCCGATGACTCTTTGCAGCTTCTCGCCCTCGGCGTTCAGGATATGGCTCAGGGCAGTTTCCTCCAGGGCGATGCTCTCGATCAGGTCGGTGACCGCCTGGCACATAGTGATGGGGTTGCAATGCATGGAAATGACCGGCATAGACATAACAAACTCTCCTCCGCAATCATGGAACTCAACAGAAAAATGTTGGCTACTTCACTATATGCAAAAGAGGCGGTTTGGTGCCAAAAAATCAATCTTCGTCCGGCGCGCCCATGGCATTGCGCACAATGCTGCACAGCACACCCCCAATGGGGAACACCACCCAGGAAAAAGCCCACTTGTGAAACACAAAGCTCAGAATCAAAAACGCCAGGGTCATAACAGACATGATCAGGCTGCACACGCGGCTGGCAAGCGCCTGGTTTGCCTTTTCCTTCGCGGTGGGCTGCTCGGGCACCTGGGTCCAGTTGCCCTCCTCGTCCAGGCCGAACATTTTGAGCATTTTGGTATAGTTTGCGTGCTGGATGCCGTAGTATACCAGTACCGCGGCGCCAACGCCCCCCAGGCCGAAAAACGGGATCGCCATGGCCCATTCCATGGTGGTGCCCTCCCATATACCCATAACCCCGGTGGTGCCAAGCGCCAGGCAGCACAGGGCGATTCCCAGCGCGATCATTTTTGCAAACTTTTTCTTAAAGGCCATATATTCGCCCACCCACTGCACCGCAAAGGCCCGGTCCTCCTGTGTGGGGCGCTGGGAAGGCGCGGCCTCCTTTTCGCAGCCCAGCGCTTCGCGAAGCTCTTCCACGCTGCCAAACTGGCTCACAGCGCGGCCAAGGGCAGCGTCCTCGCTTGCGCCCCCGGCCAGGGCGGCCTCATATTGTTCCTCCATGCTGGCGGTGATCTCGCGCTTCATCTGCAGCGCCTCGTCCGTGTCCGGCAATGCCGCAAACACATTGTCCACATATACGCTGACCTTGCTCATGTTATTTCCTCCCCGCTGGCAAACAGATCAATGACCCGCCTGGTCACCGCCCATTCGTCGCATTTTTCTTTATAATAGGCCCGCCCCTGGTCCGTGATGCGGTAATAGGTGCGGGGTTTGCCCAAGCTTTCTGTGCCCTGGTACGCGCTGATGTATCCATTTTTTTGCAGGCGGTTGATCGCGGAATACAGCGTGGTCTCCTTGATGGGGTAAGCCCCGCCGGTGCGCGTTTGTATCTCCCGCGAGAGCTCGTAGCCGTAGCCATCTTTATGCAGCAGCAGGGCAAGCAGAATGGTGTCGTTATAGCCCCGTATCACATCGCTGCTGATCAAGCCCTGTCACTTCCCTTCCCTGTGAGCGCAAACCCCGGATGTTGTGCCCGTGGCCGTGCGCCGGATCTACTTCATCTGGTAGAGTAATCACAGTATACCACAGCTACTACGACAAGTAAAGTAGTTTCTGCGGCCAAAATAAATTTTTTCGTTTCTGAGCGCCGTTTCCCCTCTCTATGCGTGGCGTGTTAGGCGCCTGTTTTTATGAAAAAACAGCAGCCAAAAGGCTGCTGTTTCAAGGCGCTCTGAACGGGATCCGGATCGCGCTTGCTTCTTCCAGGCCCCGCTCTGCCAGATATTCCACTATAAAGCGGGTCTCGGCGATCTGCAATTCCTCCAGCGTTTCGGCAAATGTTTCCCAGTCGGAGCGGTGCAGGCAGCCCTTGAGCGTGTGCAGATAAGGGCTGAAATAGGCGTTCGCAGCCTCGCGGCCCCCATGCAGTTCCCGCAAAGGAAGCCCCCAAAAGAGCATTCGCAGCAACTGGGCGTATACCGTTCGGACCGCCCGGTACGGCGCAAAGGCCGCAACAAAAGCGTAACAGGTATAAAGCAGGTTTTTATATACTCCCCCGCGCTCCACTGCCTCGAACCGCTCGATCCATTTTGCAACCGAGGCCGGTTCCATGCCGGCAAGCGTCGCCTGCACGCAGGCGCGGCAGGAAAACGCCAGGAACTGGCAGCCCTGCGCAAACTCAAGCAGCCGTTTTTGAAGCTGCGGATCGGCCAGGTCGCTGTTCGCTGTGTTCTGCTGCAGCGGCAGCACCATGGTGCCCACCCCGTTGATCGAGCGCACCGCCCCCAGCTTGCCCAGCAGCCCATAGGTGCGGCGTACCGTATTCAGGGCGATCTGCTTTTCTTCCGCAAGCTTCGCGGGCGGGGGCAGCAGGCTTCCCTGCGGGTAAGCGCCGTCGCGCATGGCAAGCAGCAGGTCCAGGCAGAGCGAATAGCAGATCTGTGAAGTTTTTTTATAAATGCTCCACGAAAAGGCAACGGGCTCAGCCTGGGGCTGGTCCCGAATGTTTTCGCTGTAAAATTGCTTTAAAAATTTGATCAGCTGCGTTTGGTAAGCATCCACGGCATCCCAAAGGGCCGGCCAATCCTTTTGCCGGCACAGCCGGATCATTTCAAGCAATGGGTTTTTATGCCGAAAATATTCTATATTTTGGGGCGTGCTGAGAAACGGGCCCTGGAAAAAAAGAAATATTTGCCGCATCAGCCGCATGAACAATTCGTTCCCCAGCGGGCTGTAGATCAGTTCAAGCTGCTGCAGCATGCGGTAAACCGGCGAGAGATGCAGGGCCGCACAGCTTCGCTCAAGCTCGTCCAATGTTTTTTCGGAGCTGTTTTTCAGCGCAAACCACTGCGCAAAACGGCACAAAGGCCGCAAAGCCTGCGCCAAATCCAGCAGGGTCTCTTTCCGGCCGGCGAAAAAGTGCTGGATATTTTGCCGGATCTCTTCCTTGCTGTAGTTTACCTTGACCCGTGCACCCACGCAGGTGCTCAGGGAAATATAGCCCTCCTGTTTCAGGCGAAGATACACCAGGCGGACCGTATCCACCGAAACCCTGAAATACTCGCTGGCCTCCCGGATCGTGGGCAGCGGTTCTCCGTGCCGGTGCGCCCCGAACTCGATCTGGGTTTTAAAAAGCCGATATAAAACCTGCTGCAGTTCCATATCCTGTTGCAACGCTCGCCCCTCCGCCCTGAACGATGATCTTTTGTAAAAAGTATACCATATTCTCCGCGGGAAATAAACGGCCGCTCTCCGGGAAACAGTTGCTTTTCCCGGGAACTCTTGTTATACTTTATTGGTAAGTGAGCAAGGTCAGGCCGGCAGTTTCAGGAGTCACCCGGCAACAGCGCCGCGGCAGGCCCTGCGCATTGCATCCGGCGTAAAAAGTGCAGACGAAGAGGGGCGGTAGGGTATGGACCAGCCGTATCAAAAGGGCGGCGGTGTTCTGGCGCACAGCGATGTGGCAGAGGACTATGAGCTGCTGATGAACAGCATGGAGGTCAGCGTAAGCAAGCATTTGCTGGACGATCATTTCACCATGGTTTGGGGCAACGATTTTTATTATAAAATGACAGGTTACGCTCAGCAGGAATACGAAGCCCTGTTTCACAACCGGCCGGACCTGTACTATCCCGCCCATCATTACGAGGACGAACTGCAAACCATCAACGCCCATGTAATGGACGCTTTACAGGCGGGCCGCACAAGCTACCGCCTCACCACCCGCATGCCTGTAAAGGGCGGCGGGCATCTTTGGGTGCAGATGTGCGGGTTCTTCACTCAAAACATTTTGAACGGCTATCCCATTGCCTACACCGTCATCACCAACGTGGACGATCTGGTCAAAATGCAGAGGGCCCAGTCCATCACTTATAACAATATTTCCGGGTTTGTGGCAAAGTATCTCATACGGGATTATTTGAACATTGAACTGCTGGATGCCAACGACCAGTTCAAAGCCTTTTTCGGCGTGTCGGAAAACAGGGATCCGCAGGATCCTTTTTTCCGCAGCAATGTGGACGCGAACAAGGATTACATCATCCCGCAACTGGAACACGCCCAGCGGGGCGAGCACATCCACTTTCTGTGCAGGCTGCAGAACAGGGAGGGCCGCACCGTTTGGATGCAGGTCAACGGCGATTGTGTGGACTGGATGGATGGCTGCCCAGTCTACCTGCTGATCTACATCGACGTGACCGATCTGACGGAGTTGCGGGAAATGCAAAAGCAGCTGGAGGATCAAAAGCAGCATTTGCAGGATGCGCTGGCCAGCGCCCAAAAGGCGAACGCCGCCAAGCGGGAGTTTTTATCCCGCATGTCCCACGAGATCCGCACCCCCATGAATGCCATCATTGGCATGACCACCATCGCCGCCGCCCACATTGGCGACGACGCCCGCATTGAGGATTGTCTGGGCAAGATCACCTTTTCCGCAAAACACCTGCTCTCCCTGATCAACGATATTCTGGACATGTCCAAGATCGAGGACGGCAAGCTTACGGTAAACCACGAGCCGTTCTACCTGCAGCAGATCCTGGAATCCATCACCACCATCATTTACCCCCAGGCGGCTGCGCAGGGCATCGAGTTCCGGGTCGCTGTGCACGGAATTTTGGAAGATGAACTGCTGGGCGACGCCATGCGGGTGAGCCAGATCCTGCTTAACCTGCTCTCGAACGCGGTAAAATTCACCCCGCAAAACGGGAAAGTACAACTGGAAATAAGGCAGCTTACCCGGAAAAGCAACGCGGCAACTCTGCAATTTATCGTCAGCGATACCGGGCGCGGCATGAGCGAAGAATTCCTCTCGCGGCTTTACGAGCCCTTTGAGCAGGAAAATTCCAAAGGCGGCACGGGGCTTGGCATGCCCATTACCAAAAACCTGGTGGGGCTTCTGGGCGGCACCATTTCTGTTCGCAGCCAGATGGGCCGGGGCACTGTTTTTACCGTGGAGCTCCCCTTCGAATTTTCATCGCAGAATAAGCCCCTGCTGTACCCCGCCATGGAAACGCTGAGGGTGCTGGTGAGCGACGACGACCCGGACGATTGCGCCTATGCCTCGCTGCTTTTGAAAAAGTTTGGGATCCATGCAAAATGGGTGCTCAGCGGCGCCGAAGCAGTGAGCGAGATCCGCACTGCGTACCAGCGGGGCAGCGGGTATGATATCTGCCTGATCGACTGGAAAATGCCGGATATGAACGGCATCGAAACGACCCGCCGGATCCGCAGCATCGTTGGGCCCGACACGCTGATCATCATTCTCACCGCCTACGATTACAGCGAAATCGAAGCCGAGGCCCGCCAGGCGGGCGCCGATCTGTTTTTGTCAAAGCCCCTGTTCGCGTCCTCGCTCTATAATACCCTCATGGCCGCCACCGGGCTGGGGCAAACGCTCCCCAAGCCAGCCGCCATCGTAAAACCCACCCTGCTCGCCGGCCACCATATCCTTGTGGTGGAGGACAACGAGCTGAACCTGGAGATCGCGGTGGAGCTTTTAAAAATGGCCGGCGCCCGGGTAAGCTGCGCCGCCAGCGGCAAGCAGGCGCTGGAATGGTTTTGCTCCGCCGAGGGCCGAACCTGCGAAATGATCCTGATGGATATCCAGATGCCGGGCATGGACGGCTACCAAACAACACGGAAAATCCGCAGCTCCAATGCCCCCAACGCCGCCAGTATTCCCATTATCGCCATGACTGCCAACGCCTTTCAGGAGGATGTGGCCGCGGCAATGGACGCCGGGATGAATGCGCACATCGCAAAGCCCATCGATGTGACAGCCCTGTACCGAACGCTGGAAGCGATTCTCAATCCCCCCGCACAAAAATAAGCGCTTTGGCGTTGCCCGCCGCCGCTTATCGCAAAAAGGGGCCGCCGGAAAACAGGTTTTCCGGCGGCCCCTTTTTTAACAGCCCAGATATGCTTTGCGCACTTCAATGTTATTTGCCAGTTCTTCGGCCGGCCCTTCCATCTTGATGGTTCCGGTTTCCAGAACATATGCCCGGTCGGCGATCTCCAGCGCCATTTTGGCGTTCTGCTCCACCAGCAGCACGGTCACGCCGTCCTTTTTCACATCCTCAATAATCTTGAAGATCTCTTTTACAAGCAGCGGCGAAAGCCCCATGGAAGGCTCGTCCAGCAGCAGCATTTTGGGGCGGCACATCAGGGCCCGGCCAATGGCCAGCATCTGCTGCTCGCCGCCGGACAATGTGCCCGCCTGCTGCTTGCGCCGCTCCTTCAGGCGGGGCAGGCGTTCAAACACCATCTCGTAATCGTCCAATACCGCCTCTTTGCTGTCCTTGCGGGTGTAAGCGCCCATTTCCAGGTTTTCCTGCACCGAAAGATGGCTGAACACACGGCGGCCCTCCGGCACCTGGGCAAGGCCCAGCCCGATGATTTTGTGGGCTTCCATCTGGCTGATACGGTGATCCATAAAGTCGATCTCGCCGCTCTTGGGGCGCAGCAGGCCGGAGATAGCATGCATGGTGGTGGTCTTCCCCGCACCGTTGGCGCCGATCAGGGTCACGATCTCCCCTTCGTCCACATGGAACGAGATGTCCCGGATGGCGTGGATGGAGCCGTAGAACACATTCAGATTGCTAACGCGCAGCATTTCCCCCATCTTCAGTCACCTCCCAGATACGCGGCGATCACCTTCGGGTTGTTCCGGATCGCCTCGCCGTTTCCTTCGGCAATGATACGCCCGTAATCCAGCACGGTGATATGCTCGCAAATGCCCATAACAAAGTTCATATCGTGTTCGATCAGAAGGATCGCCACGCCAAAGGTTTCCCGAACAGACTTGATGGTATTCATCAGCTCTTCGGTCTCGTTGGGGTTCATGCCGGCAGCCGGTTCGTCCAGCAAAAGGAGCTTGGGGTTGGTGGCAAGGGCCCGCGCGATCTCCAGCTTGCGCTGCTTGCCGTAGGGCAGGCTCGAGGCCGGCAGCCTGGCTTCCTTGTCCAGATCAAAGATCTTCAGCAGTTTCATGGCCTGCTTGTTCATCTCGCGCTCTTTTTCCCGGTAGCCGGGCAGGCGGAAAATGCCGGTCCACATTGCATAGCGCACCTGGTTGTGCAGGCCCACCTTTACATTGTCCAGCACGGTGAGCTCGTTGAACAGTCGGATGTTCTGGAAGGTGCGCGCAATGCCCGCGCGGCAGATTTTTTCCGGCTTTTTGCCGGTGATGTTCACCCCGTCCAGAATGATATCGCCTTCCGTGGGGCGGTATACGCCGGTGAGCATGTTGAACACGGTGGTCTTGCCCGCGCCGTTGGGGCCGATCAGGCCGTACAGGTGCCCCTTCTCGATCTTCATATCCAGCTGGGCCACCGCCTGCAGGCCGCCGAACGCAATGCCGAGGTTCGTCACTTCAAGCAGCGCCATACTCACACGCCCCCTTTCTGCTTTGCTTTTTTGCGCTCCGGCATCATAGCGTGGAATTTCGCAACAAAGCGCTCGCGCCATGCGATCATCTGGGGGCTCTGGTTAAAGATCATCATAATGATCAGCAAAAGCGCGTAGATCAGCATCCGGTATTCCTGCATGCCGCGCAGCAGCTCGGGCAGCACGGTGAGCAGGGCCGCCGCAATGATGGAGCCCCGGATGTTTCCGATGCCGCCCAGCACCACGAACACCAGCACCAGGATGGAGGTGTTGTAATCGAACTTTTTGGCGGCCAGGGTCGAGAAGTTCAGCGCGTACAAAACGCCGCCCATGCCCGCAAACACCGCGGAGGTGATAAACGCCATGAGCTTATACTTGGTCACGTTGATGCCGGTGGCCTCGGCGGCAATGCGGTTGTCGCGGATGGACATAATCGCCCGCCCCGCCCGGGAATTGATCAGGTTCAAAATAACGAACAGGGTCACCAGGATCAGCAGAATCCCTGCGGTGAAGGTGGAAGCCTTGTGCAGGCCCGTAATGCCGATGGCGCCGTTGATGATCACCTTGCCGTCCGCCGCCAGCTTCAGCGAGGCCGCATCCTTCAAAGAGAAATGCATGCCGCTGCCGTCCACCCCCAAATAGCAGGAGTTCAGAATGTTTTTAATGATCTCGCCAAACGCCAGGGTCACAATGGCCAGGTAGTCGCCCCGCAGGCGCAGCACCGGAATGCCGATCAAAAAGCCGAATATACCGGCCATCACGCCGCCGATCAGCATGGCCAGGGGCATGCCCAGCCAGATCGGCATACCATCCCCCGCCAGCATCCAGAACACAGCGCCCGAAAAGGCGCCCACGCTCATAAAGCCCGCGTGGCCAAGGCTCAATTCGCCCAGAATGCCCACAGTCAGGTTCAGCGAAACCGCCAGCACCACGTAGGTGCAGATGGGCACCAGCATGCCCTGCATGGAGTTGTTCAGCAGCCCCCCGCCGGCAAGCCCGGTCATGAGCAGATAAAAGGCCAGCACAACGCCATAGGTGATCAGGTTGCTCCGGGTGGATTTTTGCATTCTTTTAAAGAAATTCATATGTACCACCTCACACCTTCTCGCTGATCTTTTTGCCCAAAAGGCCTGTGGGCTTGACCAGCAGCACAACGATGAGCACCGCAAACACAATGGCGTCCGCCAGCTGGGTCGAGATATAGGCCTTGCCAAAGATCTCGATCACCCCCAGCAGGATGCCGCCCACCATAGCGCCCGGAATGGAGCCGATGCCGCCGAACACCGCCGCGGTAAAGGCCTTGATGCCGGGCATGGCGCCGGTGGTGGGCTGCAGCGAGGGGTAAGCCGAGCACAGCAGCACGCCCGCCACAGCGGCCAGGCCGGAGCCAATGGCAAAGGTGAGCGAGATCGTGGCGTTCACATTTACCCCCATCAGCTGGGCAGCGCCCTTATCCTCGGAAACGGCCAGCATGGCATGGCCCATACGGGTGTGGTTTACAAACAGCATGAGCGCCGCCATGATGGCGGCCGACACCAGGATGGTGGCGATGCTCTCGCCGGTAATGATCAGCCTGCCGCCCGCCAGGTGCAGCGCCGGAATGGACACCACCGATTTGAAGGACTTTGGGTCGGACCCCCAGATCAGCAGCGCCAGGTTCTGCAAAAGATAGCTCACGCCAATGGCCGTGATCAGCACGGCAAGGCCGGGCGCGCCCCGCAAAGGCTTATAGGCCAGCCGCTCTATGGTGATTCCCAGCAAGGTGCATACCACGATCGACAGCAAAATTGCCGCAACAGACGGCAGCCCCATGGAGTTGACCGCAATAAACACGATATAGCTGCCCACCATAATCACGTCACCGTGGGCAAAGTTCAGCATCTTTGCAATGCCGTACACCATGGTATACCCCAGGGCAATAATGGCGTACACACTGCCCAGGCTGATACCATTGATGAGGTAGGATACAAAGTCCATAGATACTCCCCTTCTTCAGAGCCGCAGCCGGCCCGCGCCCCCCTGTGGCGCACACCGCCTCCCGCAAAATATAAGTATTATTATAGCACTGCTCTAAAGCGCACACAAGTTTTTTGTGGTTTTGTGTATCAAAAAGGGGGCCGCCGCCCTTTGGCGGCAGCCCCCCCTGGCATTTCAGCGCTTTACATTGCGGTGTAGGCGCCGTTCTCGATCTTCACTGCACGGGGGGCCTTGCTGACCTCGCCGCTGGCAGCCCAGGTCATGCCGTCGCCGGTCAGGCCGTCCACACTGATGGCGGTCATGGCGGGCTTGAGCAGATCGCACAGCTCAGAAGCGCTCATGGAAGTGTTGGCGGCAGCCTGCTCCATCGCAGCCTTGATGATGTAAACGCCGTCGTAGGCGTCCGCCGCAAACTGGTTCGGGGTTTCGCCGTACTTCTCCTCGTATTTGGCAACGAAGTTCTTGGTCATGTCGTCCTGCGCGTCGGCCGCAAACGGGGTAAGCAGCATCACGCCCTCAAACAGGCTGGTGTCCGCGCCCTTGATGGTCAGCAGGCCGTCCAGGCCGTCGCAGCCAAACACCGCCGCGTCGTAGCCCTGCTTTTTCATCTCCTGGATGATCAGGTTGGCTTCGTTGTAGTAGATGGGCAGGAACATCAGCTCCGCGCCCGCGGCCTTGGCCTTCTGCACCTGCACGGAAAAGTCGGTCTTGCTGTCGGCAGTAAAGGACTCGTCCGAAACGAGTTCCAATCCCTTGGCAGCAGCCTCCTCCTTAAATTTGGTGTAAATGCCCGAAGAATAAGCGTCGGAAGCGTCGTAGATCGCCGCCACCTTGGTGGCCAGCTTGTTATCGGCAATGTAATCGGCCGCACCAACGCCCTGGTTCGGGTCGGTAAAGCACACCTGGAACGCGTTTTCGCCCTTCACCACGTCCACCGCAGAGGCAGAGGGGGTGAGCAGGAACATATTGTCGGCTTCCGCCTCCGAGGCCACCGCCAGGCAGGGGCCGGTGGTCACGGTGCCCAGCAGCACCTGCATGCCCCAGTCCTTCAGGGCATTGTAGGCATTCACAGATTTTTCGGGGTCGTGCTCGTCGTCCTGGAAGTTCAGCTCAAACTGCATGCCGCCCAGGGCGTTGATCTCCTCCACCGCCAACTCGGCGCCCTGCTTCACGGCAACACCGTAAATGGCCGCGCCGCCGGTCAGGGGCCCAATGCCGCCGATCTTCAGCGGAGCTGCCGCAGAGCCGCCGGCATTGCCGGAAACCGCAGAGCCGGAAGCTGTGGAACCGGCCGGGGTGGAGCCCGCAGGGGCCGAAGTGGTGCCGCCGCAGGCAACCAGGCTTACCGCCATGGCCGCTGCAAGCGCCGCACTCAAGAATCTTTTCATAACGTTTCCCTCCTGTTTTACGTATCTCCCTGAGCCTCGTGTCGTCCTGTAATGCACAAAGTCTGGTGAACGTTTTCTAAATTATAAACACATTCCTGCAAAGAAACAATTCGCTATTTTTACATACTTTTTACCGTTGTAAAGCGCTGTAGTGGGTAAATTGCATAAAACTGCCCTGGTTTTTCTATTTTCTATGCCCAAAGCGCCAACTTCGTTATAGAATTATCATCTTTTTGCAGGGTTTCCCCCATTTTAATGCGCCCGGGGCATTGCAAAGCTGCGCGAACTTTGCGATAATAGTAGTACTATTTTAAAAACAGGGAGTGCGCAGCGTCATGGAACTTTTGGAACAGCGTATTTTAAGCGAGGGCCAGGTCCGGCCCGGCAACGTGCTGAAGGTGGACTGCTTTTTGAACCACCAGCTGGATGTGGACCTGCTGGACAAGCTCGGCCAGGAATTCTACCGCCTTTATAAAGGCGACGGCATCAACAAAATTCTCACCATCGAGGCGTCGGGCATTGCGATCGCCTGCATGACGGCCCGGTATTTTAACGTGCCTGTGGTGTTTGCAAAAAAAGCCAAAAGCAAAAACATCGACGGCGAGGTTTTCACCTCCACCGTGCATTCCTTTACATATGGAAAAGACTATGATATCACCCTTTCCAAAAAGTTTTTGGGGCCGCAGGACAAGGTGCTGATCCTGGACGACTTTTTGGCGGTCGGCAAAGCCATGCACGGCCTTTTGGACGTGTGCGCCCAGGCCGGCGCCCAGGTGGGCGGCATCGGCATCGCCATTGAAAAGGGCTTTCAGCAGGGCGGGGATACCCTGCGTGCCCAGGGCTACAAGGTGTCGAGCCTTGCCATTGTGGACGAAATGACCGACGACGGCCGGCTGCGCTTTCGGCCCCAATGAACGGCTGCGCAGCCCGCAAACGGCACAAACCGGGAATTGCCCCGGCAGCGCTCTTTCCCCTTCCAATAAAAAGGGCCGGCCGCATGCTGCGGCCGGCCCTTTTTATCTCAGTTTTCTTTGCCCTCGACCCGCTTGATGACCTGCTCGTAACCGCCGTTTCCATATTGGATGCAGCGGTTGATCCGGCTGATGGTGGCGGTGCTGATCTCCACGCTTTTTACGATCTGTTCGTAGGTTTTTCCTTCCAGCAGCATTTTGGCCGCCTCCAGGCGCTGCGCCATATCGGCCAGCTCCTTCATGGTGCACAGATCCTCAAAAAAGCTATAGCACTCGTCCATATCATTCAAAGAAAGGATCGCCTCAAACAGGGCGTTGGTCGCCGGGTTTTTCAAATGGTTCTTGTCAGCCATTATACACCTCGCTATGCTTTACTTTCTTGTTTTATCGCATTAAAGTGTACCACAAAGCTTTGCAAAATGCAAGCCTATTCTCGAAAAGAAAAAGGCCGCCTTTCCGGCGGCCCTTCCTTGCAGATATTATTTCATCATGCTGGCAACTTCGGCCGCAAAATCATCACAGCGCTTCTCCAGGCCCTCGCCCTTTTCGTAGCGCACGAACTTTGCGATTTCAATGCTGCCGCCCAACTCTTTGGCCACCTTGTCGGTGTACTTTGCCACGGTGAGCTCGGGGTCCTTCACAAACTCCTGATCCACCAGGCAGTTCTCTTTATAGAACTTGCCAACGCGGCCCAGCACCATTTTCTCTTTGATCGCGTCGGGCTTGTTTGCGTTCTTGGGGTCGTTGGCGATCTGGGCCAGAAGGATCTCCTTCTCCTTTTCGATCACAGCGGCGGGCACTTCGCTCTCGCGCACATAACCGGGGTTCGCAGCGGCGATCTGCATGGCCACGTCCTTGCCATAGGCGGCAAATTCGGGCTTTGCGGCGATCTCGCTGCTGGTGTTAAAGGCCACCAGTACGGCGTGGGTGCCGCCCGCATGGATGTAAGCGGCGCAGGTGCCCTCGTAGCGCTCGAAGCGCCGGATCTTGATGTTCTCGCCGATCACCAGGATCTTGTCCTTCAGCGAGGCCTCCACAGTGGAATCACCCATCTGGCAGGCCAGCAGCGCGTCCACATCCGCAGGGTTCTGGGCAGCCACAACGGCGGCCACGTCTTTTACAAAATTCTGGAACAGCTCGTTCTTGGCAACAAAGTCGGTCTCGGCGTTCACTTCCAGTGCAACGCCCACCTCGCCGATCACAGCGGCGTACACCATGCCCTCGGCAGCCACACGGCTGGCCTTTTTCTGGGCGGCGGCCAGGCCTTTTTCGCGCAGATACTCCACAGCCTTGTCAAAGTTGCCCTCAGACTCGGTCAGCGCTTTTTTGCAGTCCATCATGCCGCAGCCGGTCTGCTCACGCAGGTTTTTTACGTCTTGTGCGGTAAATGCCATTTTTAGTTTCCCCTTTCGTTTACGTCCTTCAATGGGTTGCTCAGGCCTCGGCGGCCTCGGCTTCCACAGCCGCCTCGGCGGCGGGAGCGTCCTGCTGGCCCTGGCGGCCTTCCAGAACGGCGTCGGCCATAGCGCCGGCGATCAGCTTAACGGCGCGGATGGCGTCGTCGTTGCCGGGGATGACGTAGTCGATCTCGTCGGGGTTGCAGTTGGTGTCCACAATGGCCACGATGGGGATGTTCAGCTTGCGGGCCTCGGACACGGCAATGCGCTCCTTGTGGGGGTCCACAATAAACATAGCCTTGGGCAGGCCGTGCATCTCTTTTACGCCGCCCAGAAATTTCTCCAGCTTCTCAATCTCGAGCTGCAGCTTGGCAACTTCCTTTTTGGGCAGCAGCTCAAAGGTGCCGTCCTCGCTCATCTTGCGCAGCTGCTCCAGGCGGTCGATGCGCTTGCGGATGGTGCGGAAGTTGGTGAGCATGCCGCCCAGCCAGCGGGCGTTCACATAGTGCATGCCGCAGCGGGTCGCCTCGTCGCGGATGGACTCCTGGGCCTGCTTTTTGGTGCCCACGAACAGGATCTCGCCGCCGTCGGCCGAAACTTCGCGCACGAAGTTATAGGCTTCGTCCAGCTTTTTCACGGTCTTCTGCAGGTCGATGATGTAGATGCCGTTGCGCTCGGTGAAGATGTACTTCGCCATTTTGGGGTTCCAGCGGCGGGTCTGGTGACCAAAGTGCACGCCGGCTTCCAGGAGCTGTTTCATAGATACGACTGCCATTGTAAAATCCTCCAATATTTTGTTTTTGACCTCCGCATTGCCTGCATGTTCGCCCACCCTTGCGGGCACAGGAGAACAAAGCAATGCGTGCGTATTGCCGATATAGTATATCACAAGCGGCGGCCCATTACAAGCGCCATTTTGAAATTTTTGCCGTTTTTCTGCTTCTCATTCCAGCAGCGCGTATTCCTGCCCAAACATCAGGTCGTATTGCAGCATCCAGTGGGCGTTAAACCATTCCTGCTGGGCCTCGGTGAGCTCCCCCTGTTCCACCGTGCCGTCCGGCTGCACGGTAACGCCCCGGGTGCGGCTGCGGTAAGAAGAAAGCTGGTTGGCCAGGTGCCCGAACATCACCGGCATCTCCAGGTCATAAAGCTCCATCATCACCGGGCCGATCTCGTAGGCCGCCACGGTGCCCAGATCCACCTGCCCCTCCCAGTAATTGCTCCAGATCAAAAGCGGCATCTGGTGCAGCTCGGGGCTCTCGCTGTCGGCGCCCGAGGCATAGCCGGTGGCGGTATACACCTCGTACCCGCTGCCGATGGGGTTATAGTGGTCGCCCCAGAACACCAGAATTGTGGGCTCCTCCACGCCGCTGAAATAATCGGTCAGAGCGCCCAGCATCGCGTCGGCCTCCCGCACGCCGGTGGCAAAGTCCCGCAGGGCGCCCAGCGTATGCCCGCTGATGCCGGCCGGGGCGCTTTGAATGCCCACAAGCTCCTCTTCCGGGTAATTCTTTTCGTTGTAGGTGGTGTGGTTCTGCATGGTGACCACATGCATGAAGAGCGGTTTTTCCGGATCCCGGTTTTCCCATTCCTCAATCACCCTGCGCCCCATTTCCGCATCGGTCACAAGCCCTCCCGACCAATCCACTCCGCGCTTTTTTTCGGGGTTCACAAAGTCCTCCAGCGCAATAAACTCGTCGATGCCCAGGTAGGGGTAAGCCGTATTGCGGCTCCAGAACTTGGCATAATACCCGTGGATGGCCTGGGTGGCGTACCCCTGTTCTTTCAAATAAGAAGCGATCGAGAACATGGGCTTTGTCACATGCTGCTGGAAGGGCTTGCTGCCCGTGGGCAAAAACTCGGTGGAAAAGCCGGTCAGCGCTTCAAACTCCACATCGCAGGTGCCTCCGCCAAAGCTGGGCGTATAGGCCTTGCCATAGGCCGCCGTTTGGCGCAGGCGGTCCAGGTTCGGGGTCACCGGCTGGTCAAATTCAACCCCATAGTTTTCCAGCTCTCCCACGTCCCAAAAGGACTCGTCCATGATAAAAATAATGTTGGGCTGTTTTACCCCGCTCTGCCCTGCCGCCTTGTAGCTCCCGCTGAAGGCCGGCGCAAGGTTCTGCTGCCGGGCCTGCCGGGCCAATTCTGTCACGGCTTCTTTGCCATAGCCCTCAGGCTTGTCCACCTTCAAATTCTGAACATTGGTCACAAATCCCGCCACCACGCCGTAATTGCGGTAATAGCGGTTCTGCATCCACATATCCGGCAGAATGCCAGCTGCGGCGGAAAGCGTGGGGCTCAAAAACACGGCGAGCACCCCCGCGGCCCCCGCCAGCGGAACTGCCAGCCCCAAAAGCTTTTGCCGCAGCGGCCATTTTTTCAGGCGGGTCAGGCACGCAGCCGCAAACAGGGCCGCAAAGATCAGCGCGCTCACCCACATGGAGGTCTGCAGCTCCAGGCCCGCCTTGCCCACCACCTGGGTGGCCTCCCCCCACTGGGAAAAATCCCAGGGAAAGAACGGCTCGCCGCGCATTTTCAGCTTATAATAAGTTACCGTGGCAGGCACGCAGCCCGCAAGCCCGGTCACAAGCACCCCCACGCAGGGCAGCCGGGTAAGCCCTGCCGCCAGCAGATAAAGGAACAAAAAGAACAGCCAGGTGAGCAGATAACTGTTTAAGTGCGCCAAAAAGTTATCTTTCCAAAAGCCCGCACCCAGCGAACCGCGGTGGATCCACTCGGTGCACAGCAGCGTGATCGTGGCCGTGAGCGGCCCCCATATCCAGGTCAGCCAGGCGAGCTTTTGCCGCCAGGCAGCCCTCTCTTTTAACGTTTGCAAAGTTTTTCCCTCCTGGAACAATCGGTTTCAGCCTGCCATCGGGGGCGCCGCCGCAAAGGCAGCTGCGCCGCACCTGGCGGCCCGGCCGCTTTGGCCGGGCCGCCAGGGCCCATTATATCACTGTTTTTCAGGAAAACAGCCCGCTGAGAAAACTTGGTTTTCTTCGGGGAGCCTCGGCCGGCAGCGGCGTGTGGACCAAAATCACGTCCGCCCCCACCGTGTCGATCTCCGCCCAGGGGATAAACACATCCTCCTGCCGGCCCAGAAACCCAAACAGCTTGGGCCGCCCCAAAAGCACCAGGCCCTCGATCTGGGCGGTCTGGGTGTTGAAGCGCAGATCGTCTGCGCGGCCCAGGTTCGCCCCCTGTTCCACCTGAACTACATCCTTTTTACAAAGCTCAGACAGTGTCAAGCCCCTCTCCCCCTCTGGGCGCTATAAATTATTACGCTTTACAGCCCCCTAAAATTTCAAAACTTTGTAAAATGATATGCCGGATTTTGTATCTTAGCACGAAATAGTGTATAATAAATGAAAAATTGGTTGTCCATAAGGAGAATCGCGGTATGTATAGGAACATCGTGTTTGATCTCGGGGGCGTGGTGGTGGATTACGACCCGCACACCTTTTTGTTGGAGCGCTTTTTTGACGAATCGGTCGAGAGCAAGGTCCACGAGATCGTATTCGGCAGCAAGGAGTGGCGGCAGCTGGATGCGGGCGAGATCACCCGGGCCGAGGCGAACGCCATTATGCTGGAAAAGGCCAGGGAGGCCGGCTGCCTGTTCGAGGTTCAAAGTGTGCTGGACGACTGGATGCGCACTTTGAAGACCCGCCGTAAAACCGTGGAGATCATAAAGCGGCTCAAAAAAATGGGCTTTTCGATCTACTATCTGTCCAACATTGCGCAGGATACCCTGGAAGAGCTTAAAAAGCGTGACTTCTGGCCCCTGTTCGAGGGGGGCGTCGCCTCCTGCGAGGCGGGCACCAACAAGCCGGACGCCCGTATTTATGAACTGCTGATCACAAAGTATCTGCTGGACCGCACCGAAACGATTTTTGTGGACGACAACAAGCTGAACGCCAACGCCGCTTACGAGCTTGGCATTACGGGCATCCATTACAAAGGCGGCCCCGCGTTTATCCGGGCGCTCAACGCCTGTGGAATTCCCATTAAAGAGCATTTATTGTGGTGAGCGGCGCCGCCGGCCCGGGAGAGTTTCTCCCGGGCCCTTTCTTTTTTGACAGGCTTTTCCGAAAAAACGCGCTACACTGAAAAGCGGACGGGGCTTCACGAGGCTCCGGTGGAGGTGCTGCGCTTTGAAGACCGTGGTGTATCTGGACATTCTCCTGCTGGTAAACTTTCTCATCGGCTATTTTCTGCTGCGGGCCGCCGCGCGCCTTGCCGGGGCGGATCTCGGTGCAGGCAGGGCTCTGGCCGGGGCGGCGGCAAGCGCCCTTTCCACCCTGATTCTGCTGGCCCCCGAGCTTCCGGGCTGGCTGGGCGCGGCCTACAAGCTTGCCACGGCCGCCGCTATTGTGCTCATTGCCTTTGGCTTCAAGGGCTGGCGGCCTTTTCTGCGGGCATGCGTCTGGTTTTTCATATTAAACCTGGGCCTTGCCGGGCTGGTGCTGCTGGCCGTCTACCGGGGCGGTTTTTCCGGCATGCAGGTGAACAATTTCAGCGTATATATCAACCTTTCCCCCGTGGTGCTGCTGCTGGCTGTGCTGTGCATGTATCTTCTGATCCGGCTGCTGCTGGCGCTGTTTGGCCGGCCCGGCCCGGAAAATCTCTGGCGGCTGCAATTCGCGCTGGCCGGCGCCCCCCCGGTGGAGCTTCAGGCTTTTTACGACACCGGCTTCTTTTTACAGGACCCTCTCAGCGGCTGCCAGGCGCTGCTGGTGAGCTGGCCCGGGGCCAAAAATCAGCTGCCCGCCGAGCTGAACGACTTTTTGCGGGAATATTTTGCGGGCGGCAGCCCCCTGCCGCCCGCCGGCTACCGGCTGCGGCTCGTGCCCTGTAAAAGCGCCGCGGGCCAGCGCGCCCTGCCGGGGTTCATCGCGGCCAGCGCCGCGCTGCGCGGCGGGCGGGGCGCCTATGGGGGCGACGGGGCCACTGTGGTGTTTACCGACCAATCTCTGCGGGACGGGCAGTTCCAGGCACTGTTTGGCAGCGAATTTTTACACAGCGAAACAAAAAGGAGGAAATCGACATGTACAAAGGATGGTTGACCCGGCTGCGGCTGCTGGCAAGGGGCGCCCTTGCGCGGCTGCGCATGCCCGGCGCCGCCTATTATATCAACGGGCCCGACACCCTGCCCCCGCCCCTTACCCCGGCCGAAGAAAAGCTCGTGTTCCAGGGGCTGGAAGAGGGCAGGCAGAGCTGCCGCGATATCCTGATCACCCATAATCTGCGCCTGGTGGTCTACATTGCCCGCAAGTTCGAGAGCAGCGGCATCCCGGTAGAGGATATCATCTCCATCGGCACCATTGGCCTGATCAAGGCGGTGAACACCTTCGCACCCTCCAAAAACATCAAGCTTGCCACCTATGCCAGCCGCTGCATCGAAAACGAGATTCTGATGTATCTGCGCAAAAGCAGCAACCGCCGCCAGGAAACCAGCATCGACGAGCCCTTGAACACGGACGGCGACGGCAATGAGCTCCTGCTCTCGGACGTGCTGGGCAGCGACCAGAACCAGATCGGTGCACAGCTGGAACAGGACGCTGAAAAAGACATGCTCCGCCAAGCTGTAGACCGGCTTGGCCCCCGGGAAAAGCAGATCATGCAGATGCGGTTTGGCCTGGCGGACGGGGTGGAACATACGCAAAAAGAAGTGGCCGACTTCATCGGCATCTCACAAAGCTACATCTCCCGGCTGGAAAAGCGCATCATTCAGCGGCTGCGGCGGGATTTGGAAAAAATGGCATGAATGTTGGTTCTGAAAGAAGTGCGCGCGGCGGAAATTCTTCCGCCGCGCGCACTTTTTTCAGTTCAGCTCTCCACCGCCTCGGTTTCCCGCACAAAGTCGTCCAGCATGCCGCCCACAAGGCCCATCTGGGTGCGCTCAAAATAGAGCGAGTAGTCAAACTCGTCCTTTGTCCAGGTCATCAGCGCTTCCCCGCCCGGGTTTTGCTGCACCACCACCCGCACACCGTCTTCATAGGTCACGGTGCGCTGCTCGTAATTCTGCTGAAACTCCTCCAGCCGCAGCGGCACGCCCTTGCGGGCAATGCGCAGAATGGCCTTCCATTCCGGGTCGATCACAAACTCCAGCTGGGCCACTCTGCGCCCGAGCAGCTCTGTGTGTTCCAGCCGCACAATCTCGTCGCCCGGCAGGCTTGTGACCTTGAACCCTGCGTAATTCGTAAAATCCGGCTTGTCGAACTCGCGCTTTTCCTTGTCCTTTCTTGCGATCCAGAGCGCCCGCAGCACCGTGAGCAGGATCGCCAGAAGCACGATACACCCCACTGCCAGCGCGATCCACATTTTTTGATTCATCACGCATCCCTCCCAATTCCAGCTTACTTTTAATGTATGCGGTCGGGGCGGGCATGTGCAGGTTTTACCAGTTCCGAATCTGTTTGTTCCCATGCCTGCGGGGCCATACTGTTTGCAGGCGTTTTGCAGGGCAGGCCAAAGTGTTTTTTTCGCTTTTGCCCAACAAGGTTCGGAGTGTGAAGAGTTTTGTATTATAATAAAGTGGAGATCTGCGGGGTGAACACCGCCAAGCTTCCGGTGCTGAAGGAAAAAGAAAAGGCGGAGCTGCTGCGCGCGGCCCGGGCGGGCGATCAGGAAGCCCGGCAGAAAATGATCCAGGGCAACCTGCGTCTGGTGCTGAGCGTGGTGCAGAAATTCACCGGCCGCGGCGAAAATATGGACGACCTGTTCCAGGTGGGGTGCATCGGGCTGATCAAAGCCATCGATCATTTTGACCCGGATCTGAACGTGCGCTTTTCCACCTACGGCGTGCCCATGATCGTGGGCGAGATCCGCCGCTTTCTGCGCGACAACAACGCCGTGCGGGTGAGCCGTTCGGTGCGCGACACCGCCTACCGCGCCATGCAGGCCAAGGAACAGCTGCAAAAAGAGCTGGGCCGGGAGCCTCATATCACCGAGATCGCAAAACGGGTGGAGCTGCCCGCCGCCACCGTTACCCTGGCGCTGGAAAGTGTGGTGGACCCGGTAAGCCTTTACGAGCCGGTGTATAATGATGGTGGGGATACGATCTATGTGATGGACCAGATCGGCGACAATGGCGGCGAGGAGAGCTGGATCAGCGGTATCATGTTCAAAGACACGGTGAAAGAGCTCACCGACCGGGAAAAAAAGATCATGGCCCTGCGCTACCTTTCGGGCAAAACCCAGGTGGAGGTAGCCCGGGAAATCGGCATCAGCCAGGCGCAGGTGAGCCGGCTGGAAAAAAGCGCCCTGGGGCGCATCAAGGACAGACTGTAAAGCAAAACGCCCTGCCAAGGTTTTTGGCAGGGCATGCAAAGGAGCGAATGCCTTATGTGCGGCAGGTATCAGTTCACCGCGGTGGAAAACGAGAGCATCCGCCGTATTTTGCAGGCGGTGGAGCAGCAGTATGGCCCCGGGGCCTGGCAGCCCGGCGAGGTGTTCCCCTCGGCCCCCGCGCCGGTGCTCGTCCAGACCGAAAGCGGCGTGGCCGCAAGGCTGGCGCTGTGGGGCTTCCCCGGTGGGCAGCGGGGCCTGATCATCAATGCCCGCGCCGAAACGGCCGAGCAGCGCCCCATGTTCCGCGGCCTCGTGTCCACCGGCCGGTGTGTGGTGCCCACCTCCGGCTTTTACGAGTGGGACGCAGCGCGCCACAAATACCTGTTCCGCCTGCCGGGCAGCGAGGCGGTGTACCTGGCCGGGCTTTGGGAGCAAACGGAGGAGGAGGCGCATTTCACCATCCTCACCACCGCGCCCAACGCTTCGGTGGCCGATGTGCACGACCGCATGCCCCTGGTGCTTCCCCCCGAAGCGGTCCGCCCCTGGCTGTCGGACGAAGCCGCCGCCCGCCGCCTTCTGCACGCCGAGCCCCCGCCCCTGCACAGCACGGCCGAAAGCGGCCAGCTGCGCATGTGGTGAACTTTTTTGCTCATATTCATATAAGATCAATGCCCGCCCGAACGCTGAACGCATTTCGGGCGGGCACTTTTTCAGGCAGCATTTGCGTGCTATTTCAGCTCCACCACGGTCACGCCGTCCTCCCCTTCCCCATAGCGGCCCAGGCGAAAGCTTTTTACATTTTTGTGCCCCCGCAGGTGCTGGTGGATCGCCTTGCGCAGCGCGCCGGTGCCCTTGCCGTGGATCAGGTACACCACCGTAAGGCCGGTCATGACCGCGTGGTCGATGAACTGATCCGCCTCCATCAGGGCCTCCTCCACCGTCATGCCCAGCAGGTTGATCTCCATGCTGGCGGTGCGCTCCACCTTTTGCACCGTGGCGCTGCGCGGCTGGGTGCGGGGTTTTGCCGGCCCGCTTTTCTGCAGCTTGTCCGGCGCTTTCAGGCCCGCCAGGGGCACCTTGGTCTTCAAGATGCCGGCCCGCACCTCCACCATGCCGTTTCGGTCCGGCAGGCCGGTCACGGTGGCCAGCTGGTCATACTCGGCGATCACCACCTCCTGCCCCAGGCGCACCTCTTTCAGGGGCACGAACTCGCGCACCGCATTGTGCACCACGTCGGTTTTGCCATACAGGCTTTCTGCGTCCTTCCGGGCGATCTCCCGGGCCCGCGCGGCGCGCTGGGCGGCGCTCTGCTTGTCGTCCTTCTGCAGCCTGCGCAGCTCGTCTGTCAGCGCAAACGCCTCGGCCTGCACCTGCTGGGCCATCTGCCGGGCCTTTACGCGCGCCGCTTCCAGCTCGGTCTCCCCCTGCCGGATCAGCGCGTCGCACTTTTCCTTTGCCTTTTCCAGCGCGTGGGCGGCCTGCTCCCTGGCGGCCTCGGCCTGGGCCTGGCTCTCCTTCAATTCCAATTTCAGATCGTCCAGTTGGGCCAGCACGTCGTCCAGGCGCTTGTCGTCGCTGGCAAGATGGGTTTCAGCCCGCTGGATCACCCTGGGCGGCAGGCCCAGCTTTTCGCCGATCAAAAACGCGTTGGATTTGCCCGGCACGCCCACGCTCAGCTTATAGGTGGGGCGCAGGCTCTCCACGTCGAATTCGCAGCTCGCATTCACCACGCCCGGCGTTTCCAGGGCAAATACCTTCAATTCGGAGTAATGGGTGGTGGCCATGACCAGCGCCCCCTGGATGCGCAGCTGCTCGATGATGCTCACCGCCAGCGCCGCGCCCTCGGCCGGGTCGGTGCCGGCGCCCAGCTCGTCCAGCAGCACAAGGCTGCCCTTAAAGGCGCCGTCCAGGATGCCGGTGATCTTTTTCATGTGCCCCGAAAAGGTGGAAAGGCTTTGCTCAATGCTCTGTTCGTCCCCAATATCCACCAGGTAATCGGCAAACGCGCACACCGTGCTGTGCTCGTGGGCGGGGATCAAAAGACCGTGCTGCGCCATGGCGCACAAAAGGCCCGCCGTTTTCAGGGTCACGGTCTTGCCGCCGGTGTTGGGGCCGGTGATGACCAGGGTGTCGTATTCCCTGCCCAGCGCCACATCGATGGGCACAACCTTTGTTTTATCGATCAGGGGGTGGCGGGCCTTTTTCAAATCGAACCAAACGCCGTCGGCCACCTGCGGCATATACGCCTTTTGCTCCAGCGCCAGCTGGGCCTTTGCCAGCAGCACGTCGATCTCAAGCATCGCCTGATAGCTGAAGCTGAACACCGGCTCGATGCCCGCCACCTGCTCGGTAAACGCCACCAGAATCCGCTCGATCTCGGCTTTTTCCTGGCTGCGCAGCTGCATGATCCTGGCGTTTGCCTCCACCACGGCGGTGGGCTCCACAAATACCGTGGCGCCGGTGCTGGAAACGTCGTGGATAACGCCCCCCACCTCGCCCCGGTATTTGGCCTTTACCGGCACCACAAAGCGGCCGTTGCGCAGCGACACCACCGCGTCCTGCAAAAATTTGTTGGTGGTGCTGTTTTTGATAATGGCGTCCAGCTTGTCGCGGATCGAGTTCTCGGTGGCCTGGATCTTGCGGCGCACCTCAAACAGGGTGTTGCTGGCGGTGTCCGCCATTTCTTCCGGCGAAAGAATGGACTCGCTGATGGCTTTTTCCAGCGCGGGCTGGGGGGTGAGCGCATAAAACAGATCATCCACCGGCAGCAGATCGTGCTCGCTGATGTGATACCAGCTCACCAGATTTTGAAAGTTGCGCAGCGCGCCCGCCACCTCCAGCAGCTCCGCCATCGAAAGCACGCCGCCCTTAACGGCCCGGCTCACAATCTTGTTTACCCCGTTCACCCCGCCAAAGCGCGGGCTGCCGTTTTTCAGCAGCAGGCTGTTGATGGCGTCGGTCTGGCTGAGGGCAAAGCGGGTTTCCTCTGCATTTTCGCAGGCAGGCTGTTCCAGCAGCAGCGCGCGGGCCTCGGCACAGGTGGCATACTCCGCCGCCTGCGCCAGTATCTTATCCAGTTCCAGTGTTTTTAAGTAGGTTTTATCCATGGGTCGGTTTCCTCATTGTTTTATAGAAATGGGCGGGCGCTTTTTGTGCAAAGCGGCCCGCCTTTACAGCAATACCGTCTTCAAAAAATCCAGGGTTTTCAAGGGCTTGTCCAGGTGGTGGGCTGCATAATGTTCGGCCGCCCGGCCCAGGGCCTCCATGCTCTCGGGCGGAATGGAAAAGCTGAAGATCTTTTTATCCTCCACCAGGGCGATATGCCGCAGCGCGGTGAGCGCAGCGCCGTCCAGGTTCGGGGCCTTTCCCTCCTTTGCCGCGCAGTCGGCACAGCGCAGGGTTCCCGCGGCTTCGTTAAAGTAAAAGGGGCCCCCCTCGTACTTTCCGCAGGCGCCGCAGCCGATCAGCGCCGGCATATACCCCGCCTCGCACAGCGCGCGCAGCTCGAACACGGTCTTGATCTGGCCGGGCGTCTTTTTGCCCTCGCCGATCAGATACAAGCTATTGAGCAAAAGGCGCAGCAGGGCCGCAGCCTCGGTGCCGGTGGGCGAAAGGGTGAGCGTCAATTCCGCCAGATACATGGCCAGGGCTGTGCCCTCAATGCTTTCCCGCACTCCAAAAAACACCTGTTTCACCTGGGCGTCGTCCACCATATACATGGTCTTGCCCTGAAACAGGGTGAATTCAGAATAGCAAAAGAGCCCGCATGCGCTGAAAAGCTTGCTCTTCAGCCGCAGGCTCCCCTTTGCGGATGCAGTGATCACGCCCAGTTTTGGGGTGAGCAGGGTGATGATCCGGTCAGATTCCCCTACTTTGACTTCCCGCAGTACCAGGCCCGGCGTTACGATCTGCATGGTTTTCCCCCGCTGGGGCGGCCTGCTTGCCGCCCTCCCGTTTTTGCACCTGCTTATAGTGCAGATACTCCTGCACGCCGCCTGTGCTCTCAAACGCTTTCCAATAAGAGTTGCTGCTGTTCATTGCGATTCACCTTCCCTGGCACTACTGTTCCTTCATTTTAAAACAGATATGCCCGGAAAAGTTGTCCAGCCCTGTAGAAAAATTTCCTTTTCCGTTCCCGCGCTTTCGTGATTAAACGACGGCGTTACCGCTCCTGCCGAAAACCGAAGTCATTCAGCAAAAAGTCGCTGTCGCGCCAGTCGTCCTTCACCTTCACCCAGCACTGCAGGTTAACCCGCGCGCCCAAAAAGTCCTCACACTCAGCGCGGGCCTCGCTGGCGATCTTTTTCAGCATTTTCCCGCCCTTGCCAATGATCATGCCCTTATGGCTCTTGCGCTCGCAGTAAATGTTCACGTCGATGTCGATCAGGTTCGTGCCCGGCCGCTCTTTAAAGCGCTCCACCGTCACGGCAATGCCATGGGGGATCTCGTCGTAAAGGTTCAGCAGCATCTTTTCCCGAAGGATCTCGCTCACCAGCGCCTTTTCCGGCAGGTCGGTGTATGCGTCGTCCGCAAAAAAATGCGGCCCCTCCACCGCGTGGGCGGCCAGCAGGCCGAACAGCTCCTCGCAGCCCTCGTCGGCCAGCACGCTCACGGCCTCCACCGCTTCAAAGGTTTCCAGCGCTTTCAGCTGGGCGCGGCGCGCCTCCAGGTCTGCCGGCCGCTTTAAGGTGTCGGTCTTGTTGATCACTGCAATGGCCGGCCCGCCGCCCTTTTTCAGCGCCCCGATCATGGCCAGCTCCGCCTCTGTGAACTCACCGTAGGGCTCAAACAGCATCAGGCTCACGTCCACATCGGCCACGCTGTCGGCCGCCGCCTTGCTCATCCGCTCGCCCAGCTTTGTGCGAGGGATGTGCACCCCCGGCGTGTCCAGCAGCACATACTGCACCGGCCCCCGGGTCACGATCCCGGTGATGCGGGTGCGGGTGGTCTGTGGTTTTGAGGTCACAATGGCCACCTTTTCCCCCACCAGGCGGTTGGTCAGGCTGGATTTTCCCACGTTGGGCCGGCCCACCAGGGCCAAAAATACCGAAGAAGTCTGCAAAATGTTTATCCTTTCTTTCCCATGCCAAAAACGAACCAGCCCGCAGCGGGCAGCGAAGCAGCCAGGGCAGCCAAAGCCGCCGGGCGCGCGGCAAACCAGCCAAACAGCGCAAGCCAGCCCCCCGGCCGCCAAAACAGGGCAACCCCGGCCGCCAGCGCCGCCAGGCCCGCGGCCAGCACCGCGCCGGCCGCCATATCCTTTGCCGCGCCCGCAGGCCGCCAGTGGGCGGGGTCCGGGTCCTCTACCGCCCGCTCAATGGCCGAATTCATCAATTCCAGCGCCAGCACGCCGCCGATGCACAGGAACACCAGCGCCCACTCCGCCGGGGCAAACCCAAAAAAGGGGCAGGCCAGCAGAACGTAGACCGCCGCGCACAGCTCAAAGCGAAAATTGCGCTCGGCCTGCACCGCGCGGCCCACTCCCCGGGCGGCATAGCCAAAGCTTGCGATAAAGGCCCTCATCTCAAAGCTGATCCGCCGTGTAGGACACCGTGCGCGGCAGCCCCAGCTGAATCAGCACAGCCTCCTCTTTTTCGCGCATCTTTACCGCCTCCAGGCCTCCAACCTCGTGGTCGTAGCCCAGCAGATGCAGCATGGAGTGCACGGTCAAAAACGCCACCTCGCGCTGCAGCGGGTGGCCGTAGAGCTCGGCCTGCTCCATGGCGCGCTCCATCGAGATCACAATGTCGCCCAGCAGCGCGGCGCCCGTATCCTGGTTGTGATCGTACACCCCGCCCTCCCCCAAGGGAAAGCTCAGCACGTCGGTGGGCATGTCCTTGCTGCGGTATTGGCTGTTGAGCTTTTGAATCTCCGCATTGTCCACAAACGTGACGCTGATCTCGGCCGGCTCGGGGAATTTTTCAAACTCCAGCACCGCATTGCAGCTGCGGCGGATCAAAATGCGCAGGCCCGAGGGTACCTTTACGGTTTTCTGCTGGTTGGAAATAAGCACTTTGTTAGACACTTTTTTCACCTCATAGTTCCTATGTTCAGCCCCCTTGCACTGCGGGGGCAAATTCCTTAATTTTTATGCAGCCGGGCCGCTGCCGCCCGGTCATAGGCCTTTACGATCTCCTGCACCAGCCTGTGGCGCACCACATCCTTTTCCGAGAACTGCACCCGCGCGATCCCCGGCACGTTTTTCAGCACGCCCAGCGCGTCCACCAGGCCGCTGCGGTTTTTGTCCGGCAGATCGATCTGGGTAATATCGCCGGTCACCACCACCTTGCTGCCCGCCCCCATGCGGGTGAGGAACATCTTCATCTGTTCGGGGCTGGTATTCTGCGCCTCGTCCAGAATGATAAACGCATCGTCCAGGGTGCGGCCGCGCATATAGGCCAGCGGCGCCACCTCGATCGACTGTTTTTCCAGCAGTTTCTGAAAGCTCTCGGCCCCCAGCATATCGTACAGCCCGTCGTACAGCGGCCGAAGATAGGGGTCCACCTTGTTTTGCAGATCGCCCGGCAAAAAGCCCAGCTTTTCGCCCGCCTCCACCGCGGGCCGGGTCAGGATGATGCGCGTGACCTCCTTGCTCTTGAAGGCCTTTACCGCCATGGCCACCGCCAGATAGGTCTTGCCGGTGCCCGCGGGCCCCACCCCAAAGGTGATGGAGTTCGCCTTGATGGCCCGCAGATACTCCTGCTGGCCCAGGGTTTTGGCACGTACGGGCCGCCCTTTGGCCGTGATCGCAACAAAATCTTCGGTCAGCTCCTTCACCCTGCGCTCTTCCCCTGCCCCCGCCAGGCTGATGCAATAGCGCACCGCCTGTTCTTCCAGGGGGGTGTGGTTTTCCAGCAGGGTGAGCATGGCGTCCACGGCGCGGCCCGCAGCGGCCACCGCACCGGCCTCGCCCGCCAGCTTGATCTCGGTGCCGCGGCACACGGCGGTCACCCCGAACTCTTTTTCCAATAACCGGATGTTCTCATCACAGCTTCCAAAAATAGCAAGGGCTGTATCTACGCTGTCCAGTTCGATCAATTTTTCGGCCATTCTGCACCTGCTTTTTTTCTTTCATTACAAGTATTATTATATCACAAAATTTTTCATTGGGAACTGTCAATGTTCCACAAAATTTTCGGCTGGTTTCAGCCAGCTTGCGGCCTGGTGATATCCGCTTTCAGATCCACCGTGAGGGTGTACACCAGCGCGCCGTCCTGCCAGTCCTCCTGGGCGCTCTCGGTCACCAGCTCGGCGCCGGGAAACTCCGCATACAGCTGCTGCATGCAGGCATAGTGCGCGTATTCCCGGGCGGCCTGCTGGTCAAGGTGAAATTCCTGTTGTTCGCTGGGGGCATTCAGCCGCTCTTCTAGTGTGACCGGCAATGCAAAGCCCAATACCCCCAATTGTTCGTGGCGGATTTTTACATCCTCTTGCTGTGCCAGGCTCTGCCGGCCCAGCGCCAGGCGCCAGGGCCCCAGCCGCAGCGCTTTTTCGCTCTGTACCTCCCCGGTCAGGGCATTGGCCGCATAGACCAGCGGCTGGGTGCACTGGTAGGTTTTCTTCACCGCCGCGATTACGCTGCCCTTTGCGTGGGATTCAATGGGAATGAGGTTGTGGTCCGGCAGCACCGCGCTGATCAACACGTCCCCCTGGGCCACGGTCTGGCCGACCTTCTTTTGCAAAAAGCCCTCCTGCACATTGGTTTCCAGCACGATGCCGTCCGCCGCGGCCACCAGGTCGACCGCGTCGTTGGGTTCGATCACAGGTTTTTCACGGGCGGGGGCCGCCTCCACCACCAGGCGCCCCTTGCCAAAATTCAGCGAGATCCATCCCAGCTCCTGCGACTGGCTCAGCAGCTGTTTTTCGCTCAGGCGGATCTTTTCCTGGGTTAAAAACGCGCCTTCGTAAATATCCATATGGTAGAGCGCCGCTTCCACCTGGCGCTGCTGCACCGTGCTCAGGCCCTCCCACCGGATGGCCCAGACCGTTTTTCCAAACAGCGCGATCGCCGCCAAAAACAGCAGCGGACCCACCGCCAGGCCCCACCGCCCGCGGTAGCGTTTGCACCGGAAATAAAGCCCTTGCTTTTTTTGCACCCGCAGCCGGGTGCGGCAGCGGCGGGCCAGGCGCGCGGTGTGCCTGTAATAGCGTGCGGGCAGCGCGGCGGTAAACCCGCCCGGCACCGGCCGCACGTGTTCCAGGGGCACCCCCTGCTGGCCGCAAAGGGTAATGAGCTTTTCATACCGCCCGCCCTGGGCGCAAAAGCGCACCCGCGCAAAGCATTTTTCCCAAACCATGCCGTTTACTCCTTATACGTAAATTCCGCCCGGAACACCTTGCCGCGCAGGGTGAGCAGCGCCCGTCCCATGGAGCACAGCTCCAGCTCATTGCCGAACAGCGATATTTCCCAGTGCCCCATGTCCAGGCGGACCACCTCCTCGTTGTAAAGCAATATTTCCTTGCAGTTTTCCACCTCGATCTGGCCGCGGCAGTTGATGTGCAGCACCGGCTGGTGATAAAACCCCGGCTCCGGCTGCCCCAACAGCCCTTTGACCATGTCGCCCAGGCGTTCGTGCTCCTTTTTCTTTCGTTTCATGCAGCGCGCCCCCTTCCCTTGTCTCTTTCTTCCATTTATATTAGCCAGGAGGAAACCCTTATGAAAATTTGTGCTCCCCGCCGTCTTTTCGGCGGTTTTGCCGCCATCGCCTTTCTCGGGCTGATCCTGGCTTTTCCCAGCCAGAGCGCCCGGGGCATCAGCGACGGCCTGGGCTGCTGCGCGCTGCAGGTCATCCCGGCGCTGTTTCCTTTTTTTGTGGTGGCAAATCTGCTGATCGCCAGCCCGCTCGCAAACGGGCTGGGCGCGCTGGTATGGCCTTTCACCCGCTTTGGGCTTGGGATCAAGGGGCAAAAGGCGGCCACGGCCCTGCTGGTAAGCTGGCTGGGCGGCTTTGCCGTGGCCGCGGGCACGGTTTCCCAACTATACCGCCAGGGGCAGCTCAGCCGCCGCCAGGCCCAGCTCCTGCTCGTGTGCGGGGTGGGCTCCGGCCCCGCGTTCATCCTGAACACAGTGGGCCTTTTAATGCTGGGCAGCACCCGCCTGGGCGCCTGCCTTTTTGCCGCGCTGCTGTGCGCCAACCTGTGCACCGGCATTGCAATGCGCTTTGCCCTTCCCCCCTCCGATGCGCAGGTCTTCTGCAGCGCCTGCGGCAGCCAGGCCGCAAACGGCCAGGGCGGGTTTGTGCAGGCGGTGCAGGCCGCGGTGGCCAGCATGCTGACCGTTTGCGGCTTCGTGATCTTTTTCCGCTTTTTGGGGGCCGTTTTGTTTGAGCTGCTGCCCCAAAATGCGCCCGTGCAGTTTATCGCCAGCGCCCTGCTGGAGGTAACCAGCGGCTGTGCGGCCGCGGCCCGGCTTGCGGGCGGCGGCGCTGTGGCTGCCTGTTGCTGCGCGCTGAGCATTCAAAGCCTTTCGGTGCTGCTTCAGGTGCGCGCGCTACTGTGCAGCGAGCTGTCGCTGGCGCCTTTGCTGGCGGCAAGGCCTTTGCACCTGGCATTTTCGCTGCTTTGGCTCAAGGTGCTTCTGCGCTTTGTTCCCGGCCAGGCCGAAGCGGCCAGCACCCTGGCGGACCGGGTCATCACTCGCACCCGCATTGCGCCCGACGCCGCGCTGGTGCTGTTTGCGCTTTGCTGTGCCGTTCTTTGGCGGGCCGGCGGCTTTACATCGGCAAAGCAATCGGGTATAATAAAGCAAACAAAAGGGGGATGAACATGTTCCGCAAAAAACCGTTCTACGGTGCCGAAATCCAACCCGCCTGCGAGTACTGCGAGCATGGCCGCCGCGCCGCCGACCCCCGCATGATCCTGTGCTGCAAGTGCGGCGTGGTGTCGCCTTATTACCATTGCAAACGTTTTCGCTACGATCCGCTACTCCGGATTCCCCGCCGCCAGCCAAAGCTTCCTAGCTTCACCGCCGAGGATTTCCGCCTGGATTGATCGTTCCCCCTTGACGCGGGCAAAGTTTTCCGCTAAAATAGTACCGTTGCGCAGTGGAAAGCACCCCCATGCTGGAATAGCTCAGTCGGTAGAGCAGCTGATTCGTAATCAGCAGGTCGCGTGTTCAAGTCACGTTTCCAGCTCCAAATATCTCCCCCGTGCCCTCCAAGGCAAGCCTTTTTTGCCTTGGAGGGCACGGGGGTTTTGTTCAAGTGCGCCCATGCGCTTTTGCCTGGGCGCACTTTTTATTTTCAAGATGGACTTTTGTTGAATTTTCTGCTAAAATGATTTATATTGCCGCAGAGTGCTGTTTTTGCGGTTTTATACTGGGCAAAAGGGGGCTTCTCTCTTGGCGGAAACCTACAAACAGTCGTTCTGGCAGGATTCCAGCGATCACCTGGATTTGTGCGTGTTCAACGGCGGCCGTGAATCCTGCGCGCCCGGGCACACCTGGGGGCCGGGCCTGCGCGACCACTACCTGATCCATCTGGTTCTGCGCGGCTGCGGCAGCTATAAGACCGGCGGCAAGGAATACCAGCTTGGCGCGGGCGATCTTTTTCTGCTGCGCCCCGGGCAGTTGGCCTCATACACGGCCAGCCAGCAGGACCCATGGGAATACTCCTGGGTTGGGTTCAACGGCGCGTTTGCCAACAAACTCATGCGCAGCACCCCTTTTACCGAGCAGGAGCCGGTGTACCATTCGCCGGATCCCGCCCCTTTGCAAACGGCTCTCCTGGCTATTTTTGCCGCCCAGGGCTCCGAGCCGCAAAACGAGGCGGCGCGGGTGGGGCATCTCTACCTGTTCCTGTCCGGCCTGATGGGCCAGGCGCGCGAGGCAGACCCCCACGGTGGGGCGGGCGCTCAATATGTGGCAAGCGCCATCCGCTACATCCAATACAATTACTCCCACGAGGTCAGCATCGACGACATCGCCAAAGCAGTGGGCGTGAGCCGAAGCCACCTTTACCGCCTGTTTATGAGCCATGTGGGGCAGAGCCCCATCGATTACCTCACCGGCTACCGCATCGACGAAGCCTGTAACCTGCTCAAGAACTCCCAGCTGTCCATTGCGGAGATCGCCATGAGCGTGGGCTTTTTCGACAAGTTCTATTTCTCCCGCGTGTTCAAAAAGGCCAAGGGCGTTCCCCCCAGCCGCTATCTGGCCAGCCTGGAAGCCCCTTCCGTTTAAAATTTGACCGCAAAACAACAGCGGCAAAATCCCGGCCCTTGTGCGCTGCCCGCTCTGCGAACGGGCGGAGCAGGTGTTTTTATAAAATAATCATCCACTGGGAGAACGCTTCATGAAACGCATTTTTTCGTTTATTTTCCGGGCTTTGTTCGTGCTGGCCGGCGCAGCGGGCTGTCTTTACCTTTACCTTTACGTGACCGGCTATTTTACTCCCGCCCCCGCGGTGGGCTATATCCATTCCCCTTCCCGGGCCGCCTACCTGGATCTGGAGGTTCTAAAAAACGAACTTGCGGCCGGTGACGTTTCGCTTCTCGAAAGCGAGGAGGGCGAAGCCTCTGCGGCAGCCGCGCAGCGCCTGCTGCAGCTCGGCGCGCGGGTGCTGATTGTGGGGCAGGATGATCCGCAGGTCAGCGGCGCCCTGCTGGACGCCGCCGCACAGGCCGGGGCCACACTTGTGTTCGTGGGCAGCGACCCGGGCGCTGCGGTCCTTGCCGCCAGCGATAAAGCCTGGTACCTCGGCAGTGAAGCCGCACACGGGGGCGAGCTGCTCGGCAAGCAGGTGGCTCTGGCCTACCGCGACGGCGTAATCGCCGACGAAAACGGCGACCACCTTTTGCAGTATGCGCTTTTTCAGACCGAGAGCGGCGGGGCCCACAGCCAGTTCGCCCGCTACGCCCTGGAAGAATGCGAACATTACGGCGTATACACCGCGCTTGTGGAATACGCCGACGAGGAGGGCGAACCCCTGCCCTTTAATGCCGAGCGCCTGACCGGCCAGCAAAAGCCCGAGTTCATTTTGTGCACCAGCCCCCAGGATGCCCGCACCGCCTATGCGGTGGCGCAGGAGCTTGGCTGGCTGGAGGGCGAAGCACCGGTGCGCATTGGCGCAGTGGCGCAGAACCGCGAGGACGCGCAGGCGCTGGTGGCGGACGGCGTGGCCCTGGCCGTGCCCTATTACGATCCCCAGGCCGCGGCGCGGGCTGCGGCCGCCATGGCACAAAATGCGATGGCCTTCCGGTTTATAGGGCAGGATACCGGTCTCTCGCCGGATGCAGAGGGCCGATTTATCCTGCCGTTCCAGCTCATCCAATAACCCCCAATAAGGAGGATTTGCTCTGTGCCGACCCCTAAAAACACAATTCTTCCCCTCACCATCGAAAGCCTTTCCAGCGATGGCAGCGGCGTGGGGCATTACGAAGGCAAGGCTGTTTTTGTGCCGTACACTGCTCCCGGCGACCGCATCGAGGCCCGCATCGTAAAGGATATGGGCCGCTACGCATTTGGCATCCTGGAAAAGCCGGTGGCCTTGAGCAGCCAGCATATCGAACCGGACTGCCCCGTGTACCGCCCCTGCGGCGGCTGCTGCTTCCGCCACCTGAGTTACGAGGCCGAGGCCCAGGCCAAAGAGGGCTTTGTGCGGGATGCCCTGCGCCGCATCGGCGGGCTGGAGCTTCCCGTGCTGCCGCTGCTCGCAAGCCCCTTGCAGCAGCGCTACCGCAATAAGGTGCAGTTTCCGGTCGCCCTGAATGCCGGGGGCCGCGTGGCCGCCGGGTTCTACGCCCCCCGCAGCCACCGGCTTGTCCCCTGTGCCGATTGCCGGCTCCAGCCGCGGCCGCTCAACGAGATTGCGGACTGGATCTGCGATTTTTTGCAGCAGAACGCCATCCCGGTTTACAGCGAGCAGACCCACACGGGCCTGGTGCGCCATATTTTTTTGCGCCAGGGCTGGCATACCGGCCAGATCCTGGTTTGCCTGGTGATAAACGGCCGCTCCCTGCCCCACGCGCAGGAGTTCTGCGAATCGCTCACAGCCCGCTTTCCCGCGGTGCGCACCGTGGTGCTGAACGTGAACCGCCAAAAGACCAATGTAATCACCGGCGCCGAGTGCATTTCCCTGCACGGCCCAGGCTATATCGAGGATACCCTGTGCGGCGTGCCGGTGCAGCTGGGCCCTCTCTCGTTTTATCAGGTAAACACGCCGGGTGCGGAGCTTCTTTACGGTGTGGCAAAGCAGTTCGCGGCCCTGCGCCCGGGCGATACCCTGCTGGACCTTTACTGCGGCATGGGCACCATCGGCCTTTCCATGGTGCGGGAATGCAAAGAGCTGATCGGGGTGGAGATCGTGCCGGAAGCGGTGGAAAGCGCCCGGCGCAACGCCGCCGCCATGGGCGCGGCCAACGCCCGTTTTCTCTGTGCGGATGCCGGCCGGGCCGCCGCACAGCTTTCTGCCGAGGGCCTTGCCCCGGATGTAATCTGCCTGGACCCGCCCCGCAAAGGCTGCGATGAAGCCACCCTGAACGCGGTGTGCAAAATGGCCCCCCGCACGGTTGTGATGGTCAGCTGCAACCCCGCCACCGCCGCCCGCGACTGCGCCTTTTTGGCGGCCCACGGCTACCGGCCCGTGCAGGCGCAGCCAGTGGACCTGTTTCCCCGCACAAGGCATGTGGAATGCGTGATCCTTTTAACCCGCACCGTCCCGGAATAAACCGCTCCCTGGGGGTTGTTCCCGGGCAGCCAGGTATCATTGAATTTTTAATCGCCCAAGCGGCAGCATCAAGGAGGCACCCATGAAACTTTTATTCAAACAGCGCTTTTTTTCCTGGCTGGACAGCTATGATATCTATGATGAAGCCGGCAATAGGGTCTATACTGTGGAGGGCAAGCTCTCCTGGGGGCACCGGCTGGAAATCCTGAACGCCGACGGCTCGCCCCTGGGCACAGTAAAAGAGGAGGTCTTTACCTTCCTGCCCCGTTTTGCCATGTACCTGGGCGATGCATACATCGGTCAGATCAAAAAGGAATTCACCTTTTTCAAGCCGGTGTTCACGCTGGACTGCAACGGCTGGCAGGTCGAGGGAAATCTGTTTGAATGGGATTACACCATCACCGACGCCTATGGCGCAGAGGTGGCGTATCTTTCCAAAGAACTGCTGCACGTGACCGATACCTACGTACTGGACATTCCCGACCCGCAGAACGCCCTGCTGGTTCTCATGATCGCACTGGCAATCGATGCGGCAAAGTGCTCCAATGCCAACAACTAAGTCCGCTTTTCCCATACTGCATGTCAGGAGGCTTTTCATGAACCCCGCCTTAAAAAAATGGCTGCGGCGCTGGCTGCTCCTTCTATTCACCGCTCTGTCCGGCGGTTTCTGCGTGCTGTTTTATGGCTCGCTCGGGCTGGAAAAGCGCGCGCTCTGGTTTGCGCTGGGCTACTGTGTGGTGCTGCTGCCTGTCTGCCGCTTACTGCCCCGCTTTTTTGCCCGGGTATTTGCCGCGCTGCACGCTTTGGGGGTTTTGGGCGCGGCCGCCGTCTTTTTGGCTGTCACTCTGGGCGGCGGGCGGTATTCCGCCCAGGGCAGCTGGCAGCAAAGCCTGTACGCCGCGCCTCAAAAGGTGTTGTTTGTGGTGCCGCACCAGGACGACGACCTGAATCTGGCGGCTGGCGTGATCGACGCTTACCGCGCCGCGGGCACCCAGGTAAAAGTTCTTTTTTTGAGCAACGGCGACGCCGATTTTCAAGACGGCTACCGCCTGAACGAAGCGCTGCGCTGCCAAAAAGCCCTTGGCGTGGAAGCCGGCGACGTGGTCTTTCTGGGCTACGGCGACCAGTATACCAGCCCCTACGGCCATATTTACAACGCCCCCGCCGGCGAGCTTGTTCCTTCGGACGCGGGCCGCACCCACACGTATGGCCTGAAACGCCACCCGGAATACCGCGCCTCGGTTTCCGGCGGCTGGTCAGACTATACCTACGACAATGTGATCTGGGACATGCAGGAATTTCTGGGCGCCGAATTGCCGGACGTGATCTACTGCATCGACCAGGATTTCCACCCCGATCACCGGGGCACCTCGCTGATTTTTGAAACGGCACTGGGCAACCTGCTGGGCTCCGGCGCCGATTATCATCCCCTCGTATACAAAGGTTTCGGCTACAGCACTTCCTGGCTGGCTGCAGACGACTATTACGCCCCCAACCTGCCCTCGGCTTTGCCGCCGTATGAGAGCGGCCGCATGGAAGAAACCAACACTTACGTTTGGGCCGACCGGCTGCGCCTGCCCCTGCGCCCGCCGGACATGGCCTACACCAGGCGTGCGAGCGCGCTCTACTCCGCCTTTGCCGGCTATGGCTCCCAGCGGGCGCTGCAGCGCATGGGGCGGGTGGTGAACAGCGACAAGGTGTTCTGGCCGCGCCGCACCGACAGCCTGCTTTATACCGCCCAGCTCTCCGCCCAAAGCACCGATGGCCTTGGGCGGCTGACCGATTTTAAGCTGGCCGATTCCGCGCATGTGGCGCAGCGGGAACACCGCCCCTTTGATGGGGTATGGACCCCCGCCCCGGGCGATGTGCTCACGGTGGAGCTCGCGGCCCCGGCTGTTATAAGCGAACTGGTGTTCTACGATTCGCCTTCCCTGCAGGACAACGTCCTTCAGGCGCGGGTCACGCTGGAAAACGGCGGGCAGCTGCTCACCGGCCCCCTGGATCCCGGCGGCGCCCCCACCCGGTTAACATTGCCCGCCCCCACCAGGCTCAGCAGCTTCACGGTGGAACTTTTGGAAACCGAGGGAGCGGCCCCCGGCCTCTGCGAGCTGGAAGCCTATGCCGCGGATGCCCAAGGCCCTGCCTTCATCAAAGTCACCGATGCAGGCGGTAATTTTCTTTACACCTATACCCCGGAAAGCCGACAGGATATCCTTTTGGGGGTGTATGGCAGCACGCCCGAACTGCGGGCGCTGGCGCAGGACCCGGCGGCCAATTTTACAGCCACCGTGAACGGAGCCCCTCTGGCCGTGCAGGATGGCAGCTTCGTGCTTCCCTGCCCTGCCAAAGAATCCACCGTCCGCCTTGCCTTAAAAAGCGACGCCTCGGTTTGGGACGAGATCACTGTAAAGCCATACTCCAAAGCGCGGCAGGCCTTTCTGCCCATGCTCCAAAAGCTCGACACCCTGTATTGCAGCTTCTCCTGCTGGACCCGCTACCACTGGGCTTTTGTCGAGCACTCTGTTCTAAAAGCGCTGGGCAGGCTTTGATCCGCCCCGCTTTCCCTGCCGCACTGTGCGCAAAACGATAAAACGCCCTCTGCTTTTCGGCGGGCAAAAGGAATGGATCACACGTGAAAAAAAGCAACTCTTCACCCTCGCATCGCAACGGGGGCTTCACCTCTTCTGTGGGGTTTATTATCGCCTGTGTGGGCAGCGCCGTGGGCCTTGGGAACATCTGGATGTTCCCTTACCGGGTGGGGCAATACGGCGGCGCCGCATTTTTGATCCCTTATCTTCTGTTTACCCTGTTGTTCGGCTGGGTGGGCCTTTCTGCAGAATTCGGTATCGGGCGGCTGGCGCGCACCGGCACCCTGGGCGCGTATGGCTATTGCTTTGAACGCCGCGGCAGGCGCCGGCTGGGCACCGCTTTGGGCTGGATCCCTCTGCTCGGCTCACTGGGCATTGCGATCGGATACGCGATCATCCTGGGCTGGGTGCTGCGCAGCCTGGCGGGTTCGGTTACCGGCAGCCTGCTGGCGGCCGACCCGTCGGTTTACTTTTCAGGGGCCACCGGGGCTTTTGGCAGCTTGCCCTGGCACGCCGCCATTGTGGCGGTGGTGTGCTTGGTTCTCGCCTTGGGTGTAACAAAAGGCATCGAAAAGGCCAGCAAGGTCCTGATGCCTCTGTTCTTTGCACTGTTTCTCTTTTTGGCGGTGTGGGTCGCCTTTTTGCCCGGCGCCTCCGAGGGCTATCGTTTTCTGTTCGTGCCCCGGTGGCAGGCTCTGCTCCGGCTCGACACCTGGGTCATGGCAATGGGCCAGGCCTTTTTCTCGCTTTCCATCACCGGCTCCGGCATGATCGTATACGGCGCCTATCTGGATAAAAGCGCCGATATCCCCGCGGCCTCGCTGCGCACGGCCTTGTTCGACACAATGGCCGCCCTTTTGGCCGGCCTTGCCATTATGCCCGCGGTCTTCGCCTTCGGCGTCGATGTGACCCGCGGCCCCTCCCTGATGTTCATTACCTTGCCCACCGTATTCCAGCAGATGCCCTTTGGCCGCTTTTTTGCAGTCTTTTTCTTCCTTTCCGTGGCGTTTGCCGGCATTACTTCGCTCATCAACATGTTCGAGGCCGTAATCGAGAGCTGGCAAACCCGCTTTTGCCTGCCCCGGGGTGCGGCGGTGGCCCTGTGCGGCGGCGTCACTTTTGCGGTGGGCGTTTTTCTGGAAGCCGAGCCCGTGGTGGGCGCCTGGCTGGACTTTATCACCATCGTAGTGGTTCCCATCGGCGCGGTGCTGGGGGCGGTTTCGGTGTATTACGTGCTGGGCTGGCCGCGCATCCGGCAAGAGCTTGAAACAGGCCGTACCTGCCCCTTAAGCCGCGCGTTCGGCCGTGCCGCAAAATATCTCTATGTGCCCCTGACTGCGCTCATCCTGATCCTTGGTTTTGTGTACGGCGGCATCGGCTGAGCCCTTCCGCCTCTTTTCATCTGATTTGCCGTTTGGCGGGAGGTTCCACATAAAATGTATCCCTGCCCACTTTTCAAAAAGGGCTGCGGGGGCTGCCCCCTGCTGGCTCTGCCCTATCCCGGGCAGCTGCAAAAAAAGCAGGCCCACGTACAAAAGCTGCTGGGCGGCTTTGGCCCGGTGCGCCCCATCCTGGGGATGGCCGATCCCTGGCACTACCGGAACAAAGCCGTTTCCACCTTCGCCGCCGGCCCCGGCCGATCGCTGCGCAGCGGCATTTATGCCCAGGGTACCCACAAGGTGGTGCCGGTCGAGGCCTGTCTGCTCCACCATCCTGCCCTGGACGAGGCCATCGCGGCAGTGCGGACCGCCGCGGCGGCCTGCCGCTATGAGCCCTTCAACGAGGACACCCGCACCGGCCTTCTGCGCCATGTGCTGGTGCGTCACAGCCGGGCGGCCGGCGAAGTTCTGGTCTGCCTTGTGACCGCTACCCCCGAACTGCCCGGTTCGCGGGCGTTTGTGGCAAAGCTGCGGCAGCTCTGCCCCCAGGTATCCACCGTAGTGCAGAACATCAACCCTCGCCATTCCAGCGCGGTACTGGGCAGCGCCGAAAAAATACTGTACGGCAGGGGCTGCATCCAAGACAGCCTGTGCGGCGTGCGCTTTCAGGTGTCGGCGTCCAGCTTTTATCAGGTAAACCCCGTTCAAACAGAGCTGCTTTACAACCAGGTGATCGCGGCCGCCGCCCTGACCGGGGCCGAAACCCTGCTGGACGCTTACTGCGGCGTGGGTACCATCGGCCTTTCCTGCGCGGGCAGGGCCCGCCATGTGCTTGGCGTGGAAGTGAACCGCAGTGCGGTGCAGTGCGCCGTACAGAACGCCCGCCTCAACGGGATCCGCAACGCCCGCTTTGTGTGCGCCGATGCGGGCAAAGCCATGCTGGATTTAGCGGCGTCCGGCCAGCGGCCGGACGTGGTGATCCTGGACCCGCCCCGGGCGGGCAGCACGCCGGAATTTCTCACCGCACTGGACGCCCTGGCCCCCCGCCGCGCGGTCTATGTTTCCTGCGAGCCCGCCACCCAGCGCCGCGACCTGGAATTCCTGGTCCAGCGCGGCTGGCATGTCGAACACATCCAGCCGGTGGATCTGTTCCCGCATACCGAACATGTGGAAAGCATCGTACAAATAACAAGGATGTGAATTTTATGAACCCTCACTATTGTAAAAAATGCGGAACACAAATGCAAAGAACCGCAAAGTGCGAATTCCGGTGTAAAAATTGCGATACCATTCTCTTTGACTTTAGCTTGCAGTACGAAGATACCGATAAAAAGAAACAGCATAGTTCAGATTTTGAGCTTGCAGACTTTTGCCGCGGCGGAGATTTAACAGAAGACCCACAGTAAATATTCACACTCCTCTCTAAAAAGCCCGGAAGCCAAAACGCATCTCAAAGATAGGGGAAACAATAATGAGCGACCTTGTGCAGCAGCTTGAGTTTGTGCGGGAACTGGAGCGCCTGAAAAACACCACCCGTACTGCCTGGACCAGCAGCGGCCGGCACGAGAGCACGGCCGAGCATTCCTGGCGGCTGGCAATGCTGGCCGCGGTTTTGCTGCCTGGCCGCCCCGGGCTGAACGCCGAACGGGTGCTTTTGCTGTGTCTTATCCACGATCTGGGCGAAGCCTACGACGGCGATATTTCCGCCGCACTCCTGCCTGACCCCATGCATAAGCGGCGCCTGGAACAAGCTGCGGTGCTGCGGCTTACCCAGCTGCTGCCCCCTGCGCAAAAAACGTCCTTTCTGGCCCTGTGGGAAGAATACGAGGCGTGCACGACCCCCGAGGCGCGCTTTGTAAAAGCGCTGGACAAGGCCGAAACCATTTTGCAGCACAATCAGGGCAGCATGCCGCCAGATTTTGATTATGCGTTTAACCTGAACTACGGCAGCTCCTATTTTGAAAACGATGCGCTGCTGTGTGAGCTGCGCCGCCTGCTGGACGCCGAAACTTCGGAACACCTTGCAGAGCCCACCGGCAAAAAGGAGCCTTGAGATGGACAACGGATATACGCTCAAAACAATCGCCCGCATCCACAGCGATTTTCCCACAAAATTCGGGATCCCCCGCCAGAGCGGCCTTGTGGAACAGCTGCTGTCCACGATCGTGTTCGAGCCGGAGTACCGCATTCCCGCCGCGCTCCGCGGCTTGGAAGGCTTTTCGCACCTCTGGCTTATCTGGCAGTTCTCGGAAGCAGTGCGCGGCAGCTGGCGCCCCACCGTGCGCCCGCCGCGCCTGGGGGGCAATACCCGCATGGGGGTGTTTGCCACCCGTTCGCCTTTCCGACCCAACGCCCTGGGCCTGTCTTGTGTAAAGCTGGAAGGCATTACACAGGATGCCGCACTGGGCCCTGTGCTGACCGTGGCAGGCGCCGACCTGATGGACGGCACTCCGATCTTCGATCTCAAACCCTATCTCCCTTATACCGACAGCCGCCCCGGCGCTGCAGGCGGCTTTGCCCAGCCGGCCCGGGCCTACGCCCTGGAGGTGGAGTTCCCGGAGCGCTGGCTTGCGCGGGTGCCGCAGCCCCTGCGCGCGCCCCTCACCGCGGTGCTCGCGCAGGACCCACGCCCCTCCTATCAGGCCGACCCAGACCGGGTCTACGGCTTTTTCTTTGCCGGTCTCGAGGTCAAATTCACGGTGCAGCAGGGGCTTCTTACCGTGTGCGGCGTAGCCCCTGCCGCACCAAATGCTCCCGCCCCGCAAACCCTATTGTAAAACGAGGGAAACTGTTGTATAGTAAAACGACTGACGGCGCCCGCCATCAGTCGTTTTGTATTTTGGGCAAGGGAGGCGGCCATGCACAACATTTTTATCCAGGGTGCCTGCGAGGGCAATCTGAAACGGATTTCAGTGGAAATTCCCCGGGAAAAGCTGGTGGTGTTCACCGGGCTTTCAGGTTCGGGCAAATCCACCCTTTTGCGGGACGTTCTTTACATGGAATGCCAGCGCCAATACCTGGAGGCCATGAGCTTCCAGGGAATCCCCAAACCCAAGGTGGAACGGGTTCGGGGCGCCGGGCCCGCGATCCTCATCAGCCAGGGCGGCGCCAACAAAAACCCCCGCTCCACCGTTGGCACCGCCACTAACATTTACACCGGCCTTCGCATGCTGTTCGAAAAGCTGGGGGTGCGCCGCTGCCCCGCCTGCGGGCAAACGATCTGTGCAGCCGACTGTGTGGAAACCACAGAAAAGCAGGGCGGTGAATTTTTGGTGTGGATGGATTGCTGCCGCTGCGGCCACCGGATGCCAAAGCTCACCCGCTCCCATTTTTCTTTTAATACCAAAGAGGGGGCTTGCCCCGCCTGCGCCGGCCTGGGCCGGGTTATGGCAGTGGATCGCAGCGCCGCGGTAGACGAACATCTTTCGCTGGAAGAAGGCGCCGTGACCTGGTGGGAGCGGCGCTATGGCGAATACCAGACCGGCGCATTTTACCGCGCGCTGGAACACTATGGTCTGCCCCTTGCCCCGGGCACCCCGGTGGAGTGTTTTTCCGCCCTGCAAAAGATGATTCTATATCAGGGGGTCGGCTCCGCGGCCGTGCAGGCCGCATTTCCCGGCCAAGCGCCTCCCCGCACCGTCGAGCTTGGCCGCTTCGAGGGCGTGGAGCCCCTTTTGTGGAAGCGGATGGAGGCCCGGGCCGGCGAGGGCAGCAAGCTGGAACGCTGCTTCACCTCCGCCCCCTGCCCCGCCTGCGGCGGCGACCGGCTGAACGAGACCAGCCGCCAGGTGACTGTGGCGGGAATGCGCCTTGCGCAGGCAAACCTTCTTTCCCTGGACCAGCTGCTCGGCTGGATCGGTTCGCTGGACCGGCAGCTGGCCGGGCCGGCGCGCGGGCAGGTCGAGCCCTTTCTATTGGATCTCGAAACCAAGCTCCGGCGCCTCGCCCGGGTTGGCCTGGGTTATTTAACCCCGGACCGCCAGACCATGACCCTCTCCGGGGGCGAGGCCCAGCGCCTGAAACTGGCGGCCACCCTGGATTCGGATCTCACCGGCCTGCTGTATATCCTAGATGAGCCCACCGCGGGCCTGCACCCGCAGGACACCGCCGGCATGGTAGAGATTCTGCGCGCCCTGCGCGACAACGGCAACACCGTTCTGGTCATTGAGCACGATCCGGACGTCATCCGTGCGGCCGATCACCTGATCGATCTGGGGCCGGGCGCAGGCAAACAGGGCGGGCAGGTCGTGGCCTGCGGCACGCCGGCCCAGCTCATGCGGCAGCCAGCCTCGCTTACCGGCCGCTGGCTGGCAGCGCAAAGCGGTTTCAAAACAGAGCCGCACCCCGGAAACGGGCATTTTGTTGGGGTACGAAACGCCGTGCTCTTTAATCTCGATCACCTTTCGGCGCGCTTTCCCTGCGGCTGCCTGTCCGCTGTAACCGGCGCCTCCGGTTCAGGCAAATCCACCCTGCTCTTTGAGGTGCTTGCCAAGGGCGGCGAAAACGTGGAGGGCCTGGAGCAATTCAGCCAGGTGGTCTGCCTGGAACAGGCCTCGATCAGCAGGAACAAACGTTCCAACGTGGCCACCTATTCCGGCGCCTATGACCAGCTCCGCGCGCTGTTTGCGGCCAGTCCCGGCGCAAAGGCAGCCGGGCTTCAGGCCAAACACTTTTCCTTCAACCTTCCCGGAGGCCGGTGCGAAACCTGCCAGGGGCTGGGCACAGTCGCAAGCAACCTGCTGTTTTTCCCGGAGGCACAGGTCCCCTGCCCCGCCTGCGGCGGCAATCGTTTTTGCCCGGATGTCCTGGCCGTGCGCTGCCAGGGCCTTTCTATCCTGGAGGTGCTGACCCTGCCGCTGGCGGACGCACTTCCGGTTTTCCGTTCGTCCCCCAAGCTGCGCCGCACCCTGCAGCTTTTGTGCGATGTGGGGCTTGGTTACCTGGAATTGGGGCAGCCCCTCACCACCCTTTCGGGCGGCGAGGCACAGCGGCTCAAGCTGGCCTCGGAACTGATCACCGGCGGGGGCGGGCGTACCCTCTATCTGCTGGACGAACCCACCGCCGGCCTGCACCCGCAGGACGTCGAGCACTTTTTGACCTTGCTGGACCGCATGGTGGACGCAGGCCACACCGTGATCGCGGTGGAGCATAACCAGCAGCTTATCCGCCATTGCGATTGGGTGGTGGATCTGGGCCCTGGCGGCGGAAGCAACGGCGGCAAATTAATGTTCAGCGGAACGCCTTTACAGCTTTCGCATCAGCCCAACAATGCCACCGCACGCTATCTGCTTTGCCAAATGCCCTGAGCGCTTTGGTGCGCGGCCAGAACAAAGTTTTTCCAAATATCCATAAAAAACAGCAAAAAGCCCGATGCACTGGCATACATCGGGCTTTTTGCTTGTTTAAGGAGAATGAGCAGAAAGGGAAATTATGAAAGCCTTCCTGTGTTTTTATCATAACACTTCCGTCCATATTTTACAAGTGCTTCCAGCTTATACAATAAAAGAAGCAAACTTTTGCCAAGTTTGAACAAGCCGCTGTAAAGTTAACTTACTTGCCAATAGCAGACAGAATAGGGCTCCAGCAGGCTGCCGCCCCCAAAATCGTGGGGCAGGCCGGTCACAAGGTCAATCGCACAGCCCGCGCCCGCGTCAAAGTGCGCCGTAAAGGGTTCCCCCGCAGCGTTCACCGCCACCAGCACCCGCTCCTTTTCCACGGCCCTCTCAAAAATGATCTGTGCGTTTGTCAGCAGCAGGTTGCGGTAATTGCCATAGCGCAGCGCTTCACTTTTCTGGCGCGCTGCCGCCAGAGCGGCCACCCAATCGGTAAGTTCATTTTTTCGGGGTATTTCCAGCGCCGGGCGCAGGGCGGCGTCCCCTTCGCTTTTCTTGCCCTGAATCCCCCACTCGCTGCCGTAATAAACCGCCGGCACCCCGGGCATGCCGAACAGCAGGCCGTAGGCCGGGCGCAAATGTGCCGGGTTTGTCAGCATGCTGGCAATGCGCTCCACATCGTGATTGTCCAGAAAGCTCAGCAGATGCTTGCCCCTGTAAAGCGTCCAGGGGTCGGGGCCGAACTGTCTGGCAAGGCTGTGGCCGATCTCAAACATATTTCCGCTGTTAAAGCTGGACCACAAGCCCTTATAGCACTCATAGTTCGTCACCGAATGGCAGGCGTCCTCGTTCATCCAGCGGTTGTAGTCGCCGTGCAGCGTTTCCCCCAACAGGGTAAATTCCGGTTTCAGCTGTTCGGCAAAACGGCGCAGCCGGGCCAAAAATTCCGGCGGCAGGCTGTACGCCACGTCCAGGCGCAGCCCGTCCACCTCAAATTCCTGTGCCCACCGGCGCACTGCCTCCAGCAGATGCTCCACCACGGCCGGGTTTTGCAGGTTCAGCTTTACCAGCTCGTTGTGGCCCTCCCAGCCCTCGTACCAAAAGCCGTCGCCGTACTGGGTATCGCCGTTAAAATCCAAATGGAACCAGTCCTTATAGGGGCTGTCCCATTTTTTCTGCTGCACGTCCCGGAACGCCCAAAAGCCCCGCCCCACATGGTTGAAAACCCCGTCCAGAATCACCTTCAGCCCCGCCGCATGCAGCGCATCGCACACCTGCGCAAAATCCTCGTTGGTTCCCAGGCGGCAGTCCAGCGCAAAGAAATCGCGGGTATCGTATCCATGGCGGTCACTTTCGAACACCGGGTTGAACAGCACCGCCGTCATGTTGAGCCCGCGGATATGCTCTGCCCAGTCCAGCACCCGCAGGATGCGGTGCTCCCGGATGCCGTCGTTTTCCACCGGCGCGCCGCACAGCCCCAGCGGATAGATCTGATAAATACAGGCCTCATTGAACCACATATTTGTTTCTCCTTTTTGGCCCAGAGGCCGGTGTGATGGGGCGCTGCCGCCGCATATCCCCACAGCGCCTTTGTTATTCTACCGCATTTGAACGCATTCAGTCAATCAAATTGAATAGAGCCGCCCGCCCAGCCAAATACTAAGACAGACCGCCCGCGGAAAAGCGGGCACAAAACAGGAAAGCGAGGAAACGCAATGAACCCGTTCGAACAAAAGGCCGGGCGCCCGGGCAGCGCTTTTATGAGCTGGAAGGCCCTTTACCCCAAGGCATACCAAAAAGACGAAACGGACGCTTATACCAAGGTGCGCATCATTCTGATGACCGGCACCGAATACGAGGCGGTATGGTTCAGCCACCAGTTCCACCGCCATTGCGACAACAACGACCTGCGGCGGGAGCTGGCCGTCTGCCGCAGGGTGGAACAGCAGCAGCAAAAACAGCTGGCCTGCCTGAAGCCTGCCGACGAAACCCAGCTGGAAACCACCATCACCTACGAGCAGCTTGCCGTGGATCTGACCGCGATCCTTGCACAGCGCGACCCGGACCCTTACGTGGTGCAGGCGCTGAACTTTGCCCTGCTGGAGGATTTTGACCACCTGTACCGTTACGCCGATCTTTTGGAGATGGAGCAGGGCGTGCGGGCCGAGCGGCTTGTGGGCAGCTACACCGAGATCATGCCCGGGCGGCCCACCATCGCCCACCACCGTCACCCCATGGACAGTGTGCGCCGCCCCTGCGATTTCAAAACCGCCCATCCCCTGACAAAGCTGGATACCAGCATCATCACCGCAGCCGAACAGCAGACCATGAACTACTATATGAACCTGGGCGCTTTCTACCCCAACGACCTGGGGCGCAAGCTGTATCAGGAAATTGGTATGGTGGAGGAGCAGCACGTGACCCAGTACGGCAGCCTGCTGGACCCCACCTGCACCTGGCTGGAAAACCTGCTGATGCACGAATACAACGAGTGCTACCTTTACTACTCCTGCTACGAGGATGAAACCGACCCCTATGTAAAGGGCGTCTGGGAGCAAAATTTCGAGGCCGAGGTGAGCCACCTGCACAAGGCGGCCGAACTGCTGAAAAAGTACGAACGCAAGGATTGGCAGCAGGTAATCCCGGAGGGCGCTTTCCCGGAATTGCTCAAATTCAGCCCCCAAAAAGAATACGTGCGCAAGGTGCTGAAAAAGACCGTGGAGCTCACCGCCGATTGTGAACAATATACCCCGGTGTACGAGATGCCGCAGAGCGCGCTGTTCTTCAAATATCAAAAAACAGTGAACAAGGGCGGCGCCCAGAACACCCCCAGCCACCGGGTCATTGCAGATTACCAGGCCAAAAACGGCCAGGATTACCGCTTTGAGGAAAAGCCGAACCCGGTGCCCGCCCTGCGCGACCGCAAGACCGACAACACCACCCTGGGCCGCGAATGCTCCCCTGAACAATAAACACCGTTAAAAACAGCGCGCGCTTCCCGGAAAGGCACGCCGTAAAAAAAGGGAACTCCTGTCGAAGGGCAAGCCTTCGGCAGGAGCTCTTTTCTTCACTGGCGTTTGCCGGCAAGGATGTATCTTAAATTCAAGTTGGCAGGGCGCTGCCCAAACCGGAAATTGCCGTTTGAAAATTCATCTGTTCACAACACTTTTCCGGAAAATCCCTTTTAGTTCGGCTGCCGCTTGCCTGATATCCGGCTGGGCAATAATTGCCGACACAACCGCCAGCCCGTCTACAGGAACGGCACAAAGCTCCTCAGCGTTTTCTTTGTTGATCCCGCCAATCGCAACGATCGGTAAAGAAACGGCCCGCCGGATTTTCTGCAATTCCTCTTTTGTCACAAGGCGCGCATCCGTTTTTGTATCCGTCGGGAACATGGCTCCAACGCCCAAATAGTCCGCTCCGTCGTTTTGCGCCTGCACCGCCTCCCGAACCGATGCTGCCGACACCCCTAAAAGCATCCTTTCCCCCATTATTTTTCTGGCGATCGCCGCGGGAAGGTCGCTTTGCCCAATGTGTACGCCCGCCGCATCCACAGCCAATGCAATATCAATTCGGTCATTGATCATCAGGGGGATGTGAAACCGGTCTGTGATTTTTTTGATCCCTCGGGCCAGCTGGTAAAAATCCAACGACGAACTATCCTTTTCTCTCAATTGGACCATTGTACACCCACCCAGAATCGCCTGTTCCACTGCCTCCCCCAGCGTTTCAGTGCTCATAAGCGAACGGTCCGTTACAAGATAAAGCGTATAATCAGTCGTCATTTTGCATCCTCCTGTTCCTCCATGCCCCGCAGCCCGTTTTTATAAACATCGTAAAAGTGATGTGTGGGGCCGCATCCTTTTCCAATTGCAAGGGCGTGTTCAATTCCGGTTGTAACATACTTTTTTGCGTCCCGGGCCGCTTGCTGCAGGCTTTTCCCGTTTGCAAGCTGGGCTGCAACCGCCGAGGAAAAGGTGCAGCCTGTCCCGTGCGTATTTTTTGTCTGGATCCGCGCCGTTTGAAAACGAGTAAATTTTTCCCCGTCGAACAAAATATCCAACGCATCCCCGGCAGCGTGCCCGCCCTTGATGATCACGGCTTTGCACCCCATCGCACAAATTTTCCGTGCGGCTGCTTCCATGTCGGCAGCACACAAAATCCGCATGCCGGATAGTTTCTCCGCCTCTGGAATATTCGGTGTCAGCACATCCGCAAGCGGGATAACAATTTTGATCAGCGCGCCAACCGCTGCAGGCTCCATAAGCGGGCAGCCATTCTTTGCGTACATAACAGGGTCGATCACAACATTCCCCGGCCGATAGTAACGCAGCTTTTCCGCAACGGCTTCCATACATCGGGGTGTGGACAGCATTCCCACCTTAACGGCATCCACCTCAATATCCTCAAACACAGCATCGATCTGTTTTTTTATCATATCCGGCGTAATGTCCTGGATGTCGATCACACGGCTGGTATTCTCTGCAACCACGGAAACGATCACGCTCATGCCAAAAACACCATGGGCAGAAAACGTCTTTAGATCAGCCTGAATTCCTGCGCCGCCGCTGCAGTCAGACCCTGCAATACTCAATACTTTTTTCACAGCTCATCCTCCATATGCCATTTTCCAAAAATCAAGCTCCAGGTAACTGGCCTTTTCAAAAATGCGGCTTACCCGGTCCTGCTCCTTTCGGGTCAAAACGGAACATTTTTTATCCGCGAACCCACACCATTGTTCACAGCTTTCGGCATACCCATCTTCCGCATAGTCCTCAATAAAATCAAGGTATTTTGAATCGGGCATTCCCGGTTCGGCGGCGATTTTTCTGAAAATATAGCTGTAGCTCAACATACATGGCAAAACAGCCATCAGTATTTCGCAGGCATTCCCCTGCGCCGCAACCCCCAGCATAAAATCAATGTAGTTTTGATTTTCCGCCAGCGGCGAAACCCGCTCAATTGTCCTCGTCTGTCATTCCAAATCGGGTCAGATATTTCAGCCTCACAGCCGACTCCGTGTCGGTCACGAAGCCAAGGGCCGAATAATAGAGCTGGATCTCCCTTAAAGCGGCGGCATGATAGATCGCCTTTCCATAAACGCGGGCATAGTGCTTTAGATAAATGCTGTCTTGTATGATATACAGCTTGAATTTTTCCATGGGCAGCGTTCCGGCGCGCAGCTCCCGCACAAAGGGGGTCGCAGCGCACTCGTTCCAAATGGGCGTGTTCTTTTTCAGGACCTTCTCCATAAACGTCATTTTTCTACCTCCATGTTTTCCATAAAAAATAGAGCCTCCAAAAATTGGAAGCTCTTTCGAACGCAAAAACGGCGTAAGAAATTGCTTCCCTACGCCGGTATTAGCCGACAGGTCCAGAGGTCAGGTCTCAACCTTTTTCAACTTGTTCAGTTCCCTCGCAAACGTATCATTCAATATTAAATTAGAACAGAAAATCCTCTCTATCAAGCATCCTGCAAACGCATCAATGCATTTATCACCTCCCTGTATCAATTTTGGCCAACGCGGGGCCGGTTTCGGCGTTTTTGCCCAGGCGCAGCCCTTTCACTGTATCTTAGATGGTTTCATTCTTTGCTTTTTTGCTGCGTGGCCTCCTGCGGCGGGCCTTCTGCCGGCAGCGGCTCGCCGGCGGCATTGATATTTTTTGCCTTCAGCTTGGCCGCCAGAAAATCGCTGGTAAGGGAATACAGCACCGCAAACGTCGGCACGCCCACCACCATGCCCACAAATCCGAACAGGCCGCCGCCCACAATGATTGCCACCAACACCCAGATCGCGGAAAGGCCGGTGGAATCGCCCAGAATTTTGGGCCCGAGGATGTTGCCGTCGAACTGCTGCAGCACAATCACAAAAATGCCGAATTCCAGCGCCTGGATGGGGTTCACCATGAGCAGGATCATAATGCAGGGAACAGCGCCGATAAACGGGCCAAAGAACGGGATGATGTTGGTCACCCCCACCACCACGCTGATCAGGAGGGCAAACTGGATTCCAAACAGGCTGGTACAAACAAAACAGATCACCCCGATGATCGCACTGTCGATGATCTTTCCGTTGATAAAGCCAGTAAAAATGTGGTTTGCGTGGCTGCACACGCCCAGCACGCGCTGCGCGCGGGGCAGGGGCAAAAACGCATACACCACCTTGCGCAGCTGTGCCAGCAGTCTATCCTTGCCCACCAGCATGTAGATCGAGGCAATCAGCGCCGTGAGCGCCGAGATCACACCGCTGCCCACCGCCATGCTGTAATTCAGCAGCTGCGGCAGCACGCTCTTCAGAAGGTTAGCCGCCTGCTGCACCAGATCCTTGTACGACAGCATCATGGTGTCCAACAGCTCTTCGTCCAGCTTAAACTGCTTCGAGAGATCCTGCACAAACGCGTTCAGCCCATTCAGGTAACCGCCCGCATTGTCCACCAGCGCCATCACGCTTTGAACCAGCTGAGGGATCACAAAGCTCAGCAGCACCGCCACCAGCACAATGGCCAGCACATACGTCAGCACGATCGCAAAGCTGCGGCGTATGCGCAGCTTTTTTTCAAAAAAGCGGACCGGCCCATCCAAAAGATAAGCCATCACAAAGCCGCCGATGAACGGCGACACGATCCTGGCAAAGCCGCCCAGGGTCCCCCGCACCAGATCCAGATGCGACAGCCCCAGATAGAACAAAATGCCAAGCAGCACCACCGCCAGGTTGGAGAAAAAATTTTGGTTCGGCCGCCATTTGTTGTTTTGATTCATTGGCGCAAAGCTCCTTTTTGGTCATTCACAGAATATGTGCGAGCTTGGGCTTGAGTTTTATCACATACAGCTGCAGGATATTTGCCAGGGCTGCATCGTAGATCCAAAAGCACAAATTCCCCAGCAGGATCAGCAGCGCCAGCATGGGCTTTGCGGTGGACGCGAACTCCTGCACGATATATTGCAGCGGAAAGAGGTACAGCAGCGCCCCATACATGGCGAACACCGCGCCGTTGAACACTGCGGCCTTGACCACAAAGCGCACCGGCCGGTGCTTTGCCCGTTCGATGTATGCCTTCAGCAGCGGGTAATATCCCAGCAGGAATACAAAGATCGCCGCCATTTCCTTGTCCGGCACAAACAGCAGGCTCAGCGCCGCCACCGCACCGTAACAGACCCAGGCCAATTTCATACCGCACTCCACCGCCACCGGCATCAGCAAAATGCCCCCAATGGCAGGCGCACAAAAAGTGGCGAAGGGAATGATGCTGCCGCTGAGCATCATCACGATCGACAAACCGCACATGACCCCGCACAAAGCGATCCGCCCGCTCTGCCGTTTTCGCATTTTCTCAGCACCCGTTCCCGCCGCAGCCGCAGCACATGTCCATGCACATCATGGCCGTGCACATATCGCAGCAGCTGCAGCCCACCGCATTGGCCTGCGCGCCGTTTCCGTAAGCCCCATAAGGGTTGCCGGGCATCTGGCCGCCCGCGCTGCTCTGCAAATTGTGCAGCGCAGCCGCATATTCCCGGTTGGAGGGCGCCAGCCGGCACGCCTCCTGGAAATAGCGCAGGGCCTCGGTAAGCCAGCCCTTATAATAGTAAGCGCTTCCCATCAAAAAATTCCACTCTGCGTTCGCCGGGCCGTTCGGAATAGCCTGCAGCTGTGCCAGGGCCTCGTCCACCCTTCCCTGCTGGATCAGGGCGCGTATTTCGGGCAGGCTGCCCTGCGCACCCTGGGGCCCGTTCTGCCCGGGCTGCGCCTGCTGCACCGGCTCTCCGCTGGCCGGCGCGCCGCCCCGCAGCTCGCTCATCACAGCGTCGAACGCCTGGTTCAGTTCGTCCATCTTTTGTTCAGCATCCTGCCGCAGCGGGCCCGCCTCGTAATTTTCCGGGTTGTATTTCTGTGCCAGGGCACGGTAGGCGGCTTTTACCTCGTCTTCCCCGGCACCGCGGGCAATGCCCAGTACTTTGTATGCGTCCATTTCTGTTCCTTTCCGCGCGCGCCCTCAGGCGATCGCCGCGTGTTTTGTAGGCTGGGGCGGCTGCCCGGCCCGCACAATGCTGGCGGGAAGCCCCAAAAAAATGATGTTGTCCAAAATCGGCCGGTTCAGCCGGAGATCCAGCAGGTTGTAACAGCGGGCAGCCTCGCCCGCCGCCATGCGGCACAGCACTTTTGTGCGCTCCACCGCCTGCGCCTGCTCAAGGCCCGCCAGCCGGAAAACGTTGTAACGGCCCTTTTCCGCATCCTTCCCATAATCCTCGGCCGCATCCAGCCAGTAAAGGATCTTGCCCAAAAACAACCCCAGCCGCTGCAAAATGTGCACCTGGGCCTCGTTTTCGGCACACAGCGCAAAGATCGCCCCCGTCATGCGGCCTGTGGGTTCCGCCGCCTCGTCCGGGTTTTGGCTTTGCCTCGCCTCCAGTTTCTGCTGGCGGGCAGTTTCGGCGGCAAGGCATTCGTCCAGATCAGGAAACGCCGCCGCCGCCTTTTTGTGTGCCCCGCGCAGTGCCAGGCGCGCAGCGCGCGCGGCAAGGCGCTTTCCCAGGGTTTCATCGGCCACGTCGTCGGCCAGCTTATACCAGCTCAGCAGCACCAGCGCCGCAGCCGCCAGCCGCAGCCCCCGGGTTTCCTGCAGCATACAGCGCTTGCGCAGCGGGCTTGCGATACACCTCTGTGCGCAGGGGCGCCCCTCCTCTCCGGAAAGGCCGTCGGCCAAAAGCGCCACTGTGACCAGGTCATAGTTCAGCAGCATGCGGCTTGCAAAGCCGTAATCCCGCTTCAATTGCTTGCACAGGCCGCAATACACCGACCTGTAGCTCTCAAACTCCCTGACCTTCATCTCGGGCTTTGCGGGGGTAACGTAGCCGAACAAGCCGCAAAACCCCTTTCCCTCATCAAAATAAGGCCAATGGCACAAGCCATTGACCTTACTATGATACACCATTTTATAAGGTTTTACAATTGGAGCGCCCCGCGCTCCTGCCAAATTTCCCAAAAAGTTTACAAAGCCGCAAGGTTTCGTTCTTTTGCTCCGCATCGCTTTCAGATCTGTTTGTCCAGCTCGTCGATTTTGCAAAAGCGGTACCCCTGCTCGGTAAACCAGTCGATGATCTGCGGCAGCGCCTCGGCCGTCGTCTTGGTGGCTTTCGTGTCGTGCATCAAAACAACACAGGTGTCATGCCCCTTCGCCTCGCGGATCACATTGTTATAAATGGTGTCGGCGCTGGGGTGCCCGCCCACCGCATCCTCTGCACACACGTTCCAGTCCACATAATGATACCCTTTTTCCTCCGCTTCGGCCTTGAGCGATTTCATGATCCCGCTGCCGCCGTATCTGTGGCTCACGGTGTTTGTGCTGCCCCCCGGAAAGCGCAGCCAGTGAATGCTCTCCACATCCACATAAGGGCTGATCTTCTCCCTCAGCTGCTTGATATCGGCCCAATAGGCGGCGGGGCTGCTGTAGATCTTTTTGTATTCGTGGCTGCAGCTGTGCAGTGCGATCTGGTGCCCCTCTTCCACCGCCCGCTGAATGGTGGGCATATTCTCTTCATTGTTCGGGGCCGCAATCACAAAAAAAGTGGCCGGCACGCCCTTTTCTTTCAGCACGTCCAATATCTTTTCAGTGGTCTTGCTGGGGCCGTCGTCAAAGGTAAGAAAAACGCGTTTTTCCTGCTGTACCTCGCTGCCGGAGTTCGCCGCTGCCACCACCCCGGCCACCGGAACGCGGGTCAGGTCTTTTTGGGCGCAGCCAACGGTGGCTGCGCGTGCCGCCCACAGCATGGCCCCCGCCGCTGCCGCACCGCAAACAAGCCAGCCCGCGGCCCAAAACGCTTTTTTGCCTTTGAGCGAAAAATTCATTTGTTCCATCCCCTGTTTTCTTATATTGATTTGGCCCGGCAAACCACGTATACTTGTATGTAGCCGGCAGCCGGCACCCCGCTGGGCGGGGGCTTTTCCCTATATTCCTATGCCGGCTACGGGGCACTTATCCCCCTTTTATCAAGGAGAAAGCTATGGAACTTGCAACGCTTATTTTCGCACTTCTGGCATGCCTGCTGGGCCTTGCGGGCCTTTTAAAACGTCCAAAGCCCGGGCTTTCAGGCGAAGATCTGGAAAAGGTGCGCCAGGACCTGCTGGCCGAGATCCGCCAGACCCGGCAGGAGCTCGCCGGCAGTGTGGCGGCTGGCCTTGGGGCCAACACCGTGCAGACCGAACAAAAGCTCGAAAGCATCCGCACCACCATGGAGGTCCGCCTTTCCGCCATGCAGGCGGGTACCGACCGGCGGCTGGCCGAGGTCCGCCAGACGGTGGACGAAAAGCTGCAGAAAACCCTGGAAGACAAGCTGCAAAAGAGCTTTGGGCTGGTGAGCCAGCAGCTGGAAATGGTGTACAAAGGCCTGGGCGAAATGCGTACCCTTGCCGCGGGCGTGGGCGATCTGAAAAAGGTTCTCAGCAACGTAAAGACCCGGGGCATTCTGGGCGAAGTGCAGCTGGGCGCCATTTTGGAACAGATCCTGGCTCCCGAGCAATACGCCGAAAATGCAGCCACCGTGCCGGGCAGCGCCGACCGGGTGGAATACGCCCTGCGCCTGCCCGGCGACGAAGCCGGCGAGGTGTTGCTGCCCATCGACGCAAAATTTCCCATCGACGCCTATTCCGCCCTGCTGGACGCTTACGACCAGGGCGATAAGGCCGCGGTGGACACGGCCGCCAAAGAGCTGGAAAAGCGGGTGCGCGGCTTTGGCAAGGATATCCATGACAAGTACCTTGCACCTCCCTACACCACCGATTTTGGCGTGATGTTTCTGCCCATCGAGGGTCTGTATGCCGAAGTAGTGCGCCGCGGCGTTGCCGAGCGGCTGCAGCGGGAATTCAAGATCGTGGTGGCCGGGCCCACCACCATGGCGGCGCTGCTCAACAGCCTGCAAATGGGCTTTAAAACGCTTGCCATTCAAAAACGCTCCGGCGAGGTGTGGAAGGTGCTGGGCAGCGTGAAATCCGAGTTCGACACCTTTGGCCAGGCGCTCGCGCAGACCCAGGCGCGGCTGAACCAGGCCAGCAGCGAGCTGGAAAACCTGGTGGGGGTGCGCACAAGGCAGATCCAGCGCCGGCTGCGCCAGGTCACCGAATTGCCCGGCGCCGATGACCCCGCGCAAATTCTCCCCGCCGATCCGCCCTCTGCCTCTTGACTTGGGTCCTTGTTTCTGCTAAAATAGCATTCGTGGCCGCAAGGGCCGCCAGATACGCGAGGGTGGCGGAACCGGCAGACGCGCACGTTTGAGGTGCGTGTGGTATATACCATGGGGGTTCAAGTCCCCTCCCTCGCACCAAAAAGGAAGGCACGACCCAGGGTCGTGCCTTCCTTTTTGGTCTCTTTGCTCATTCATGTTCGTTTCATCCTATACAAGCCGATGTGCCCGGTGCTAACCTTACCGGACCTAGGATCGCTCAAATTATGATAGCCGAGAAATAACATAAAAATGGCCGCAGTGAAATGAAATATCCTTTCGTGCGAAAGCCAAGTGGGCAGAAAACTTCCATGGCTTTCGCGCCTGTTTTCTAAAAGCATTTTGGCACGTTTTAGCTTTTTAGCCTTTTATGTGCTTTACAAAATTGTAATTTTATATTAGATTTAAAACAGAACCATGTGTGGACCCCAATTTTCCACAAACAAGTTCAAGGATCATTGTTCAATTTTGCAGTCGCTCCCCTCACGGGGAGCGTGGATAGAAATTACGTGAACTACAACACCGCGACGAACTCCAGCAGTCGCTCCCCTCACGGGGAGCGTGGATAGAAATTCCGCCGGCCAGCTGCCATTGGCAGCGCGGGCGCGTCGCTCCCCTCACGGGGAGCGTGGATAGAAATCTGCTCCAACTGAAGCTCCCACCGAACCGGCCTATAGTCGCTCCCCTCACGGGGAGCGTGGATAGAAATCAGCGTGTGATCGTCTGGAAACTGGACCGTTTCAGTCGCTCCCCTCACGGGGAGCGTGGATAGAAATATCCAAGCCCGCCGCCGATGCAGCCTCCTGCCAGTCGCTCCCCTCACGGGGAGCGTGGATAGAAATAGAGGGCCGGGCGGGGGCCTGCCGGCAGAGGCCCGTCGCTCCCCTCACGGGGAGCGTGGATAGAAATGGCTTAGATGTGGCCCCGCC
>OFOK01000016.1_pt1 | contig 157793 bp, 156 predicted proteins | sample 1542001 | NCBI WGS metagenome assembly OFOK01 (sample SAMN04209242, study PRJEB22552) | human gut metagenome | biome: gut; material: feces | host: Homo sapiens | place: USA: Oklahoma
AACTTCCTACTGGAACAATTTCCAAACAGGAAACACAATAAAAATTAGTCCTTAAAAGAGAATTTTTTATAAATTCTCTTAACTTTTTCTTTTTTTATAATATTGAGGGTGGGACACGAACTCACTAATTTTTTATAATTTTTTATAATTTTTTATAATTTTTTTTACTTATTTTTCCTTTAATTTTATATACTATGAAGTACAATCTTTTATTATAGGGATTAATCTTTGTGGTTGTTTTATTTATGGTTTTAATAGATGATACTATTAATCAGACCATGTTGGTGCCTATGGACTTGAGGAATTTGATTCCTGAGGACCATCCGTGTTATTTTATTAAAAATGTGGTTGATTAAATTGATTGTTCGCAAGCGAACCGTGTGTTTGCTGATAAGCCGGGAGAATTTGCGTATCCTCGTGAATTGTTGTTTAGACTGATTTTGATGAGCATTTTTGATGGAGGATTATCTTCCCATGAAATTGAAAGAAAAACAAGGACTGACATTGCTTATATGTACTTGGCAGGGATGCAGCATCCTAGTTATCGTACAATTGCCAGATTCAAAGTGGATTATCCAGATTTGATTGATGAATCTTTTAAAACAACAATAAAAATTGCAAAAGAAGAAGATTTAGTTAAAATTCATCCTGTGAGTTTGGATGGAACTAAAATTAAAGCAAAAACATCAATGAATAAATTAACAAACGAACAACAATTAAAAATAATGAAACAACATCTGAAAGAAAGCATTGAATTAGATGAAGAAGAAGACATGGAATTGGGTGAAGAATCCGGAAATGGTGTTCCAGAAACATTAACTGATAAAGAAAAATTCAAAGAAGTCTATGAAAAAATCAATGAATCTTCCAAAGACAATAGAAACAAAGATAAATTAATATCTTCAAGTAAAAAGCTCTTAAAACAAGCAGAAGACAAACCTAAAAAAATTCTCAAAAAGATCGAAACACTCGAAGAAAAACTCAAAGAATCCGAAAAAGACATAATTAGTATCAATGACTCTGATGCCTGTTTTATGAAGAATAAGAAATGAAAATGGGAATTTGATTACAATGGACAAATTGCAGTCGACGATTACAAAGGAATAATACTCGCATCTTACATAACTAACAATCCAACAGATTATTATGAACTTATTCCATTAATGGAACAAGTACAATCCAATTTAAGCGAAATATACGATGAAACACCCGTTAATTATCAAGTAAGTGCTGATAACGGATATTCCACTGACATGAACACTGAATATCTTGAACAAAATGGCTTTGATGGATACATATCATCACGAAAACTCTCAAGAGAACAAAAAAATACAATTTATCCGATAAACCATTTGCAAAAGATAATTTTTTCTATGATAACGAAATGATGACCTATATCCGCCCGCTCGGGCAACCACTATATAAAATCAGCGAATATACTTATAAAAACAAGTCAAGAATTAGTCATTGGACCAAAGAATGCAAAACATGCCCAATGCAATTGTTTTGCTCAAAAGGAAATCGCTGCAGAGTAATCCAAGACTATGGAATCCCTTCCAAAATTAGAATGCAATGAAAAATGGAAACACCTGAAGCAAAAGAAAGATACAAAATACGCTCAAAAACAGTAGAACGACCATTTGCACACTTAAAACAAAATATGCACTTAACAGAATTCAGAACAACAGGACTACAAGAAGTAAACACAGAATTAAAACTATATACAATAGGACACAACTTAAAAAGAATATACAACGAAATAAGCAGAAAAAATAACTAAAACAAATAAAATCAGAAAAAAAATCAAAAATGAGAAAATTTAAAAAAAATTTGTGTCACATCCTCTATTTAATTGCATAGATTTGCTTATTTCAAATATGATATTTAATTTAATGAAAATATCATTTAATTTTTCAATAGCTTAACTAATATATTGCTAAAATTATAATGGTTATTTTTAATTATATGGTATAAAAATATTTATTAGTTTCACAGTTCAAAATTATATTCATGTTTGTTAAGATTAGAACCAAAGGTCACAAAAATGTGTCTTCTATGCATAAATCCACGTTTGAAATAACTAAGGATTTGGAAATTGGACCTACTGCAGATTGTATTATTGGAGTGGCTATGGATAATTCCATGAATGATTTTTCAGATGAGTTTAAAGCTAAAATAGCTAATAAAAACACTAAAATAACTGTTATATTGGATACTGAAAACGGCCATGATGAGATTGTTGGCTTTGGTCATGAAAATTTGACTTTAACTCATCCAACAGACATTGTCTGCAGAACCAGCGACTATGTCTGTCCCCGTACTTTGATGATAAATGCAGATAAGGCAGCAAGGGATCTTGATTCGGATTTAATTGAAGATTTAAAAAATGAAAAAGAAATGGAAGTTACAATTATTCTAGTTTGATGTTTTTAAGCTGGTCTTTACTTGCATTTTCAGCTGCTTTAAGATAAGCATCACAGACTTTATTTACTTCATCAAAAGCTACAACTTTTCCTTCATTAATCCATAATGCTTTGTCACACAGGTTTCTGATTTGTTGAATTGAGTGTGATACAAGTAAAACCGTAGTTCCCGAACCCATTAATGATTTAATTTTATCATTACTTTTTTTCTGGAATTTAACATCTCCGACAGAGAGGATTTCATCAATAATTAAAATATCAGGATTTACAACAGTAGCTATTGAAAAACCAAGTTTTGCAAGCATTCCGGAGGAATAGTTTTTAACAGGAAAGTTAATGAACTCTTCAAGTTCTGAAAACTCTAAAATTTCATCATATTTTGATTTTAAAAAATCTTCAGTATATCCTAAAATAGCACCATTCAGAAATATATTGTCTTTTCCAGAGTAATTGTAATCAAAACCGGCGCCTAAAGAAAGTAACGGTGCTATTATTCCGTTAGTAGTTACTTCTCCACTGTCACAGTCATAAACACCGGATACTATTTTAAGCAAAGTACTTTTTCCAGCACCGTTAAAGCCGATTACTCCAACTTTTTCTCCCTGATAGATTTTAAATGAAACATTATCAAGGGCTTTGAATTTTCTGCTTTTTTCTTTGTTTCTTTTGATGGTACGTATTACATATTCTTTTAAATTGTCAATTTTGTCATTGGTTATTTTAAAACTTAAAGAAACGTTTTTAAGTTCAATTGCAACTTTTTCATGATAGTCTGGAATGAATTGTGAAACTAGATTGTCAACATCCTGGTGCTGTTTTGTAGTTTCTTTTTCTAATATATTATTATGAATTGGTTCTATGTAATCTGGAATTTCATTATTTTCTGATTCTTGCATGCCATTAGGATGTATTGATTCAGGTTGTTGTATATTATAGGGGATTCTGTTGTAATCTTCTTGCAGGTCAAAGACAACTTCTTTTGGTTGTTTTCTTGAACTTAAATTTCTGTTTTGATTGTTAGAATCACTCTTTATATTGTTTTTAAATCTTAAATTATTTTTTTTCATAATAAACAACCTACAATTCTAATGTAATTTTCCTTTGGTATTTTGTAAATATTATAACTCCAGCAACTAATACAATAAGAGCAAATAAACTGGTATTAATAACACTCATGATATTTGGCAAGGTATTATACATTATAATGTCTCTGAATTGATCAATTAGTAAATACACTGGATTAAGATATAAATATTGTCTTAATGCTTCTGGAATAATCTCTGCAGGATAAAATAGGGCAGATGCATACATCAATAATATTGTAAATATGTTGTAAAGGTATTCAATATCTCTGAAATATGTACATACAATTGATAGTATTAATCCGATTCCCACTACCATAACAAAGAGTATTATCATAGGAACAATAGCTAATACTGACATTAAAGTTAAATGAAGGCCTGTTAAATACATTACGGCAACAAGTATTATTAATGAAATTATGAAATTAATAAACTCCGAACAAATTCCTCCAAAAGCAAAGATATATCTTGGAACATATATTCTTTTTAAGATACCGCTATTTCCTTTTATTGAATTCATGGCTATTTTTGTTCCAGCACTAAAAAAATCAAATAAACAGCGTCCTGCTAAAAAATAAACCGGATAGTTTGCAATATTTCCGGAAAATATTGTTGAAAAGATAGCAGTTAACAAAAGCATGGTTAACAATGGGTTTATAAAACTCCATAGGATTCCAAGTATTGAGTCTTTGTATTTGGCTGTGAAATTTTTTTTAATTAATTGTTTAAGTAGGAAATGCTCACTTGTATTTTTTTTAATCATTTCTTTAAACATAATTTCCACACAAAAATTTATATATTTGAATATTAATATATTTAATTATTAATTTAAATAGCATTTATAGGTTACTGAAATCATGTCAAAAGTTAAAGTTTCTGTAATAGTTCCTGTTTTTAATGTTGGAGAGTATTTATCAACATCATTAGACAGTATTTTAAATCAAACTTTAGAAGATATTGAAATTATTTGCATTAATGACGGGTCAACTGATGATTCTTTAAATATTTTAGAATATTATGCTAAAAAAGATAAACGAATTAAAATAATCTCTAAAGAAAATGAAGGGCAGGGAACTGCACGTAATGTTGGGTTGGACAATGCTCAGGGTGAATTTATATCCTTTGTTGATGCAGATGATTTTATAAAAAAAGACATGCTTGAGAAATTGTATAATAAATCAGTTAATGGAAATTTGGATTTGCTAATGTGTAAAGTTTCTTCTTTTGATAATGAAACACATGTAATTGATGATAATTTATGGTATTATTCACTTAAATGTTTCAGCGGGTTTAAAAAAGAAGTATTTAATAATTTAGATACTAAAGAGTTCACTTCATTAATTTCAGTAACTCCCTACAACAAGTTATATCGAAGGTCTTTTATTGAAAAAAATAATATCAGATTTCCGGAAAAATATATATTTGAAGATGAAGTCTTTTTTTACAATGTTTATCTTAAAGCTAAAAGGATTTCTTTAATTGATGAAAACTTATATTATTATAGGACAAACAGAAAAGGTTCAACAGTTTCTAAAAGTCAGGATAAAGATTATATTGATGTTATTCATATTTTCAGATTAATTCGTGAATTATTAATTGAAACTAATTATATAAATGTCTATAAAAAACAGGTTTACAATAGATTCATCCATCTTATTTTATGGAGATTTAGCCAGACAGCTCCAAAATATAGAAAAAATTTCTTTAATCTGATGAAAAAAGAATTTAATGAGATATTGAATGATACATCAAAAGATTTTTCATTAAATGTTGATGAACTGGATTCTAAAATAAAATCAAGAACTTTAAAAGTATTAAATTCAAATAATCTTGAAGAATTTGAAAAATTGGATTCATATAAAACATTTTCAGTTATAATGGCATCATATAATAATGAGCAATATTTGGGAGATGCAGTTGAATCTTTAACTGTTCAAAATTTTGGATTTGAACATAATGTGGAACTTATCATTGTTGATGATGGAAGTAATGATGATTCTTTAAAAATAGCTAAGAAATATCAGGAAGATTATCCTTATAATATTCAGGTAATCTCTAAAGAAAATGGCGGTCAGGCCAGTGCACGTAATTTGGGATTAAAATATGCTAAGGGAGATTATATAAACTTCCTTGACAGTGATGATAAACTGTCTCCAAATACATTTAATGCAGTTTATGATTTTTTAGTGAAAAATCCTGCTGCCGATGTCATATCAATTCCCATAACATTTTTTGACAACCAAAAAGGACCACATATTCTTAATTATAAATATAAAAAAGAAGAGATGGTTAATCTTTTAGATGAACCTGATTATCCTCAGCTTTCAGCTTCATCAGCTTTTATTAAAAGGGAAGCTGTTGGCAATTTAAGATTTAATACAAATCTTGTTAATTCTGAAGATGCTTTATTTATTAATAAAATTCTTATTGATAATCCGAAATTGGGTTTGGTTAAAAATGCCAATTACTTATATAGAAAACACTTTGATAAGTCATCTACAATTGACAATTCCCAAAAAAAGAAAGGATTTTTTACAGACAGGTTAAAATATTACTTTAAGGAACTAATTGAATATTCAGTTAAAAAATATGGTGAAACTCCAAAGTTTATCCAGTATACTTTACTTTATGATCTTCAATGGATGGTAAAAGTTGAAGAAATTGAGAATATTTTAACTAAAAGGGAAATTAACGAATTTTGGGAAGTTTTTTTAGATGTCTTATCTTATATTGATGGAGATATTATTAAAAACTATAAAACTTTAGATAATCATGTTCGTGAGTTTCTATTAACTATTAAACAATCTAATTTGACTGCTAAAACAATTAATGAATTGCAGCTTAATGACCGTTTAGGTATTCACAGGTTTTATATTGACATAGTCAATATAAAAAATGGTTTTTTAAACATATCCGGTCTTTTAATGAGTAATTTTAATCCGGACAATATTGAAGTAGTAGCTAAGTGCGAAAATAAGGAATTTATCTCTAAACGATTTGTTTATCCTACAAGGAAACCATTAAAATTTTTATCAGTTGGGTATAAATTTCCTTATGATTTTGATTTGGAAATTCCGGTAGATGAAATTAAAGACAAAAAATTAACTATAAATGTTTTAAGTGGAAATGAATCGTTCAATCTTCCAATTGCTTTTGAAAAACATGCAAGATTATCAACTAGCAGTAATTACTTAATTAAAGACAATAATATTGTGGTTTTTAAAGATAATTCTTTTTATCTAACATCATATTCATTTATTAAAATGTTAAAATTGGAGTATAGGTGTTTGATGAAAATATATGATGATAAAGGTCCGTATTATACTTCTGCATTGGCTTTTAGATTAATTTATCTTATATTATATCCATTTTTAAGAAATAAGAAAATCTGGCTATTTATGGATAGGCGAAATGCGGCTGATGATAATGGTGAACAATTATTTAAATATGCACTATCTAGAAAAGATAATGTTAAAAAATATTTCACAGTTTCAAAGGACAGTAAAGATTATTCCAGATTAGCAGGCAAATATAAAAATGTTTTACCATTTTATTCAATAAAACAAAGGCTGATTTATTTATTTGCAGATAAAATAATCTCTTCACATCCTGATGAAAACATTTTAAATCCTTTTTATGCCAAAAATGGGGATTTATACAGTGGGCTGATTACATCAGAGAAATACTTCTTACAGCATGGAGTTACAAAAGATAACATTTCTAAATGGATTAGAAAATATGATAAGGATTTGTCTTTAATATTAACAGTTTCTCCTTTGGAAAGAAACTCATTTTTAGGTGAAGATTATAATTATTCTCCGGAAATTATTCAGATACTTGGATTTCCACGTTTTGATAATTTGGAAAATAATAATCTCAAAAAACAGATATTAATAATGCCGTCATGGAGAGAATATTTGCAAAAAAGTGAATTTGCTCTTAAAAATTCCAAATACTTTAAAGGATTAAATGATTTATTGAATAATGAAGAGTTAATTGGCTATGCTAAAAATAGAGGTTATAAAATAATTTTTAAACCACATCCAAATTTGGCAAAATTTATTCATTTGTTTGATTTGGATGAAAGCATTATTGCAGATGATAAAAAGACTTATCGGGAGTTATTTAATGAGTCAGAATTACTCATAACTGATTATTCATCTGTTGCTTTTGATTTTTCATATCTTAAAAAGCCAGTTATTTATTATCAATACTCAGATGACTACAACTTTGATTTATCTGAAAGCTATTTTGATTATAAAACAATGGGCTTTGGAGAAGTTATTAAAAAAGAGGATGATTTAATAAAGCTAATTAAAGATTATTTGGATAATGATTGTAAAATGAAAGAAGTTTATAAAAAAAGAGTTGATGAGTTCTACAAATACAATGACCAAAATAACTCTAAAAGAGTTTATAACTGGATTTATGAAAATTAATTAACTAACGGATCATATTATGACAATTATGGATAATTTATTTGGAAATAAAAAAAAGCTGATTCAGGAAAATAAAGTTCTTAAACAAGAAGTGGAAAATTTACATAAAGAGATTGATTCTCTTAATAGTAAATATGAGAATATTCGTAAAATTAGAGCTAATGAGAATACTGCAGCCAGCTTTTGTAACTGGTCTTATATAAATTATTATTTTAGAGATGATTTTGAGGAAAAATTTATGGAAATGGTTGAAAATTTACCTAAAGAGTCAAAAAACTACTTTAAATGGCTTTTTTTAAGAAGTTTGGCTATTAATTATAACAGAAGAGAAACTTTATTTTTTGATGATGAATTGGAAAAACAAAAACAGTGGGAAGATTTTAAAATAAATAATGTATATGATGATAAAATAGGAAAATATAACTTTAAAGGAGGATATAATCTTCATGGGTTCATGGATTTAAATTTAAGTAAAGAGGATAAGAATTTTCTTGAAAATAAGGATATAATTGATGCAGGAGCATTTACTGGAGATACTGCAATTCCATTATCTGAAGTTACTCATAAAAATGTTTTTGCTTTTGAACCATTTGAAGAGTCTTTTAAATTATTAAAAGAGAATGTTGGAAGGAATAATATTTCAAATATAAAACCTGTAAACAAATCTTTAGGTAATATTAATGGTGAGCGAAGTTTATATTTAGCTAATGATAATTTTCAGGGAATTACATCTGATTCTAACTTAAGAAAATATACGGAAGAGCTAAAAGTTCAAGAGGTAACTGTTGATCAATTTGTCAAGGAAAATAACTTGGATGTTGGTTTGATTACTATTGATGTTGAAGGAGCGGAAAAAGATCTTTTAAGTGGAGCTGTTGAAACAATAAAAAGTCAAAAACCAATGTTGTTTATTAGTATATATCATAGTGCTGAGGATTTCTTTGAAATAAAACCGTGGATTGAGAATTTAGATTTAGGCTATAAATTTGAGATTATTAAAGAACAGCCTTGGACATTTATTGCAGATACTATTTTAAAATGCAAAATAGATGATGAATAATTGTTTTAAATATTTTTTACTAATATTAAATTATGTGGTGTGATTTATGAGTGCAGATGTTGAGATTTCAGTTATTATTCCTATTTTTAATGCTGAAAGATATTTGGGTAAGTGTTTAGATTCTATTATCAATCAATTATTAAAAATTTAAGAGACGAGAATTTTATTTTGTCAACCACTATTAAAAAATATGAGTCTTATAATACTTTTAAATTTAATAAATATTTAAATGATATTTTAAATAGAAATAAATAATATTAATATATTTATTTTAGTAAAGTAATATGTTTAATATAACTTGTAATTTTATTTAATTAATTTAATAGAATGAGATAATATGCATAAAAGTTCATTTCAATCAATGGAAAAATTTAAAAATAATTATTTGAATACTGAAGATTCATTAAATATTTTAGACATAGGATCTTATGATGCTAGTGATACTTCTTATAACTACGGTAGATTTTTAAGAGAAGATAACTGGAAATATCGGGGCATGGATATTCAAGAAGGTCCAAATGTAGATATTGTTGTTTCAGATATTTATAATTGGATTGAAATTGAAGATAGTTCTTTTGATGTTGTTATTTCTGGTCAGGCTTTTGAACATATGGAATTCTTTTGGAAAGCTATAAAAGAAATTGAAAGAATCTTAAAACCTGGAGGATTATGCTGTATTATTGCTCCTAGTGCAGGACCTGTTCACAAAAATCCTTATGACTGTTTTAGATTTACTGATAATGGTATGAAACAAGTAGCTAATTATGTAGGGTTGCAAACACTTGAGTGTTATGTCAATGATGATGAAATTTCTTATCCTTGGTATGATTGCGTTTTAATAGCTAGAAAACAGTATGGTGTTAATAGTAATTTAGAAAAAAGAATGGATAGTCTTGAAAATAAATTAGATTTAATTTTAAAAAAAATTAATGAATAGTTTATTGTTAGTTGATTAATTAGGTTTTTGGGAGATTATTTTGCTGAGGAATCTCATATTTGGAGTTCTGGCAGAACACATTATAAAAATTCTTATTATTCAGATAAATTTAATCAGTTTAAACATATTGTTGAATTTGTTAATAGTTTTAAGAAAAGAAAATATGTTTTTAAAGAAAAAATTAGAAGAAAACTTATAATTTTAATATTTTTTAATGTAATTAGATAATGTTTTTATATCTAGAAAACAAAATAATTGTAATAAATATAATTTATATCAAAGGTTGAATAAAATTGGTATAATTCAGTCTTAATTTTAGAGAGAATTAATTGGTGATAACATGCATAAGTCTAGTCATGATAAAATGAGTTGGTTTAAAAATACTTATCTTAATGATAATGATTTTTTAGATATATTGGATGTTGGTTCTTTAGATACAAGTGGTACTAATTATAATTATAAATCTATTTTTAATAGTTCTAATTGGACTTATCAGGGCTTAGATTTTGAAAAAGGGGCTAATGTGGATATTGTTGTTGATGATATTTACAATTGGTATGAAGTTGAAGACAATAGCTATGATGTTGTTGTTTCAGGTCAGTTTTTTGAACATTTAGGTTTCTTTTGGCTTACAATGGCTGAAATTGACAGAGTTTTAAGACCTGGTGGTTTTTGCTGTATTATTGCTCCTAGTGGTGGACCTAAACATGGTGATGCAGATACTGACTGCTATCGTTTTTATGAGGACGGTATGAGTGCATTAGCCAAATATGTTGATTTTGAAGTTATTCATGTTTCTACAAATGCCGATGCTAAACCTTGGTGTGATACCTGTCTTGTTGCTAAAAAAACAGGTTCTTTAGTAAATAGTGGAGATAATCTGGAAAGAAGAATGGATAATCTTGAAAACAAATTGGATGCGATTCTAAATTCAATTAAAAAATAATTATTGTGGTTTTTATGGAGTCAGTTAGCAATATTGATCAAATTGAAAATTTAAAACAGAATAATTTTATTGGTAAGCCTGAATTTGTTAATTCAAATATTACTTTTAGAGGCAAAGGCAATTTATTTTATTGTGAACGTGATGTAAAATTAGTTAATGCAAATATACGTTTTGAAGGTAATAATTCGTTAGTTTATTTATCTTCCACTCCTAATTCACAATATCCTTTGAATTTGCAGGTTTATCATGATTCAGTTGTCTTTTTCGGTCGTGATAATAATATGACTGCTCCTTTAAACATCAATGTTCAGGAACATCAAAATTTAGTTATTGGTGATGATTGCAATATTGGTAGCGGTACAAATATTAGAACTTCTTTTGCTTATCCAATATATTCATCCAAGACTAAACAAAGGATTAATTTTCCGGGTTCTGTTCTTATTGGAGATCATGTGTGGTTAGGTCATTTAGCTTATATATCTTCTGGTGCAGTTTTGGGTTCCGGATCTATTGTAGATAATAATGCATTTGTCCCTCCTAGCTGTAAAGGATTGTCTAATTCTTTTTTAAGCGGCAATCCTGTACAGGTTGTTCAAAAGGATGTTTTTTTTACTAAAGATTATCTGGGGGCTTTTAGCGAAACAGAGTCTGAAAGTCTTAATAATTATGTAAGTGATGTGTTTATTTATAATGTTATTCCAAATGAATCACTTTACTTTCCTAAAATTGATGAAACATTAAAATGTTTGAATGTTGATGATTCTCTGGATTTTATTCAGAAATTGTTTGTTCAAAATAAAAGAAAAAATAGATTTGCAATAAAATAAGGATTTGGAGGTATTTTTAACCTATATATCCTTGATTTGCGGGTCTTAAACTTGTAATGATTTCAGCAGCTATTTTTGAAGAATATTCATTTTTATTATCATAGTTCAGTATCCACATACGATAATTTGTGTTGTCTTTTTCAAAAAATAGCTGTGTTGAATTGGTATAATTTGTTTCACGATATGTTACATATAGGGTGATGTTATCTATTTTTTGAGTTTCGTTACTTACTGTAAAATTATCTTTTAGGGCTTTTTGGAAATAGGTTTTAATTGAAATATTATCATTTAAATGAGTCATATTTATGGTTATATTGTCACTTTTATCGTAGAGGCTTATTGTATTTTCACTTTCATTGGCAACATTGAAATTTTCAGGCAGATTAAACTTGGTACCATTAAATTCTATTTTGTTTGAATTAAAGTCAAAACCATTATAATTGTATAAATTGACCTCTACCATTAATAAAATTAATATGATTAATAATAAGTATAGTTTTTTCATAATTTACACCATCAAAAGATTTATTATAATTGATAGATATAATATTATATTAATGGATATATTTGATATATTTTTGGATTATTTTTTAAAATTTGGGGGGTTATAAAAATTCATGATAAATTTTTATTTTCTGTTATAATTGCAGCTAATAACTCTGATCTGTATTTAAAAAAAGCAATTGATTCCATTATTAATCAAAGTTTGGATTTTGAAAAAAATATTCAAATTATCATAGTTAATGATGGAAGTACGGATAATACTGAAGATATATGTTTAAAATACAGAGTTAAGTATCCCCAAAACATTAAGTATGTATCAACTAAAGATTGTTTTGGCCCGGCACATGCTAGAAATCTGGGATTAAATGAAGCACAAGGAAAATATATTAATTTTTTAGACAGTGATGATTATATAAGTTCCAATACGTTTAGGGATGTTTATAATTTCTTTGAAAAGCATTATTCGGAAATTGATGTGGTTTCAATTCCAATATACTATTTCGGATCACAAAAAGGTAATCATCCTTTAAATTTTAAATTTAAAAAAACAGGAGTTGCTGATTTATCAAAACAGCCGGAATTTATTCAGTTATCCGGTCCTTCTTCATTTTTTAAAGCAGAAGCTATTGGAGATATTAAATTCAATGTTAAATTACAGACTGCTGAAGATGCATTTTTTGTTAATCAACTTCTTTTGAATAAATTAAAATTAGGGCTTGTTAAAAGCGGGTCTTATTTTTATAGAAAATTTGAAGCTAAAAATTCTCTTCTTGATTATTCAAGTAAAACTAAAGGTTACTATATTTCTAGAATTAAACAGTTTCATTTTAAATTAATTTACTGTTCTAAAAAAAAGTATGGTGAAGTTTTAAAATTTATTCAATATGTATTAATGTATGATTTGCAATGGCTTTTTAAGATTAAAAAGATCGATCATATTTTAAGTCATGATGAAATTCATGAACTTTACATCAATCTGATTTTTATTTTGCAGAATATTGATGATGATGTGATATACAATCAAAAAAATATTCAAAACCAGCTTAAAACGCACATATTCTTTTTGAAATATTTAGGTAATGATTATCTGGCTAATTGTGATTATAAATATAGAAAACAAGTTTATGAAGAGATTATTGATAAGTTATCATTAAATCAGGTATTCATTGATATTTTTGAGATACAAAATGATGTTATTTATGTTTCAGGATTTATTACTACATTTTTCAATAAAAAGGGTAATGTTTTTGTGTTTGTTAATGATAAAATTTTTGAAACTAAGGAACTGGAATACCCTCAAAGGGACAGGTTTTCTCTAAATTTTGAATATGCATTCAATAATGATTTTGAGCTTTATATTCCAATTACTTCAAAAAATATTAAAATTCAATTTAAAACAGAGGTTAATGATTTTAAGGATCTTGAAATAAAGTTCACCAGACCCTGCAGACTTTCAAACACATCTAAATATTTACTTTCAAAAAATCACATTGCTAAGGTTAAGGGAAGTACAATAACTGTCAAGCCGAAAAACTGGATAAGAGTATTGAAAAATGAGATTTCAACTATTTACACAATGCTGCGTGAAACTAATCAGGGCTGGAGAACAGGCGTAATATTCAGAATTGTTTATTTCATAGTGTATCCGTTTTTTTCATCTAAAAGAATTTGGATTTTTATGGATTTGCCTTATCTAGCTGATGATAATGGTATTAATCTTTTTAAATATGCTGTTGGCGTAGATGATGGCATTGAAAAGGTTTTTGTTTTAAATAGGGATAATTTTGCATTTGGTGATGTTTCTCAAATTGGAAAAACCATTGAATACGGCTCTATTAAACACAGAATATATGCTTTATTTGCAGAAAAAGTCATATCTTCCCATCCTGATAATGGTTTAGTTTATCCATTCTGGGGTAATTATCCTTTTTTATCAGGTCTTATTAAATTTAGACTTGTATTTTTACAGCATGGCATCACAAAGGATAATATTTCCATGTGGCTTAATAAAGCAGATAAAAACATTTCATTAATTGTAACTGCATCAAAACTTGAATTGGAATCCTTTTTTAAGTATCCTTATAATTATCATAAAGATGTTCCTCAGTTATTGGGTTTTCCTAGATATGATGCTCTGGAGAAGAAAGAGGATTATAGGGAAATTGTAATTATGCCTTCCTGGAGAAGGCATTTTCTTCATTCAACCAAAGAAAAAATATTAAAATCAAACTACTTCATGATATACAATTCTTTAATTAATGATTCCCGTTTAATTGATTTTTGCAAAAAACATGGTTATAAATTGATTTTTAAACCGCATCCAAATGTTTACAGATTCATTGAATTATTTGAAACCAATGATTATGTAATAATTGATTCAACTTCCAATAGTTATAATGATATTTTTACACATGCTTCTTTGATAATAACGGATTATTCTTCAATAGCTTTTGATTTTGCTTATTTAAAAAAGCCAGTTATTTATTATCATTATGCTAAGGATTACCATTTTGATCTTGAAGAAAGCTATTTTGATTATAAAACAATGGGTTTTGGAGAAGTTGTTGATAATCATGAGGAATTAATTGATTTAATAATGGAATATGTTGAAAATGAATGTGAAATGAAAGACCAATATATTAAAAGAGTTGATGATTTCTTTGAGTTCAATGATAAAAATAATTGTAAACGAGTTTATGATGCTATTAAAAAGATGGATTATGATTAATTAGACATTGGAATTAAAAAATCAATTTTTATTATTAATCTAAAATAGTTAAGTTTATATACTTTAAAAAACACATCTTTTAATAACTACTTTTGTTATGTGTAATGCGGGGGTGGTCGAGTGGTCAAAGGCGATAGGTTGAGGGCCTATTGGGTTAGTCCCTTCGCGGGTTCAAGTCCCGTCTCCCGCACTTTTATTGATAAACTATTTTTCTGATTATAATGTCTAATAACTATTTGAATGCAATTTCTTCAGCAGATAATAATGTTTTTGTAGATATTGAGGTTTCTCCAAATTCAAATAAATTTCAAATTTCAGGTTTTAATGAATGGAGAAACAGGTTTGAAATACGTATTAAGCAGGTTCCTCAAAAAGGTAAGGCCAATAAGGAAATTGTAAAAGAGTTATCTAAAATTTTTAATTGCGATGTAAGTATTTCAAAAGGTGAGAAGTCTTCTCAAAAAACAATTGTATGTTATGATGTCAGTATTGAATATATATTAGATAAATTAGGCGAAATTTTGTAAGAGATGTAAAAAATAATTAACTATTTAACCAATCAAAACAAAAATTATGATTAATTAAATTAGGATGGTGATAATTAAATGAAAGCAGTAATTCCGGCAGCTGGTTTTGGAACTAGGTTTTTACCAGCTACTAAAGCACAACCTAAAGAAATGTTGCCTGTTTTTGATAAACCTACTATTCAGTATGTTATTGAGGAAGCTGTAGCTTCGGGTATTGATGATATTTTGATTGTAACTGGTAAAAACAAACGTTCTATTGAAGATCATTTTGATAAATCCTTTGAATTGGAATATACTTTAAAACAAGCAGGTAAAACCAAATATTTAAAACAAGTTCAGGATATCACTGATTTAGCTGATATTTGTTATATCCGTCAAAAAGAACAAAAAGGATTAGGTGATGCAATTTATTGTGCTAAAAAACATGTTGGTGATGAACCATTTGCAGTAATGCTTGGAGATACAATAACAAAAGGAAAAACTCCATGTACAAAACAGTTAATAGATATTTATAACAAATATGAAGCATCAGCTATTTCTCTTGAAAGGGTACCTCAGGAAAAAGTAGAAAGATACGGTATAATTAAAGGAGTTGAAATCGAACAGGATGTCTATCAAATTGATGAACTTGTTGAAAAACCACCAGTTAACGAAGCACCATCTAACTTGGCTATTATGGGAAGATATGTACTTACTCCAGATATTTTCGACAAAATCAAAGAAACAGGATTTGGAGTTGGTGGGGAAATTCAACTTACTGATGCTTTAGCTAAATTGGATAAAATTTATGGAAATACTTTTGAAGGAAAAACCTATGATATAGGAAATCGTTTGGAATGGTTAAAAACATCCATAGAATTTGCAATGGATGATGAGGAATCTAAAAACGATTTAATCAGATATATGAAAGAGATTATAGCTTCAAATTAAAATTAAGCATTTTCTATAATTTCTTTTTAACTTTTTTTAAACTTATTTTTACCACAACATTTATATATTTTTGTGTATAAATTATGATTTATAGGTATGTATAATATATCTAGTATGGATTGATTTATATGCTTAAAAAAAGGGATAAAATGGGTTATGGTGAAGATATGAATTATCAGATAGTAAAGTCTATTAAAAAAATGAACAGTCACAGTGATAAATTATTTTATGAGCAGTTATATCTTCAAAAAGATCCTGTAAAATACAATGAATTTAAAGATTGGTGTATTGAAAGAGGATATTTAAATGAATTGTATAAAAAAGAGTAATATCTGTTATTTTATTATATGTATGTAATTTTTAAATGCTCTTTAACTAAAAATAAATAAGAGAATGTAAAAATAAGTGTGGGAGCTGTAATTGGGAGTGTTAATAAAAAATTAATGGTGAAATCAAATTATTTAAAATAGATTCATAAGAACTCTGTGTGATTGAAGAATTAACTGATTGTAAGGTAGTTGGCAGTATTAATTCTAAAAAATATGATTTATTATATAAATAAAATTAAAATAAAAAAATATTATGGTTTCATCATCAAATCCATAATACTGAAAGCTTCATTTTCTTTTTTAACACCTGGTCCGTTTAATCCACCAAATGCATTTTTTGCAAATTCCTTGTTAAGTCTTTTAGAAACTTCACCAAAAATCATTTTATAAGCCTTACATTGAGGATCAACAGCTTTTGGAGTTTTACTGGCTACAATAGCATTATATGGACATCCGCCTTCGCAATATTTTACATATCTGCATTTGGCACAGTTTTCATCAACATATTCTCTAAATTCTTGAAGTTTTGCCCATGCGTCAGACTCTTTTAGCTTATCAAAACTTGGGTTTGCTTTGACATTGCCTAAAATATATTCATCCATTCCTACAAACCTGTAGCATGGATAAATTGAACCGTCTGCACCGACAGCTAATGTTGTACCTATACAATCTGCAAACGTACATAATGTTCCCCTTCTTCTGAATGTACTTTTAGCAATGTGGTCAAGATCCATTACACTGAATTTATCTAAATCATAAAGATACTTGTCTAGCCAGTCTATTAAAAGTTTTCCGTGTTCTTCCTGATCAAGAGCCCATGGGTCAGCATTGTCTCCACGTAGTGACGGAAGTGCAGCATGTATTTTTAAATTCATACCATGGGATTTGAAAAATTCATATAACTCGTCACTGTAGTCTTTGGAATATTGAGTCACTGTTAAAACAAAGTTTATGTTTAATCCTTTTTCTTTTGCTCTTTCATATCTGCCAATGGTTTTTTTAAAGTAACCTTCTGCTCTTTGATAGTCATTAATTTCTTCAGGTCCGTCAATACTGGTACTTACAGCAACATTGTACTTTAAAAATAAATCGATTAGTTCATCTGAAAGTAACCAGATATTACTTTGAAGTGAAAAACCTTCTAAATTGTCTATTTTTGATAATTTTTCTAAAGCTTCAGCATAGAAATCATAGCCTGCAAGAAGAGGTTCTCCTCCGTGGAATGTAAAATGAACTTTATCATCTCTGAAATCCTTTAACCAGGTGATAATGTCATCAATTACGCTAATGTCCATCATTTCTTTTGTTGATTCTGAACCCCAACAGTATTTGCAGTTGCATTGGCAACCTAAAGTGGGAATTATCATTACATGAAAAGTCATTTTATCCGTAATATTTATTTAATTCTTTTAAAAGTTCTTTTTTTTCGTCTTCTTCCATACTATCATTTACAAAGAAAATATAACCGCAATCTTCGCATTTTACAGTGTCTAACTCTGCATGTGCTCTGTGATTGTCTAACATTTTTCTGTGTACATGTTTATCTTTGGAACCGCATTTTGGGCATGGAGCTAATATTTCTTCGAGTTTCATGTTTATCACTTTTTATTTTATTATTTAAAAAAATTTCTGATATATTTTCATACCGATACTTTTTATGAATAATACTTTAAATTTAAAGAAATGGCCTTCAAATTCTTTTTTAACTTTATCAAGTTCTTTTGGAATGTCCAGGTGTTGGGGGCATTTTCTTAAGCACTTTCCGCATCCATTACATAATCCTGCATTTGAACTGTCTATCATAATTCCGCTTACAGTTAAATAATAATCGATTAAGCTTTGATTTAAAAGGCCTTTTTGATTGAATAAATATTTTTCATTATATATTTTCATGCATTCAGAAATATTCACGCCTCTGGGGCAGGGCAGGCAGTATCCACAGCTTGTACAGTTAATTTGAAGCAATTCTTTTAAGGCTCTTTTTGCATAATCAATTGTTTCAAGTTCTTCCAAACTCATGGAATGGGGTTCAACACTATTTCCAATAGCTATATTTTCATCAATTTGAGCTATGTTATTCATTCCTGAAAATACACAGGTTATTTCAGGATGATTTAAAATCCAGGATATGCTCCATTCTGCATTTGTTTTTGAGGGGTCGGCTTTTTTAAATATACTTTCAACTTCATCAGGCATTTTTCCAGCTAAAATTCCACCTTTTAAAGGTTCCATTACAAAAATTCCCATTCCTTTTGATGCTGCATGATGAATTCCTTCAATATCTGCCTGAACATTGTTATCAAAGTAATTATATTGGATCATCACCATATCCCAGTCATATGCATCAAGCAATAATGGAAATTCTTCAGTAGTGCCGTGGTATGAAAAACCGACATATTTTATTTTTCCCTCTTGTTTTGCCTTTGATAAGAATTTTAAAACATCTTTTTTAAGCAGTCTGTTCATAGCTTTCAAATCAACATTGTGTAGAAAGTAATAGTCAATACAGTCAATTTGCAGCCTTTCTAACTGTTCATTTAATATTTTTTCCATATCTTCATACTTTTTTATGTTCATTGCAGGCAATTTTGTAGAAATTTTAACTTTGTTTCTATATTCTCCTTTTAGAGCCTTTCCAAGGAATTTTTCACTTTCTCCATTATTATAGATAGCTGCAGTATCGATAATGTTTATTCCATTGTCTATTGCATGGTGTATTAACTTTTCAGATTCTTTGTAGTTGATTTTACCATTTTTTGAAGGTAGTCTCATAGCTCCAAATCCTATTGGTGAGAGTTCTTCTCGTGTTTTTTTGACAATCCTCTTTTCCATAATAATATAGTTAGTAAATGACCATAAATAAATATGTTTAGAAATTTAAATATAATGTTATTATTTTATATTGCTGGATAAACAACTAAAATTCTTAATTTTTTTGAAAAATTGTAAACAATTAGTTTTTAATGTTTTGAATATAACAGATTTTTCTGAACATTAATCACTAAAGTTCTTGACGGAGCTAAATAAATCGATATGATAATATTTATATATTGATGAAATTAAACTTATAATTATACCTATTTGACAATTAGGTTACTATGACTAATTTTTGAGGTATTGATTTATTTTAAAAGGTGATGAATAGTGGTTTCAAAAAAGATTATAGCTGTTGTTATTGTAATAGCAGTGTTGGCTGTTGGTGTTGGAATATGGGCTAACGGTTCAGCAAGCACTGATGACAGTTTAAATGGACAGGAAGTAAATTTAGCTGCTGCGGCTAGTTTAAAAAATGTTTTTGATGAAAAATTAATTCCAATGTTTGAAGAAAAATATCCTGGGGTAAAAGTCACTCCAACTTATGCTTCAAGCGGTGATTTACAAAAACAAATCGAAAATGGTTTGGATGCAGATGTATTTATGTCTGCAGGTAATAAACAGATGAACAAATTAGTTAATGAAAGTTTAATTGATAACAGTACTAACATTCAATTTTTAGAAAATAAAGTTGTTTTGATTGTACCTAAAGATTCCGACTTAAACATATCTTCATTTGAGGATTTGAAAAATGTAGATGGTAACATTGCTATGGGAGATCCTTCTTCAGTACCTGCCGGTCAATATGGTAAGGAAGTATTAACCAATCTTGGTGTATGGGACAGTGTTGAATCCAAATTGTCTTTAGGTACTGATGTAACTGCTGTATTAAATCAGGTAGCTCAGGGGTCTGCTGAATGCGGTATCGTATATTCTACTGATGCCAAATCTAATGATGATGTTAAAGTAGTTTGTGAAGCTCCAGATGATGCTTTAAAAACTCCAGTTATTTATCCGGTAGCTGAACTTAAAAACTCAGAGCATCAGGATGCTACTCAAAAGTTCATGGAATTCTTAAAAAGTAAAGAAGCTAAAGATGTATTTGTTGAATATGGATTTACAATTCATGAATAAACTTTATAACTTAAAATCAACATGATAATTTAAAGGAGAATTATTGACATGACTGATTGGACTCCAATTTTTATTTCAATGAAAACAGCAAGTTTATCAATTTTTATAACCTTTTTTTTAGGATTAATAGTTGCCTGGGGCATTGTTAAACTTAAAAATGATTCAGTAAAAATTGTACTTGACGGTATTTTTACACTTCCAATTGTATTGCCTCCTACTGTTGTAGGATTCTTTTTATTGTATATTTTTGGTGTTAGGGGTCCGATAGGTAAGTTTTTTGTAGACTTTTTTGCTGTGAAAATAGCATTTTCATGGTCTGCAACAGTTATCGCTGCAGTGGTCATGTCTTTTCCTTTAATGTATCGTTCTGCCAGAGGTGCATTTGAACAGGTAGATTCTAATTTATTGGATGCTGGCCGTACATTGGGAATGTCTGAGTTCAAAATTTTCTGGAAAGTTTTGCTTGCAAATGCACTTCCAGGAATTATTAGTGGGGGAATACTTGCCTATGCCAGAGGTTTGGGTGAGTTTGGTGCTACAGCAATGATTGCAGGAAATATTGCAGGACAAACTAGAACTCTTCCAATGGCAGTTTATTCTGAAGTAGCTGCCGGTAATATGGGAGATGCTTTTAATTATGTAATATTCATTGTTATTATATCATTTATAGCTATTTTTATCATGGATTATGTTTCAATACGTAAGGAAAGGCAGTGGAAATAATTTGGGGAATATGTTATGAGTAAGGAATTGTTAAAAGTAAATATTCAAAAGAAACTTAAAGAATTTGACTTAAATGTGGATTTTGAATTGAAAAAAGGATGTTTAGGTATTTTAGGTCCTTCAGGTTGTGGTAAAAGTATGACTTTAAAATCTGTTGCAGGTATTGTAAATCCAGATAATGGTGTTATAAGTTTAACTACAAATGATGAAACTGTTTATTATGATTCTAATGAAAAAATTAATTTAAAGCCTCAAAAAAGAAATGTAGGATACTTATTTCAAAATTATGCATTATTTCCGAATATGACTGTAGAGGAAAATGTTGCTATTGGTTTACCTAAAGATTATGATGAAAAAAGGTTAACTGATATGATTAAACGCTTTCGTTTAGAAGGTTTGGAAAAGAGATATCCTAGAGAATTATCTGGAGGTCAACAGCAAAGAGTAGCTTTGGCCCGTATATTGGCTTACAGTCCGGATGTTATACTGTTGGATGAACCGTTTAGTGCAATGGATACATTTCTAAAAGAACAATTACGTATTGAACTTAGTAATATACTGAAAGATTTTGACGGATTTTCTATTCTTGTTACCCATAATCGTGATGAAGTATTTCAGTTTTGCGATGAGCTTTTAATATTGGACAAGGGTAAAATTATTGCAAAAGGAACTACTCACGATGTGTTTGAGAATCCAAAAAAAGTTCAGGTTGCTAGACTTACAGGATGTAAAAATATTTCTAAAGTTGAAATAATAGATGATTATCATATTAAATCATTAGAATGGGGAATTACATTTGAAGTAGCTGAAAAAATTTCACAGGATATTACTCATATTGGAATAAGGGCACATGATTTTTTGCCTGCTGAAAAAGATGATATTAATTCATTTGACACTATAAACGCAACAAAATTGGAAATACCTTTTGAATGGCAAATAACGTTGGCAAATGGATTATGGTGGAAATTAGATAAAAAAATACATGATCATGAATTTGTAATTCCTGATTATTTAAAGGTAGATCCTAAAAATATTATCTTGTTGGAAGAGTAATTCAATATAAATGTATTTTTAATGGTATCTGAATTAATATGGATTCATTTTATCCAATTAATTATTATTTTTTGGAAAATGAAATAACGATTTTTATTTTTTTAAGTGTTTTTATAGTTTTTGTTCTGTTTAAATCAAAGTTATTAATAAAAAATATTATGCTAGTAAACAGATAAAAAAATCAGCTGACTTTTTGGCGGAGCCATAATAAACTTTAAATTATTTAAATAAGATATTATTTTTCATGAAACTGACAATTATTGGAACTGGCTATGTAGGTCTTGTTACCGGAACTTGTTTTGCAGAAATGGGAAATAGAGTTTACTGTGTTGATAATGACTTGGAAAAAATAGCTAATTTAAAAAATAATATCTTACCTATTTATGAACCTAATTTGGCATCATTAGTTAAATCCAATCAAAAAAAGGGAGATTTAATTTTTACCACGGATTTAAAAGAGGCTTTAGACAATTCCAATATTATTTTCATAGCTGTTGGAACTCCTGAACATGAGGATGGTAGCGTTAATTTAGATTATGTTTATGATGTAGCTTCAGAAATAGCTGATGTTATTAGCCAGGATTCATTAATTGTCATTAAATCTACTGTTCCTGTCGGCACTGCTTTTAAGGTTAAGAAAGTAATAGAATCTAATTTAAATAAAGATATTAAAATTGATATAGCCAGCAATCCCGAATTTTTAAAGGAAGGGGTAGCTATTGCTGATTGTATGCATCCTGACCGTGTAATTATTGGTGCACAAAATGATGAAGTTTTTGAGACTTTAAAAGAGTTATACTCATCATTTATTGTTAATAGTGATAGATTTGTTTTGATGGATGTTAAAAGTGCTGAAATGAGCAAATATGTTGCCAATGCTCTGCTTGCTACTAAAATATCTTTCATGAATGAAATAGCCAATATATGTGAGAAAGTTGGTGCAAATGTTAAAAATGTTCGTTTAGGTATTGGCAGTGATAAAAGAATAGGTTATGATTTTATTTATGCCGGATGCGGTTATGGTGGAAGCTGTTTTCCTAAAGATGTAAAAGGGCTGATTAATACTGCCCTTGATAATGGTTATGAACCTAAGATTTTGGCTAATGTTGATGAGGTCAATGAAAATCAAAAGCTTGTTTTAGTAAACAAGATTGTTGATAGATTTGGTGAGGATTTATCAGGTCTAACTTTCGGTATTTGGGGACTTTCTTTTAAACCTCAAACTGATGATGTAAGGTGTGCACCTTCTTTAATAATAGCTTCTGAAATTATTAAAAGGGGCGGAAAAATAAAAGCATATGATCCAAAAGCCATTGATAATTTCCAACAGAACTTTGATTCTGAAAATATTGATTATAAAAAATCCAAATATGATGTTTTAGATGATAGTGACTGTCTTGTTTTAATTACTGAGTGGAAAGAATTCAGAGCTCTTGATTTGGATGAGCTGTCTAAAAGATTAAATCAGAAGATTATTTTTGACGGCAGGAATATTTATTCACCTAAAATTAGAAAAGCAGGTTTTGAGCTATATCAAATAGGTTGCTAAAACTTTTAGCAATATCTAAATTTTATTTTTTAAATTTAATGAATTTTAAATTATTTTTAGTGTTTTGTTTTTATTTTCCTATTTTTCCCTATTCAATTCTAGATTTGTTATGATAAATCATTATATTTATAAACATTATTTGACAGATATAATATTAATTTTTATAATGATATTTAGGTGTTTTCATGTTAACATCAGTACAAAAAGAAATTTTACAAACATTAATTAATTTGTACCAGTCTGCTAACGGCGGATCTATTAAAGGTGAAGACATTGCTGAAATTATGAGTAGAAATCCGGGAACAATTCGTAATCAGATGCAATCTCTTAGAAGTTTAGGTTTGGTTAAAGGAGTACCGGGACCTCGTGGTGGTTATAAACCTACTGTAGAAGCTTATCACTCTTTAAACATTTCAGTCACTGATAAGGATTTTAATGTACCTATTTATAAAGATGGGGAAAAATTAAAAGATATTTCAGTTGCAAAAATTGAATTTACAAGTATTCCACAGCCTGGTGAATGTGAGGCAGCTATTAAAGTTTTAGGAAACATTAAGGATTTAAGTTTGGGAGATACCATTAGAATAGGCCCTACACCAGTTAACAATTTGGGAGTAATGGGTAAAATTGTAGGTAGAGATGATATGGACAATATTTTGCTTGTAGATACTACTACAATTAGAAGTATTCCTAAAAATACTGTTGGCGATATAGCCAGCCGTGATGTAGTATCTTTAAAAGTCAGTTCTACTTTAAAGGAAGCTGCAGAAGTTTTTGCGTTTAATGATATTAAAGGAGCTCCTGTAATGGAGGATGGTAAAGCAGTAGGAGTATTTACTGTAACTGACCTTGTTAGAGCAATAGCTAATAATAAAGAGGATTTGCTTGTCGGAGATTTAATGACTACGAATATTGTAATCGTTAATGAAGACATGAGAATAGCTAATGCTATTGAAATAATGCTTAAAAAAGCAATCAGTAGGGTGCTTATTGCTGATAACGATAATAATTTACTTGGAATTGTTACAAGAACAGATTTAATTAATTCCATAACAAATTTAAGTCAATTCCCTATTATTACCCAATAATTATTTTTTACAAGTGATTTAATGAAAGTAAATCAGATAGACATTTCTAAAGATATGAAAGTAAGTGATTTGGTGGCTCAATTTGAAGCATCAGATGTTTTAGGTGCTGGCAGAGTTGCAAGGGCTACTAATATTCTGGCAAATATGATTAAAGATGAAGATACAAATGTATTTATGAGCCTTGGAGGTCCTTTAATTCCTGGTGGGATGAGAAATATTGTTTCTCAAATGATAAGGGAAGGTCATGTGGATTTAATCGTATCAAGCGGAGCTAATCTTACTCATGATTTACTTGAAGCATTTGGTGGAGCTCATTACAGGGATGAAGGAAAAGATGATGAGGAACTTAATGCTGAAGGAATTGGCAGAATAGCTGATATTAATGTAGGATCCAATGATTTTGAAGTTTTTGAAAAGGAAATAAATAGATTATTTGAAATAATATCTGCTAAAAAACCTGTAATATCTATTCAGGAATTAATTTATGAAATTGGAATGTTGATTGATGATGAAAATTCTTTTATAGCTACTGCAGCAAGAAATAATGTTCCAATTTTCGCTCCAGGTATTATTGATTGTATGATTGGTCTGCAGTTATGGATTTTTTCACAGGACCATGATTTTACAATAAGTGCAGCTGGAGATATGCCTTATTTGTCAGATATTGTATTTGGCAGCGAAAAGGTAGGTGGAATCTTACTTGGAGGAGGCCTTACAAAACATTATACTTTAGCTTCAAATATTTTAAACGGTGGTCTTGACTGTGCAGTTCAGATAACAATGGATAGGCCGGAAGCAGGTAGTTTAGGCGGAGCTCCATTAGAAGAAGCTAAATCATGGTCAAAAGCAAAATGCGGATCTAATTTAGCTACTGTTGTTGGAGATGTTACAATTATCTTCCCGTTAATCTATGCTGCTGCATTAGATAAAATCTGATTTATTTTTATGGTGATTTTAAGTGAGTTATATTATTTTGGCTGTTTTATTTTTCTTAAGTGGATTTTTCATGAAATTGTCCGATGATGCCTGTGATGTAGGTGATGACAAGTCATTAGCTATTGCACTGGGACTGTTATGTGCAATAACTTCAGCATTTGCAACAGTATCAAGTGCATCTGCAGCATACATATTTATCGGAATTTTAATTGGTAATTTGCTTGCCTTAAAAGTTGACGGAATTCATCATATTATAACTTTGGTATTGTTTGTATTGATTTCATTAGTTATGGGCATTCCGGAGTTAAGTGTGGTTATTTTATTAATATGTATATTTTCAGCACTTTTAGATGAAGTAGGACATGAATTAATAAGTAATTTAACTGAAAACAAATTTTTAAATTACTTTTTTGAATATAGGTGTGCAATGAAAGTAGCAATATTCTTACTGGCTGTTTGCGGTGTATTCAATATATTTTTCTTTGTATTGTTTATATTATTTGAGTTTGCATACCTAGTTGCAGGTTCAATATCTGAAAATGGTTTATTTAAAAAAAGTAGAATTTAAAAAGGATTTTTTAATCCTTTATTATTTTTTCACAGGCCAGTGCAGGATTATCTGATTCATAAATGCTTCTTCCAACAATAATGGCACTTGCAAATTCAAGAGTTTTTTTAGCATCTCCACCCTGTTTTCCGACACCTGGAGAAATAATGCAGGCATCATCACCTACAATGTTTCTTATTTCACTTAATCTGTCTAATCTTGTAGCCGGTGCAACATAATTGGTAATTCCCATATCAACTCCCATTTTAGCTATAGCTTCAGCATCTTTTTGTAAAAACATTTTAGCTCCCGGATGTGACATTTCAGTAAGTAAAAATATTTCTTTTTCGTGTTTATTTGCACTGTCTAGACAAGCCTGAACACTGTCGGAACCTACAAAACCGTGACAGATTATTGCATCTGCTCCTGCATCAAATGTTAAATCGCAGATTTTGGAATTGGTAGCGTCAATGTCTGCAACTTTATAATCGCAGATTATATTTGCACCAAATTCATCTTTTATAATTTTAATGATTTCTAATCCTTCAGCTAATGTCAATGGATATCCTATTTTTATTGTATTGATATAGGGGCTTACTTCTTTACATATTTCAATTGCTTTGTCTTTATTGGTTACATCAAGTGCTAATATTAAGTTATTTTTAATATTCATTTGGAATCGCCTTTAGTAATTTGTAGTTGGTTTATATTTATTGTCTTTTAACAGTTATATAAATTAGGAATTATTTTTTGGTGTACTTAATTTAGTAATACTTTTCATACTATCTTTGTCTAATTTGAATTTTATTTTTAATTTTATTATATTTTTTTTATTTTTTGCCTTGAATTTTTATAATTAGTTCATTATTCAAGTAAAATTTATATATGATAAACATAAAAATAATGTAATACCAATTTGATTTTTTGTTGGATTGGTTAAAGAGAATGAGTATGTTTTTGGCTTATTTTGGAGGAATATAATTATGCATATTATGGAAGGTTTTTTACCTGCAGAGTGGTGTGCTGTTTGGTTTATTATATCAATACCAATAGTGCTCTACGGTGTATATCAGATAAAGAAGATTACAGAAACCACACCGGAATCTAAAGCTTTGATTGCTGTAAGTGGTGCATTTATGTTTATTTTATCTTCATTGAAATTACCATCTGTTACTGGAAGTTGTTCACATCCGACTGGTAACGGATTTGGCGCAGTATTATTTGGACCTGCAGTTACTGCAGTGTTAGCTTCAATTGTTTTAATTTTCCAAGCATTATTACTTGCTCATGGTGGAATTACAACTTTAGGAGCAAATATTTTTTCAATGGGTATTGTAGGTCCTGTTGTCGCATGGATTGTATATAAAGCTTTAATAAAAGCAGATGTTCCATCTATTGTTGGAGTTTTCTTTGCAGCATTTTTAGGAGATTTATTAACTTATGTTGCTACATCATTCCAGTTAGCTCTTGCTTTCCCACTTCCTACTTTTGGAGCAGCTTTATACAAATTTTTAATAATATTTGCTGTTACTCAAATTCCTTTGGCAATTGGTGAAGGTATTTTGACTGTGATTATTTGGGATAGATTGAAAGCATATAAACCAAAATTGTTGAAAAAACTTGATGTATTAAGTGCTAAGGAAAACTAGGTGGTTATTATGAAAAAATCAACATCAATCATTTTATTAGCAGTTGTAATTATTTTGTTTATTGCACCGTTAGTAATGTATAACGGCTATGGTGAAGACGAAGGATACTTTGGCGGAGCTGATGACCAAGCTGGAGAAGCTATTGAAGAAACAGGTTATGAACCATGGTTCTCATCTATATGGGAACCACCAAGCGGTGAAATTGAAAGTTTACTTTTCGCACTTCAAGCAGCTATCGGGGCATTGATAATCGGATATGCCTTTGGTTATTGGAGAGGCCAATCTAAAAAAGAGGAATAATATTTCCTCATTTTTTCATTTATTTTTTTCAGTGATTTTTTATGAAATTTGACATGGACTACATTGCTCATCATAACAGATTAACTTTAATGAATTCCTATTATAAGATAGCTATAGCTATGGGATTAATGATAATTACATTAATTTTAAATAATTTATATTTTGATGTTATTATTTTTGCTTTAATGTTAATTTTAATAGTGGGAGTAGCCAGAATCTCATTTAAATCATATTTGAAGTTCATTTCTATTCCAGCAGTATTTACAATAATAACTTGTGTATTTTTATTATTTTTCTTTGGAACTGGAAATATTGTTTGGGACAGTCATTTTTATGGAATTGCAATAAGGCAGGATGCAGTTGATTTGGCAATTTATACTTTTTTTAGAATTTTTGCATGTTTTTCATGTTTGGGATTTTTAGGTTTAACTACCCCAATAGCAGAGGTTTTACATTCTTTGGAAGTTATAAAAGTACCTAAAATAGTAATAGAAATTGCATTGCTTATGTATAATACAATATTCATATTTTTAAATGAAATTGATATAATGAAAAAAGCACAGGAAACAAGATTAGGTTATAATGGATATAAAACTTCATTTAAATCTGTAGCAATGTTGGGGAGCAATATATTTTTAAGATCTATGGATAAAGCAGAATCACTGCAGCATTCTCTAGATTCTAGAGGATATGATGGTGAGATTCCAATGTACAAACCTCAAAATAGGAGTGATGATTAGTGTTAGAAGCAAGAAATATTAGTTATTCTTATGATGATGATTCACAAGCTCTGAAAAATGTGAGCCTAAAAATAAACGATGGAGAAATGGCGGCAATACTTGGTAAAAATGGGGCAGGAAAATCAACATTATTCTTGCATTTCAATGGAATTCACGAACCTGATGACGGTGAAATTTTAATTGACGGTGAAAAATTAAAGTATAACAAAAAAGCATTAATTAAATGCAGGCAGAAAGTAGGAATAGTTTTTCAAAATCCTGACAACCAGATATTTGCACCAAGTGTAGAGGAAGATGTGGCATTCGGACCGTTAAATTTGAAATTGCCGATGGATGAAGTTCAAAACAGGGTAGAAGAAGCTTTAAAAAGAGTTGGAATGGAAGGATTTGAGAAAAAAGCACCACATCATTTAAGTGGCGGACAGAAAAAAAGAGTAGCTATTGCAGGAATATTGGCTATGAAGCCTGAAATAATGATTTTGGATGAACCTACCGCAGGTTTGGATCCTCAGGGTGCGATAAAAATCATGAATTTATTATCTGAACTTAATATGGAAGGAATTACAATTGTAATTTCAACTCATGATGTTGACTTGGTTTCCAAATATGTAAATAAAATATTTGTCATGGCTGACGGTGAAATCATAGATGAGGGAACACCTAAGGAAATATTTTCCAATGAAGATTTAATTGAAAAAGCTAATTTGAAGCTTCCGATAATATCTGAACTTTTTAAAGCATTGAATGATGAAAATCAGATAAATATTGAAAATAATGATTATCCTTTAACAATCAGTGAAGCCAAAGATAAAATTTTGGAACTGATGAAAAATTAATAAAAAGTTATATATTAAAAATAACAGATTTTAGCTTAAGGTGAACTTATGAGGATTGGAATTTGTGATACAACTTTTGCTCGTTTTGATATGGGAGCTGCAGCTATTGATGAATTAAAGAATAATGCTACAGATTTAACTATTATTCGCCAAACAGTTCCTGGAGTTAAAGATTTGCCTGTTACAGCTAAAATTCTAATTGAAGAGGAAAATTGTGACATTGTAATGGCACTTGGAATGCCTGGGCCTATGGAAAAAGATAAAGTGTGTGCCCATGAAGCATCTACAGGTCTTATTAATGCACAGTTGATGACTAATAAACATATTTTAGAAGTATTTGTCCATGAAGATGAAGAGGACAATCCTGAAGATCTTAAGGTATTGGCTGAAAACAGAGCACGTGAACATGCAAAAAATCTTATTAAAATGATGTATCATCCAAAAGCTATGAGAAAAGAAGCTGGAACTGGAGTCCGTGAAGGAAAGCCTAATGTAGGTCCATTATAAAAAGTGTATTTAGATGACTGCTAAAAGTGAATTTAAAGTATCAATGGAAGATAGAAAACAAACTTATGTTATTATTCCCGCGTATAATGAAGAAACAAGAGTTAGGCCAGTAATTGAAGCAATAGCAGATATGGGATTTAAGATAATTCTTGTTAATGACGGATCCAGTGATGGTACTTTGGATGTTTTAAAGGATGTTCAAATGAAATATCCTGAAAATATTTTTATTTATTCTCATGTTATTAATCGTGGCGTTGGATTAGCTATGCAGACTGGTTTTGAAGCTGTTTTAAAACATAATCCAAAATATATTGTAAATATTGATGCGGATGGACAGCATTCTGTTGATGATTTAGAACGGGTTCTTGAACCCTTGATTGCTGGCAGGGCTGAAGCAGTTATTGGTGTACGTTCTTTAAAGGATATGCCTAAATCTAAAAATTTCGGAAATTCTGTAATGAATATATTAACGCATATTTTCTATGGAGTTAATGTTTCTGATTCCCAAACAGGATTTAGGGCATTAACCAGAAGTGCATTGGATAAAATATCAATTAATGCTCAGGGTTATTTAATTTCTTCAGAATTTATAAGGGAAATTAATGACAATAATATTCCTTTTGAAGAAGTGACAATTGAGACTATTTACACTCCTGAAACACAGGCAAAAGGAACTAACTACAAAGTTGGAATTAAAATATTGTTTACAATGATTAGACATAAATTGTTCGATTAAAAAAAGGTGATTTTAATGTTTTTTTATTCTTTCTTATTTCCTGTAATTGCAGTATTGGCTATTTTATGGTTTGCTGTACGTGTTAGAAAGGGAAAAAATACAATTAGCACATTAATACTTTGGATTATATTGTGGATTTTCTTAGTGTTATTTGCACTGGTTCCAGATATCAGTATGGTATTTGCTAATTTATTTGGAATAACAAGAGGGCTGGATTTTATTGTTATTGTGGTATTTGCTGTAATGGCTTATATTATAGTTAGATTATATTACAAGCTGGATAAATTAGAAAATGACATCAATAAAATGGTTAAAGAAATAGCATTATCTAATGAAATTTCCTTATCTGATGATGAGGATTAGACAACTTATTTTTTTATTTTAACTTTATTCAATTCTTTTTTTTCTAAAAAACATATTTTTAAATTAAATTTTAAAATCCATCATATATATTAGTAATAACACCATATTAATAATTGCAATGTTATATTTTAGAGGATGTACTGCAAGACAAAAAGAAACAGGTATTGCTGATGCTACAGAAAAGCTGTTGAAATTAGCTGATGTTGATTATCATGTATTGGATGATGAAAAATGTTGTGGTTCAGTCTTGCTTAGAACAGGTTTTGAAAAGGAAGCTAAAAAACAAATAGCTAAAAATACTGAAGTTTTTGGTGATGAAACAATATTGACTTCATGTGCGGGATGTTATAAAACTCTGCTTCAGGATTATGAAGGTTTGGATGTTATTCATATTTCAGAACTGTTGGCTATTCTGATTGATGAGGGCAGGCTGAAATTTGATAAAAAAGATTTGAACGTTACTTATCATGATTCATGTCATCTGGGAAGGCACTGTAAAGTATTTGATGAACCAAGGAAAGTTATCAAATCAGCAGCTAATTTGATTGAAATGAAAAATATTAAAGAAGACAGCCTATGCTGTGGAGCTGGGGGTGGAGTAAAATCAGCTTATCCTCAAATTGCATCGGAACTTGCAGATGCCAAAATCAGCCAGGCAAAAGATACAAAATGTAAGGCACTTATTACTGCATGTCCTTTTTGTAAACTTAATTTAAAAGGTCATGATTTGGAAGTTTTGGATTTAACTGAATTTTTAATTAAATATGGGGGAGAATAATGAAAGAAAGTGAACTTGAAACAATGAGAAAGTCATTTAAAACAGTTAAGGATAGGTCTTCTAAGATTAAAAATTCGTCTTCCATTAAAAGATTGGAAAAAAGAGTCAGGGAAATTGAAAAGGAGTCAATTGCCAATAAGGAGGAACTGATGGACATAGCTGTTGAATCATTCAGGAGAAATGGCATTGATGTGGAATATGCTAAAACTAAAGATGATGCATTAGATATTATTTATGATCTGTTGGATGAAAGCGATTCTAAAGTAATAGCTAAAGCAAAATCCAATACTTTAGGTGAAATTGAACTTAAAAGTAATTTAGCAGCTAAAGGATATGATGTTGTTGAAACTGATTTGGGAGATAGGATTTTACAACTGAAAAAAGAAGATAATAAACCTGTTCATCCAACTGGTCCGGCATCCCATTTAAATGTAGATGAGATAGCCAGTATTGTCAATGAATCAATGAAAACCAATGTCGGAAGGGTTCCACGTGAAATTATGGAAGTTGTCAGAGCAGATGTGTTAAAACGTCTTGAAAACTCAACTGTAGGTATAAGTGGAGCTAATGTTGTAGCGGCTGAAGAGTGGTCTATTGTTTTAGTTCATAATGAGGGTAATATTTCATTGGTTTCCCTAAAAGATTTGCATATTATTGTAGCTGGAATTGATAAATTTGTACCTGTTCTGGAAGATGCGATATCTGTTGCAAAACTTGAAACAGTTTATGCAACTGGAAATTATGTAACTTCCTATATCAATGTAATTTCAGGACCTTCCAAAACAGCAGATATTGAGAAAAAACTTCTTAAAAATATGTATGGTGCAGAAAGGGTGGTTGTTATCTTACTGGACAATGGAAGAAGTGAAGCCAGGGAAGAATGTCTGTGGTGTATTGGCTGCGGAAACTGTATAGTCAACTGCCCTGTATATAATGCTGTTGGAAATGAATTTGGATTTAACAATTATTTGGGCGGTCGCGGAGTGGCTATGAGTAAATTCATTGAAAATGATGAAAAATGCTTTGAATCAGGATTATATAAATGTACTTTGTGTGGTTTATGCACTATTAATTGCCCGGTTTCTATTCCTACAAATGACATAATTGAAAAAATGAGAAAATCTTCACAGCTTCGTCCAAAAGCTCATGAAAAAATAAGTAAATCGGTTATAGAAAAAGATTCTCCTTACTAATCTTTTTCTTTTATAATATAAAGAGGTCTTTTTTTGCTTTCCAAATAAATTTTAGCTAAATATTCTCCAATTATTCCTGCTGCAAACAGTTGAATTCCACTTAAAAATAGGATAATTGAAATAGTTGAAGGCCAACCTTCTACAGGATCTCCAAATAAAAGGGTTTTTATAACAATGACTATAATGGATAGAAATGCAATAATTGAAAAGAAAATTCCTATAATTGTAGCTATGTGAAGAGGTGTTGTTGTAAAAGAAACAATTCCTTCAATGGAATATTTGAACAGTTCCCAAAATGACCAGCTGGTTTCTCCTTTTTGCCTTTCAATGTTTTCATATTCTAACCATTTTGTTTCAAATCCGACCCACTGGAAAATTCCTTTTGAAAAACGGTTATACTCTTTCAAATCAAGGATTGCATTTACAACTTCTCTTTTCATTAATCTGAAATCTCTTGCACCATCAACAAGCTCTATTTTAGTTATTTTATTAGCTATTTTATAGAATAATCTTGCAAAAAATGATCTGATTGGAGGTTCTCCTTTTCTTGTGACTCTACGTGTTCCTACAATATCATATTTAGAAATATATTTTAGCATTTCGGGAATTAATGATGGAGGGTCTTGTAAATCAGCATCCATTAATATGATGTAATCTCTGGTAGAATAGTCTAATCCGGCATATATTGCAGATTCTTTACCGAAGTTTCTTGAAAATGAGATGTATTTAACATTGTCATAGCTGTTTTTAAGTTTTTTGATAACTTCTAAAGTGTTGTCATTTGATCCATCATTTACAAAAATAACATTCCAGTTTATGTTTTTCAGATTATTTGAAACTTCCTTGTAGAATATCGGAAGCATTTCCTCTTCATTATAACATGGAACAACTATATCTAATGTTTTCATATTAATTATTTTTTTAATATTTGTATTTAAATAATTTATTATCATTTTTTGATTTTTTTTTGGATGTTAAATAATAAATATTTATAAGTAAGGTTATACAATATTTAATTATTATATTTAAAATGTAAAAACGGAGGAAATACATGCTTCTATTAATAAGTCCTATAAATCATGAAGAAGCTCTTGAATCTATTAAAGGTGGAGCAGATATTGTCGATGTAAAAAATCCTAAAGAAGGATCTTTAGGTGCTAATTTCCCTTGGGTTATTAGGGATATTAGGGAGATAACCCCTGAAGATAAATTGGTTAGTGCAACTTTAGGTGATGTGCCTTATAAACCGGGTACTGTTTCTCTTGCGGCAATGGGAGCTCATGTTTCTGGAGCAGATTATATTAAAGTAGGATTATATGGAACAAAAGATTATGATGAAGCAGTTGAAGTTATGGAAAATGTGGCTAAAACAATTAAAGATGTTGATAATGATACTATTGTTGTAGCTGCAGGTTATGCAGATGCACACCGTGTTGGTGCAGTTGACCCTATGGAAATTCCAAAAGTAGCTAAAGATGCTGGATGCGACTTGGCTATGCTTGATACTGCTGTTAAAGATGGTCATACATTATTTGATTATTTAAGTATTGAAGATTTAGAAAAATTTGTTAATGAAGCTCATAGTTATGGTTTGAAAACAGCTCTTGCAGGTTCAGTTAAAAAAGAACAGTTAAAACCTTTAAACGATATTGGATGTGATGTTGTAGGTATTAGAGGAGCTGCTTGCGTAGGTGGTGATCGTAACACTGGTAAAATACATCACACCGCTGTAGCTGAGCTTAAAGAATTATGTGATTCATTTTAGATAGGTGTGGTTTTTTAAATGTTTTCAAAAAAAGTTCAAGAAGCAAAAGTAGCTTATACTTTTGATGATTTTTTATTAACTCCTAATGCAAGTTATGTGGAACCAAAAGACATTGATACTAAAATTAAATTAGGAAAAGATATTAAATTGAATATACCAATTTTAAGTGCTGCTATGGATACTGTTACTGAATCAGATTTGGCAATAGCTATGGCACAAGAAGGTGGTGTTGGAGTAATTCACAGAAATATTACTCAGGAAAAACAAGTGGAAGAAGTTAAAAAAGTTAAATCAGCTGAAGATTTAACAATACGTGATGTTATAACAATTACCCCTGATTCTACAATTGCCGATGTTCAGGCAAAAATGAATGATGAGTTAATCAGTGGTCTTCCGGTTGTAGACAATGATGAAATTATTGGTATCATTTCTAAAAGAGATATTAGGCCTGTGTTGAAAAAAGGTGTTGACAAAACTGTAAAAGACATTATGACATCTGATGTTGTAACTGTTGAAGAGCCAATCACTGCAGAAGAAGCTTTAAACATTGCTTATGAAAATAAAGTTGAAAGACTTCCTGTACTTCGTGACGGCAAATTGGTTGGAATCATCACTATTAAAGATATTTTAAACCAAGCTCAATATCCTAATGCTGCTCGTGATAAAGACGGTAATTATTTAGTGGCTGCTGCATCAGGGCCTTTTGATTTAGACAGAGCAATGGCTTTAGACCAAGCTGGTGCGGATATTATTTCTATTGACTGTGCTCATGCTCATAATATGAATGTGGTTAAGTTCACTGAAACCATTAAGGACAATATTGATGCTGATTTGTGTGTAGGTAATATAGCTACTGCAGAAGCTGCTGAAGATTTGGCATCTATGGGTGTAGATGGCCTTAAAGTAGGTATAGGTCCAGGTTCAATGTGTACTACCCGTATTGTGGCTGGTGTTGGTGTACCACAACTTACAGCTATTTCAGAAGTTGCTGATGTAGCTAAGGAATACGGTATTCCAGTAATAGCTGACGGTGGAATCAGATACTCCGGAGATATTGCAAAAGCTATCGGTGCCGGTGCAGATGCAGTAATGCTGGGTAATTTACTTGCAGCATCTTACGAAGCTCCTGGTGAAATTGTTGTTATGAATGGAAAACAATACAAAAAATACCGTGGAATGGGTTCCATGGGAGCAATGACCAGTGAGTACGACGGAGGAGCAGACAGATACTTCCAAGGATCTAAAAGTAAGATGAATCATACAAAATATGTTCCTGAAGGAATTGAAGGTGCTGTACCTTACAGAGGAACTGTTAATGAGATTTTATTCCAACTTGTTGGAGGTTTAAAATCTTCTATGGGTTACTGTGGTGCTAAAGATATTGCAGCTATGCAAGAAAAAGCAAGATTTGTTAGAATCACAAGTAGTGGTATAAAAGAATCCCACCCTCATGATTTATTAATTACTAATGAAAGTCCTAATTATCCAACTCTTGACTAATTAGGATTTCCTGATTCACAAAAATGATTGGATTTTTTCTCATTTTTGTGTTATAATCCTTTTTTAAGTTAAAATACCATTAACTTTAAATATTAGTATCTATAATATTATTATATTAGATAATTTTAAGATTATTTTATAATCTGTGTAAATAATTTTAAATATTTACATTATTACATATTTATTTTGATGTGGAGAGAATTTAAATGGCAAGAACAAAAAAAGTGGGTATTACAGGTAGGTTCGGTGCAAGATACGGAAGAAAAGCAAAAAGATCTGTAAAAATGATCGAAGAAAACATGAAAAAAAATCATGTTTGTCCTAGATGTGATAGACCTTATGTAAAAAGACAAGCTGCTGGAATTTGGAAATGTAGAAAATGTGGCGCAGTATTTACCGGAGGAGCATATGTACCAGAAACTCCTATGGCAAAATCTGCAGCACGTAACATAAGAAATGTTAACGTGGAGGAATAATCCTTGTATAGATGTCCACATTGTGGAACTGAAGTAGATCACAAAAGCTACATGGAAAATAAATGTCCTAAATGTAGATATAGGATTTTATTTAAAAATGTTCCAGAAGTAACAAGAATTATAAAAGCAAGATAATCATTTTTGCTTTTATCTACATATTTTTTAAAACTATTTTTTATGATTTAAATGTTAATTTCAACTTCTAGAAAACCTTCTCAAAAAACAAGAAAGTTTTGTAAAAATCTCGCTCATGCAACTGGTTCCACTAGTGTAAACCGGGGAAAAAGTAATATGCGTGAGTTACTTTTAAAAGCTCTGGAATTAGATGAGCATAATTTAGCTATTGTTAATGAGATTAAGGGTAATCCTAGCAGAGTAACTTTTTATTCAAATAAAGGGGAAATTTTACTTATAATATTAATTGGAGTTACTACTTCTAATGAAAGATGTCATATTTTACCTAAAAATTTGAAAATAGTTTCTAAAGTTGAAAAGCTCAATGTTTTAAGTGAAATTTTAGGTTTTGAATTGGTAGATAAAGCTAGTGAAAATTATATTCTTATTTCTAAAGAGGATGATTTAATAGCTAAAATTAATTTTGTAAATAAATTCGGAGATAAAACCGATTTGCAGATTAATGTTAAAAAGATTTTAGATGGGGAATTATGAACGTAGACAGCCCTCTTGAATCTATTAAAAGTGATATAGCTATTGAATTTGAAAATCAAAAGCAGGCTAAAATAATTTATGAATCCATTATTTTAGAATTTGAAACTGCTCCTGATTATAGGTCATCTATGAGTTTAACTTTAGATGAATCTAGAATTCTAATTAGAATTGATGCAGAAGATTCTACTTCTTTTAGAGCTTCTGTTAACTCTGCAATTAAATGGATTAAGTTGTCTTTAGAGATTAATAATTTAACTATTTAATACAATATTTTTAAATATTATAAAAAACAACTTTTAGTTATTAAAATAAAATAGGTGGTAAAATGGAAATCCCAGAAAATATACAACATCAATTAAATCAATTCCAACAATTACAACAACAAGCTCAAGCTGTAACCATGCAGATTCAAAATGTTGAAGTTCAAATTCAAGAAAGTGAAACTGCTCTTGAAGAACTTAACAAAACTGATGAAAATGCTGAAGTTTTTAAACAAGCTGGAAACTTACTTATTAAAGTTGATTATGCACAAGCAGTTGAAGATATGAATGAAAAATTAGAAACTCTCAAGTTAAGAAAACAAACCATGGCTCGTCAAGAAGAAAGAGTTATGAAAAAACTTGAAGAAATGCAAACTAATATCCAAGCTGCTATGCAAGGGTTACAAGGAGAATAATTCTCCTATAAAATTCTTTTTTTATAGATTTTCATGTCTAAACTTAAAAAATTATCATCTGCTGATTTAGCTACTATTTCTGATGATTTTGGTGAAATTTTAGAAATTGAAGTTTCAAAAGCTATTTCTACTAAAGAACTGGATGATTTGGATTTGGATATTATCGTCAGCTATGAAAATAATCAGCTTGATGTTGATGTAGATGTTGGAGTTACCTTTGACAAACTTTCAGAGATTACTCAGGATCAGGTAGCCGGTGCTATTGATGAAGCTTATTTAAAATTTGATTCATATATTGATGAGAATTATAGACAATAATTTTATTTTTTTAATTTTAGTTAATACTTTTTTTATTTTATATATTAATATAGTAATACTTTTTTATAAAAAAATATTTATACTGCAGGGTTTAATGTATAATATACAGTTTGAAGTGATGTTTTGTATTATTCATTAAGTCATCCTATTTAAGATACATAATGTATTTGTTTTTCAGTTCTCCTCTTTTATACATTGCTTCAAGCTAATTTTTATTGATATTTTACTTGGATGTTTTTAAGGGGTGTTGTGTATTGGGAAACATCTTTAATTTTAATTTTCAAGATTAATTTAGCATATTTTGAAATTTTAGCAGGTTAAAAATTACATATATTCAAATTTTTATTAATTTTCATATTTTTGTTTAATTTTAAAATTAAATATTTTAATTCTATTTAATATTTGATCTATTTTATTGTATAATTTAATTATCAAATATACTTTAATTTTTATAAAATAAAGTAAAGTTTATATACTACGAAGTTAAATCTATGTGTAAGGTTCATAACATATTTTTTGTTAAACCCTTATAATTGATCATTATTTTTTTTATTTAGGAATTAGGTGTCCTTACCTAATTTCACCTCCTTATATTTAGCAACTTTTTTTCAAAAATATTAATAGTCAGACATTATCAAATAATTAATCATGATTAAAAAAGTTCCAGTTTTAGATTTAAAAGATAATATTGCAGTTAGTGGAAAATCTGGATTAAGGGACACATATACTCCATTACAAACAGTTTTCGCACCATCAGCTAATCCTGTTGATATAGCTAATGGATTATCAATTAATGGGGCAGATGAGTTATATATTGCTGATTTGGATTTGATTGAAGGCAACGGCCATAATATTCATGATGTTAAAATGGTAAACTCAATTTTGCCGGTTATGCTGGATGCAGGTGTTAAGGATTTTGAATCATTTACTTTCTTTTTAGAATATGCATATAAGATAATTGTCCCAACAGAAACCATAAAAAGCATTGGTGAGATTAAAAAGATTTTTGAAAAATATCCTAAAGAAAGGATTGTTGTAAGTGTAGATGTTAAGGACAATGAATTATATTCAAAGAATTTAGATATTTCATTACCTGAATTTAAAGAAATTTTGGAAGAATTGGGTCCTGATGAAATAATTCTTTTAGACATTACAGGTGTCGGAACACAAAAAGGTTATAATCAAGAATTACTGGATGATTTTAAAGATTTAAAAGATAAACTGATTATAGCTGGAGGTTTAAATAACAAATCAGTTAGTGAACTTGAAGATATGGGTATAAAAAAGGTTTTAGTAGGAACAGCTTTGCATTCTGGTGAGATGAAATTACTTGATTAGTTACACTATGGTGATGATATGTTTAATAAAAATACTATAATTATTGTATTGGCTATTATTTGTTTGGCTGTTATAATTGGGGGAGCAATACTTGTCTTTGGAAATGTTCATGAAGCATACAATGGCACAACAATTAATAATACTAACAATAATTCAGTATCTGTAGATAATGTAACTTCTCAATCCTCTTCATCTGGGTCTGCAGATGATGGTTATAAAAGACCTACAAGAACTTATGGTGGTGAAGAACACTTAACTGCTCATGAGTCTGATGTTTTAGATGATGGGTGGGATCCAAAACAGCACGAAGTTTCCCGTAGTGATATAGGAAACGGATATCATAGAATCAATTATGATGACGGGTACTTTAGAGTCTGTGATGACCACGGTTATGTTGTAAGTTATGGTTATTGATAATTCATAACCATCTTTTTTTTAAAAATTATAAAAATAGTAAAGTGTTATTTTATAATAACAAAAATCTTAAGATTATATACGGTAATACAGCTGCTAAGACAAACAATATTGTTCCTACAACAAATTTGTATTTATTTTCATCTAATGTTCCAGCTATTATTAGTAAAACTCCGAAAAATCCGAATATTACCGGTAAAATATGTGAAAATAAAGTAATTCCTGTAAAAGCCATTTTTTATCACTATTATATATATTGTTTATTTAATTATATAAAGATATTTGTGGTGTTATCATAACCTTTTTTAATTTAATCAAACTTATTATATTATATGAAAATAGAACACAATCATGAACATCATGAAAAGGCTACAGGTAACCTAATTTTTGTTTTCATTTTAAATATTACTTTTAATGTTATAGTTATTCTTGGAGGATTAATTACAAACAGTGTAGCTATTCTTGCTGATTGTTTACATGATTTGTCAGATACTATATCTATTGGTTTGGCTGGGGTGCTGGAGCATGTATCTCAGAAAAATCCAAATGAAAATTATACTTATGGTTATCAAAGGTTTTCTATTTTAGGAGCAGTCATAACTTCAATTTTTGTGATTATTGTTTCTGTTGTTGTAGTTTATGAATCAATTTCACGTTTATTATGTCCTGTAGCACCGGAAGCAGGATGGATGCTTTTAGTAGCTATTGTTGGAATTATATTTAAGGGAGTTTCTGTTTTTAAACTTCATAAAGGAGAAACTATTAATGAAAAAGTTATTTTATTCCATCTTTTGGGAGATGTATTCGGATGGATAGCTATTTTGGTTATTAGTGTAATCTTAATGTTTTGGAATGTATCATTTTTAGATCCGTTGCTTTCATTAATAATCAGCTTATGGTTATTATATAATATGGGTAAGGCATTACATGAGTCTGTCTGTGTTTTACTTCAAAAATCACCTAAAAATGTTGATGTTGATGAAATCAAATCCCAAATAGAAGGTTTAAATCATATTAATAATGTTTTAGATATTCATTTATGGTCTTTAGATGGTATTGATTCTATTTTAACTTTAAAAATAAATATTGATGATGTTAATAATGGTGATGAAGTTAAAAAAGAGATTTATACTATTGCTTCTAAATATCATATAGTAGACACGACAGTAGACATATTATCACATACTTATCAAATGCACTCTACATCAAACAATATAAAAAGAGAAAAATAGATTTGATAAATATGAGAACCAATGAAGAAATCCTAAATGAGATCCATTCTGTTAAAAATCATAAAAAAACAACACAGCACATTTACAAACATTCAATAAATAAATATTGTGAATTGAATAAGTTATCATTAGCCGAATTAATCGAAGAAGCAGAAAAAGAAGAAGAACAGGGTATACGATGGAAACATCGTACATTAAAAAGAAGATTATTAAATTTTCGCAAGTATTTGATGGATAATTATTATTATAACACCGTATCAAATACTTTCACACCAGTTCTTGTTGTATATAAATATTTTGAAATTGAAATACATGATCTGCCACGAATTGATAAAAAAAGTTATAATAATCCCAAACCTATCAGTTTTAAAGATTTGCCAGATAAAGAAATTATTCGTGAAGCAGTTAATATATGTACTTCTACTATGAAAGCTATTATATTATTCATGAGTAGTTCAGGTTGTGCCAGAAGAGAAACATTAAATTTAACTGTAATGGACTATATGAACGCAACTAAAGAATACCATAATACAGACAATATCGTGGAAATGATAGATGTGTTAAATAATATTGATAATGTTGTCCCTACTTTTAATATTTTAAGACAAAAAACACAGAAATATTATATTACCTATTGCAGTCCAGAAGCAGTCACAGCTATAAATCATCACTTATTATCAAGACAAAATTTAACACCAGAATCCCAACTATTCAAAATACATGAAGACTACCTAAACCAACAATTCATTAAAATAAACAATGAATTAGGATTAGGAAAAGCAGGAAACTACAACAGATTCCGCAGCCACATGCTCAGAAAATTCCACGCCTCAACACTATATAATGATGGTATGAGTCTGGACAAAGTAAATGACCTGCAAGGCAAATCAAAAAACAGTACTGATGAAGTATATTTCATGACCAATCCTGCTGATTTAAAACAGGAATATATTCAACATTTACCAGCATTATCAATTAATACAGAAGTTGAAAAGATCACTGTTAAATCTCCAGAATTTGTGAAATTAGAAACAGAAAATCGTGAAAAAGATGAAAAAATCAAAGATTATGAAAAATTAATCTATGATATTGATGAAAGATTACGAAATATTGAGAAAAAAGAAGAAAATTTCAAAGAAAATGACTTTGAAGATTTATTAATTTAAGGAAAAATATTTTTATAGTTTTAAGTTTATATAAAATACATGTTACTAAGGGAAAAATTATTATGAGAGATTTTTCTATTCAAGAGGCTATTGATATTATCAATTCTTTAGATAATACTTCTGAAATTCGTACAACAAATCATTTTAATATTAACAATGATTTAAGACATAATGATAAAGAATTGTGGAGTGATGTATTATTTAATCATGAGTTGTTAGGTATTAATAAGCAAGCTGAAAATAAATTTAAGTTGTGCTATAAGCACCCTGATAAAGAAAATAAAGATTTTTATCTTATTATTGTTATTAATGAATTTAAATCTTTGAAAATGATAACTACATATGAAGCTAAATCTAGTAGGAGGATTGGAGAAAATGAGTACAGGTAGACCTTTGAATAAAAATTATGATCATGAATGTGATGCTTTAATGTTATATTATGCTGAAGAATATGATTATGATTATTCTTTGGAGTTAACTGATAATGTTATTGTTGATTTTGATAAAAATGGAATCCCTTGTGCTTTTGAGTTTTTAAATGCTTCTAAGTTATTTGGATTTGATAAAAGTAGTTTAATGAATATTAAAAAGATTAATATTACTATTAATGTTACTTCTAAGTTGATTGAGTTAAATACTTTAATTGTTGTGCTTGTTCATAATAAAGCAGTAAGTAATAGTTTACAGAAGAGTCATGTGAATAATGTTAATATTCCTGAGTTAAATCTTGCTTTTGTTTAAAAATAGATGATGGTTTTAGATGAAGTGGTAGTATTCTAGGAATACTTCATCTTCATCATTGAATCTTATAAATGCTCCCTGTTTGTCTTTAAATACTATTGTTGCGTTTTGTTTTTCGTTTCCCCATGTTTTGCCTGTATTGTTGTTTTTCAGGTCTGTGAATGTTATGGGTGTGTTGTTTATTGTGAATATTGGTTGTTCTTTTATGAATTCGTAGTTTTCGTTTACTGTTTTTGGTATTAGTTGTTCTAGTGTTTCGTTTAGTGATTTGCAGTTGTTTTGTATTTTTATTAATTGTATTTTTTCGGCTATTTCTTTTTTTATTCTTATGCTGGTGTAGTCAGTCATTTTTTATCATCTTCCTTTTTTTGGGTTTTATAATATAAAAAAAATATGGGGGGGTTAGATTAATGTTTCGTAGATGAAACTTATTAAAATAACCAACCATATTATTAAACTTATCCAAGTATATTTTTGGTTTCTATTAATGTAGATTAGTATTGCTAATATGATTAATAGTATTATGATTATTGTACTTAGTATTGTCATTTTGTTTTTCACCTCCTTTTTAAGAAAAATTTATATAAGAAGCAATAAAAAATATAATAATTGTAAGAGGGGGTTAACCTCCTACTTGTGTTTTTGTCTTTTGAGTATTTCTAGGATTATACTCAAAGACAATATTATGATTTTTATTGCCTCTGATTCTGACAACTTTTCACCTCCTTGTATTTCTATTATTATATTGTACTGCATAGTATATAAAGGTTTCTATTTTTTTAATTAAAAATATCAATACATTTTAATAACAAAAAAAGATAAAAAATATTCATTATAAAAATGAACAATAACCTAACAGTTCACAAAACTAATTAAACACCAAAATTTAGAACACAATGCGTTTCATTTTTTCATACTGAATAATGTTTAGTGTTTCATTATTTTCATTGAATATACTGTATTTTTAAGGTTTATTTTTTGAATAGAAACATTTATATTAACTTATAACATAAATATAAAAACAAGAACCACAATTGAAGAATCCAACAAAAAAATAATGTGTGGGGCGATTTATAATATGGATGATAAGGTTTATATTACTCAAATGGAATCAGCTTACAATATAATTGAAGATACAAATAAACAACTTGATGATAAAGCAATGAAAATGATTACTTTAATTAGTGCAATGCTTGCATTACAAGTTAACTTTTTCCTACCATCAATAAATAACATGGTAAAATGGGTATTATGTTTATTTATATTGGCGTGTTATTTTGGATCATTAATATGTTTCATCAAACCAACAATCCTAAAAAAATTTAAATATTATCCAAATATGGAATTTATTAAAAAATGTTATGAATATAATTATTCCGAGGAGGAATATGTTTCAGAATCATTAGGTGCTTATGAAAACACTATTAACCATAATTTAAGTTTATTGAATAGTAAAAGTAAGGATTTACAATATGGTTTTTATTGTTTTATTGGGAGTATAATATTAAGTATTTTAATATTAGTAACTTACATAGTATAATATAAATTATGGTTACTAAGAAGAACAATAAAAAGAAATCTAAAAAGAAGAAACGAGAATGGGCGAAAGTAGATAATAAGAATTATATAATGAAATCATTTAATAAAGAATAAAAAAAATAATATGTGGAGGATTGTTGAAAAATGGATGAAAATATACAAGATTTTCCAGAAAGTCCTTTTGAACCAGGACATCCAGTATCTCCAGATAAGTTTAAAGGAAGAAAAAAAGACATTAATAAAATCAGCAGATATTTACCAAAAGTTAAAAACCAAGGAGTGCCATTTCATTTTTTCATAACTGGAAAAAGAGGAATGGGTAAAACATCTTTTGTAAAATATTTAGCTAATGAAATTTGTGATAAATATGATTTAACTCCAGTGTATATAAATAATGATGGAATAAGTTCATTAGATGAATTTATAGTTAGATTAATTGAAGCCTTGCTTAAAGAATTTCATGAAAAAAGCATTGGAGAACAATTATTTAAATTTGTTTCAGAGTATGTTGAAGGATTTAATGTTAATGGAACAGGAATGAAATTAAGAGAATATAATCCTGATAAGTTAATAACTCATATTAAAAATGATTTCCCAGAATTTTTAATTAAAATCTCAGAAAACTTAACTGATAATAATAAAGGAGCATTTATTTTCATTGATGATCTTAATGGTTTATCTGATAATTTAGAGTTTGCTAGTTGGTATAAAAGATCATTTGACACACTTAATTTTGCAGATGAAAGAATTCCTATTGCATTTTGTTTAGTTAGTTATCCTGAAGAGTTCAATAACTTGGCAGATATTAATCCTTCTTTCACTAGAATTTTTGAAAGAATTATAATTGACCATATTGATGATGAAGATATTGAAGAATTTTTTGAAACTGTCTTTAATGATCAGGACATAATTTTTGATGATGATGGTAGTTTGGAGGCGATGGTCAGTTTTACTTATGGTATGCCGTTAGTTATGCAGCAAATTGGGGAGTCTGTGTTTTGGTTAGCTGAAGATAATATTATTGATACAAATATTGCAATTATTGGAATTATTTCTGCAGCTATTGAATTGGGCAATAAGCAAATTAGATCAAAGTTAGATAAAATTAAAAGTGAGCATTATGAGAATATTTTGATGAAGATTTGTAAAGCTAAAAAATTTAGTTTTAAAAAGTCTGATGTTAAATATTTATTATCTTCTGATGAGAATAATGTATTTAGTGATTGTTTGAATAGGGTTAAAGAATTAGGTATTATTGAGTCTATTGGTAAGGATAATAGTGGGGAATATGAATTTTCGAACAGATTGTATTTTGTTTATTTCCTTATCCAAGGTACATTGAATGAGTTTAAAGAGAATTATGTTAATTTATGGCAAAAAGAATTACTTGATGGGGAAATTTCTCAAGAGGATTTTGATTCACGAATAAAAGAATTTGATAAAATCATATCTAATTTTAACTCGATTTCTAGCTAATGCAGTAATGAAGTCATTCGATAAAGAGTAATAATTGTTCATAGTTTTGTTGAACATCCTGATGCTGAAGAGTATTATGATACTTTAAAAATAGAAAAACAATTAGCATAAAAAAAGAGTATATTAATTGTATGTATAGTGTAGGTGGTCGTAGGAATGGCAGTTCCTCACACCTAACACTGGCTACAAAAAAATAAATACACAAACCGAAAGATGTGATTGAAATTTTAGTAACCAATTATAACTTTGATAATAAAAACTATTTAATATTTTCTACAAGGAAAATTTTTAAAAAAAGAGTATTAAGTGGTGATGGTTATAATTATTCTACTTTTTCAAGTTTTACTTCAGTATTCCCTTCAGAGTATTCTACCACCCAATTAATGTTATCTCCTATTTCTAAATTTAAAAATTGCATAACTTCTTTAGGAATAGTGGTTCTTGCAGATTTACTATTAGGTCTTGCTAGAGATACTTTTGTTGAATATTTAAATACCACTTTCATACCTCCTATATTTGGTGTTCATAGTATATTATATGACAAGTATTCTATATATAGATTTCCTATCAATAGGTAGAAACATTTATATATTTCAAAGTTCAACTATTAATTAGCAAGTTGAAATTGAGAATGGCAGTTCTCAAAAATACTAACTTGGAAAAATCCGAAAGATGTGATAAAAATGGATAAGATTGAAGTTTTTGGAAGGTTAACTTCCAAAGAAGAAATTGAACATGTATTTTTAAAAGCGAAAAAACTTCAGGCTCAAAACAGAGTCTATGAAGAAGAACTCCAGAAATTCAGGAGTGTAGGCGTATGAGTTGCAAATACAACAACTCAATGTATACGATTACTCCACCTGAAGATGAGGTCGAGTTTGATTATCTTGAACAGATATTATTGTCTGAGGATTATGAAACCCAGGAAGAAATAGACCATAGGTTAGCTGATGAATATAAGCAATTTCAAATCTATGAATTGTCTGATGAGCAAATGTTGGAGTTTGCTCGTGCAGGTGAACTAGCTTACGGGGGTAAATGAATGTTCACTCCAGACTTTTGGGAAACAGAAAACAAGATTGGTAATGCCTTATACAGGATCAACCAGTCACCTTACAAGGATTACTGTGAAATAGATGAACTGTTCGTATTCCTTGTACAGGAATATCCTGAACAAAGAGAATTGTTCGAAACATTATATGCTGATTATGCAGAGTATGTTGAAGATCAAACCCGCTTAAGGGAATTGAAAGATTTCCTTAATACTCCTGGTATGAAAAAAGAAGTTAAGTATAAAGTGTTGGAGGCTCAATTATGAGTCTCTTCAACAATAAACCTACTCCAGTTAGACTTCATAAAAAAGTGTCCTGGAGAGAAAAATATGAAGTTGAAATAATCTTTGCAAAAGGAATAATTTTAATAATTTTATTATTCATTTTTGCATTCTGTATTGTGGGACAAATGGATCCTTACACTAATGGGTGTTTAGTATGATTACTTATGATCAGCAAAACAAGTTTTACAATCAATTATTAGGAATTGTTGAAAAAATGGGTGGACATATTTCTGCTCATGGAAACTTACATGGTGTTTTCTTATCTGTAATTGTTTTTCATGATAGGGATTATGAGAAAACAAGGAGTATTATGGATACTTTGCAGGAATTGTGTGGTGGTGAAATCCAGTATCATGAATACTGGGTGTCAAAAGGTTTCATTCCACACTCTCAAGCATCTTTAGAAAATATTAGTGAATCTAAAGTGCTTGAAATAATTGGTGAGTTGCAGGATGATGAGTATTACAGTATTGATGATGAATACCATGATTTAGAGGGAGGCATTATATGAGTGAAGTTCATGATTTAAGTCATGATATTGGTAACATGACTATATATGAAAAGCTAGCAAGAATGCAAAATGAAATGCATTATATTGGTTTTAAAAAAACAGGTTCAAATAAGTTTCTTAAAGCGAAATATTTTAAATTAGATGATTTGTTAAAGGAATTAATTCCTTTAACTACTAAGTATGAGACTACTTTAATTTTTAGTTTCACAAGTGATGGTGTGTTAAAGTTAAAGGATTGGGATCCTGAGAAAGGGGAAATTAGTATTCGTGTACCTTTCCCTGAGTTTAAAGTTAGTGATCCTAATAAATTAACTCAAAATATTGGTGGTGCTATTACTTATTTGAAAAGGTATTTGCTGATGGATATGTTCCTGTCTATGGAAGAAGATGAAATAGAAGAAGGAGCAGGGAAAAAAGAAAATATTAATTCTGATGTAAAAAACAGGAATAATAACTCATTTGATGGTATGCCTAAAAAGGAAGTGGATGTGGATGAGGTTTTAAACAAAATAAAAGCACATATTCATAAAAAAGACAGTACAATACCAATCACTCCAGTAAGGATTAATCTCACTCGTAGGAATATGCTTAAAAAGAAAGAAATCGATGAAGTTGAAAGTAAAGCTGTTTTTGAATGGTTTAAAAAACAGGAGAGGGAGGCTAAACAATAACCTCCAATAATCCTGTTTGTGTTAGGTTAGTTTTCGCACAATTTAAATCATCAGGCCGTACTGGATCCAATATTGTTAATTGGGATAATGTAGATGGTTGGTGGTGTAGCTGTGAAGACTTTCACTACCGTAAACATGAGTGTAAACATATACTGGAAGCTAAAAAGATTTTGAGGTGATTATTTTATGAAGAGTGTTGATTTTCCTGAAACTGTTTCTGCTAAGGTTACTAGTCGTTGTAAGAAGCTTTTGGAGAAGCATAATATTTCTGTTCGTTCTGCTGTGGAAGTGGGGTTAAATACGTTGCTTTCATCAAAAGGGAGATTGGAGTTTGAGATTATGGAGTTGGATAAGGAAATTCGTGAGGTGAAGCTTGATTTGATTGCTTTGGAGATGGAGCGTGATCAACTTTTGGGTAAACTTGAAGGTTTACATTCTAGCGAGGAACCTGTGGAAATCCACATGTGTAAACATGTGTACAAATGTAAACAAATGTAAACAGCAACAGAATCAATTTGAAAATGTAAACTTTAAAGTTTACATATAATTTTTTTTAAATGGAGTGCAAACATTATGAAAAAATCAGTAACATTAACAATTGATTCCATGATATGGGAACAAGCAAAAGAAAAATTACCTCAAAGCAGAAGCGAATTTGTCGAAGAACAGTTGAGAAAAGCAATAGGATTGTCTGATGATAAAGAAACAGAACTAAGAAAAAAAATTGCAATACATCAGGATGAAATAAATGTTTTGGAATCACAATTATGTAAAATACGTGAAGAGAGATTAAAAAATGAAAAACAAGATAATGATGAATATGGTAATGCAATGGATACAGTTTATCGTATACATGAACGTTTAGGTTTTGTTGGGAAAAATCAGCTGAAGAATATTAGCAAACAACAACAAGTGTCTTTTGATGTATTGGTGGGTTGTGTAATTAATGAAGGATTAAACTTAGTAAACTATGCTGAAGGAGTGAAATAATATCACTATTCATATATTATAAGGTGATGTGTGTATGGCTGATGATTTGGTAATTTTGGCTCAGTTTGTGAAACTGGGAAGATTACGAAAAAAAGTATTCATGGAATTGGCACAAAAAGAAATTTCTCAAATATGTAAATTAGGGGAAAAGAAAGGGAAGTATTGTACAAGTTCAACTTATCATGCAGTGTATGATTTGATTGATAAAGGTTTAGTGGAGTATGTTGATCCAGACAGTAAAAGAAGAAGAGAGGTACGTTTAACTGATTTGGGTTATAATGTTTTTGAAAAATTAGATATTGTGTGTTGGTGAGGATATGGGTAAAGTAGTTTTTAATATTGTTGAAACTGATTATGATGTTAGTAAGGATGAGGAAAAGTATCAGAAATTCAGGAAAGATTATCTTGAGAATTTAAGTGTTGGTGTTTGTAGGTTGCAGGAGCAGTATGGTTTGACTAGTTATAGGAGAGAGAAATTTATAAATCGTATCAGGTGTGAGGATCATGTTAGGCGTCGTAGTAATGGTAGGTTTACTGTTTTAGAAAAGGTGGAATCATGAATAAGGAAGAAATTAATAAATTAACACAAAGGATTGAGTCTTGTTGGGATGAGAATAATCCGGGTGATGTAAGAAGTTTTGATGAAAGGCTAAAACAGAAGTTAACTCCTGAAGAGTATGAGTTAATAACAAGTTGGAGATAATGGAGGAAAAGATAGTATGATGGATGGTGGGGTAGTTTTTAGTGTAAGTGTAATTATTAGTTGTTGTTTAGTGTTATGTCTTACTGATTTTTTTGATGATTAAGATAGGTTATATTGTAATCAGGAGTTTTTATGAAAGAAGTTAAAAAATACATGGAGGATAAATACGCATGATTGATGAGAAATTATTACTATATTTTATTAAAACAAGAAGCAGGGAATTTGAAGAACAATCTTTTACTATTCATAAAGAATGCACAGGTAGTTTGAGAGACATGGAGTATGATGATGTTATAATTCATAGTATTAATCTTCATACTTTGATGCATGTTACTCGTATTCTTAATGAGTTGATTGAAATGATTGAAGAGGGTAAATTCAATACTTCTGAAAATTCAGTTTCTTGTTGTGGTGGAGAATGTGGAAAACAATAACTTTAATCTATATGAACAGGTATACATTAGTTTAAGTAGAACAGTCTCCAATTTTGAATGCATAAGTGAAGAATTAAAACAAGAAACTATAACTGAAGCATTAAAAAAATCACAAGTAATTAATGAATATGTGAAATACCAGGGTAAACTTTTACCCTTTCACATGTTTGTTTTTGAAGTGAAGAAAAACTTACTATCCAAAAATTTAGAAAGATGATTAATAATGTTATTGAAGAAAACATTAAATGATCCACAAACAAGATTCTACATCAGCAAATGCAAATACTGTGGCAGAGTATTTATTAAGTTTGAGAATAAAACAGGTTATTGCAGGGAAGCTTGCAGGACCTGGGCGGTACGTGAGCAGAAAGCAAAGTATCAACAAAAACGTAGGAAATTAATTAATGATGGGAAGTTAATTAGTAATGAATTAAGGGAACCTGGTACAACATTTCTTTCACAGCATGCTTTGAGTGATTTTGGTTTGGAGGAAAGAACTGTGAAAAGAGAATTAAAAAGAATAGGAGTAAAAATATGAATTTTATCAAGTATCTTAAATTATTAAGAAATCCTAATGAGAAGTATTATTGGTATGATGTTGATAAGGAATGTATTTATATTCCTGGTGAAGATATTGCATTGTATTTAACTATTGATGAAATTGACAGTATTATTTTTCATAGAAAAAAATTTAAAAAGACATCTAAAGAACTTTTTGAAAGGATAATTTTTAATGAAAAGGTTACTTTTTGGACATTGAATTATTTTATTAAAGAATATGAAAAAGGTTTGATGGATCCCATGATTAAATGGATTGTAAGTAAGGGATATATCAGTCGTGGTGAGCATTTTCTTGATAGTTATTTATTAAGTGATTAAATTTTTTTTATTTTTAATCTTTTTTTCTATTTTTCCACTCCTATATATTGAAGGGGATAAAATATTTTATAATTTTATCTTTTTTATGAAAAAAAATAAAAGACATTATTATAATTATATATGGGAGGATAATATTATTTGGATGCAACTACACTTTTTAAAAACCTGAAGCATACTGAAATAGAGTGTCCTTCTTGCAAGAAACATGAAATGGACTGTAAGAAGGTTTATTATGATGAGGTGTGTGCTGAATTTGTTTGTAAAAATTGTGGTCTTGTAATAAAACACTTATACAAAATATTTTATCATATGTTATTGTACAATTAAGCTTCGCATTATCATTATTTGACAATTTAAAAATAATATTCTTATCCGTTTATTATTCGCTTTTCATTTATTATTATTCTTAAAAATTATTAATGGGAATGGTAGCAAATTTTTAATGAATAATAGAATGATTGGATTTTTTTCTTCATTAAAATATATAGGTATCCTCCAAAGATTAGATAATTAATATCACATATCTTAAAAAAAAATATTCTTCCCATAAATATAATATAAAATTTATCTCCTTTAATACATGTTCATGATGTTGGTAATAGCTTATTTTATTGTAAATTAGTAACCACTCAAAAGTTGAGGGTGCAATTCCCTCCACCAACAATGTTGGGGTAGCCTAGCCTGGTAGGGCGTTAGACTGCTAATCTAATGATACACTAGTATCGCAGGGGTTCAAATCCCTTCCCCAACGTTTTTTTTAAAAACAAATTTTTTTTAGGAGTGGAAATAATAATGACTAACTTCAACAACACAACATTAGCAATAATTGGAATAATAATTATAGGAATTCTAAGTACCTATATGGGAAACAATGAACTAGCAGCAGTAGCATTAGGGGGAATAGTTGGATGGATTTCAAGAACTTACACCTCCACTAACAATGGAGGAAACAATAATGACCCATAATCAAGTTCAAGATTTACATGAGAAATATTGTAAACAGGAATCTCGTATAAGTAAACTGGAAGCAAGTGATCAGTTTCAAAATAAGCAATTAGAAAAACTGATAAAGAAAATGGATAAAAGTATTGAAATTCAAACAAAACAATTGGCTATTCAGGAAGAACAAGCTAATGATGATAATCGATTATTCACAATAAAAAGTGGAGTATTCATAGCAATTGTTGGTGCTTTGATTGTAGTTTTGATTGATGGATTTCAGTTTGTTATTGTGAATTTCCTAAAACTATTATAAAAAACTAATAAAACTTTTTTTTGTTCAAAATTCAAAACTAAACAATATTACATTGTTCACTATGAAAATAAAAAATCCCATATTTTAAAATTTCGTGTTCAACAAAAAAGAATAAACATTACAATAATGTTCAAAAAAAATATAAGGATGGGGGGGATTATGACTGAAGCATGGGAAAGACAAAAAGGAGAACCAAGTAAAAGCTATTCACTGTTCAAAGAATACAGAGATTTAGGTTCCAAAAGAACATTCCCACAGATAATAAAGTTAAAGAAATCGAAGCATACTGAAGAAAAAAACATACCTTCACTAAGTCAACTAAAAACACTCTCTTCAAGATGGAATTGGGTTGAAAGATGCCGATTATATGATAATCATATGGATCAAAAAGAAAGAGAGTGGAACTATGAATTATTCAAACAAGGAAATGCTAAGTTTCAAGAATTCTTCAATGATGATTTTGAATTACTAAAAGAAATACAAAAAGAACTAAAAGAAAATAGTAATGAGAATGCTCCAACTACACGAGCAAATAGTTTTCTAAATCTAAATAAATCTGCGGAAATAATCTATAGAAATTTCAGACTAGCTCATGGTCAACCAACAGATATTAAAGATAATAATACTCAAATACAAGGAAGTATTGAAACATCCACCAAAGAAAATGATAATGTAATTCATATGAAAGACAAAGAATTAGAAGAATTACTAACAATTAACGATGATTTAGAAAAGTTCACTGATGAATTATGAGAGTAGATTACAAGAAAATACACTTAGATCAACAACAAAAAAAGTTGATTAAAAGAACAATACTTGAAAACCCATACATTCCAGTAACACCATACGACAGACAATTATATGCAATAGCAGACCGCCACACAAGAAAACTAATTGGTGGTTCAGCATACTCTGGTAAAAGTATGCTTGGAGCAGTATTAGCCTTACAACATTATGAAGTACCATACTACCGCTGCTTAATTCTACGATCTACTTATGACAATGTAATAGCAACTGGAGGAATAGTAGATTACCTGGACCATTGGACAGAACCATTCGATTACATAGAACACAATCAAAGTAAAAGATGTTTCATTAACCATGAAAATGATGCCAGAATTTATTATTCATATATGCTTCTGGAAAAAGACAAAGAGAAATTCAAAAGTCGTGCTTATCATAAAATCATTGTTGATGAAGCTTCAGAATTTGAAAAAGTAAACCTGCAATTCCTGAATCGTAGTCTCAGAGGAACTGATAAGTTAATGACTTTCCCATTGGCAATTTACTATATTAGTAATCCTGCTGATGCAGATGGATCAACATACTTAAATGAAAAATTTGTTAAAGGACCATACCCTTTTTTTGAAATGAATTTCTGGCATAATCCATATATTGACAAAGAAAAATACTTAGCTAATTTACGTGAATTATCAAAAGCAGATTACCAGTATCAGATTGGTAATTGGGATTATGAAATAAGAGCAGGAGATGTATTTAATTATGATACAATTGAAGCAGCAACAATTAGCAAACAAGAGTTTAATGAATTATTAACTGAAAAGGATATTCTTCAAGAAGTAATTACATGGGATATTGCAGCAACAGAAAAAAGTACTTCTGATTATACTGCATGTAGTTTTTCAACAGTATTACAAGGAAAAGTAGGTGTAGTGCATAATCAGAAAAGCACACAAAAAAAGCCAGGTAAGTTAGAACAATACATGACAAGGATTATGGATGAACATTCAGAGTATGATAATTGGATTGAGTATCAGCCTGCAGCTGCAGGTAAAATAGTTAAAAGATACTGGGAAAACGAATTCGAAGACTATCATCCTACTTTTATTCGTGTTCCTAAATCAAAATTAATAAGAGCAAGTAGAACTATACGGGGAATGAATAATGGACGGATATTATTTGTTCGTGGTAAATGGTTGAAAGATTTCATGAAACAAGCTGTGAAATTCCCATCAGAGAAAATAATAGCTGATGATGAAACAACACATGATGACCGTGTAGATAGTGTATCATTGTTACATGAAGGTTTATATCCTCAAACAAAACCTACAGTTTTAAGAAAAAGAAATCGTAGAAGGAGAAATTAATAATGGTTAAAATAGTTAAAAGTAACTTTTTAAGAGATTCAGTGATTAAAAGTGTTTTAAATGAATATGAGATTAAATCTCAAGAAATGAGTAAAGATGAATTAACATATGGTACAGAAATAATTGACCCAGCATATGACCCGTTCCAATTAGATAAGTTGCGTGATATTAGTGGTTTGCATGATATTTGTATTACTGTTAAATGTGAAGATGCAATTTTCACAGGTAAAAAAATAATCTCTAAAGAAGGAGAAGAAATACCTGAAGGATTAGATGATTTTTTAAATGATTTTAATTTTGATGAGGAAATAGAATCATTCCTAGAAGATTTAGAAGCTTTTGGTTTTGCAGGATTAGAACTACTTAGAGAAAACGGGAAGTTGAAAAGTGTTAATCATGTAAGCAGTTTATACCTGAGAATGTGTCGTGATAAAAAACGTGTTGTACAAAAGATAGGGCATAAAGAAAATTATTTCAAATTATATGATCCTGACAATATTAAGCAATTGAATCGTGAAACTGGTTTATGGGATGATAATATTACAGATGAAAATCGTGCTAATGATTTAATCTGGTTTAATCTTAAAAGTAATGAAAGTCTTGTTTATGGTAGACCTAAATATTTATCTGAGTTGGATGCTATTCTAACTGATAATGCTATTATTGAATATCAGCAAGGGCATTTTAAAGCACATGGTATTCCGAATTATATTATTACTGTTACAGGTAATGTTGAGGAAAAAGAAGATTATACTTTTGATGATTTTGAAGAGGATTTGGAACATGAGTTTCGTGAAGTGTCAAATGAACCTGGAACTGCTTTAGTTTTCACTATTCCCAGTGAAGAAAATAATGTTAGTGTTAATGTTACTAAAATTGCTGATGAGAAAAAAGAAGGCAGTTTTTTAGAACTGTCAGGTAGTGTGGCTGATCGTATTCGTCGTATTCATCGTGTGCCTCGTGAACGTTTAGGGGATTCTGAGTCTACAGGTATTGCTAGTAATCGTACTGAAACTTTGCTTAAAAATTATAGTAAATCTACAGTAGCTACATTGCAAAAGAGGATGGCTAATTTGATTAATAAGACTATTATTCAAAAGGAATTTGGAACATTTACACATAAACTTGAGTATTTGCCTGCTAATTTTGATGAAGAAGATAAAGTATTGGACCGTGGAATTAAATTACTGCAAAATGGTGCAGTGACTTTAGGGGAGTTTGTTAATCGTTTTGGTGAATCTTTTGATTTGAAAATGAGTGAAGATGATGAGTATTATAATTGTAGGTTTATGAATAATCAGTCTTTGGATAAGGTTTTGTATGGTGAGGATCCAATTGATGCTGAAGGGAAGTTAAACAGTTTGATTAATGATTTAGATAATGACATGAATTACTAGAATATGTGAAGTGTAGTGAGTGGGGGGTTCTTTTTTTTGAATAATAAACAACAATTAGAATATTTGCTTAGGATTCGTAAGATTCGTGAAGTTATGGTTGTGAAGGATAATATTCACCTCACTTACAAATATAAGAATCGTAATCAGGCTTTTAAGCAAGTTGAAAATTTACAGGATAAAATTATTAATCATGTTATTGATGATGTATTGTTTGGTAATGTAGGTGAGCTTAAGAATATTGAGAAGACAACATCTAAGATTATTAATGATACTTTGGTTAATGAAAGAAAAAGAATTCATAGAATTGATGATAGGTTTGTTAATCATGCTGTTAAATCTAATGCTGAAATTTTCTCAGGATTTTTCAATAATAGGTTGAATAATATTAATTCATCATTGCAATTGAGGATTGAGGAAGAGTTAAGGAAGAATAGTATTAGGAATTTGTCTGACAGTGAAATTAGGAAGATTTTAAGTGAGAAGTATGCTGATACAGGTAAGGCAAGATTAAAAAATATTGTTAAAGATTCTATTCATACTAATGAATCTAATATTAGTTTTATTCAAGCATTAAATGAGGGTTATAGTTATAAGGTTTGGATGAATGGCCGTAGTAAAGGTAAGACTAGACCATGGCATCGTGCAAGTATTATTGATTCTGTTCCTATTGATGAATACTTTGATATTTATGGTTCTTATCATGCTGAGTTAATGTATCCTGGTGATTTGAATGGTGGTGCTGAAAATGTAGCTAACTGCAGATGCTGGTTAAGATATACTAATAACAGACCATCAAATCTAAGAAGAAAAGGTTCTTCAAGTAGAAGTAATTCTAAATCAACACAGAATAATAGTATCAACACTTCAAATAAGAAAAACATTGGTTCAAAAGTAAAAGAAAGAGTTAGTTCAACTATAGCAAGAATACAAAACAAGCTCAAAAAAGAGGCGAAAAATGTTCTTTCTTCAAATTCATCTAAATCAATTAAATCAAATAAAGAACAAATGGAATTACCAATTGATGAAGAAGAATTAACAAGAAAAATAAAAAAACATATAATCGGAAAAGATACTGAATTAATTTCTGAATTAATAATCACTTTAAGTAAACGCATTCCAAATAGACATAAAGAATATGGTGCTGCACGTTTTATTACGGGGCAAGTAAAAAGGAGATTTACTAGTAATAATTCAAAGTATATCAAAATTCCTAAAAAGATTAAGAAAAAAGGATTGAAGAAGGGATTACATTCATTACTTCATAACCATCCATTTGGAGAATCCCCTTTGCCTTCTCCAGAGGATATTTATGTATATATGTTGTATAAGGTAAGGTTTGGCATTTCTTTTAATGAAAATGGAATGGTTATTTTAAGAAATAAAAGACCAATAGCTAATAAAAGAAATGCAAAAAAAATTTCAAGAGAAGTATCTAATATTGTTATGGAAATTAAATTGAATTATCATACATACAATCCAAATTGGTGTGATTTGACTAAAGAAGAATATTATAAGTCATTAAATGAGTATACTATTAAAAATAATGAATATTTCTATAAATTATATAAACAAAGATTAAAAAAATATGGTATTGACATAATATTTATTAAGTTATAATAATAAAATAAATAGTATGAGTCTTGTAATAGCAGGTATTAAAGGATACGGAGAACAAGATAACTTTTATGAAGCAGGAGTCATGAAAGAATTAGATCATGAGGGTAAAAAAAAGTATGCTAAAAAGTTATGGGAAGAAGATCCTAAAAAATATTATGAGTGGAAAGAATGGTGTATTGATTTAGATGTACTACCTGATTTTTTTGGTACTCATGATAATCCTATCGATATTGATGAATCTAAATTATAAAAAACTGATTTGTTATTAGTTTAATTTTTTCTTTATATTGTTATTGTTTTGTTCATGGTGAAATTTTAAAACACTATGTTTCTAATTTTCGTGTTTAACATTACACTATTTTGTTATGGTATTGTTCAAATAATTATGCAGTATATTAAAGACAATGGGGGAATTAGACAGAACTTCAATGACATGGGTAATCATTTTATAATAACAAAGAACCATTTGTCCTATTTATCTACATTTTTTCATGCACTATTAATTAGTTTAATAATTTAAGTACATGAAATACTATGACTATAATTTCGATGAGCAAAAATAGCTCATCAACCATAACCTGTCACCTCCATTCCAGCTACACTGGAATAGAAGTAAATATGATAAATTTTTCCATAGATTTATATATGGATTTTTTCTATTTTTCCACTCCTATATATTGAAGGGGGATAAAAAAAATATTCTTATTATTTTTACATATTTATATCCTTTTTTTTAAAATCCTCCTTTCTTTTTTACTAAAAAAAACTCCAACAAAACTAATTTTTTTCCAATATAAAAAAATGGGGAGTCAAAAAAAACTATGATTGTGAAAGGTGCAGTCTGCATACCAGGAATCCCTGATGCAACAGGAGACATACTGGATGAAGAAACAATAAGACAAGCATCATTAATATACAATCGCCTGGGATTGGGAGTTGATGTACAGCACACACTCCAACCTGTAGGAAGAATTTTAGAATCATATATTCTTGAATCACCAACACCATTTAGGGGAAACACTTACCCAAAAGGATCCTGGTTTATTTCTGTTGATGTAACTGATGAGGAAATACAACAAGCAATCCGAGATGGGGAATACAATGGTTTCAGCATATTGGCTGCACCATATAAAAGTGTTGCTCAAATGAGTAGAGGATTGGGAGGTTAAATATGGCTTTGAAATTTAAAGACATTAAAGATTGGAAACCATCAACAATCAGTATTGTTGATCAACCATCACATCCTATGGCGGTTTTTGAAGTATATGAAGATGATGAAGAATTTGTGAAAAAATATATCACACCAGAAGAGGTGGAAGTTATGACAAAAGAAGACAATGGGGAAAATAATGTGCCGGTTTCAGAAGGTATTCTTGAAAAATTAATTAATGGTTTAGTTGCTAAATCTGAACCTCAAGAACCAACTGAACCTCCAGCACAAAATAATGAACCTGTGGAAGATGAAAATAAAATTTTAGAAGCAATAGGTAAAATCGATAAAAGATTAGATACTATGGATGCAAGGATAACTAAACTTGAAGGTGGGGAAAAACCACCAGAACCTCCAAAAGAGGATCCTGTTCCTGGAGCTGTTAAAAAATCAGAACCTCCAAAAGATAATGGTGGGGGAGAAGTTAAAGGGGATACTACTATTACTGCTGATGGTGCTGTTAATATAGATGCTACTGTTAGTAAAAGTATTGATCCTGACCTTGCAAAAGGCAATGCTTCTGAAAAATCATTCCTTGAGAGAATGGGTAGGAATTCAAATGGAATGACCTGGTAGAAAAAAAGAAGATATTATACTTAATAATTAAAATTTTATGAGAAGGTTTGATATAAAATGACAATTAAACAAGTAGAACAAGCGTTAGCTGATAAAATCATGCATAATAAAAATTTTATCCTTAAATTTGTAGATATTGGACAAGGAAGTGGGAAACTCGGTAACGGAGTTCTTCAAGCAGAAAAAGCAGATAAATACATGCAAGCTGTTCAAGAAGAAACAGCATTTTTAAACAAGACTAAAGTTGTTCCAACTCACAATCATAAAAGAGAATTGGACATGATGAGTTTTGATATTGAATTGGAAGCTGGAAGAATCAGTGGAACTCCTCAAACATTAAATACTGAACAGGACCCAACATTCACTAATAGGGCTTTTGATGCAGAAGAATATCGTGCTTTAACTGGTGTTCACAGAACTGTATTATATGACAGTATTGAGCAAAAGAATTTTATGAATACTTTAACTGGTCAATTTGGTGGTGCAAATGGTAGAGCATTAGAAAGAACATTAATCTATGGGAATACTGCAAGTACTGAATCTAATGTTGCAACTTCATATAAAGTAAATGATGGTATCTTGAAAAAATTAGAAGATGATTCTGATATAGATCAAGAAGCAATAGATTTAACTGCAACAGATTCCAATCCGTTAAAAGAATTCCGTAGAATGTTGGATTTATTCCCTGATAAATATAAAAATGATGGTGGGGTAGCTGCATTTGTACCATACAGTTTTAAAAGAGCAGTATGGAGATATGTAGCAGATAATCATGACAAGTATGCTGTTAATGATGTAGTTATTACTAAAGATGGGGACATCATTATTGAGGAAGTACCATTAGTACCAATTCCAGCTTTCAGTACTCTTCGTAATGGTTTCACTAAAAAACCAGTAATTTTAACTCACAAAGAAAACATTCAATGGTTAGCTGATCCTGACAATATTATTGTTGAATCTGAATTTGATTTAAAATCTAACAAGTATTATATTGCTTCTACAATGTATGCTGATATTCAGTTTGCATGGTCTGATGCATCTGCTCTTGCATACGTAAAGGAAGCATAAACTCCAGCGTTATCCTTACTAAAAATATTGGTGTAAGTGTTAATGATGGAACAAATCCTGTTGAAGGAGCTATTGTAACTTTAACAAATATTACTGATGGTAAAACTTACACTTGTAACGGTACTGGTAGTGCTGGAGGCTGTACAATAAGTAATGTTCCTTATGGAGTTTATTCATATGGTGCAACATGTACTGGTTATGAAAACTTTGAAAGCACAGGTAATTATACTGTAGGTGATGATTCAACTACATTAACCATTACAATGACTAAAACATAGGAATAATTTATGTTGGATGAAAACACCTTAAAAAAAATCAAACAGTACAGTGGAGCTAATAAAAATACTGAAGAATTATTTAATTTAGAAACTACTGAATTAGATAGTTATATTAATGATTATTACACTGCAATGGAATCATGGGTTAAAAAGAAATATGATATACCAGATAAAATTCCTGATGATGTAATACAAATCATTATTGAATTAACCAGTAACATTATTAGAAGCCATGCTGTAAGACAGGACTTGGGAATTACTGATCATGAAAATTTTGATTTTGATGAGGCAGTAAACAATATTTTCACAGAAGACATTGAAAAAAGAATGAAGCCTTACATTAAAAAATCTAAGATTCATGTTTTCTCAATCTAAACATTTTTTTTAATTTTTTATAATAGTTGATGATTTTTTATGATACATTTTGATTTTGATTATACTGGATGGGAAAGACTGCAAGAAAAAATATTACGGGTACCTCCAAGATTAGGTAAAAAGGTAAGTTATGGAGCAAGTAAAGATGCTAAAACTTACCTTCAAAGTAGGATAAAATACAATCGTTACAATCTTTTAACTGCAATAACTGCAAGAAGAGAAACAGATGAAATGTATGTTATAAAAGCAAGAGGAAAACCTTCAGGTTATGAAAAATATGTTCATGATGGTCGTGGAAGTTTCTCAGCTAAAAACAAAAAAGCCCTGCATTGGGTGGATAAATCTGGTAAAGATGTTTTTGTCCCTAAACCTAAAAAAGTAGCAGCATTCAGGGGATACCAGCATTATTATCATGCAGTTAAAACTACTGAATCAAAAATTAACAAATATGTGTCTGAAACATTAAAAGATGTGGGATTATGAAAGATTTCATAGAAGCTTATGATAAACTAATGGAAGGTTTCCAACTGGTCTTATCTGAAATGATTGAAGATGGCACTATTAAACATTTATCTCTTATGGGTGTAAGTCTGGGAACACCAGAATTACCTTATCTGGAATTATGGGTAGATGAACCATTTAAAAATATTATGGATACTGGTTTAAGTGAAACCTTTGAAGGAGAAATAATATTATCCTCACAGGTGCTTAACAATAAAAATCCTAAGATAGGTATTCATGAAGCTACAAGTATAGTTTCACAGGCAGAACGTAGAATAATAAGTTCAAGATTACTTGGAGACTTAGAATTTTTCAATATTAAAACCAAGGATTTCGGATGGGTTCCATATGGTCTGGGTAAAAAGAAAAATGTGTATAGTGCAGGTGTAACATTCCAAATAAGATTTAAAATTAAGAATCCAAAATGTGATGGAGGCTAAAGAATATGGTAACAGCCGCAGAAGAACTAAAATATTTAAGATTAGTAAAAGAAGGAGAATTTGCAAAAAAAGACCTTAGTGGAGAATCTATTGATATTGAAATATCAGAGATGGATGTATCTCCACCAGAGCAATTTACAAAATATGATTCAGTAGTAAGTAGGGATTATCAATCTGGTGTAGCTGCTTACTATGTACCTGAAAACAGTTTCAGTTGCAACTTACAAATGGAAACATTAGAATACCTTCTTGAAGCAGTATTGGGAAGAAGAGAAGGAGATATTATCTACGGTACAAATAGTAGTATCTTACCTTCTTATACTGTGATGGCAGGATGTGCAACCTACGAGATGGAAATTTTAGGTATGGTGATGGACAGTTTAAGTATTGAAGTAGAATCAGAATTCTTAACTGCATCAGCAGAAATCAAATCAAAAATCAATAGTAAACAACCATTAAAAAAATTATCAGAGTTTAACTTTGGAAAATTACCATTATCATTTTACCATATAGACAGTGTTAAAATGAGAAGATTTGGTGAAGATGAATGGACTGAAATGAGATGTAAAACCAATAAAATAAGTCTTGAAATCAAAAACAATGTTAATACTGATGATGCAAGAGGAATGGGCTCAAGGTTCATGTGTAAAATACCAAGAGCAGCTAAAAGAGAAATTGGTTTAAACTTAACAGTAGATGATACTGATGAAAAATATCTGGAAATGTACTGGGGAAGTGAAGAAGGACCAAGAAGATACCTTGCAGGAGAATACTTTGAATTAATGTTCTACATTAGAAACGGTGATAAAAAATTCGAATTATATTGTCCAATGTGTATTATCAACCAACCATCTGCAACAATGAATGCAGACCCAGTTAAATATGAATTAAGTATTGTTTGTTTATCAAAAACAGTTGAATCAACAATGGACCATTATAAAAATTTAGCTGGAGCATTATTTGCAAGAAAAGCAGACAGTGATCCCAACCCAACTTATGATGCAACAATAAAACTTGTTGATAAGGAAGGTGCTAAATTAACAACTGATTACACAGTATCATTAATGAAAGGATCCACAACTGTTGATGCTGAATCTTCAAGTAATGGTGAAGTAACACTTACTGCTGAAGATGGAGTGTATGATATAGAGTTGACTGGTGAACCAACTGCAACTAAAGTAGAACCAGCACATATTTTAATTGATGGTGCAAGTAAAACAAAAACAATCACTGTTTACACAGATTAAATGAAATGAGAATATGATTATTCTCATTCAATTACTTTATTTTAAAAATTCAAAAAAAAATTATTATATAAAAATGTGATATTTATGCTTACAAAAGAAATGATCATCGGCGGAATCAAAAACACAAAAATAATCGAACTACCAATGTACGATAATGAAGTAGCAATAAGAGAAATAAGCGACCTTGAATACAACCAATTCACATCAGCATACCGTGATGTAGGAAACTTCGACATGATTTCCACCATCAAAGCAAAACAAACCAGCCTTGCAGAAGACACCACAAAATTCAAAACCAGTCTCGCAGCAATGGAAAAAAAGAAATATGATGCAAAAATGAACCTTGCATTAAAAGTATTAGACAATGCAGACAATCCTGATAAATTCACCAAAAAAGACCTTGAACAATTAAAAGCAGGAACATTAGACTTAATTGTAAATGAAGCATTAATTTTCAGTGGTTTAGATAACCTTGAATCAATGGATAATAATATAGCAGAATTTCGTGAAGAAGAATGAAAACATAGCTATTGAAGTAGTAACTCTTCAAGACATCGGTTATATGTTAGCAGAAAACCAAGCAGATTTAACTATTAGGCAGAAATTATTCTTGAATCATGCAGTACCGTTAGTTCGTGATAAACAGGATAAACAATCTTCAGGTACAAATCATGCTTCACATTCTCTAAAAGACCGTGTCAGAAGAAAAAAACAAGAAATTAGCAGAGGAATAGAACAATGAGCAATAATATTGTAAAGTTAATAATTGAACTGGAAAACCGTGTTAAAGCTCAATTAAAAGAGATACAAGCACAAATGGAGCAAGTTCAAAAAGCAGCACAACAAGCTCAAAATGCAATGCGACAATTTGATTCCTCAAGTATGGATAAAGCCAAAAACTCTGCTAATCAGTTAGATAAAGAATTAACTGAAGTTACAAATCGCACTAATTCTACAAAAACAGCATTAAATTCAATCAATCCCAATACAATTAATCAATTATCTAATTCTGCAAAACTATTAACCACTTCAATGGATACATCGATGAATAGTGCATATAGACTTAACACTTCAATCAACACAATTAATTCAGGTAATTTACTCACAGCATCATCTAGTGCTACAAGATTATCTTCCTCGATGAATAGTTCAAATAATAGTACCAGATTATTATCTTCAAGTTTAAAACAAGCTTCATCCAGTGCACTTAGTTTAAGCAGTGGAATAAATAGTATAACTGGATACACATTAACAGCAACTTCATCAAGTGCAGCACAATTAGACATGGCATTAGATCGAGCTAGAACAAGTGCACATTCAACAGATGCAGCCTTAGATTCAATTGATGGTTCGGGATTCAGTAGAACAACCGCATCAGCAGAACTACTAAAAGCAATATTATTAGTTTTAATTGGTATACTTCAACAAGTAAATTCATTGCTAAACTTCCATACTACTGGTTTAGATAATGTTACAAGAGATGCAAGAGAAGCACAATTAGCTTTAGAAGGTTTAAGAACAAGTTCACAAAAAACAGGAACTGGTTTCGGAGGACTTGGAAACGGAGCTAAAACTGCTGGTGGAGGTCTTGGATTTCTTAGAACAGCAGCAAGTATGACTGTAGGAATGATTGGTTTTGACCTTGTAAACAGTATGGTGCAAGGAGCAAGAGAATCAATAAATGCAGCTGCAAGTTTTGAAAGATTCGGTCAAAGACTAGGAATGACTGAAGGAGAACTACAACAATTCCATGGTGCTGTTGACAAAATGCAAGATAGTTTTCGTAAAGTTGACATGAATGCTGTAGGTGCAGCAGCATTAGAAATGGGAGTGAAATTAAAACTTCCTAAAGCTTCAATGGATGAACTCACTAAAACAACTGCAGTAATGAGTTCAGCTTTCGTAAAAGAAGGAAGAACACAAGAAGATGCAATACTTGCAGTATCAGATGCAATGGATGGTCAATTCAGAAGACTGCAGGAATTAGGCATATCTCAAGATATGCTCATGAAAAATGGATGGGATGGAGATATAAATAATAAAACTGGATTACTCCAAGCAATGAACAAAACATTGGATGACATGGGGTTCACCCAAACTGCACAGGAAATTGTAACATTAGATGATGCTTGGGCAGCATTAACAGTAACTGGAAGTCAATTAATACAATCAGTACTTGTTCCAATAACTCCAATAATTATAAGTGTTGTTGATGCTATTACAAATTTAGTAAAGTATGTTAAAAATAATGCATGGGCCCAAGGAGCAGTACTAATTGGAGGATTAACTTTAGCATTTGCATTATTTGCAGGAGCAGTACATGCATCAGAATTAGGTTTGGCAGGATTTTTGGCATCAGTAATGCCTGCTTTTATCACAAGTTTATATGGTGCTGCAACAGGATTCATGGCGATTACTATTGCAGGAGCCCCATTATGGGCGATTGTAGCAGTTATTGCAGCAATAGCTTTTGCAGTATATGAAGTTGGAATAGCTTTTGGTTGGTGGAAAGATGTAGGAACCATGCTCGAAGCCATAAAAAATAATATTGGCAGATTATGGGATGCATTCATAAACCACCCTGATGTAAAAGCAACCATCAAAGCAATTCAAGACGCATGGGCTGATTTAAATGAATCTCTCAAACCAGTTGTAGATTGGTTGAAAGGAATATGGGATGAAATATTCCCAGAAAGTGCTAAAGGAAAAGTTGATGGAACAAGAGCCATCATCGATGCAATAGGAGCAGTATTTGAAAGTTTCAGATTTAGAGTTCAACTTGCAATAGACATACTCACCATAATATGGGATGTTTTCAATGGAATACAATCATTATTAAGAGGAGATTTCACTGGAGCATTAAGTTTCTTCACAGACGCATGGAATGTATTATTAGAAGGACTAAGCCCAATTGCAGAATTTTTAGAATCAACATTAGGCCCAGCCTTTGAATCATTCTTCGCAACACTACAAGGAGATGGAGGAAATCCTGTTGAATTAATAAACCAAGGTTTCCTAACACTAATGGAAACATTAGGACCAGTAGGTGACTTCTTATTAAGTGTATTTGGTCCAGCATGGCAACTTGTAATAAATGTACTGCAGATAATCTGGAACACAATAGGACAAGTAATAGGAATATTCCAATCATTCCTTACTGGGCAAATCTCATTATCTCAAGCATTAAGTTTAATCTGGCAAACAATACTGCAAATGTATGCACAAATACTAAGCACCATAATCTCAACTGTAGTTTCCTGGGCAAATCAACTATGGAATAATGCAGTAAAAGCAGGTTCTAACTTTGTAAATGGAATAATAAACTGGTTAAAACAATTACCTGACAGAGCACAAACATATCTTTTAGCATTAGCTGTAAGAATAATAACTGCAGGAGCACAATGGATAAGTAATGGGAAAACTTCAGCTTCAAAAGTAGTATCTGGAGTAATGTCCTGGATAAAGCAATTACCTCAAAAAGTATACCAGGAATTCCTAAACATAGGCTCAAGAATACTATCTGCAGGTTCACAATTAGTTGAAAATGCAAAGCGAATCGGTAAAAAAATTGTAGATGGAATGCTTTCCGCAATGGGAATACATTCACCAGGAATAATCCAAGAAAAAGTAGTACTAGAATTCTTTAACATGCTACAAAGAGTTAAAGACAAAGGAAAATCAGCATATGAAGCAGGTAAAAATGTTGGAAAAAACATTGTAAATGGATTCAATACTGCCGATGTTGAAAATGCATTAAATAACATTTCAACAACTATCACAACTCCAGTAACAACAAACACTGAAGTTGAAACAGATAGTGCAAATGTTGATTTAAGCAATAATAATTCAGGTACAGAAGAAACTGGAGACCAATATAATGGTCTTGTTGAAGAAGTATCATTAGCTAGTGAAAGCATTACTGCAAGCAACAATATGATCGGAACAAGCTTTTCAACATTAACTGCAGGAATAGCATTAAATGCAGGAGCTATTCAAATGAGAGTTGCAGGAGTAGTAACAAGCTTCCAAACAACTCGTAATGGAGTAACAACTGCATTAACAAGCATGAGTAATTCAAATACTCGAGCATGGAACAATATTAAATCAACAACAACCCAGAACTTAAATCAAGTACGTAACTCCACAATAGATGTAACAAATAAAATGACTAATGCATGGGGAGTAATGAAAGACAATATTGTTTCAGCTGCAGGAAGCATACAAACACAATCATACAATAAATTCAGCAGCCTTCATAGAAGTATTGCAAGTTTCTATAATCAATTAGCCAATGCGCATTTCAGTAGTGGACTGCCTGCAGGCCCAGTAACTAATTCAACAAGAGGATTAATTGGAGGCAGAACATTACCTGGTGGAAGCATTAACTTTGGAAAATCCACAAAAGGCACAATAGCAAGTTATGCTGCGGGAGGATTAGGACAAGGAAAAGGCAGAGTAATTGACACTAATTCTAAAGTAAAACATCCTCAAAACAATAAAAGCAAATCATGGTTAAATCTTTTAGATTATAATTTACCAACAAGCGTAATTAATGATTTAGCAAGAGTTAATGGTTGTGTTAATCCAAATACTTGTTTTGCAGGAATTCCTGATACTAATGTGAATAAAATAATGAATACTGCATACAAATGGAGGATAGCAGACCCATGGTTCCTTGGAATTCAAATACCTTCAGATTATCATGTGGAAGATTTCCGTGATGGAAAACAACCGCAATTAAATCCTGGAAACTTTGAAAATCTTCTAAGAAAAATCTTAACTGCAAGAGGATTCCAAAACCCTGGAACTTATGAATTTTATTATAATTCAAGATATAGTAATCAGCAAGTTTGGGATCAAGTAAGATGCAACTGTTTTGATGGTGCAGAAATGATAATTGAAATAGCATCTATGTTGGGATTATCAGGACACATGATTCATGGATCATGGAATGGAATAGGCCATGTAGCAGCTATGGTTAATGGTCAAATATATGATATGACACAATTCCAAAAACGTGGAGGAATATTCCGCGGAGGTTCTGGAGTTAGTTTTGGTTCAGCAAGTCCTGGAGGAAGTTCTAAAGATGTATTCGGAATCATTACAGATGGAATATATAATATTATTGATTTAATGAAAACAAATCAAAATGCATACTTCCAGAATATTGAACATAATAGGAATAATACTACTGCTGATAATTTAGTGTCTTATACATCTGATGATGTGCATTTAACAATAGATCATAATCTTAATGTTACTGTTGAAGGAGAAGATATTGATGAAAAATCAATAATCACAACTTTAAAAGAAGTGATAACTGATTCCAAATTAATTGACCGCATTGCTGAAGCTTTAATTAAAAGAGACAATCGTATTAAAAGAATGAGAGGTTAAAAGATAATGGAAACTATAAAAATTAATCCTGAAGAATGTGAAATCTTCGGTAATATCATAAGTAACAAACATGGATATCTGGAAGATAAAAACGATTTTGAATCACATAAATGTATGGTTTCATTAAATAATGTAAAACCTGATGAATGGGAATCTTACAATGTATATTCATTTAAATTAAGTAAAGATGTTTCATTAACTAACAGATTTAGTGAAGATATTCAATATTGTATGGAATCTAGTTTATCTAGTTTGTTTCTTTGTGAACATTTTGATTTTAATTTCAACCCATATAGTGATTTTTTTGAAGTTGTTCCTTTTAGAAATGGTTATACTTTGAAAGTTAAAGAAACATATCTCTCTGAGAATGTTGATTTAACTTCTCCTTTTTTTCTTTTAATCCATCAGAACAATCAAGGAGTACACATACCTGATGATGCTTCCAGTATTGTGTTTTCATCTAATTATGATGCAAAAAACACTATTGAAAGCATACTTGTTGGGTTTGTATTTTTCGATAAAGATGGTAAATTAATTGAAAATCAGGAAATTATGGATATTGCTAATGAAGGTATGGGTAATAAAGGAAGATGTGCTATTAAAACATCAAAAATACCTGCGGGTGCTAAATATGTGAGTGTTGAATTTGCTTTTCCTGATGGTGTAAGTAAAGGAGATTACATTAGCTTTCAATTAAACTGTTTATTGTTCAATTCAGAGTATGATGGTTTTATTAAAAATTAAAAAAAATGATGGAGGGATTACTAAATTGCCTAGTATTTTAAGATATCCAAGTAAAGTTCAAAATATAGAAGGAAACAACATACCTTATCGTTCATGTGATCATATTGAAAATATTACAAATGATTTAAATACTGTGGGACATTGGGGTTATGCAGATCCTGGAGCAAAATATAAAAATGCGATTGCTGGAAGAAATGGTTCAAGAAAACATCCATCAACCATACGTGGATATGATTTTAAATATGATGGATTAATTCCAGATTCAGCTAAAGTAACGAGTATAATAGTACAATATTCATATAGAAAATTAGCATACTCTGCACAGATAAGTCAAACTGCACATGGAAGTTTTTCAAATCCAGAAATCATATTAAGTAGTTTAAACCTGTCAAAAACAGGTAATGCTCCACCTAGAAATAATTTTGGAGAATATGAAGTTCAATTTAATAATTTGAATCTAAAAGGAAAAGACATTAACACTCCAAATTTTGATGTTAAATTTGATTTACCACAAAATACATCTACAAACCCATGTTACATTGAAATGAAATACTTAAGAGTAATTGTAGTGTATACAACTGGAAATTATATTCCAAGCATTAGCATTGAACCAAATATTGTTAGTTACGGTGAAAAAGTAGCTGTAAAATGCACAATGGTTGAAACCAGTGGAACAAAACCTTCAGAAGAAATATCGGCAAACATAAAGATAATCACAAATGGAGACTGTGAAATCACATATGATTCACCATATTATGACTGGACCACAGGCATATGGAGACAAGCAACAACAAATGGTAAAGCAGAATTAATATTCTATGTAACTCCAACATCTGAAGGATTGTTTACAATCACACTTGATGAAAACAATAGTGGCCATTCAACAAAAACAACATTTGTAGTAGAAAAACCCCAATTGGAAGTATGGGATTTCTATGCAAATAACAAAGAAATTGAAATTAGTACAGATACAGTTACAGATTTAACATACTTAAACATAACTTTAAAAACTGATGCTCCATTAGATTTAACATTAAATCTGAATTTTGGAGGATTAACTGTAAAAGAATCTGTTCCAGGATTATCAAATAATATTTTACAAATTTCAAAATCACAATGGCAAAAAGATGATAGTGGAAACATTGTTTGGGATACAAATATTCCTTTATACTCTAAAAGTAGTGGAGAGCATAATATTGAAATGACCAGTCCATTATTATTAGGTGTTTTCACAGATAAAGTGAAAGTAAACATTCCTGATTCATATAAATCATATTATTCAGTATTGAATTTGTCAGAATTCACATTATCAAATCTTGAGCATGGTGAAACTTATGTTTTCTCAGCATTAGGAAGACTGTTAAATGCTTCTAAAATTGAAAAAGGTTTGAAAAACTTAAGAGTTTGTGTTGTAAATGGAACAACAAATTCATATACCAATCAAATCAGTGTTAAGGACATATGGGAAGAGTTATCCTGTGAGTTTACATATGATGCAAGTAAACCAATCTATCTAATTTTTTATGGGAATTTCATAGATTTTGACTATGGAACTGTAGAATTTGGTAATTTATCTTTAATACTTAAAGAAAGATATGCAGGTTATGAATATCCAGTATTGGCTTTATCTCCAAAAAGATATTTGTTAGGTGATGTAGGCAGCACTGCAAATTTATTACTTGAACCTCCAGAGTTAGCTTTATCTACAAAACATTTCTTTGAAGGTTTCAACTGGCAAGGATTAGAAAACAATAATGTACTGATTCATGGAATAGAAATAACTGGAGACATAAGTGTTGAAGAATCCATTAACCTAATTTGTGGTGTTGGAACATTAGATGATGATGAATTAGATTACTATTTAGACAGCATAAACATCACTAGAAATGACACCAACTTTAAATTCGGTGGAAAATTCCATAATTTCGGCATTCCATTTCCAGAAATCAACACAATATTAAATGATTTAAGGTTTTTCTTACAAATTGATGATGCATTTGACAATGTCACTCCATTCCAAGTCGAAATGAAAAATGTGCAAATCACAGTATATTATTCAAAAAATAGTGGAGAAGACTGCGATTTCTATATTAATGGTGTTAGTTGCAAATATTTCCTTATAAGTATGAGTCCTGAAACAGAAATACCTCGTGGAGCTAATTTTGATACAGAAAAATATAAAATTGAAGGAGCAGATGGGAAATACCCTATAAGAGTCAATGTTGATGATAAAAAAATCAAATTAAAATTCAGAGTTTACGGAGATGATTTTGAAGAATCAACAGAAATCATGAAATATGTAAGTGACTACCTGTATCCTGAAAGAGACACATTAGATTCACCAATTCTAAAAAGTATTAGTTTCTTTTTCTCACCTGAAGAATGTTTTGATTACTATATAGAAGATTCAATTGATGCAGAAGCAATGGTTGGAGGTTATGATTGTGAAGTGAACTTAATAATCCCTAGTGGTTTAAGTAGAAATATTAACCCATTAAGAAAAAGTTTCGCAGGAACAATAACCACAATTGGAAAAGTAAAACCAGACATTATTTTGTATAAATTAAATGAAGATGAATCAACAAGCATACAAATAATTGAATCAGAATCTGGACAACTAATGAAACTTGAAGGAGAATTTATAACAAACTTACCTGAAACAACAAAGATTAAAATTGATTGTGAAAATAGAAATGTATTCTATGAAAAATATGGTGAATGGTTCAAGATAGATCCTAATTGTATTAGTGTAGATTCTAGTTTTTTCATATTGGATCATCATTTTAATTTTGAAAACAGTATCAATTGTAAAGTGACTGATGTAATTTACTATGAAAAAGGAGGATAAAAAGTATGGTTGTTGTTTTAGATAATCAAGAAAATATTCTTCAATTTTTAGATACTGAATTATCAGAAATACATATTACTGATGAATATCAAGGATATGAAACATTAAAACTATCACATAAACTTACAAATGTTAAAAGAGACAAGCAATTATTCAAACAAGGAAACAAAATCTTTGTTGATAATTGTTTGTTTGTTATTAATAGTGAATGCACCTTTGATTATATAGACAAATCTATTGATGTAGATGCAGAAGAAATAATTGTAGAATTAAACAATTGTAAACCATTCTATATCCGAGATCCCAATTATGCTTCACATGTAAATGGAAACACAATCATTATCAGTAAATTATTCCTAAACAAATTACTGAAAGGATTTTTCAATGTTGCAAAAACAGATATTGACAGTATTGATTATAGTAAAAGATTAATCAATGTTCAAGGCTCAATAACAAAATACAACTTATTAAAAGCTATTGAAAAACAATCAGGATTAGTATTTAAAACAAATTATTCTTTAAAAAATAATAACATTATAAAAGAAATACAATTACTAAAACCTGTAAATTATGGAGTAACACACAATAAAATTGTAGAAAGTGTTGTAATTGGAGAAAATACTAATGAATTATCATATAGTAGTGATGAAACCAAAAATGCATTAGGTATAATGCCAGTAATTTCTTCAGAAAATACTGATGAAGTAGATTATTCAAAAATACTTAGACAATTTTACAATCTTGACGTAAACAATAATATTCCACCAACATTATTTGAATATGATTTTTACATACAAGACATTATTGATTGTGCTGAAAAACTATTAGTACTTCTTGATGTTCAAAAATACTTCCCAAACAAGTTTGAAATATCACATAGTGAAATATATGAAGATTCATCAAAAAACAAAGTCTACAATGTTAAAATAGGCATGGGACAAATGATACTTCTACTTGCAGAAGCAATAATCAACACTGAAGACAATAACTCTGAAAACATTTCACTTAAAATTGTAGATTGTGCAGATTTACCATCACACAGCCATATTGACTGCATCATAAAACAGGATGAAATAATACAATTAGCAAGAATAATCAAATCGTACTGCATAACTCAAACAAAAGCACCAAACAGCTTATCAATTACAGGTGGAAGACTAAGCTTCCAATATTTAATATATGTTCTTGCAAAATATTTAACAACAAAAAAAGATGTTTTCTTTAATTCTAATGAACTAAAAATAATAGACACTGTTTCTTTAACATTTGTACAAGAAAATATTCACTATATAAAAGATTATGAAAACTACGAATACATGCCATTCATGTACACACAAAATACAACCTCTTCAAATAAAATCCCAACCATTACCCCACGCCAAATCCCAGGATGCACTATTTTAGATGTTGAAAAATATATCAGCGAATCATACCCTATTCTCAAAATTAAAAAAATAAAAGGAGCATCCACACTAGGAATTGAAATAACTAATCAAGGAATAGCAGATGATGATCCCAATACTTCAATGATATATTTCCAACAACCGAATCTAATTCAGGATGAAAGCGAAATAACTATTGACTACAAAAATAAGTCAATAAAATTCATGAAATATATTGAAAAAGAAGTAGAAAAACAGGTAACTGAAAATGTCACAACAGGAGATCCCAACACAATAACCGTAAACATGATGCCATCATGTGGCTGTTGTGCAGGAACAGCATATAAAAGATACACAAAAACCTGGAAAAACTACTGCCCAAACTGTGGCAAAACTGGAACATTAACCGACAATCCTAAAAAAGTGTACGAAGGCGAAATAACTTGCAGCATGAAAAAAGGAGGATGTGACGCAGATTATTGCGGATACTGTGGAGGGGACAAATGGGGTCATGGTAAATGTAAAAAAGTTAAATTAACTCCTGGAGAAGCAGAAACAACAACCACTGCAACAAAAACAGTCAAAGAAAAAGTAGGAGAATATAAAGAAATAACTGCAGAATATACTGGTGATGAAAGTGATTCAAAACAAAATATAGTAAATGTAATCACAAAACAATCAAAATTCAACTACTGGTACGGCAACGTAACTTTCAAACTAAAAGGATGTGATTTTGTATCATTAACATGTGATACAACAAAACTTTTTGAATTTTCAAGATTCCCCTATGTAAAACCAAGAGGAGAATTATATATTCATGCTTTACCAACACTTGTAGATTTCAATTATCTCACAGTATGTGATGGTAATCCAAAATTAGAACCATTTGAAACTAGCGAACAATCAGTAGAAGAAGTACTGATTGGATGCTGGCAAAAATTAAACGGTTCAGGAGATAACACAAAATGGTTAGAGAAAAATGAAAGCATAAAAGTAGACCTTGTAGAAACACCAGGACACAATTATAATGTAGGGGATTTTGTATATGTAAAATTCCCAGATTCAGAGGTGTTCAAAGCACAAATAACAGAAATAAGTTATAATCCTTATCTAAATGGTGATAAAGAGATTAAAATAGGTAATGTTAAACGAGAGAGTGTAATATGACTAAACTAACTGAAAATGAAAGAAAAGCACTAAATAATGCATGTGCAAGATTAAGAGAAACAAACCTAGGCACAAAAATAGGAAACATTGAAGATTTCCTAGACATCGACATATTAAAGACAGATGCCAATACAGTAAGTAAAGCCATTGATGAATTGTTCGACAAATGGGCAAACCCATTATTAAATATTACAGTACCTCCACCAGGTTTTTTCACTTTAGCAGGAGATGCTGAAGGAAATCTATGGTGTTATTGTAATGATGAAACCCACCCCCCAATATTTGAACATGATGAAACTACTGGTGATTTATATTTAAATATAGCTAGTGAAGATGGAGCAAATAGTTATCAGGTACATGTTGGCAATTATATTGCTGTTAAACATTTAAATGATTATTATAAGAAAACAGAAATTGATTCAAAATTAGGTGGAAAATCAAATGTTGGACATAATCATGATGAAAGGTATTATACTGAAACTGAAATAGATGCGAAAGTAAATAATATTAATTCTCAGATAAATTCATTAATTGGTTTTACAGCAACAATAGTAAATTCATTACCCTCTACAGGGGAAGTTGGAGTAATGTATTTAAAATTAAATACTTCAGCTTCTGTTGAGGGTAATATTTATGATGAGTATATTTGGGTTAATAATAAATTTGAGAAAATTGGTTCAACTGAAACAACAGTTGACTTATCAGGGTATGTTACACAAACAGAAATGAATACTCAATTAGCAAATAAAGCAAAGATTAACCACGGCCATCTAAGTCGTGATATCGAGATTAACCCTGATGTAGAGGATGGTATGTGGGCGGTAGAATATGGAATTAATAGACAGACCGATGTAAATTGTTATGTTTACAATCATGAAAAAAAATTAGAGAATATTGATGATGGGGCTAATAAAACAGTTGTTGATTCTAGTTTATCTTCATCTTCAAAGAATCCTGTGCAGAATAAGGTGGTAAATAGTGCTTTGAATGGGAAATCAAATACTGGGCATGAGCATACCAGTGATGAAATACATTATGCATATGACCAAAATGTAAGTGTAACAACAATATTGGAAAATAAAGCCGCGAAAAATCATACTCATAATTATATTCCCTCTACTGTTTCACAAACTGTTTTTGGTAGTGGGGATTCAAAAGTTACTGCTACACGACAGGGGAACGTTGTAACTTTAAGATTATATCTTGTTGGAGAATTTACAGAGACATGGAAACAATGGGGTACAATTACAGATTCCCAATACCTCCCTGATACTGATGGGGAATTTACGGATTTTGGAATATCCTCAGGTCATGGAACACACATGTTGCTCCGTATTAATTCTGATGGAAGAGTGAGAACAGGATATGGGCAGAATAAAACAGGTTACTGTTATCAAACAATTACATTCTTAAAAAATAACTGATTATGAGGGGGATTGGTGATGGTTAAAAAAATATTAATTGGAAATTTCAAAGGACCAAAAGGCGATACTGGACCAACAGGACCAACAGGTCCTAAAGGTGATAAAGGAAGTAAAGGTGATACTGGACCTGCAGGAAAAGATGGTAAAGATGGAAACATTGAAACACCCACCACTATTTTAAATAAATTAAAAGAAGTGGATGGAGCAGGTTCAGGTTTAAATGCAGATTTGGTGGATGATGAACATTCTGAAACATTTGCAAGACAAGAAATATTAGAAACCACAATGGATGATTTAAAAAACACTAGATTAGTAATGGGTCGTTTATCAGACCTTGCTGGGGAAGATGGAGTTAAACTAGAATTAAATTATGGAAATTCTGTTTACGGTAAAATTATTTCTTCCAATCCTGAAATTAACACAGGGGAAAATGCGGTAATTAATTTTATTGTAAATGGTGTTTCTTATGAAAGAACAACTGATGCTAATGGTAGAGCAATACTGCCGATTAGATTAGACCCTGGAAGTTATATGTTAGAAGGTATTGTAAAAAGAGGAGCGGCTGGAGAGAATCCTCGTTTAGAACAAACAAGATTACTGATTGTACATTAAAAATTGATAGGGGGATTATTTTGGGATGATTAGTGAAGAATGTGAAAAATGTGCATTTTATGATCCTTGTGATAAAGAGGTTCCTTGTTGTTTTGAAGATGCAATTATAAAATGCAGTATTTTAAAGGAATATTTGGATGATTTAAAATTTAAAAAGAAGGTGGGATTATGAGTAAAGAAAGAAGAATGTATGAATTGTATGGTAATGATATGAATCGTATTGCGTACTGGTTAGTAAATAATAATAAGAAATTTAATACTCGACCAAAATATGGTTATCAAGGTAGAGAAGCAGATTATGCAACTATTATTCGTGTAATAAAAGAAAGAGGTACAAATTATCAAAGTGATGGTTTGATAACTGAATTTGTAGAATGTGCAATTGTAGACAATAAGGATCATTCATTTTTACCTAATTATGTGACTGGTAAAGATGGTAAAAGGTTTTATAAATCTACTTATGTGGACATGGCTAAAAGATGCAGTTTGTGGGAAGTTGAACATAATGGTCAATCTCCGAATTTTATTTGGTATGAAACATCAACAAATACTTCTGCTTCTTCTTCTGTTGTTGTGGGTAATGTTACAAAGGGTATAAGTAATGCTACAAATACTAAGATTAGTGATTATAAATCATTGTACAATGCATTTTATAAAGGGGTGTATGGTTTGTATTATAATGATGTTTATACTCAATCTCAATCTTTGTCAAGGTTGAAAAGTAGATTGCCTTTGAACTGTACTGATTTGAATCAGTTGGCGTATTATAGTTTAAAAGAGCAGGGTTATAATGTTAGGATAGTTAGGGGGTTAATTTATTGTAATAAGACGTATGGTCATGTTTGGTGTCAGGTATTTTTGAATGGTAAGTGGGTTAATTTTGATGCTTCTGCTGCTGCAAAAGGTAAAGGGTTAGGTTCTTTGATTTGTGGTAGTAGGTTTAGTGTTACTAATATTAATCCTGCTTGGGCTGTAAGTGATGATGGGAGAACATGATTTTTTGATGGATTCTACTTTTTTTTAGTGGAATTCTTTATTTTTTTTTATAAAAATAAGTAGTAATAAATAGAAACCTTTATATAGTATAGTAACCAATATAATAATAGAACTACAAGGAGGTGAAAAACATTGATAGAAAAGAATTAATTGGGATACTTGGATTAATACTCCAAGTCATCTCAATAATAATAACACTAATGAGGGGATGAAAATCTCCTCACACAATTTAATATATTAAAATTTTTATTATTTAAATTTTCTCAAAAAAGGAGGATAAAAAAATGATAACACTAACAAATATAATCAATGTAATTATAACATGCCTATTCATAATATTAGTAATATCTGAAAGAAACAATCCTAAAAAACTACCAATAATATTATGTGGAATATCAATTGTATTAACAATTTTAAGCTTTGTCCTTTAAAAAGACAAAGCTATTTTTTTTTAAAAGGAGAATGATATTGTGGAAAGAAGCACAATAAAATTAGAAGTAAGTTTAATTAATAAAATAAAAGAAATACAAGCATTAAACGGTTACAAATCAGTAAATGAAACAGTAAAACATATCCTGCCACAAGGAACAGTAACACCTGAAACAGTAACTTATGAACAACCTGCATTCACATTGAAAAGCGGAGATATCTATAAGAACATCTCGTGGAGTGAATTAAAAAAAGCAGAAGTAGGTACTCAATGGAGCAATAGTGAAACAGCAACAGTAATATACAAAGATGAATTTGGTGCACTTATAAGATTTATAGATTCTTACAATGATGCTTATTTAAATTACTTCCACTTTTTATAAACAACCAGTACAAGGATAAGGGTTTAATTTTTGGGGGGGATAAAATTTAAAACCTATTTTTGATATAATATTTAATCGAGTAGAATGTTTTAAGTATGTTATAATTAACTCGTTGTAGACACGACTGTTGAATTTAGGTAAACAATTATAAGTTATGAAAAATATAGTAAGTGTTATATTTTTATAAATTATTTATGGAGAATATTTCATGGAAAAAGGAACTGATGTTTTAAAAGAAGGCTTCGCTAAAATGACAAAAGGTGGAGTTATTATGGATGTTGTCAATGCAGAACAAGCAGGAATTGCAGAAGATGCTGGTGCAGTAGCTGTTATGGCTTTAGAAAAAGTACCTGCAGATATTCGTGCAGCTGGTGGAGTAGCTAGAATGGCTGACCCTACTATTGTTGAAGAAGTTGTAGATGCAGTTTCAATTCCTGTTATGGCTAAAGCTAGAATAGGTCATATTGCAGAGGCACAAATTTTAGAAACATTAGGTGTAGATATGATTGATGAAAGTGAAGTACTTACACCTGCTGATGAAGAATATCATTTAAACAAAAAAGAATTCACTATTCCTTTTGTATGTGGTGCACGTAATTTGGGGGAAGCTTTAAGGAGAATTGATGAAGGTGCTGCAATGATTCGTACCAAAGGTGAACCTGGTACAGGAAATATTGTTGAAGCAGTTCGTCATATGAGAATGGTTTTAGGAGAAATCAGAACTATTCAAGGTTTAGATGAAGAAGAATTATGGAAATACGCAAGAAAAATAGAAGCTCCAATTGACCTTGTTAAAGAAACCGCACAACTTGGTAAATTACCAGTAGTTAACTTTGCAGCTGGAGGTATTGCTACTCCTGCAGATGCTTCTTTAATGATGCAATTAGGTTCTGATGGTATTTTTGTAGGTTCTGGAATCTTCAAATCCAATAATCCTGAAGCATTTGCTAAAGCTATTGTTGAAGCAACTGCAAATTATGATAAACCTGAAGTATTAGCTGAAGTTTCAAAAGGACTTGGAGAAGCTATGAAAGGTTTAGAAATGTCTACATTATCTGAAGCTGACAGAATGCAAGACAGAGGAATTTAAATTCCTTATTTTTACTTTTTTTCATGACAATTGTGGTTATTGGTCCACTAGCACAAGACCAGATTATTACTCAAAATTCAAAAACATATGCTGCCGGAGGAGCTAGCTATTTTCAATCATTTGTTTTTGAAGAATTTAATATGGATTATGTTGCAGTTGCAAACTTCAATAATCTGGATTTAATTAGGGATTTTCCAAATTTAGGTAATTTAATTCCTATTGTTGGCGATGATACTCATTATTTTATTAATGAATATCCTGAAAACGATAATTTGGACATCCGGAAACAATACAGCAATTTTGCAAACATTCCAATTTTAAAAGACCAGTTGGAGTTTGTTTTTGATGATATTTTAGAAATTGATGCATTTGTTTTAAATCCGTTAAATAGGAATGATTTTCCTGTTGAAACGATTGATTATTTAAAAACTTTCGATGTGCCGATTTATTTATCCATGCAGGGTTTTTTACGCATTCCTGATGAGAAAATTGATGATAAAAATTATTCAATTAAATTAGAAAAACCCGATAATTTGGATGATATTTTAAATGGAATTACAGCTATATTTTTAGATGAATCTGAAGCTAAACTTGTATTTGATGATGATAATTATAGCAGATATGACATTGATGAAATTGTAATTACAAATGCAAGTGAAGGTTCCAGAATTATTTGTGGTAATGAAATTAAAATTGAAGCCTTTGAAGTTGAGGATATAGCAGATTCAACAGGCTGTGGAGACACATATATGGCAGCTTATATTTTAAAGAGATTGCTTTTAGATTCACCAGAAGAAGCAGGAGAATTCGCTTCATTAATAGCTAGTGAAAAATTAATGTCATTCGGACCATACAAATCTTTAATATAACTTTAATTTAGTTATATTGTGATTATGGATATTTATAAGAATATTACTCGTTTTTTTAAGCTTTTATTTAAATTTTATTTAATTAGAAAACTTTATTAATTAATGAAAAAATAATTATATATGATTTCTGAATTTTTTTAGTTTATATAATAAAGGGGCAATATGTTAAATAATTCATCAGATAAAATTAAAAAGGAGTTTGAAAACTTACGTAATGAGCTTTTAGATTTAACTTTAAGAAATCAGCTTCTTAATTTTAAAACCAGAGCCAGAACAATTACAATTTCAAACCAATCACCAATTAACATTTACCAGACATTGGTTCTGCAAAATAATAAAATGTATTTTGTAGCTAATAAAAAAGAGAAAAAAGAGGAAAAATCCGGATTTTCAATTTGGGATCATGCTCCATTTGATCTTTCAAGGTTTACTGATGGAGATAAAACATTATCTACAGATTTGACTCCTAATGAGCTTCAAAAAAGATTGTTTTATATTAATAACCAAGCTAAAACAATGTTGCAGGAACAGGGTTACAATATTCTTTATTTGGCTGTTGGATTTTTGGAATGGAGAGATAATACCAAACCAAAACAGGTAAATCATGCTCCATTAGTTCTTATTCCAGTTGCAATGGAACGTAAAAAGGTAGGCAAATCCTTTAATTTAGAGTGGACAGGAGAAGACATTCAAACAAATATCTCTATTAAAGCTAAATTAAAAGAAAATGGTATTGAATTTCCGGATTTTGAATTTAAAAAATATGGTGAAGCTATTGACCATTATTTAAGAGAAGTTAGAGATTCTGTTAGAGGAATCGGTGAATGGAAAGTTAATACTAATATAGCTTTAGGTTTCTTCAGTTTTACTAAATTTGTAATGTACAATGATTTAAATCCGGAAGCATGGGAAAATAATGTGGATTTAACTAAAAATGAACTGATACAAGCTATATTTAATCCAAGTGTTAATGATAAGAAAGCATTTAAAGAGGAAGACATTGATTCTCAGCTGGAATACTCTAAAATGTATCAGGTTTTAGATGCTGATTCTTCACAGATTGCAGCTATCCAGGATGTTAAAGCAGGAAGGAATCTGGTTGTAGAGGGACCTCCTGGAACAGGTAAATCTCAAACAATTGTAAATTTAATAGCTGAGCTTCTTGCTGAGGGAAAGTCCGTTTTGTTTGTCAGTGAAAAAATGGCTGCATTAGATGTGGTAAAAGACAGACTGACAGGTGTCGGATTAGGCAAGTTTATATTGGAACTGCATTCACACAAAACAAGGCGTAAAAAATTTCTGAAGGATTTGGAAAAAGCTACAACAGTAAGGTCTCAGGAGCCAATAAATATAGATCAGACAATAAGAAAACTTGAAACATTAAGACAGCAGCTTGATGATTATGCAGAAATTATTCATAAGCCTTTATATGGAGTTCAATTATCAGCATTTCAGTTATATGGTTTAAAAGAAGCGGCTGATGAGCATTTTTCAAGAAGTGACCGTATAATTCCATTGGTCAGATTTGATCATCCTGAAACTTTAACTTTAAAGGATTTGGATGATATTACCATATCTTTGGAAAACTTGGCTGAGCTGTATCAAACAATTTCTAAGGAAAATCCGTGGAGTAAATGTGCTCCAAAAAGTTTGCTTCCTGCAGATTTAAGGGAAATTGAGCAATTGATTAATGACACATTACATGCTTTAGATGACTTTTTAGTTGAAAGGGGAAGAGTTTATGACATTTATGGAATTAAAAAACCGGAAACACTTAATGAATTTGAAAAGTCTCTTTCAGCATTTGATATAATCAGTTCTAAAAATTCTGAATTAATTGATGGTGATATATTAAAATCTGGAGCCTGGAATAATAACAATGATGATGCTTATAGATTAATAAATGAATTGGAAAAATATCAAAAAGTAGCCAAATCATTAGATAGGTTTAATTCAAGCATATTTTCTGCAGACATTGACAGATTAATTGGAGAAGTTCGGGAAAGCACCCATAAGAAATTATCCCGATTATTTGGTAATAAACCTCATATTGAGCTGGTTGAAAGATATTATAATGGTCCAGTTCCTAAATCTCCTGAAGATGTTTTATTTGATTTGGAACAGGCAAAACAAGTAATAGCTATTAAAAAGCAATTGGATGCAAATGAGTCATTAGCTCGCAAATATTATGGTGATTACTGGCATTTAGGTGCAAATGTCAATGATTTAAAAGAAATAGCAAAGTGGATGAATGAATTTATATCTTTAACACGTGATGGAATCTTTTCACAAAATACTATTGATATTTTATCTAATGATATGTTCAGCATAAATCCTAAGGAAGATTTAACTGAATATATTGAATCAGGAAATTTATTTGAAAGTGAACTTAAAAAATTAGAATCCAAATTAAATCCTAGAAGTAAACTAATCTTTAAAAGAGATACTGGTGATGTTGCTTTTGAGAGATGGCAGGAACAACTATATAATTGGAGAGGACAGCTATCCAGTCTTCACTTATGGTCTCAGTATTTGAATACTAAAAATGCTTGCAGGGGAACTGACTCTGAACAGTTTATTGATTCAATTGAAAGAAGAGACATTAAAAAAGATGATGTTAAAGCATTGGTTCAAGGAAACTTTGCAGATTCATTATTGAATATTTTATTTGTTGAAAATCAGGAACTGGCTACATTTATCGGAGAATTGCATGAAAACAGAATAAAAGAGTTTGAAGATTTGGATAAAAAAATATTGTCCCTAAACCGCAAAAGAATTTTCCAAAAATTAAATAATAATATTCCACAAATATTTGGAGCTACTGAAAACCCAGAAGCTAAAATACTTGCTGGAGAATTTACAAGAAAAAGCGGGCACCTGCCAGTTAGAAAATTATTGGAAAAAGCAGGAGGAATAATTAAAAAGATAAAACCATGTTTCATGATGAGTCCTTTATCTGTTGCACAGTATCTTGACCCTACAAATGAAGAATTGCAGTTTGATGTTGTTATTTTTGATGAGGCAAGTCAGGTTAAACCTGAAGATGCATTAGGTGCATTTATGAGAGGTAAAACAGCAGTTGTAATGGGAGATACTCAGCAATTGCCTCCAACATCTTTCTTTGATCAAATGGCAACTGGTGAAAGCGAAGAGGAAGTGGCTACTTCATTGGATATGGAAAGTATCCTCCATTTATGTAAACTGTCATTCCCTGTTAAAATGCTAAAATGGCATTATAGGAGCCGTCATGAATCTTTAATTTCTGTTTCAAACAAGGAATTTTATAATAATGAGCTGTTGGTATATCCTTCTCCATCTCATGATGATCCTGAACTGGGATTAAAATTACATTATAATCCGAATACTGTATATGATAGAGGTTCGTCATCTGCAAACCATTTGGAAGCTCGTGATGTTGTAAAAGAAATTTTCAATCATTTTGACAAATATGGGGATACTAAAAGTTTAGGTGTCGGAACATTTTCCGTTGCTCAAAAAAATGCAATTCTTGAAGAATTGGAAATTGAACGTAAAAAGCGTCCTGAATTGGAGCCATTATTCTCAGAAAATAAGGATGAACGTTTCTTTGTTAAAAACCTTGAAACAATACAGGGGGATGAAAGGGATGTTATCCTAATAAGTGTAGGATATGGTTATGACCAAGCAGGAAAAATGTCTTTAAATTTCGGTCCGTTAAATCAGGATGGTGGGGAAAGAAGGTTAAATGTATTAATTACACGTGCAAGGGAAAAATGTGTAGTATTTTCCAACTTCAAGGCTTATGATATGCATTTAACAGCCAATCCGCCATATGGTGTAAAAGCTCTAAAAGAATTCCTGTCATATGCTGAAAACTTGACATTGGGAGCATCACAAATAACTCAGCAATCCAGTGAACCGTTTGAAGATGCAATAGCTAGTTTCCTGGCTGAAAATGGTTACACAGTAGATAAACAAATTGGATGTGCAGGATTTAGAGTGGATTTGGCTATTGTTGATGATGAAAATCCTGGAAAATATATTTTGGGAATTACAACTGATGGAAAAATGTATGCATCAAGTAAAGTAGCTGGAGACAGGGACAGGTTAAGGGAACAAGTCCTAAAAGGTCTTGGATGGAAACTTTACCATTTATGGTCTACAGACTGGTATAGGAATAGGGATTTAGGACGTAAAAGATTACTTGAAGCTGTTGAAGTAGCTATTAGGGAAACTCGTGAAGAAGAAAAACGTAAATCAGAAGAAGCTAAAAAACTGGCTGAAAAAAGGAAAAAAGAAGCTGAAAAATTAGCTGAAGAATTGCGTATTGCAAAACAAAAAGAGCTTGAAGAGCAAAAAGAAAATGAAAAATCAACTCCTGATATTGGGGAAGATGAAAATATAGAAGTCATCCCTCCTGAAGATGATTTGGACTCTGGTGAAAATAAAACTGATTTCGATAATGTTGATGATTATTTATCTGAAGAAAATGATGATGAATCAGAGTTTAGTGAGGATGTGGTTTCTGATATTGATAATGATGAGAATATTGAGGTTGTTTCTTCTAAAGATTACAGTTCTGAATTTAATGAGAACGCAGTTTCTGATGTTGAGGTTGTTTCTCCTGAAGATGACAGTTCTGAATTTAGGGAAAAAATGGATTATGATCATGGAAATGATGTTGTTTCTTCTGAAGATAATGAATCAGAGTTTAAAGAAGATGTAGTTTCTGATGTTGAAATTATTCCTATTGAAGATGACGGTTCTGAGTTTAGTGAGGATGTAGTTTCTGATGTTGATGTTGTTTCTCCTGAAGATGGCGGTTATGAAGTTAATAATGATTCTTTAAAATCTAAAAAAGAAGATTCATTCGAATCTAAAGAAAAAACTTATCAAAAATCTTCAAATAATAAAAATAAATCTATTAAAGACGAAGATAAATCTAAAAAGAAATCTTCTTTATCAAAAGGTTTTGGCATTAGTTCAATTTTCAAATCTAAAAAGAAAAATATGCAGGAAAACACTGGAATGGATGATATTAAATTTAGTAAAAATATTGAACATGAGAATGAATTAAATCTTAAAAAGGATGCTGCAGATTCAAAACCCGAAGAAAAAGCGAAAGAGGTAAAATCTAAGGATAAAAACATTGATAATGAGGATATAAAATCTAAAGATGATGAATCAAACACTTCAAAATCTGAAAATGACATTAAATTAGAAAGCACTTCGGAAGAAATTAAATCTCAACTAAGTTCTGATGAGGAAGCAGATTCTGTAGAATCAAATGATAATAAATCTAAAAACAGTTCTATTAAAAGTATTTTCTTTGATAATGAAAGACTGGAAAACAAAGAACATGGAACAATAACTAGTGCGATTATTGGCAAATCTAAATTGGAAGAAGAGGAAATTGAAACCGTAGGTGGTGAAATAATGGAGAATGAAAATCCTAAGTTACATAGGCCAACTCCTAAAGATAAGTATGTTGTAGAACCTGAAATTGTTGATGAAAATTCACAAGAGGATGAGGAAAAATTATATGAAAATCTGAAATTTAAGTCTAATGTGGATTTGGATGATGAGGATATTCATAATGTGGCTTCTAATATTGTGGCAAATGCTTTTGAAGAAGTAATTTCAGATGTTAATAATGAAAAAGACAGTGAAGCAAATATCATTGATGAAGATTATTATCAAGATTATGATGATGAAAATCAATATGCTCAACAAGATGACAATATTTCACAGGAAACATCAGCTACATCTACATCAGTTAATCAAAATGGTTATTATCAGGGAGTAAGTGGCATTACTAACCCTCTTAAAAAGAACAATGTTTACCATAAAACAAATGACAGTAAAAACAAATCTGTTAAAGATTCTCTTGTTGATTTAAAAAACGAAGTAAAATACATTAATAAATCATTAAAAGAAATTGAAAATCCAACACCTGCTGAATATGTAGCTGTAATTGACAGAACTGAAGAGTATGATCCAAATGATTACATAACTCCTGAACATGATGAAGATGAATATGTGTTTTCCCAGGATGAAACAGAAGAATTGACTTTTGCCGAAGCTGAAGAAAAAAGATATGAACAGGAAAAGTTAATGGAAGCACTTAAAAAAGAAATAGCCAGTGATGAAAATGTTATCATTCCTATTCATGAAGAAAAAAGAAGGCAGCAAATCCAGGATCAGGCTTTGGAGGACATTATTCAAACAGCTAATGAAGACTATGCTGAAATTGAAAAAGAGAGATTTAAAAATAACAATACATTAAAAGCATTTGATGACAAGAAACTTCCGGGAAAAGTTAAACTTAAGGATGAAATTGTAGAGTATAAGCAGGCTGAAGATATTGGTTTAACATCACAGGAAGATCTGTTTAAAAAGTCTAGTGAGGAAGTAGCTAAGTCTATTGATAAAATTGTGGAAGTGGAAGGTCCGGTTCACATCAGTGAAGTTATTAAAAGGGTTAAGGACAGCTGCAATATAAAAAGAGCTGGTGCTAATTTGAAAAAGGCAGTTAATGGAGCTATTAGTGCATCTGAAGATGCCGGAAACATTATTAAAATTGGTGACTTTTTATATGATTCTGCAAGTAATGACGTAAGTATCAGAAAAAGGCATAAACCTAATATTGATTTAATTTCTGATGAGGAAATAGCTAAAAATATTGAAAGAATTTTAGTTCATAAACAGTCACTGTCTGCAAAATCCCTGCCGAAAGAAGTTTCAAGGAATTTTGGATTTAAATCAACTTCTAAAAAGACAGCTAATAAAATCAACAGTGTTTTGGATTTGATGATAGCTGATAATAGAGTCAAGTTGGATAATGATATTGTTGAGTTAAAATAGTGTAGAATCATGTCAACAAAAGTTAAATCTCCAGAAAATTTACCTAAAAAACCAGGTGTTTACATAATGAGGGACGCCAATGATGAAATTATCTACATTGGCAAAGCTAAAAATCTTATTAATCGAGTCAGGTCTTATTTTAGAGAAAAACTGGACAGGCCTAAAACTCAAATTTTAATGAGTCATTTTGACAGTTTGGAGTATATTGTAACTAATTCTGAAAAAGAAGCTCTTATATTAGAAGCCACTCTTATTAAAAAACATCGTCCAAGGTATAATGTGCAGCTTAAGGATGATAAGAGATATCCTTATGTCAAAATTACAAATGAGAAATATCCTAGGCTGATTATAACAAGAAACATTACAAAAAACGGAATATATTACGGTCCGTTTACAGATGTAACTTCTGTTAAAAAAACTGTAAAATTCTTAAAATCATTGTTTAAAATTAGGACCTGCAGAAATATGGATGGACCATGTTTGAATTCTCAGATTGATTTATGCTACGCTCCGTGTTCCGGCGAAATTTCAAAAGAGGAGTACGATGAAATAATCAATAAGATTGATTTGTTCTTTCAGGGAAAATATTCTGTTATTGTTAAAAATCTTAAAAAGGAAATGGCTGAAGCAGCTGAAAATGAACAATTTGAAAAAGCCGCTGTTTTAAGAGATCAGATAACTTCCATTGAAGAGATTATGGAAAAACAGTTTGTTGATTTGGTTGATGATGATTTGGACCAGGATGTAATAGCTATTGCTCCTAATGATAATGAAGTTGTAGTTATTATAATGCCTATCAGAAACGGTAAAATTGTTGGACGTGATGACTTTTTAATGAGCGGATCACAGTATGAATCAAATTCTGAAATATTATTTGCATTTATTCAGCAGTATTACGGATTTAATCGCCATATTCCAAAACAGATTCTTTTAAATGAACCTATTGATGATACTGAACTGCTTGAAGAGTGGTTAAGTGATTTAAGGGGCAATAAAGTTTATATTAAAGTGCCTATGAAAGGCGTAAAGCTTAGACTTGTCAACATGGCTCAAAAAAATGCCGAAATTATCAAACATCAGAAGAAGGCTATGGAAAATTCATTAATTGAGCTTAAAAAATATCTGAAGCTTGATAAACTTCCGAGAATTATTGAAGGTTATGATATAAGTAATATTTCAGGTAAATTTGCTGTTGGTTCAAAAGTTTCTTTTAAAGATGCAAAACCAAATAAAAAGAAATATAAACGTTTTAAAATTGAAACTCCAGGACCTAATGATTTTGCTATGATGAAAGAATTGTTAACACGCCGTCTAAAAATGATTGACACAGATGAAGAACCTGATTTGATTGTTATTGACGGAGGTAAAGGTCAGTTAGGTATGGCTTGTGAAGTTTTGGATGAGCTTAATTTAGCCCATATTCCTATTATTGGACTGGCTAAGGAATTTGAAGAAATTTATATTCCTAATTCTAAAAGACCAATTATTATTCCTAAAAATAATAAGGCTTTGCATTTGCTTCAGCAGGTTAGAGATGAATCTCACAGATTTGCAATTACTTATCACAGAAAATTAAGAAGCGATAATATAAGCGAATCCTCATTGGATGATATTCCAGGCATTGGTAAAAAACGTAAAATCAATATTTTAAAGGAATTTGGAACTATGGATAAGGTTAAAAATGCTACTGTCGAAGAATTGGCTAAAATAAAGGGCATGAATGAGAAAGTAGCCACTAATGTTTATGAATATTATCATTAATCATATTTATTTGATTTTTTATAAAATTCTATTTTTTTTCAATTAGATTTAAATATGATGAATTTTAATAAGTTTAATACAGTAAAAACAATTTATTGGGAATTAGATACTATGGTTAAGTGTCCAAGATGTGGATATGAAAATAACGATATTTCAGTATATTGTGAAAATTGTACATATCCGATTAAAAATCCACAAACTGCTAATTCAAATAATAAAAAAGACAACGGATGGAATATTAGCACAGGTAAAAAAATAGCTATTGTTTTAGGAATTGTGGTAATAGCTTTATTATTATTTTCATTTATTTATAACTCAACTCAGCCTGATAACAAAAGTTCATTAAATGTTATTTCCGCTGATGAAAAAGTACAAGAAGGTTCCAATTATCCTTATCAGGCACATATAATTTACAATGGAACCTGGTCCGGTAAAGTGGGAGATCCAAATTATATCCGCGAAGTATCAGGTCGTGGAGATGAATCATACAATTTAGACTGCGCACCATGGGACAAAGTAACAATGGTAATTGAAAAATCAGACGGCAGTTCCAATGAACTTAAAATAGAACTTCTTAAAAATGGTAATGTAGTAGCTGAAAACTCAACTACTAGTTCAACCGGCAGTGTGGTTATCAATTATAATTATTAGTTTGAAACTTCATTAACTTTAGCTTCTAACAATTCAATAAGTTCTTCAGTTTTGTATATTCTTATTTCTTCTTTATCTGGTTGGAATATTTTTATAAATGCAATTAAATCATGGCATAACTGATCATATTGTATATTGAATGTATTGAAGTTGGATAATAAAGCAATTACTTTTTCCTGGTTTAAATCATCATTATCCTTTAGTATTCTTTCAATATTTGCAAAATGTGTTTCAATCATTAGTTTGTCATTTTCTAAAGTGTCAATATATTCTTGAATTTTGTTGCTGTTAGTCATTTTAATCACTTATTTTAAAATATATTTAATTAAAATATATATAGCTTCAATTATAAAATTATCTATATTATTGTTGGGGCATAAAACATGATTAAAGTTGACAATATTAGTAAAACATATGAATTAGATAACAAGGATAAAGTTATCGGAATTAAAAATATCAGTTTTGAAGTTAAAGAAGGGGAAATCCTTGGAATAATGGGAAGAAGTGGTTCTGGTAAAACTACTCTTTTAAGATTGCTTAGAGGAGTTGAAGAACTTGATGAAGGAAGCATAACAGTTAGTGATGTAACTGTTCGTGCAGGTGATTCTCAATTTTATTATAATCAACTTAAAAAAGAAACAGCTATTCATCTTCAAAGATCATTTGGTATATGGCCTGAAACAGTCCGTGAAAATGTTTTAAGGAAATTATATGCCCGTAAATATTTTGATGAAGAAAGTACTGATTTTAATGTAGCTGAAAGTGAATTTGGTGATGAGGCAGATAAGATACTGGATATGGTTTCTCTAACTGATAAGGCTGATCATTATGCTGCTGTGTTAAGTGGTGGTGAAAAACAAAGATTGATTATAGCTAGACAACTTGCAAAACAGCCAAAAGTATTGCTTCTTGATGAACCAGCTACAATGGCATGCCCTAAAACAAAACAAGAAATTCTTGATGCTGTTAAAAAAATCAATAAAGAGTTAAATATTACAGTTGTTGTTGTCTCTCATTTACCTGAAATTCAAAGATATTTGGCTGATAGAGTTATTTTGCTTGAAAATGGTGAAATTAAAAAAGACGGCAATCCTGATGAGATTATTGATGAGTTTTTAAGTGAAATGGAAGAACCTGAAGATATTGAAAACATTTCAACTGATGAAACTGTTATTAAAGTAGAGGATATCTATAAAAGATTCTATTTATTCTCTGGGGGAGAAGTTCTACAAATTAAGGATATAAACTTTGATGTTAAAAAGGAAAATATTATAAGTCTTATTGGCCCTAGTGGAGCAGGTAAAACAGTTTTGCTTAGAATGTTGGCTGATTTGGAATTGCCTGATAAAGGGAAAGTTGTTTATGAACTGGATGGTGACTGGGTAGATATTTCAATGCCAAGTATGCAGCGTATGGATGTAAGAAGAAAATTAGGTTTTATGTATCAGGAATTTGCCTTAAGTTATTATTCAACTGTTTTAAGCCAGTTAGCTACCCGTTTAGGTTATAAAAATCAGGATGTTGTAAAACAAGCAAGGAAAAAAGCTGAAAAATTAGGATTAGGTGAAGAATTGCTGGACTCACTTTATGCTTTAATTGACTTGCCTGAAAGTGAAGCAAGAGACCTTTTAGCTAAAATAGGTTTGATGCCGGATATTTTAGAAGATTTATTCCCTAAATTCCCTGAAACAGCTACTAAAGAGGCAGTAAAAGATATTTTTGAATTGCTTGATTTGCCTTTGGATATTTTATATAGAAAATCATATGAATTATCTGGTGGTCAGGAAGTTAGGGTAATGCTTGCTTTAATTTTAATTTCAAAACCTGAATTCTTACTTTTAGATGAACCGTTTGGAGATTTAGACCCGATTACTTTAAGAATTGTGGCTAATTCCCTTAAGAAAATATCTAAAGAATATAACATCACTGTCATAATGATTTCACACAATACTGACTTTGTTAAGGAAGTAAGTAACAGAACTCTTCTTATGGAAGACGGTAAAATAGTAGATGATAGTGAAGATGTTGATAAAGCTGTTGATAACTTTATTAACTTATGTCATGCTGACTATTTAAAGGAGAATAATTAAATGTTTGATATTATTGCTGTTCCTGTTGACGGATCTGAATATGGGTATAAGGCTGCTGATGTAGCTATTGAAATAGCTAAGAAATTTGATTCTAAAATAGCTGCCATTCATGTTCTGGAGGAATTCTCTTTTAGTAACTATGGTGAATCAGAAGATAATGGAAATAAAATTCTGGCAAAAGTTACTAAAAAGGCTAATGATGAAGGAATAGATACTGTTGAGCATTTATTAACTGCTGATGCTTTAAGAGATATGAAATTTATCATTAATCAGGCACATGCTGATTTGGTTGTTATCCATGCATTAGGTTCAGATGATAAAAGATTTGTTTCTTTTGAAGAAAATGAAGTATCTCAAAATCAAATAGGTTCTGTTAGTGAAAGGCTTTTAAGAACTTCTGATGTTCCGGTTGTTTTAGTTAGGTAAAAAGTTGTATAAAAGAGTTTAAATATTATAACGAACTTAGTATTCATAACATAAACTATTTTAGTTTTTTATAAAAAAGGAGACTTTTAATTTATGATTGTAAAAGATTGGTGTTCATTCTGTGGAGAATGTGCAGGAGTTTGTCCGAGAAATTTAATACAAGTTAAGGAGTATAGCTTAGTATTTGATGAAAGTGAGTGTAGAGAATGTAGTACATGCGTTGATGCTTGTCCTATTAATGCTTTGGAGAAAGAAGATTAAGGAGATTATTCTATGATTGAAACTGATGTATTAGTAATAGGTGGAGGACCAGCAGGTTCTTCAGCAGCAAAACATGCAGCTCTTGGTGGGGCAAAAGTCATTTTACTTGATAAAAGATCTGAAATCGGTGCTCCAAAAAGATGTGCTGAAGGTGTTTCTAAAAAAGGTCTTGCAAAACTTGGTATTGAACCAAGCCCACGCTGGATTACTAAAGAAATTGATGGTGTAAGACTTACTTCTCCTGATGGAACTGATGTCTGGTTAACAGAAGAAGAAATTGAATTGCCTGAAGCAGGTTACATTCTTGAAAGAAAAGTATTTGATAAACATATGGCTATGGATGCTGCAAGAGCAGGAGCTGAAATCAGAATCAAAACTTTAGCTACTGGAATGGATAAAATTGAAGATGGCTTTATTGTTTCTACAGAATCTATGGGTAAAACTGAAGAAATTAAAGCTAAAATAGTAATTGCTGCAGACGGTCCTGAAGGTCATGTTGCAAGATGGGCAGGTCTTAAAGGCAGTGCAAAAGCTAAAGAAATGGAATCCGGAGTTCAATATGAAATGGTAAATGTTGAATTTGACAGAGAAGCAGTCATTGAATTCTATTTCGGGTCATGTGCACCTGGAGGATATGTGTGGATTTTCCCTAAAGGTGATGACATAGCTAATGTAGGTTTAGCTATTCTCCAGCATAAAGCAACAAAACCAGCTATTGAATATTTGGATGATTTTATAGCTAAATGTCCTGCAACTAAAAATGCTCAGGCTGTTGAATTAAATGTTGGTGGGGATCCTGTTGGAGGAATGCCTAAAAAAATGTATGATGATAACATTTTGGTTTGTGGAGATGCAGCAGGTCAGGTAAACCCATTAACCGGTGGCGGAATCATAAGCGGTATGACTGGAGGAATGTATGCTGGTCAGGTAGCTGCTGAAGCTATTAAAGAAGGAGACCATTCTAAAAAATTCCTTAAAAAATACGATAAAATAACCCGTGATGATTTATCTCATGAAATTGACAAATACAAAAAAGTTCAGGAGTATATGTTAACTTTATCTGATGAAGAATTTGACAATATTGCTCATGCATTCCAGGATGTTAACTTTGAGAAAATTTCAACTACTGAACTTGTTAAAGCTTTAGTAAAAGTATCTCCTAAAGCTTTATTGAAATTAGGTAAATTTATTTAAGGTGATTTTATGATTCTAGTTACTGGTGGAGCAGGTTACATAGGTGCTCATACTAATAAAGCCCTAAATCAGGCAGGTTATGAAACTGTTGTTGTTGATAATCTTTCTAAAGGTTATGAAAACTTTGTTAAATGGGGACATTTTGAAAACTATGACTTTGGAAGTAAAGATTTAAGGGAAGTTTTTGAAAAGTACGATATTGATGGAGTTTTGCACTTTGGAGCCTTTTCATCAGTCGCTGAATCTGTTGAATTACCTCAAAAATATTTTAAAAATAATTATAAAAATACAATTAATCTTTTACAAATAATGAGGGAATTTGGAGTTAATAAGTTTATTCTCTCATCTACTGCTGCTGTATATGGAAATCCTGAAAAGGTTCCTATTACAGAAGACCAGGAATTAAAACCGATTAATCCATACGGTCATTCCAAATTCATAACTGAAAAGGCACTGGAACGTGAAGCTGCAAAAGGAGATTTTAATTATGTGGCTTTAAGATATTTCAATGCAGCAGGTTGTGATTTTGATTGTGAAATTGGAGAACTGCACGAACCGGAAACTCATTTGATTCCTTTAGTGTTAGATGCAGCTATTGGAAGAAGAGATTCCATTTCTATTTTTGGAACCGATTATAATACTCCAGATGGAACATGTGTTCGTGATTATATTCATGTTAATGATTTAGCTAAAGCTCACATTGACGCTTATGAATATTTATGCAATGAAAATGAATCTAATGTATTTAATTTAGGTAATGGAAAAGGATTTTCTGTTAAAGAAGTAATTGACATGGTTAAAAAAGTAACTGGAAAAGAATTTGCAGTTAAATTAGACGAACGCCGTGAAGGAGATCCTGATATTTTAATTGCTGATGCAACAAAAATTAAAGATAAATTAGGTTGGACTCCTCAGTATGATTTGGAAACTATTGTTGAATCTGCTTGGAACTGGCATAAAAAAATATATCAAGACTAGGTTATAGCTATGGAAAATGAAAATAGCGTAATTTCAAAAGTTGATGTACGTATAATTGTATCTGGATTGGATATTGCTGAAGTTGTATCTAAATCTGTAGATAATACTCAGCTTGAAAGGGATTATAATATAATTGTTTCTTCAATTATCCCTACAAATAATTTTGAAATAGCAAAAAAAGTAGCTAACGGTGGAGATATTATTCTCATTGGAGGTTATGGCCAGGATGAGAATTACAATTTACTTTTCAATGATTTAAAAACTGATTTTAATCATGTCGGTTTATTCGATTATAATAACATTATTAAAAATGAAACTGTTGACTCAAATTTGGCTGCTGATGAAATACTGAATTCCATTATACGTGCAGCTTTATCTTATTCTTTAAATTTAGTTAATGTTCATACTTTAGAAAATAAATTATTAAAATTAACTCATAAATACAATAGCTTACTTGATGATTACAATAAACTCATTGAAGATTATGATGATGTATCTTTAAAAAATAAGGAATTGCAAGAAACTATTGATGATTTAAAATCTGATTTTACCGCTTTCAAGTCTCGTTATGAGGATATTTACTCTAAGGAATTCCTTGAAATTTATAATTTGAATGATTTGTGGCAGGAAGCTTTTAGAGAAGACCTTGCAGATGCAAAAAAAGTTACAATAGCTACAAATAAGTTTAAACCGGAGAATATTATTGTTGGTCAGGGTTATATTGGTGCCCAATCAAGACAGGACGCAATAGACTGGCTGAAAATTATCAAAACCGCTTTAATATTTGTTGGAAATGATGAAGAAGACTTGAAACGAGATTTAAATAAAACTTCAGAAGTTGAAGATGATTATGATATCTCAAATAATTTTGAGAATTTTTGGGATTAAATCACTATAATTTTATACTAATAAAAAGAAAGTTTATAATTAATAATTATATGATATATGGGAGATTGTCAATGCAAGGAGAAATGCAAGATAAATGTGGTGTTGTGGGAATACATTCTGTAGATGATTCTAAGGATGTTTCTTCTTTGATTTATTATTGTTTATATGCTCTTCAGCATAGAGGCCAGGAATCTGCAGGAATGGCTACTTTTAGTCCAGATAAAGGATTAAATTATTACTGCGGTATGGGCTTAGTGACTGATGTTTTTAAAGATTATGAAATTAATAATCTTCAGGGAAATATGGCTATTGGGCATGTAAGATATTCAACTACTGGTGAATCTAAACTTGAAAATTCACAACCTTTTGTGACTGATTTTGATGATGGATTTATAGCTATGGCTCATAATGGAGATATTGTAAACTCTGATGAGTTAAGGCGTGAGCTTATTCGTGAAGGTTATGAGTTTAAATCAGGTACTGATTCTGAAGTAATTTGTTACATGTTAAGAAAAGAGCATTATTCTAATGGTAAAAGTATTATAGAATCCATTGAAGCAGTTTCTAAAAAATTAGTTGGATCATATGCATTAACTATACTTGTTAATGGTGATTTATATGGAGTTCGTGATCCTGCCGGAATGAAACCTTTAGCAATAGCTAAAAGAGGAGATGATTTTATCATAGCTTCTGAAACTGTTGCTTTTGATGTAATTAATGCTAAATTCATAAGGGATGTAAAACCTGGAGAAGTTATATATTTTGAAAATAATGAAATTCAAAGTTACATGTTGGAACTGGCTGATACAACTTCTCTTGCTCATTGTATGTTTGAATATGTTTACTTTGCAAGACCTGACAGTACAATTGATGAAGTTAATGTATATCAGACAAGACTAAATATTGGAAAACAGTTATATGAACAATTCCCAATTGATGCTGATGTAATTATCCCGGTACCGGATTCTTCAATTCCTGCAGCTATCGGATATTCAAGAGCTTCCGGAATTACTTATGGTGAAGGTTTAATTAAAAACAGATATGTTGGAAGAACTTTTATTATGCCTACACAGGAAGAACGTGAACTGGCTGTCAGACTAAAATTGAATCCAATTAAAGAGGCTATTAAAGGTAAAAAAATAGTTTTAATTGATGACAGCATTGTTCGTGGAACAACTTCCAAATCTTTAATTGATTTTGTAAAAGAAGCGGAACCTGCTGAAATACACTTTTTAGTGGGATGTCCTCCAGTTGTAGCTCCTTGTTTTTATGGAGTAGCTATGGCCAGTAAAAAAGAATTGATTGCAGCTAATTATTCTATTGAAGAGATAAGACAGCAATTGGATATTGATACCTTAGGATATATCAGTTTGGAATCATTGGTAAAAGCTATTGGAATGCCTAAAGAAGATTTATGCTTAGGTTGTTTAAATGAATGTTATCCAACAGAGCTTCCTGATGATATTGAAGCTGAAACATACTATAAACCTTAAGATATTATGGTTGAATTATTATCTCCTGCAGGAAACTTTATTTCCCTTAGAGCAGTTTTAGAAAACGGAGCAGATGCCACTTATTTTGGTCTTGATGACTTTAATATGAGGGCAAATGCTAAAAATTTTTCTCTTAATGATTTATCTGAAGTTTCTAAAATTGCTAAACAATATTCAGCCAAAACTTATTTATGCAGCAATGTTATTTTAAACGAAGACAGGGCTGTAGAATTAAAAAATAATTTAGAAGAAATTGCTGCATCTGAAATTGATGGAATTATTTTATCTGATATAGGATTAATAGAGGATGTTGTAGATAACGGACTTGAAGCACATATAAGTGTTCAGGAAAATACTTCCAATTCCTTCATGCTGAAAACACTTAAGAAGTTAGGTGCTAAAAGAGCTATTTTATCAAGGGAACTTAGTTTGGAAGATATTAAAAAAACAGTTAAAAAATCTCCGATTGAAACAGAAGTATTCATACATGGTGCAATGTGTATGGCAATATCCGGCAGATGTTTTTTAAGTTCAGGTTTGTATGGCCGCAGTGCGAACTGTGGAGACTGTTTGCAGCCATGCCGTAAAAACTGGACACTGACTTTTGAAGAAGACAACAACGACTGCGTAATAAATCTGTCGGAAGTTAATGAGGAATCATTTGTAATATCAAAATCATATGATGGCAGTTATAGAACTAACTTTTTTTCACCAAGGGATATGATGATGATAGAACATGTTCCTGAGCTGATTAAAGCAGGAATTGATTCATTTAAAATAGAGGGAAGAGCAAGAAGTCCTGATTATGGTGCAATGGTAACTAATGTTTATAGACAGGCTATTGATAAATATTATGAAAATCCTAAGGAGTACAAAATAAATCCTCAATGGATAGAAGAGCTTAAAAGTGTATTTAACCGTGGATTTGATACTGGATTTTACTTTAATACACCATATGAAACAAGTGAAAATAATCAGTCAAAATTCATTAAAAAAGATATTGGTCAGGTTGTTAACTATTTTAACAGGGTAAAAGTTGCAGAACTTAAAGTATGGGATGATCTGGCTGTTGGAGATGAAATTTTAATACAGGGAAAAACTACCGGCTCCATAAGACATAAAATTGATTCAATGCAGATTGACGGCAAAAATGTCAAAAAAGTTGAAAGAGGCAATAATGTAGGGGTAGCTATTCCGACAAAAGTAAGAGCTAATGATTTTATTTATAAACTTGTTGAAAGGTAGATATCTATGAATAAAAGGCATTTGGTTGATAGTTTAAGTTTATCTCGAATAATTTTTGGAATTTTATTTGCCTGCAGTGTTTTTTATTTAAATGGTAATCTGATAATTATATTTGTCATTTACTTTTTTGCTGTTTTAAGTGATGTTTTAGATGGAAAATTGGCTCGAAGATACAAAATAGATAATAAAAACAAAGGGGCAAAGGTAGATGTTTTATCAGATTTTGCATTTATCATGTTAAGCTCTTTTGCATTGTGTTATGTAAATTTACTGCCGTTTTGGTTTTTGATTATAATAACCCTGAAATTAATGGAGTTTTTCAAAACAAGCTCTGAAGGTTTAGAATATGAAAAGTTTGGAACTTTAGTGGCTTTAATGTTTTATGCTCTTCCGGGAATAATTGTTTTATTTAACTTCTTTAAAATTCCTATAATTATAAATTTAATGTTATGCATATTTATTACAGTATGTACAATTATCTCATCAGGTCTAAGAATAATACATAAAAGGAGAAATTAAATGATTAAAAAGATAGCTATTTATGGAAAAGGCGGAATTGGAAAAAGTACAACAGTAGCTAATTTATCTGCAGTTTATGCAAATAATGATTTAAACTGTCTGGTTATTGGATGTGATCCGAAAGCTGATACAACACGTACATTGTGCGGTAGAAGAATCCCGACAGTTGTGGATACACTTAAAAATAACAGAAAACCCAGTGAAGAGGATATTATTGTAAAAGGATACAATGATATTTTATGTGTTGAAAGTGGAGGTCCTGAACCTGGTGTTGGCTGTGCCGGACGCGGTGTAATAGTAGCTATGAAAAGACTTGAAAACTTAGGTGTTTTTGATAAGGATTTGGATGTAGTCATTTATGATGTACTTGGAGATGTTGTTTGCGGAGGTTTTTCAGTGCCTTTACGTGAAAAGTATGCTGATGAAGTAATAATTGTAACTTCCGGAGAATACATGTCATTATATGCGGCTAATAATATTGTTAAAGGAATTAAAAAACTTAAAGGAAATTTAAGCGGAATAATCTGCAACTGCAGAAATGTTGACCATGAAAAGGAAATTGTCAGCGAATTTGCATCAAAGATAGGAACTCGTATTATTGGAACTATTAATAGAAGCAATTTAATTCAGGAAAGTGAATTAGATGCAAAAACCGTTGTAGAAAAATACCCTGAATCTAAGGAAGCTAGTGAATATGAAGCCTTAGCTACAAATATTATGGAGAATAAAGTTTTCACAACACCGGAACCTATGGATGATGAGGAATTTGAAAAATTTTTCAAATCATTTCTGGAATAATTTCATAGCATTTTATTTTTACAATGTGAAACACGATATTTGCAGGGGATTTTAATTAATCCCTTAAATATCACTTATTTTTTAATATGAAATTTTTTATGGGTATTGTAGTAAAAATTGATAAAATCATTAAATATAAAAAATAAAAAAAATAAATTATAATATGATTAACTAATTAGGGGACACATAATTTGTTAGATATAAAATTATTCAGAGAAAATCCAGAATTAATTTTTGATTCTGAGAAAAAAAGATTTAGAGGAACAGAAACTGCTGAAAAAGTTATTGAATATGATACTTTATGGAGAGAAGGGGAAAAAAGATTAAACTTCTTACGTTCTGAAAAAAACAGATTATCTAAATCATTTAAAAAAGCTAAACAGGAAGGTAATTTGGAAGAAGTAATTGCCCAATCTAAAGAAGTAGCTAATGAAATTAAGGAATTAGGGCCTAAAATTGAGGAATATAAAAAATTACGTGATGATTACAGATATAAGGTAGGAAATATCATTGATGAGGATGTGCCTATTTCTGATACTGAAGATGACAATAAAATTGTAAAAGAATACGGTGAAATTCCTGAATTTGATTTTGAACCGTTAAACCATGTTGATTTAATTGAAAAAATTGACGGTGCAGATATGAAAACAGCAGCTCAAATAGCTGGTGCAAGGTTTTATTATTTAAAACGGGATATTTTACATCTTAATTTGGCTTTAATTCAGTTTGCTTTAAATGAATTGGAATCTAAAGGTTATATTCCACTTCAAACTCCGTTTTTTGTTAAAGGAGAAGTGGCTGCAGAAACTTCTGAATTAGGAGAATTTGAAGAAACTTTATACAAAGTGGCTGATGAAGATTTATATTTGATAGCTACTGCAGAACAGACTTTAGCGGCACTTCACAGAGATGAAATCATTGCTCCTGAAGATTTGCCTATTCAGTACTGTGCCCTTTCAACCTGTTTTAGAAAAGAAGCAGGATCTCACGGTAAAGATACACTGGGAATATTCAGGGTTCATCAGTTTGAAAAGATTGAACAGTTTATTTACACAACTCCTGAAGAGTCCAAAAATGCTCATAAAAAGTTGCTTGAAGTAACTGAAGAAATATATCAGAAATTAGGTCTACATTATCATGTAGTAGCTATTGTGTCCTCAGCACTTAATGATAATGCAGCTGTCAAATATGATCTTGAAGCATGGTTCCCAGGTTCCAAGGCTTACAGAGAATTAGTTTCATGTACCAACTGTAAGGATTATCAGGCAAGAAAAACTAAAACACGTTTCGGAAAAGCAGGTTCCGGAGATGCACAAACATTGCATACTTTAAATAGTACTGCAATAGCTACTGAAAGGACTATCTGCTGTTTACTTGAAAATTATCAGCAGGAAGATGGCAGTGTTAAAGTTCCTGATGTTTTAGTTCCTTATATGGGTGGAAAAACTGTAATTAATGCAGTTAAATAAACCCTCTTTTTTTAATTAATTTTTTTCTTCATAGCAATAAATTCTTCATCGGTTAATAATCCTTTGTCATACATTTCAATTAGTTTTTCAAGATTAACAGTTGTTTTTGAAGATTCATTTATTTTAGAACTGTTAATTTCCCGGTTTATTAGCTCATTTAAAAATTTTTGTACTTTTAATAATATTTCTGGACGGTATTTGTGAATTAATCTGGAATCGTGGGTAACTGCAATGTCAAGAAGTGATGAGGTGATTACTTCATTAATTTCATCACTGTAAAGTACACATTTAAAGGTTTCTCCGGAATCTAATACAAAGTAGTCATCATCGCTAAATAGGGATATATTTCTCCATTTTAGAATAACTTTAGTGTTATTTTCTCTGGATACTGCAATATCAATATCCACATATTTTTTTGAAATATTGATGGTTGTATAACAGTATTTAGCATCCTGTGTTTTAACTTTCTCAGTTTTTACTTCAGTTTTCACACCTGAAGAAGCTGCATATCCCAATAGTCCGAAACCAAATGTTGCCAGTGCTTTTGTACCTCCTCCGTGTTTATCCGTTGTAATTGGTGTTTTAATAGTTTGGTATTCGGCAGCACTAATTTGTTTTTTGTTTTTGAATGTCAACCCTTCACTATTGAATAATTCCTCTATTTGTGGTTTTACTTTATTTAAAACAGCCTTTTCAATATCTTTAAAATTTTCTTTTGTTTCATTTAATATTTTTTCAAAATAAGGGATAATATTTTCATTAGGATTACGTATTGCATATTCAATTAGTAAATACAGTATATGTGATTCTTCGTCATATGAAATGTTAAAATGGTCTTTTATAAGAATTTTTCTAAAGTTTGTATTGTAATGTTCGGATAATGGAATAAGAATCTGGTTTATATAGAGTAGCTGGAAGTTTTCATAAGACAAGTCTCCGAAATAATTTTCTTTTGGTTTTGGAATTTCACTTCCGCAATTTTGACAGATACTTGAGTCGTCATGATATTTTTTACCGCAGGTAGTGCAAAATCTTAAAACATTTGAATTATAAGCAACATCATCAACTATTTTTTTAATTAGTGATGTTCCGCTTGGTTGGCTTGTGTCATATCCGCAAAAACGACAGTATTTCCATTCATTCAGTATCTGTTTTTTACAATTTGGACATTTAATTAGGGTTACTAATGGAAGTATGTCATGTTCATTGTTTTTTTCAATTTTATTTCCACAATTCATACAAAAATTGTCGCTTTCTTCAATTGATGCTCCGCAGTTATCACATTTAACCATATTACCACACTTTATATATTTTTTTAATTTTTTAATTTAATATAGTTTGTTTATTTTTATTCGTATAATCTCAAACTTTATATAATAGATATATCCAATTATTTAGTAAAGGTGATAATATGCTTTCTAATAATATGGAATTAGAATTAAATAAACAAGTAAATGCAGAATTGTATTCAGGATATCTCTATTTGTCAATGGCTTCTTATTTTGAAGATGACGATTTACCTGGTTTTGCAAATTGGATGAGAGTACAAGCTCAAGAAGAATTGGAACACGGAATGAAAATCTATGACTATATAATTAGAAGAGGAGGTTCTGTTAAATTGGATGCTATTGAAGGACCTCAAACTGAATGGGATTCTCCATTAGCTGCATTTGAACATGTATTGTCTCATGAACAAACTGTAACAGGTCTTATTAATAATTTAGTTGACATTGCTATTACAGAAAAAGATCATGCTACCAATAATTTCCTGCAATGGTTTGTTGAAGAACAAGTTGAAGAAGAAGAAAATGCAATGGAACTGGTAGGTAAAGTAAAAAGAGCACAAAATTCTGTTGATTTGATGTATACACTTGACAGTGAATTAGCTAGTCGTGTTTACACTCCTCCGGCAGATAAGGAAAATTAAAAAGGTAAAAAATTTACCTTTTTTTATAAGTTATAGACTTCCTCTGGAGGTACTATAACTATTTTATTTTTAATTAAAGCATCTATTAAAGCATCTAAATTATCAGTATGTAAAAGTAAGATTGCTTTATCTTTTTTATCATGAGTAAATGCATATAAATACTCTAAATCTAAGTTATTTTCTTTTATAGTTTTTAAAACAGATGATAATCCTCCAGGTGAATCTGTCATTTCAATAGCTACTATGTCAGTTGTTTTGACTAGATAGTTTTCTTCAAGTATTTTTTCTCCTTTTTGAGGATTATCTACTACAACTCTTAATATACCAAAATCAGAAGTATCTGCAAGTGAAAGTGCTCTTATATTTATATCATGTTCAGATAATGTTTCAAGAACATCATATAAGCTTCCTTTTTTGTTTTGTAAGAATATTGATAATTGTTTTACTTTCATATTGTTCATTTTAATCCCCTTAGTGTAAATTTCTTTTATCTATAACTCTTTTAGCTTTTCCTTCATATCTTGGAAGGCTTTTTGGTTCAACTAATGTTACTTTTACTCTTATTCCGGTTTCATTTTCAATAGATTTAGCTATTTTGCTTTGAATATCGACCATTTCCTTTACTCCATCAAAGAAAAGGTTTTTGGAAGCTTCCACTTTTACTTCTATTTGGTCTAAAGTTCCAGGTCTTGTAACTATAATTAAATAATGAGGCTCTACATCACCTACTTTAAGTAATGCTTTTTCTATTTGGGATGGGAATATAGCTACTCCTTTTACTTTAATCATATCGTCTGCTCTACCGGTTATTCTGCTCATTCTTGCACTTGTTCTTCCACATTCACATGGCTCATAGGTAAGTGAAGTCAGGTCTTTTGTTCTAAATCTGATTATAGGCATTCCTTCTCTTTCAAGGTTTGTTAATACAAGTTCACCTTTTTGGTTTTCTCCTAATGTTTTGCCGGTTGTGGAATCAATTATTTCAGGATAGTAAATGTCTTCAGCTATATGCAATCCTTTTTGAGCACTGCATTCCACTCCTACACCAGGTCCCATAAGCTCTGTCAGTCCGTAAATGTTGTATGCAGGTGCTCCAAAGAGATTTTCTAATTTTTGTCTGATTTCTTCACTCCACATTTCAGCTCCAAATCCGATAGCTTTAAGATTCATGTCTCTTGGGTTGATTCCGTCATCTTCAGCTACTTCAGCCAAGTGAATTCCATATGACGGTGTTGCAATTAAACAGGTTACTCCAAAGTCTTTCATTATTTCAATTTGTCTTCTGGTTTGACCTGTTGATATGGGAACTATTGTTGCTCCAACTTTATGTGATCCGTAATGGACACCAAATCCTCCTGTGAATAATCCGTATCCGTGGGTATTTTGAATAATATCGTTTTCACCAACACCCATCATTCCCAATCCTCTTGCAGTTGTTTCTGCCCAGGTATCTAAATCTTTTCTGGTGTATCCGGATACTACAGGTTTTCCGGTAGTTCCTGAAGATGAATGTATTTCTTTTATGTCTTTCATGTCAACTGCAAAAAGACCGTAAGGATAGCTTTCTCTTAAATCATCTTTTGTGATGAACGGCAGTTTTTCAATATCTTTTAAAGTTTCAATATCTTCTGGGAAAACTCCACATGATGTATATTTTTTATTGTAATATGGAATTTTGTTAAAAGCTAGTTTCACTGTTTTTTGAAGCTTTTTTAATTGTAGTTCTTCAAGTTCTTCCCTTGACATACATTCGATTTTCTCATTCCAAAACATAAATTGGCCTCATTTTATTTTTAATAATAATATATGTTTCTTATTAGCTTTAAATGTTTAGATGTTTTTACAATAAAAAACAGTATTTTATTAAAGTTAATATTTATTAATAAGTGAAAATTTGGGTTTTTAAAGAAATTAAAGAATAATAAAAAAAAGAAAAAAAGAAAAAATTATTAATTTAGTGTTTTACTCTTCATTTTTTCGTTTATAATAACCGTAACCGAATATTAGCACCATTACAATAACACAGATAATCAGTGATATTGGCATGTCTCCTTTTGTAGATGAACTGGAAGATGTGTCTTTGGATACTTCATAAGATTTTCCGGATTCCTGTTCAGAAGCTGAAACTTCACTGCTTGAAGAGGACGGATTTTGGGAACTGTCAATACCAATACTTGAAGATATTTGAGAGTTGGATCCTCCATAGCTTATAATACTGGATTGTGTTGTACTTGTAGCTTTTGATGAACTTTGACTTTTTTCATTTGAATCTGGATTATTTGAATTTGTCGGAACAAATGAATTGGCAAAAATGTTATTTTGAGTAGCCTGATAAAGTTGGTCATTAAATTTAGCCAGTAAATCAGGATTAATGTATTGTGAAGCCCATTTTAACATAGCTATATTACCACAGCTACAGTCACAGCATGCAACACCGTTTACAATTATGGAATTTGCCCATATTGTTGCTAAATTTTCCAGTGTTCCTTTATCTGTTTGCCAGTAACCGTTATATGCAGCAGTTAAAAGGGTTCCTGCAGATGAAATAAATGCATAATTATTGTTTCCGCTTTGTAACCAGTCAGTTACTCCTAAATTGTATTTGTCTTTGATGTAAACATTATATGATTCATCCCACATCCAGTTGTTTACTGCATTTGGTCTTGTTACAGCCCATCCAAATAAATTATTCAGGAATTTATTGGATATATAACGTGCTCCGCTGTATCCTTCATTCATCATTCCAAGTATCCAATTTGGATTGAAGTATCGGGTTGCTGTTTCTTTAGACAATACAGTTTCAATGGAACTGATATACGGTTTGTCTTTATTACCATACATTAACACATTCATATTAGGAGTTTTTCCATTAATATATGAAACTGCCATTGAAAGACCGCCCCAGTAATCAAAGAAATCATCATTATCTGCAACGCCGTAAACATTGGTATTACGGCTGACGATAATGTCGTCAGTATTATTGAGAACTCTTGCAAATACTACAGGATTTGTTTCGCCCCAGTAATTTTTAGAGTACATATTTCCCATTCTGCCTAAGTAAAATTTAGCTAAATCATTGGTATTGTTCCATGTCCAACTTAATGAAACGGATTTGGCAATACCTGCTCCATAATCTCCATTTGGCGGTGCAAATACGCGGGTAATAGCTACTTCTCCGGCATATGTATTATTATAGCCCAAATCTTTGTAGTATATAAAATCATTAACCCAATGACGGGCTACATAATTTTCATCAAAAGATTCAGATCCGACTCCATAATATCCGATGCCTTCCATTACTTTATCCAATGCTTCTTTCATGTCTTTTCCATATTTACTTTCCATCAATGTTTTATTATTAATGATAGTTAAATATGATCTGGCTAAAGCTACTCTAAATGCATTGTCTAATAAGGAAACCTGGGTACTGTATAAATCCCTAAAGTTACCGCTTGTAATGACAACAACATCTATTCTTTTTTTAGCCCATCCCTCAGGTCTGACCAAATCTTTTAATCCGACAAATTTTGGCATTATTTTAGTTTTGGTACCGACACTGTCACCGTCTTCAGTTTTACCTCCTGCACTTGGAGAGGAAGTATAAACAGGTTGCATACCTAACAGATATAATACTACTGAAATCAATGCACCGTTATCTCTTGCTGTTTCAACACACCAAATTCCCATTGCAATTTTTTGTGTTTTTTCATTAAGAGATGACAGTGTAAGCAATGTCAGTGTTTTGGCATAGTTATATGCTTCTTCTGTTGGCAGTTCCTGTGATTGATCATGGAAGAAATTCCCACCAGTTGGAAGTGAATTAATATTAATTACATCTCCATCAGCTACAACAGGAATATATTTACCATTTAATCCATTAATAAATGATGTTAATTCATTGTTTATGGAAGCATAGATTAAAGAAATATAATACCTTGCATAATTCATTGTAGCAATTAAACTAGGGTTGTCTGAACCTAAAACATTAGCTACTGTAGTACTGTTTGAGAATATTAATGCAGCTACTATTTGTTCACTTGTGTTTAATACTTTATCTCTTTCTAAGGCATTTAATTCAGAATACTTTTTAGAAAAGAGGTATTTTGCAACTTCATCAAATATTGTTGTGGTTATTCCATCATATGTAAACTCCTGGGACAGTGCAGCAACTACGCTACGACTAATGTCAGTTACTGTCCAATTTTGACCAATAGCATGCAAACCTAGTGGGTAAAGGGTATTTTGAACTTCAAATAAAAATTTATCTGCAGCTTTAACCACTTCATTTAAATTTAATTTTTCAAATTCCTCCCGAGTTAATCCCATAGATTGAATATAATTATTTTTTTCAATTAATAACTTAATGTTGGAAGCTATTGTATCTTTTTGAGTTTTATCAGTAGTATTTTCATATTTATTTATTAAATTAGCTATTGCAGTTAGGTTGCCGTAGAGATTGGTATAAGCTAAAGGTGGGGTTAAATGAGTAATCATAACTGCAAATCCTCTTCTTTTTGCTTCTAATCCCTCTCCTAATCCGTCAGAAATATAGAAATATATCTGTGGAACGTCACCAACTACAATTGATCCGTAATCAGTTGTTGACAATAAAACTTCTTTTCCAGGTAACCATTCATGTGTTGCATGTCTTCCAATAAAAACCATAGCTGAGGAATATTCTTTTTGCATATAATAATATGCAGCCAGATACTGGTGTGTAGGTGCTACTGCAGAACTATGATATAGTAAATCTGATTTAGCTTCCCATCCTCTTTGAGGTTCTGGAGCTATGAATATGTTACCGAATTTTAAACCGGGAATTACAAAGTATGCTACTCCATTTTTTGTAACTGTCATAATGTTTCCAGGAGCTTCTCCCCATCCGTTTAATCCAGGAATATTCAATGCTTTCCATTTGGATTTAAGAGATAAATATTCCTGATAATCGCTATTATTTCCACTTTGTAAGTATTTGTTTAAAGCCGCAACGATTTTATCTAAAAGCATGACTCCACTTTCAGTATAATTTTCAGGTAATAATGATTTGACGCCATTATACCAGTCACTAATTATATCCTTCATTGGTGAGGTATAATTAATAGCTATTGCATTTCTAGCTAACTGACCAATATATGCAACAGGACCTTCAATAACTTGAACTTTAGAAATTGGTTCTAAACTATTAAACCAGTTTTCATATTCTGCAACTGGCAATAATACGATATCTGGCTGATTGGATAATTTTTCCAATTCTCCCGGAGCCCATGTTGCTACATTAATACCGCTTTTAATCATCATGTCTTCAAGTTCCTTAACAGTTGTTGGGAGTTTTCCCACATTATATCCCTGTGATTTAAGTTCATATAATAAATTATAAACACTTGTAATTGAATCTAAATAACTTGATCCGATATTTTGTTTTCCTGGAGGATAGTTGAAGTAAACTAAAGAAATCTTTTTGTCACTGTTAACTGTATATTGTAAATTTATCCAGGAAACAATTCTTTTAGTAAACAAATCAATATTTTTTTCATGAGCTTTAAAACCGCTTAACTGAGCTCCGGTTTTTGAAGAAATTTCATGGGTGACTCCTCCAACAAATGTAGCTTCAATAATGCCCTGTGCTTCACCAATTGCTACATGCCACCATTTATCACTACGATTCCCAGGAAGCCCTGTAGCACTTAATTCCCATTCTTCATTACTGACATAATCAGAATGAACCGCACGAAATACTGGAACACCTGCAGTTTCAAAGTACTTGGTTGTATTATCAAATAAATTTCCTCCAATACCATATGCAGGCATTGAAATTATTGCATTGACATTATTTGTATATTTCAACGGATTATTTAAATAGGCTTCATAACTTGGAGCATTGGTAAAGTATTTTACCATTACTTTTAACTGGTTTTCAGAACCGCCAGCTGCTACAACAGGAATAACATTGCATCCTTTAGCTTCTAATGATTTGATTAGTGCATAATATGGCTGTAATTGACCGTTGCTTACATACATATTACTTTCAAGTAAACCCACAGTATATGGTCTTGAGGAATCAAAATATTTCTTTTTATATTCTTCAAGTGTCATGTACTGTTCTCTAAATATTCCGTATTCATAGGTTTTACTAAAACGCGGATCGGAATATTTGCATTCGTATCCGGTAATATTTAAAGCCCACAATATTTCATTTATTTGATTTTCTTTGTTATTGTAATTTTTATACAACACTGCTTTGTTAAATTCTGCATTGACTAATTTTCCATCTCCATTTGTAATATATTCGTAATATACATCGTAATTTTGCCCTCTTTTAGTCATTGAAAAGTACTTGTTTAAAAATTCTTCAGTATATATACTTTTATCTGAAAATATTTTTTTATGATTTATTGTTGAATTTCTAACCAAATGTAAATTTTTTGCTTGAGAGCTACTGGATGTTTCTAAAAATAAAAACAATTCTTTATTTGATAGATTTGGATATTTTAATAGTAAATTAGTAAATACTGAATCAGCATCAGAAGTTAACCAGTTAATAATAACAATATCGCTAGTTTCCACAAGAGTATATAACTCATTTTCATTCATTTTGCAAATTTGATTACAGCTTCTAACCTGTATATCTACATCTTTGTATGTGTTTAGGATATCGCAGGCAGCATCATTTAATATGTTTGTCCCAGGATTATCGCTTATTAACAATGCCTTTTTAGGAATGTTATTTTCTTTAATTTCATTACTATAAGATAGTTTATACGGTGGGAAGCTGCATTCCTGAGAATTATTTTCACAGATACTGTTTTCTTCCAAGTTGATTTCTATGTTATCAGCAGTTGTTTCAGTTATATTTTGAATTTCAGAGTTTGTTGCATTTTCCTGTGCAGAAATTGCCGTTGGACTTAATGATATAATTATTGCTAATATTATTATAAATGGTATTATAGGTGAAAAATTTTTTTTATTACCTAAATTCATATATTACCTCCTATTGAAACATAATCAGCTTATTTGATTAAATCACCATATTTCTATTCTTTTTTAATAAAAAATAAAAATTTTAAAAGTTCTGTTTCAATGTTTATTTTATTGATTTAAAATTTAATAAATTTAACTATACTAGTATTACTTGTCTAATAAAAAAATAGATTTAAGTAATACTTTTATTTTAGCTAAATTTTAAGTATTACTTTTTTTAAAATTATTAATTTATAATTAATACTTTAAATACATATTTATATTACATTTTTTATAATAAAGTTCATTAAACAATTTTTTGCATTGTTTAATAAATTGAATCCTTATAAACGAGGTTATAGGAAGATGAATGTTAAAAACAAATTTTTTTTTATATTGGTTGCATTGATTGTTGGTTTGTTAACAATTAATGGTGCATTTGCAGAAACAGCTGATTCAATGCCTGAAATTGATCAGGGTACTGTTTCAGGTGATGCAGAATTAATAAGCACAAACCCTTGGAGTACAACAGGAAGTCTTGAATATACAATTCCTGATGGTGTGCAGGAAATTACTTCTGCTAAGGTAATTGTAAATATCTATTCAGGTAGTGGAAATTCGGAAACCTATGCTTTACACTCAAATACTACATTAAACACAGCAGGAAATAGTAAGGTATTAGGATATGAAAATTTAACTTATGTTGGTAATCAGGTTGGTAATCCAAATGTGTATGTGATTAATAATCATACTACAAAACAGTATTCTGATTATCAAATGGTTTATGATGTTTTAGGTGATTTAAAAGATTTAGGTCCTAATTCAAAAATTAAAATAGATGTAACTAGCACTCCATTTGAAGGTAAAGCTTTTGATGGACGAATAAAAATGATTGGATTATTTATTGCATATAATGACGGGGACAGCGACAGTATCACATATTGGTTAAATGTGGGAATGTCATGGACTCAGGGCACTGTAAGTAATTTAATTTATACAAAAAATTACACTGGTGACATAGGTGAAGTTAACTTTGAAGCAATAATGTTATCCAGCTATAATGGAGCATATAAGTTTAATGATAATCAACTCTTTATTCCGGAAGACACTATAGTGAAGGATTATTATATATATAATAAATGGAATGTTACAGATTATTTCCAAATAGGGGATAATAGTAATTTTACATATTCTGCACTATCTCAGGGATATGGTTCTATTAAATCAAGTGTTCAATTACTTAAAGTAATTAACAGGGAATCTCCTGTGGTTACTACTAATATTGCTTCAGAATATAAAAATTCTATTTATGCTGGTGTTACTAATAATTTAACTATTACAGTTAACAGCATTAACAAGGATTTAACTAATGTAACTGTTTATGTTTATGATAATGGCCGTGTTGTTGGTTCTTATTTGGTTGATTTTGTAAAAGCTAATTCTTCCAAATCAGTAAATATAATAGATTCTTTTATTAGACCAATTGATGAAAATACTGTTTTAGGAAACAATAATACCAATGTTGTTTACAGAGTTATTGTTGAAGATAAAAACGGTATTTTAAATGACACCAACAGCAGTAATTTTATGGTGGTTTATAACGGTAATTTAGGAAAAGATTTGGCATATCCTGCCATGAATGCTACAATTACACGTGTTTATGATATTACTGGTGATGTAATTATTTTAAATAAAGATGATTCATCATATTTAGGATCCAAAAGTACAAATGGAAGCGACACATGGAATATTGATTTTAAAGGGGAGTTAAAAGAAGGATTGTTATATGTTTCATATAACTGGAATAAGCAAGCTGATGTAAGTGATTGGATAGTTACTTTCAATAATAAAATCATTACACCAATTGCCCATTACCGTGACCAGTCTAATTTAGGAGCATACGGCAAACACGGCTACGGACTTGCAGTTTATAATGTTACAGATTTAATCAATAAAGGATTAAATACTTTTACTTTAAATAAAACAAGTGGTTTAACTGCTGTTTATCCAAGTTCTTTATTACTTTTAACTAATAATGAAAATGGTGCTAATAAAACTGTTTATATAAGTGAAGGTGCTGATTTACTTTCTAAAACAAATAATAAAAATTTGGATGTCGGGTCTTATACTAAATTTAACATTGACTCTACTTCAATGATTAATTCAACATTATATGTTTTTGCAGCAGGCGGACAAAAAAATGAAGGAAACATTGTTTTTAATGGTGAAATAAAAAGTGATGTATGGAATAAAACTTCAAATTCAATTGATTATTATACTTTCAACACCTCTGGTTTAACTAAAGACAATAACACTGTATTTTTCCAATCTACAGGTTCAACTATTCTTGCATTACATCAAATACTTGTTGTAGAACGTGAAAACACACAAAACATACAATTAACAGTTGAAAATCTTGAAAAATATTATGGTGGTTCAGAAAAACTTAATGCTACCTTAAAAGATGGAGCTGGAAATCCGATAGCTAATAAAACTATTACATTTACTATAAATGGTCAAAAATATAATAGAACAACTAATTCCAATGGAATTGCATCCTTGGCAATTAATTTAAGGCCTGGAGTATATGATGTAACAACAATGTATGATAATATGTCTGTTTATTCAAATGTTGTTGTTAAAACCACTATTGAAAGTAAAGATCTTGTTAAAATGTATCAAAACGGAACTCAATTCTTTGCAACTTTCTTAGGTACTGATGGTAAACCGTTAGCTAACAATACTAAAGTAACATTTAATATTAATGGTGTATTTTATACACGTCAAACTAATGAAAATGGTGTAGCTAGGTTAAATATTAATTTAAGACCTGGTGAGTATATTTTAACTGCTATCAATCCAGTTAATAGTGAAAGTGAAGGATTTAATATAACTGTTAAATCTTTAATTGAGTCAAGTGATTTAACTAAGCACTACAGAAATGATTCTAAATTTGAAGCAAAAATTTACAATAAAGACGGAACTCTAGCAATAAACAAAAATGTTACATTTAATATTAATGGTGTATTCTATAATAGAATCACTGATTCAAATGGTGTAGCTAGGTTAAATATTAATTTAAGACCTGGAAATTACATAATAACTACTATATTTGAGGGTTTAACTATAGGTAACAATATAAATGTCTTGCCGACTTTAGTAACAAGTGACCTCTCTATGAAATACCTTGACGGCAGCAAATTCACTGCACAAACATTAGACGGTCAAGGTAATCCATTAACTAATCAAAATGTTTCATTTAACATAAATGGTGTATTATATCAGAAAGTAACTGATAAAGAGGGTATAGCATCATTAAATATAACATTATTGGCTGGAGAGTATATCATTACTTCATATTGGAATGATTTCCAAGTGGGAAACACAATAAAAATAGATTAAAATTTAAAAGAGAATTTTACAATTCTCTTATTTTTTTAAAATAAATTTTATATAGTTTAAAGTAGAAATGGTAAATATGTAATTAATGTATTATTGATTATATTGAGGAAATAAATATGGATATGATGAGTGTAATGTGGCAATTTGGTGTACTGGCTGCCGTAATCATATTTGGAATAAAAATTGGTTTGGCGTCTGGTCTTGCTAACTTGTCAAAAAAATTATTTGCATGTATCTGTGTCGGTTATGGCGGTGGTGTTTTATTATGTACATATGTTGCATCATTCTTTGCTGAACAGATTACTGAAGCTATTTATAGTTATAATACTGTTTTTTATATAATTATGGCATCTATCATGATTATCGCGGGATTGTTTACTATAAGAGAATGGAAAGTTCATGATAAAAATACAACTACTGCTACCTGTTTAGCGGTTGTTGCTCCTTGTCCATGTTGTTTTGGAGCGATTATTGCTTCTGTTTTAATTGTAGCGCCTACTGTAGGTTTTTCATTTATGGGTTTAAGTAAATATGTTGCAGCAGCATTGTTAGTTGTTATGATTGTAACCTATTTTGTATCCAATACTATCATTAAATTTATAGATAAGCCTTATCCTATTGTATTGGGAAATTTCATGTTATTTTTAGGTGCTTATTTCTTGTTGTCAGCTATTGTAATACCAAGTATTGCCCAAGCAATGCAGGGGCAATTTGGCGGAGTAACTATGATTGATTCTCAATCTTTAATTTTAATTTTAGTTGCTTTAGTTGCTTTAGTGATTGTAGGTGTAGTTTTATATAAAAGAAGTGATAATTTATTAAAATAAATATATTAGGTGATATTAAATGAGTTCAATACCTGGTACAGAATATTTAAGCGGAGCTTTAAATGTTATATCTCAAAGTTTAACAATTCCTGTAATGGTTTTATTATTAATAATTGCTGTTGTTTCTGTTATTGCTTTAGGTGGATTCATATCTGAATACACATCAATGAAAAAAGTAGGTGTCGGAAAAATAAGGGATTTAATATTTAAAATTAATACAGCAGCTTCTGTTGATGATTTGATGAATGTTATATCTGGTTCTGATATTCCAAAATCTCAAAAGAAAGTTTTAACTGAGATTGCAAAATCAGAAGCATTAGATAGTGATTCTAGAGAAGCTTTAGCTCGTAAATTAGTTGAACATGAAGAAGAAAAAATTGATAAAAGTTTAAGAAATACAGATATTATTACTCGTGTCGGACCAACTTTAGGATTAATGGGTACTTTAATTCCATTAGGTCCAGGTCTTGCAGCATTAGGTGCTGGAGATGTAAATACCCTTGCAGATGCATTAACTATTGCATTCGATACTACTGTTGTGGGTATCGGTTCCGGTGCTTTATGTTATTTTATTTCTAAAATTAGAAGAGGTTGGTATGACCAATATCTTTCTGATTTAGATGCGTTATCTGATGCAGTTCTTTTTTTCATGAATAAACAGTGATTTTATGGTTAGAAGAAAACAAAGAAGGAGAAGAGCTTCTGATGATGACATAGATCCTATGGCAGGTACAACAAACCTTGTTGATGCAATGCTGGTTCTTGCATTAGGTTTTTTAATATTTGTTGTAATTAGTTGGAATATGCAAAGCGTTATTTTTTCCGACATGAGCCAAGATCAAAAGCAGGCAGTTATGGAATCTATGAAACAGGTTTCAGAAGTTACACAAGGTCAAGAATTAAATGATACTCCAGACACATCTCAAAGTTCTGGACAAGGTTTCACTGAGCTGGGAAAAGTCTATAAAGATCCATCGTCAGGGAAGCTGATTATGGTAGAGGGATAATCCTTCTACATTTAACTTCTTTTTTTTAAAATTTTAATTTATCAGTATTTCTTAAACATTTTTACATAAAAATTAAGCAATATTTTCTTCTTATTCTATCAGTAGCATAAACATAATAAATTATAAATACTCAATCAATTAAATAAAATAAGATAAGGTGATTAAGTAATGGAATTTTGTCCTGAATGTGGAGCTATATTACTTCCTATGAATAAAAAATTAAAATGCAAGTGCGGATATGAAAAATCTTTATCTGATGAAGTTAAAGACCAGTATGAAGTTAAGGGAGAAACAAATCCTAAAGCAGAAGTAATAGTTACTGATAATAAGAATGTAGCATTGCCTACTACAACAATTACATGTTATAAATGTGGCGGAACTAAAGGTTACTGGTGGACAGTACAAACAAGGTCTGCAGATGAAGCTCCAACAAATTTTATCAGATGTGCAAAATGTGGAAACACATGGCGGTCATCTAACTAATTTTTTAAATATTATTAGGTATAAAGTATTATACTATGAAAATGCTTCAAAAGACATTAAGGTCAGTTGTAGATAATCCGAAACATATTTTCAAACTGGCTGTTCAGGGAATATTTGTAGGTATTTTTGCCGGAATAATGGTTTGTTTATATCGATTTCTTTTATACTCATCAGAAAGTATTTTAAGAAATTTTTTGGAATTTATTAATGGAAATATCTTTTTAATTATAGTATGGTTTATCATATTAGCTATTTTAGGATTATTTACAGCTTTTTTAGTAAAATGGGAACCTGATAGTATTGGTAGTGGTATTCCGCAAATCAATGCAGAGGTTAAAGGTTTTTTAAACACTAACTGGTTGAAAATTTTAACAGCTAAAATTAGTGCCGGAGTCTTAACTGCACTGGGTGGTCTGTCTTTAGGTCCTGAAGGTCCTTCTGTTCAAATAGGAGGAATGGCCGGAAAGGGAATCTCCAGAATTTTTAAGGAATCAAGAACAGATGAACTGAGACTTATTTTAGCCGGTTCAACTGTAGGTATTACAGCTGCTTTTAATGCTCCGTTAGCTGGAGTGATTTTTATAATTGAAGAAATCAATCACAGTTTTGATAAAACACTAATTTTTATAGCACTGACTGCATCAGTTGTTGCTGATTTTATATCCAAATCATTTTTTGGACAGGCAACAGTTCTGAATTTCCCATTACATAATCTTCCGCTGTCATCTTACTGGCTTTTGATTGTTTTAGGACTGCTTTTAGGTATTTTAGGTTATGTTTACAATGTTGGAATGATTAGGGCAAATGACAGATTGGCTAAAATGTCTAATATTCCACTTGAAATTAAATTCATATGTGTATTTTTAATATCTGGTGTTGTAGCACTATTTATTCCTGAAATTCTTGACGGAGGACATTTCATGCTGGATATGCTTGATGTAGCTATTCCGTCATTAGGTATTTTGATATTTTTACTTGTAGCCAAATATCTCTTTTCAGTGGTGTCTTTTTCAGCAGGAACTCCTGGAGGAATATTTTTGCCTCTACTGGTTTTAGGAGCATTTATTGGAGCTATTTTTGGTTCTGTTGTAATTCCTATTTTTGGTCTTGAAAGTTATTTGATATACAAGTTTATTGTTATTTCAATGGCAGGATTTTTTGCAGCTACCGTAAGGTCTCCGATTACAGGGGTTGTTTTGCTTTCTGAAATGTGCGGATCAACAGAATCTCTGGTAGCTATGCTGATTGTAGCTATTATTGCATATGCTGTTCCTATGCTGCTGAATAACCGTCCGATTTATGAGTCTTTATTTGAAAGATTACTGGCTAAAAATAATCATGATTTTATAAAAGACCATTCAAAGCATATTTTATCGGAATATGTTGTTCCTTCTGGCTGGAAGTATACAGGTAAGCCAATTAAGGATATTCCTTTTCCTAAAGGATGTATTGTAGTTTCAATTACCAGAGGTGGAGATTATATACTGGCTGATGAGGATATTACTATAAATTATGCAGATCAGATTCATATGCTGATGGACAGTAAAAATTATCCTTTTAAAAATGATGAAATGGGTGAATTAATGAGTAAGGTGATACAGTGAACATGATATTTAAAAGAAAGAGCATTAGAAGTTTCACTGATGAGAAAGTCAGTACAGATAAAATAAAAAATTTAATCAGGGCAGGAATGCAGGCTCCTTCAGCTTTCAACTCCCAGCCATGGGAATTCATTGTGGTATCTGATAAAAAGGATTTAAAAGCTGTTTCTAAAATGAGCAGATATGCAAGACCAGCTGAAAATGCTCAAAAACTGATTATTGTTTTGGGAAATACTGAAAGGGATAATGTTGTCATGCCTATGATTCAGCAGGATTTGTCTGCCTGTACACAAAACATACTGCTTCAGGCAGTTGCTGAGGGTCTTGGTGCAGTATGGTTAGGATTTTACCCAATTGAAGATAGAGTAAATGCATTAAGGGATTATTTTAATATTCCTGACTATGTTATCCCATTTTCAGTAATAGCTATTGGTTATCCTAAAGAAGATAAAGAACCTGAAAGCAGATATGATGAATCTAAAATTCATTTAGGTAAATATTAATAGTAATAAAAATATATTTTATTTTAGTAAAGTATGAGGTTAAATAATGGTAAGTGTAAACTTAGAAGCTAAAAAAACCGTAGATGTAATGATTGAAAAACAAGATGAATTAAACATTGCTGTTAGTCAATTGTCAAATGGTGCTACAATCATTGATTGTGGTGTAAATGTTGATGGAAGTTTCAAAGCAGGTGAACTTTACACTAAAGTTTGTCTTGGTGGTCTTGCTGATGTTGGAATTTCTATTCCTGGTGATTTATCTGAAAAATTCGCTCTTCCTTCAGTAAAAATTAAAACTGATTCTCCAGCTATTTCTACATTAGGATCTCAAAAAGCAGGATGGTCTGTATCTGTAGGAGATTTCTTTGCACTTGGTTCTGGTCCTGCTAGAGCAATCTGTAAAAAACCGGCTGAAACCTATGAAGAAATTGGTTATGAAGACACAGAAGCTGATTTAGCTATTTTAACTTTAGAAGCTGATGTATTACCTGGTGAAGATGTTGCACAATACATTGCTGATGAATGTAATGTGGATGTTAAAGATGTTTACTTACTTGTAGCTCCTACCTCTTCTCTTGTTGGTTCTATCCAAATTTCCGGAAGGGTTGTTGAAAACGGAACCTACAAAATGTTGGAAGCTATTAAATTTGATGTAACTAAAGTAAAACATGCTGCAGGTATTGCTCCTATTGCACCAATTGACCCGGACGGACTTAAAGCTATGGGTAAAACTAACGATGCAGTTTTATTTGGTGGAAGAACTTACTACTATGTTGAATCTGATGAAAATGATGATATAGCTGATGTTGCAGCTAAATTACCTTCATCTGCAGCTGACGGATATGGTAAACCATTCTTCGATGTATTTAAAGAAGCTGAATTTGACTTCTACAAAATCGATAAGGGAATGTTTGCTCCTGCAGAAGTAGTTATTAATGATTTAACTACTGGTAAAATCTACAAGGAAGGATATGTAAACGTGGATTTACTTAAAAAATCCTTTGGTGTAGACAACTAAATTTAATTATCTTTTATCAGATAACTTTTCTTCTTTTTTTATTTTTTTCTGACCTGTTTGAGGCTTTTTTTAAGTTTTCCTGAATATTTTATACAATATGTTTAAATACTTATTTTTCAATAAATAAATATTAACTCACAGTTTGAGTGATTTTTATTTAAATTAATTTAAAAAGGAGGACTTTAAAATGAGTTTAACTGAGATTTTCAATGATTCTTTAAAATATCCATTTTCCGACATGACCAAATTTTGCATAATTGGTATTGTAATGGTTGTATCTTCATTAGGTTCTTTAGAAATTGGAAATGCAATAATTTCTTCTGTTTTAGGTATTGTTGCTGCTGTAGCATCTATTATAACCTCAGGATATAGTGTAAGTGTTGTAAAAAAGGCTATTGTAAAATCTGATGAAATTCCTGATTTGGATTTGCGGGAAAATATTATTGACGGGTTAAAAATGATAGTAATGCTTATTGTATACTACATTATTCCGATAATAATAACTCTTATTGTAGCTTTTGCAACTGGTTTCTTTAATCAGTATATTGAAGTTGCAACTTATGCTTCCCAATATGGTTCTAATTTTGTAAATATGGTTTCTGAAGATTTAATGATGTCTTTAGTAAGTTCTGCAGCAATAACTATTATTATAGGTATAATATTACTTGTTATTTTCTCATTATTATTTTATATGGGAATTTGCAGACTTGCCAAGTATAACAGTTTGTCTGAAGGTGCTGATATTCCTGAAGCAGCTCGTGATTTAAAAAGGATTGGTATAGGTAAAGTTATTGGTTGGATGATTTTATTATTTGTCATTGTAGCTATTCTTACCTTTATTGAAACATTTATTTCATCAATTCCATCTGTCGGTATTTTAATTTCAGCATTTTTAATTTCAACATATAATTTATTTATTGCATATAGATCAGTTGGTTTATTATATTCAGCTATTGAATAAAACCAATTTTTTTTCTTTTTTTTACGATTAATTTTAAATAGTTAATTATCAATATTATTTCATTGGAGAGTGTTTTAGATGAATATAAGTGAGATTTTTAGTGATTCATTTAAATATCCGGTTAGTGATATTAAAAAATTTGCAATATTCGGTATTGTTGTTGTTTTAGCTACTCTTAATGTTTCAATAGCTAACAGTTCAGTTTTACAGATAATTTTAAATGTTGTTTCATTTGTTGCAATTATTTTAATTTTAGGCTATGGGTTAGATGTTGTAAACTATGCTTTTAAGAAGAGTGATGAGCTGCCTGATTTTGATTTTAAAACAGGCTTTGTCAATGGTTTAAAATTATTTGTAATTCAGTTTTGCTACTTTATAGTTCCATTAATTCTTGTATATATTACAGCTTATTTTTCTGGATTTTTACAGTCTTTAGCCGGAATAATAAAATCATATTATGAAACTGGCATCTATTCAATTTCAAATTCATTTTTAACTTCCATGTCAATTACAGTTGTTACAGCAATTGTGCTTTTTGTAATTTTCATGTTGTTTTCAAGTATTGGAATGGCCAGATTATCTAAATATGATGATATTTTTGAGGCAGTAAATATTTCTAAAGTTTTTAAAGATTTAAAGAAAATAGGAATAGCTAAAAGCATCGGATGGTTAATTTTACTGATGATTGTTGGCTTTATCATAACTCTTGTCGGAGCTGGAATTTCAGTGATTATTCCAGTTGCAGGTTCTATTATTGCTTCATTTATTGTTATGTCCTATTTCTATCTGTTTTATTACAGATGTGTTGGTTTATTATATTCAAATATATAAACCATTTCTTTTTTTAATCTAAAATTTAATATAGCTTTACTGTTAAATAGTTACATAGAATATTTTTATTTTTAGAGGTTGTTTAATATGGATTTGGGAGAAAATATTAAAAAATCATTTGTATATCCTTTATGTGACTATAACAAGTTTGCAATGATTGGAGTTTTGAGTGTTTTTTCTGTTTTGTATTCAGTTTGTTCTTCATTTGCCTGGGATAATCCTGGCGTAATTGTTATATCTGTTTTGATTAGCTCTATATTTTTCGTATATCTTATGGGATTTTCTGTTTCTGTAATTGAATGTGGGATAAATCTTAAAGAAAAGATTCCTGATTTTAAAGTAGGCAGGGATATTTCAAACTTTTTTAAATATCTTGCTTTAAGTATTGTTTATGGGATTGTTCCTGGAATTATTATTTTTATTACAATTCTTGGAAGCGGGATATTAAAAATATTTACTGATATCTCTCCTTATATTCAATATGGAAATACAGATATTCCTCCAGATTTGCTTTCCAGCTTCATGTTTGCTTTTTTGATTATTCTTTTAGTAACAGTTGTTGTAACAGTTATTCAGTCAATTTTTACTAATTTGGGAGTTGCAAGAATGGCAGCTAATAACAGTTTTTCTGACGGATTGGACTTCTTTGAAGTTTTTAATGATATCGGAAAAATCGGCTGGTTTAAAACTGTTGGATGGTTTATTGTAATATGTATTTTAAACATGGTATTTTTCATGATTTCAATGGGAATTATGATGATTCCATATGTTGGAGTTATTCTAGCTGCATTTTTCATGATGACATTTATGAAATTATTTAATTCATATTCAGTAGGATTATTATATTCTGATGCTTATAAAATCAGTAAAACTCAGGAAGATATTAAAGAAATTCCGAAAGCTGAAAACATCAGTGAGGAAAGTGATGTTTTAGATGAATATGAAGAAATCAGCAAGAATAAAAAGGAAGATACAATAGACAGTATGTATGGTGAAAAAGATGAGTAAGAAAGTAGTTATATTGCACGGCAGTCCACGTGTAAGTGGAAATAGTGATATATTAGCTAAAGAATTTAAAAAATGATCAGAATATGCAGGAAATGAAGTTAAAAAAATTTCATTTCCAATGAGATTTATTAATTATTGTAAAGGCTGTTTAGGCTGTGTATCTTCTGGAGAATGTGTTATTCATGATGATATGTCAGGGATTTTGGAAGATATGGTAGATGCAGATGTTATTGTATTTGCAAGTCCTATTTATTTTAATACAATTAGCGGACAAATGAAAACAATGATTGACAGATTAACTCCAAAAGCCAGGCAGTTAAATGATAAGGATTATTATTTCTTATTTTCTGCAGCTAGTGATAATCAAAAATCATTGGAACCTGCAGTTTGTGAATTGAGAGGATTTTTAAATTGCATTGGTGTTGAATCTGAAAAAGGTATTGTTTTTGGTTTGAATGCTGAAAGTGAAGGTGAAATTAACCATAATGAAAATGCTTTAAATCAGGCTTTTGAATTTGGAAAAAACATTTAATTTTACTGTGATTGATTTCACAATTTTTCACTCTTTTTTTTAGTTAACTTAGCTTTAAATACTTTTTAAGGATAGTATTAAATATTGTTTAAAACATAATATATAGTAAGGTGAAGTAAATGAAATTTAAAATAACCATTAATGATAATGAGTATCATGCAGATATGGTGGACTGTGATTTAGTAAATCAGATAGCTGATATGTGTCCTTTTGAAGTTACTTTCAAACAGCATCGTAATCAGGAGTACTTCACTAAATTGCCAAGTCAGGCTAATGATGATGGCTGTCCATTAACTACAACTATTTTAAAGAATAAATTATACTATTATCAGCAATGGAATGCATTTGTCATCGTTTATGAAGATACAAATGTCAGTCCTTACGAATTAACCTATGTTGGTGAATTTGATGAGGATGTTAGTGAATATCTTCAGGAAGCAGGAAGAAACATTTTTGTTGAAATGGATGTAGAATAACTCTATTATTAAAAAGCTATATTACATATGTTGTATATAAATAGTATGTGATGTGGTGATTTTTTATGGAGATTACTATAAATTTAAAAACAGTTTCTACAATTGTAGCTATTGTAGCTGTAATTATTGGTATAATTGAAGGGTTAAATGTTTTTAGTTTATCTGGCTTGGTTCCGGATTTTGTATTTTACGGATCTTTAGCAATAATTATAGCTATTTTAGGTCTTTTGGGAGTTTATATTTCTAAAATGGATATTAGAATAGCTGCAATTCAATATATAATTCTTGGTCTTGGTCTTTTTATAGCTATTGGCTATTATGGCGTGATTGGTTGTGTCATATTTATTGTTGCTGGTGTTTTAGCTATTGCTGAATATGTACAAACTAAAGAGGAAGTTACACCAGACAAAAAGCTTTTTTTAATTCCTGTTTTAACTATTGTCATAATTGTTTTGTTTTTGCTTGCCAGTGCAGGGTTAGGTGTTTTAGATAGTATGGCTGCTTCAGATTCTGTATCTTTCAGTGGTTTGAGTGCTGCTATATCTAATGATTATGGTGTTACCTCCGGTGATTTGACAGGAACATTAAATGTTGATAAGGATTTTGATTACTTGGAAGTTAAAGTTCGTTTTTATAATTCCAATAATTTAACATTATATGAATCATATGCCTATACCGGAAGTAATGTTCATCCTGGAAAATATTCAGTTGATGCATTTTATTATGGAAATGAAATGCCTACAAAAGCAGTAATTGAAGTATATAATGAGGTTAATGGTGATCCGATTCATACCCAAAATGTAAATATTAATTAAATGTTATCCAAGTAGGATAACACTTTTTTTTATTCTTCAACTGGTTCATAAATCAGACCGATTCCGCGGGTTTTAAATAATTCGGCTAATGCAATTATCAGTGAAAATATGAGGTTTGTAAGGAAAAACATTGCCCACCAGAGAGGTTCCGGTGATGTAAGTGTATTTATTCCTGAAGTTCCAATAATCATCATAGCTATCATGGTGATTGCAAACAGCACAAATGCAATTACACATTCTATTATCAGCAGTCCGATATAGAATAAAACATATCTTGCAGGGCCTATTGTTATAATTACTTCTTTTATTTCTTTAAAGTCAAATGCTTTTTTGAAGTTGTCATGAGCAGCCATATTTGATAGGCTTATGAAACTTACAAAATATAATATGATTGCCAATATCATGGATATTGTTGCTCCGGCAGTTTGGATTATTCCTCCGGAGATGTTGTCTAAAAATGGGGTAGTGGTAACAGCCAGTATTATTATGGGGACTGCAAAGTATACGAATTTAACAAGAAATATTTTTACTCCGTTTATTAGCATTTCTTTCAGGTTATTAAATTCAGGCACTTTATCTGTTCCGTTAATCATTCCATGTGTTGAGATTTCCAGTATTCTGTATTCATATCCTAAAAATAAAAATATTGGTATTAATGTTAGTAATGAAGGTACAATTAAACTGGCGAATTTTAAATTTAAATTAGCATCCTGATAATGGATTAATATTAAAATATATGCCATCCATATGATAAAAGTTGAAAATAATGTTAGTCCAAAGTAAAGTAGTGATTTTGAGTTTTTAATTGAGTATTTAATGCTGTCATTGTATATGTCAAGTATCATTTTTTTCCTCCAGTATTTGCAGCAACTATGTAAAATATATGTTACTTATGTAAAATTAAGTTTACATCATATATAAATGTATGGTTTATGTTACATATCTGGAGTAAAATTTTAATGTAGAAAAAAAGTTTTAAAAGAAAAGAAATGAATCTTTTCTTTATGGTCTTAAACCGGATCCGCCTTGGAGAGTTATTGTTTCTCCGGAGATATAGCTTGCAGCTTCAGATGCTAAAAATAAGCAGGTTCCACCAATATCTTTTTCAGCATCACCAAATCTTTGTAATGGTATGCCTTGTATTGTTTTTTCATAAATTTCAGGATATTCTTCCCTCCACTGTTCTAATTGGGCAGTCATTACAAGAGGACATACAACATTGATGTTGATTCCGTCGCAACCCCATTCTGTTGCAGCTACTCTTGACATACCTCTGATTCCTTCTTTTGCAGCAGCATATGATGACTGTCCGTCTCTTCCAAACAATCCTGCACCAGATGCAAAGTTGATTACAGAACCTTTGCTTTCTTTAAGATATGGATAAGCATATTTCATAAAATTAAACACTGCATATAATCCGGAGTTAATTGCTAAATCAAAGTCTTCTTTTGTATGTTCTACAAGTTTTAATCCGGATTTGGAAGCTTGTGCATTGTTTATTAATACGTCAATTCTTCCATATTCATCAGTAATCTGTTTGATTGCATCTTTTACCTGGTCTTCATATCCGCCGTCAGCTACAATAGGCAATACTTTTACATCATATTTGTCTTCAAGTTCTTCTTTTGCTTTTAAAAGTGTGGATTCAGTTCTACCTGTAATTGCAAGGTTTGACCCTGCTTTTGCAAATGCTGTAGCTATACCAAATCCAATTCCTTTTCCTCCACCAGTTATTATTGTTACTTTTCCACTCATATCGTTGTTCATAAATACTCGCCTCTTAACATAAATATAACGAAGTATATTTATCACGATTTATAATATGCCTTTTGTATTATATAAAATTTGCTTATTGATTTTTATTAAAATGGATTGTACTGATTTATTTTCATCAGTGGCGGATTATGTGTCTTATTTAATTTTATAGGATTAAATTTAAACATATGTTTAAAAAAAGTAGAACAATTTTATAAAAAAGTAAATTAAAAGATTTCTCTTAAGACTGTGTGGTGTTGTTGTCATTTGAGAAATCTGCTTTGTTCTGGTCAAAATCACCTGTAGCTTCTTTTATGGCATTGCCGTCATGTATGATTTCAACTTTGACATGATCTATTGCTAAATATTTTGGGCTGTTGTAAAATGCAAAACAGGAACCGTATTCGCTGTTGTCTACAGTATTTAACCCTTCAGTTGTAGAAGCTAATGCATTTCCATTACTGTCATAATATGTTGTTTTCAGAAGGTAACCCTGGGTATTTGACGGAAGATTGCTAAATATAGCATTTACATTGTAATAATAATCGCTTTCCTCACCGGTTGCTGAAATATCAGTAATGGTTATTGAGATGCTGTCGGGATTGTAAAATATATTGCTGCTGAAAATAGCCAGTCCTATAATTATAATAACTATAACTGCAACAGGAATTAATATTTTGTTTTTAGGAAGGTTAAATGAAGCTTTGTCGCTAAATATTTTAGAATCCATATCATTATTTGATTTAGTTTTATCTGGAGCTTCATTAAATAATATTTCATCTGCATCTTTTTTAGGGGTTTCAGCTTCTTCAGTTTTCATAACTTCTTTGGGAGTTTCTTCATCTGTATGAGTATTGTCAACTAAAACAGAATATCCGCATTCATTACAAAATTGTGCATCATCAGGCAGTTCATTTCCACATTTCGGACAATATTTGCTCATTTTGTTTTCACCTCTATTATAAATTGAATCTGTATTAATATGTATATAATTTGTTATTGATATTTGTTTTTAAAATTTTTCGAAAAATTTATTTATCATTACTGTTTATTTTTAATTAAGAGGTTTTTTATATGGTAGAATTAAAAGGAACAAAAACTGAGGCAAACTTGAAAGCAGCTTTTGCAGGTGAGTCACAGGCACATACTAAATATGAATACTATGCAAGTCAGGCAAAAAAAGACGGGTATGTTCAGATTTCCAATATTTTTTCAGAAACTTCACACAATGAAAAGGAACATGCTAAAATCTGGTTTAAACTATTGCACGGTGGCAGTATTCAGGATACAGCATCCAATCTTAAAGATGCGGCAGAAGGTGAAAATCATGAATGGACAAGTATGTATCCGACTTTTGCAAAAGAAGCTAGAGAAGAAGGATTTGATGAAATAGCTTACTTATTTGATGCAGTAGGAGCTATTGAAAAAGAACACAATGAACGTTATGATGTTTTACTCAAAAAAGTTGAGGAAGACAGTGTATTTGTAAAAGAAGAAGAAATTATCTGGATTTGCGGAAACTGCGGACATATTTTCAAAGGAAAAGAAGCACCTGAAAAATGTCCTGTCTGTGCTCATCCAAAAGCATACTTTGAAAAAAAGGCAGATAATTATCTCTAGATTTTTAAAATCTGGACTTTTTTCTTCTTTTTTTTTATTGTAAAAAGGATTTAAATTTAAAAAAAAGTTAAAATTTAGCTATTTGTTAATAGCTATTAATTTTTTAGCAGCTTTCATATCATTGCTGTAGATATGGCCGCTGGTGGAGTGGTAATGGATTCCTCCGAAGTTTACTTTTTCGCCTAATAACTCTTTATTAAGCTCTTCTTTCATTTTAATTCCGATATATGCTATAAAAAACATATTTGAATAGAAAGCTCCAAAGATGTCGTTGGACCTGAATAAGCAGTGGATTGTTAATTCATTGTTGCGAACAATGCATTGCAGGAACTGTAAACATGGAATGTCTTCACGGTCCTGATCCAATTTCGGGTCATATGTAACAGCTACTGCACGGTTACTTCCAATTGCATGCAGCATTCTTTTTTTCATCACTTCAAACTGGTCAACATCAAAATGAGCCAATATTCGGTTTGGATAAGTGTATACAAAACCCTGATCGTCACTGTTTTCAAATGACTTAACATATTCATAGAGTGCATCACTTTTAATAGGACAGCCTTCAATATCGTACTTTCCTGATTTGATTTCGTTTAGCATCATATCAGTAGTCATATGCTGGTATTTTGCCACAAATTTCAAGTTTAACGGATCATCAATTACGTAAAAATTACCTAAACTTTCTTTTAAATGGTGGTTGCTGTCTTTATATGTTTCCTTTCCCTGGTTTAAGATTTTTTTAACAAAATCCAAATAACATTGATTGATAGATAGCATAATAAAATAATTCCTTATAATTAGTTATTTTAATTTTAGTTTCTTTTATGATATAAATTTAAATATTTTTGTTTATAAATAAATTTATAATTAGATTTATTAAAATATGCTTAATTGAAATATAGTTTACATCGCTATTTTATTTATGATGGTACTTATGTAATTATATGATAATTTTTGTATATTGCCTTTATTTTCGAAATAAATGTTATATGTGTATTTATATTAGTAAATCTAATGTATTATTGTATAAAATTATATTCCATATATATTTATACGATATTATAAAATTAAATTTTGGAGGAACAAAAAGTGGTCAAATGTGTTAATAAGTCAATTGTACTTTTTTCAGTATTTTTGTTATTATTAATGATTGTTCCATCTGCTTTTGCTAGTGATGCTGTTGATAACCAGACAGTCATTAGCAGTGATGAACAGATTGAAATTTCTGCTGTTGATGACAGTGGAGTTATTTACAGTCATGGTGAAGATACTAACGTTCTTACAGGTTCTAATGATATATATTTCAATGCATCTGCTGAAAGTGACGGGAGAGGAACACAATCCAGTCCATACAAGTACCTGCAGTATAACAGATTAACTTCAGGCTGTACTGCTCATTTCGCAGACGGTACTTATGAGCTGGATTCTAAAAAAGGAATATATTCTTCCATGACTTTCATGGGTCAGAGTGCTCAAAATACTATCATTAAGTTTAATGGTATTGCTTTTAATGTTGGAGATGGCTATACTTTAACTTTAAAAGATTTAACATTGGATCATGCAACTGTTAAGAATTTGGGTACTGTTAGTGCAACTAATGTAATATTTAAAAACGGTGTAGCTGTTGATGATACTTCTTACGGATATGATAATGCATACGGAGGAGCTATCTACAATTATGTCAGTACTGATTATTACGGTTATGTGACTAATGTGCCTAAAAATACATTGTATAATTGTACATTTCTAAATAACAGTGCGATGTATGGGGGAGCCATTTATCTGCCTTACGGGGAATTATCTCTTTCAAATTGTAAGTTTATTAATAACTCTGCACATTGGTTTGGCGGAGCTATAGCTTCTGATAAGGATTCTAAAATTTCTGTTGTCGGCACTGTTTTTGAAAACTGCCGTTCTGTAGATGATGCAGGAGGAGCTATTTATGCATTTTCTACTGATTTGGAAGTTAGAGACAGTACTTTTAATAATTGTTCTGCAAACTTTGCAGGAGCTATCTGTAGTTTAAATTCTGAAATTTTAATTTCTTATTCTAATTTTACAAATAATCTTGCAAGATATGAAGGTGGAGCAGTATATAAAATGTATGGTTCAGGAACTGTTATGAAGTCCAACTTTACTAAAAATGCTGCTTTAAACGGAGGCGCATTATTTAGCGATAACTGTACTTCTTTTGAAATTAAAAACTCTGAATTTGCATCAAATGCAGCAACAGGATTTGGAGGAGCAATATTTTCCAATGCAAATCCTAAACTTACAGTTGATGGAGTTACATTTACTGACAATAAAGCCAGTTACAATGTCAACATGTTAAATCAGTCTAATTTCAGTCCTATTGTATCAAGCACCAATAATTACTCATTATTTGTTTACAAATCATTATTTAACGGTACATTGCCTGCAAGATATAATTTAGCTGAAAATGGTTTTGTAACTGATGTTAAAAATCAGCAGGATTCAGGTAACTGCTGGGCATTTGCAGCACTTGCTTCACTTGAAACCTGTGTTTTAAAAGCAAGCAATAAAACATTTAATTTTTCTGTGGAAAACATGAAAAATTTAATTGAAATGTATTCTGCCTACGGCTGGAAAATGGAAACTAACGAGGGAGGATATAACGGAATGCCGATGGGTTATTTGGCTAGCTGGTTAGGTCCGGTTAATGCTACTTTGGATCCATTTGATGATAAGGGAACTTTATCTCCGCTTTTAGACAGTGAAATGCATATTCAAAACATTTATGTTTTGCCTGCACGTACAAGTTACACTGATAATGATGCTATAAAAGAAGCTATTTTAAAATATGGAGGATTATATGTTTCATATTATCACTCAGCAGGTTATCTCAACTCTAAAACTAATGCTTATTATAATCCATACACAGGTAATGGAAATCATGCAATTACGGTAGTTGGCTGGGATGACAATTATTCAAAAAATAATTTCTATACTGCTCCTGCAGGTGATGGTGCATTTATAGTTAAAAACAGCTGGGGAAGTTCCTGGGGAGATAATGGTTACTTCTACATTTCTTACTATGATAGAGTTTTATTTGCTGTAAATAAAGATAATCAGGCATTTACCTACATTTTAAATGATACTGTAAGATACACCAAAAACTATCAGTACGATGTTGCAGGAATGACTGATTACTTAATAACCGGTAAAAAAACTGTATGGTATAAGAATATTTATAATGCAACCGGCAATGAGGCAATTGCTGCTGTATCAACATTCTTCAATACAACTGTTGATTATGAAATTTCTATTTATGTAAATGATGTATTGCAGCTTACCCAAAACGGCAGACATGAAGGAAGCGGGTATTATACCATTCCATTAAAAGAATATGTTCCTGTAGCTGTTGGGGATATCTTCAAAATTGTTGTAAAACTTGCAAATCCTCAAAACGGATATGCTGCTGTTCCTATTTCAGAACAACTTTCAACAACCAGATGTTATTATGCTCCAGGTGTATCATACTTCAGTAATGACGGTAAAAAATGGACAGATTTATATGATTACTCAGCTTCAGCTTATAGCCACACATATAATTCTCAGGTAGCCTGTCTTAAAGCATTTACTGTTGCTGATATGCAGAATACAACAGTTACTTTAAATAATATCACTCCTAAAGTTCAGGAATTCAGTGAAATTATAGCTACTGTAACTGACGCCAAGGGCAAAATGGCTAAAATCGGTGAAGTTATTTTCAGCATTAACGGAACTAATTACACAGCTGGTGTAGTTGACGGTGTTGCAAAGATTAATGTATACTTTGATGAAGTTGGAGATTATGTAATTTCAGCTAACTATAAAAATAACGGATTGTATAACGGATCTTTTGTTCAAAAAACCGTCAGCGTTACCAAAACCGATGTTAATTTAACTGCTGATATTGGCGATATTGTTTATGGTGAAAACCCTATTGTCAGTATTAATGTAACTTCAGTAGCTGGTGTTAATGTAACAGGTGATGTTGTTTTAACAATCAGCGGCAAAAAATATATTGTTAATGTTGTCAATGGTTCAGCTGTCTTTACAGTACCTGAAATGTTAAATGCTGGAGAATATCAGGCTGGTGTATCTTATTTAGGTAGTGAAAAATATAACTTGGCTAACAGCACTGCTGATTTCACAGTAGCTAAAAAAGAAATCATTATGAATGTAACTATAAATAAAGATTACAGAGACATAACAGTAAATGTTAACTTGTCTGAAAAACTTGATGGAAATTTAACAGTTCTTGTAAATAATGCTCCTTACACATTATCTTACACTAATGGAACAGGTTCATTAATATTAAAAAACTTAACTTATGGAAATTATACAATCAGTGCAGTTTTCACAAAAGATAACTACCGGACAGTTAATGTATCTGAAAATGTTGAAATAAATTCCATCAAAACAGTTTTAGAAGCGGAAAATGTTGTAATGTATTATAAAGACGGTACAAGATTTGCAGTTGTTCTGAAAGATATTGGCGGCAATCCGTTAGCTAATATGAATGTAACCATTTCAATAAACGGCAGAGACTATATTAGACAAAGCGATGAAAATGGTACTGCTTCCATAGCTATTAATTTAGACAGTAAAAATTATACTGTTGTTACCACATTTGGTGGAACTTCCAAATACTTCGGAACCAGTATAAATAACACAGTATCTATTTTGTCAACAATAATCAGTAAGGATATAGTTAAATACTACAGAAACGGCACACAATTTTACGCAACTGTTCTGGATTTCAAGGGAAATCCGTTAGCCAATACAACTGTTACCTTTAATATAAATGGTGTATTCTACAACAGAACAACTGATGAAAATGGTACTGCTAAATTAAACATCCAGTTAAGGCCGGGAAACTATATTATCACAGTATTTAATTTAGTTACTGGTGAACAGGCAGGCAATAATGTCACAGTATTGTCTAAAATTGTTGAAAATTATGACCTGGTTAAATACTATAAAAATGCTTCAAAATTCTCAGTTAAAATCTTGGACAGTCAGGGATATCCTGTTGAATGTACTGTTGTAACTTTTAATATTAATGGTGTATTTTACTACAGAGAAACTGATGCAAATGGTATAGCTAGTTTAGCTATTAATTTAAGACCTGGAAAATATGTAATTACTACTATGTATGGTCAGTATGATGTAGGAAACAATGTTACTGTTCTACCGACATTACAAACTAGCGATTTAAAAATGAAGTATCTCGATGGTTCTGCATTCCATGCAAGAGTTGTAGACGGTCAGGGAAATCCATTAGCTAATCAGATTGTTACATTTAATGTAAATGGCGTATTTTATAATAGAATTACTGATGATGACGGTATTGCATCCTTAAATATTAATTTGATAAAAGGGGAATACATTATTACTTCAATGTACAATGGATTTGAAACCGGAAATACAATTAAAATTCAATAAGGTTTTTTTAAATAAAACCTTTTTTCTTTTTTTGTTATATAATTTATTTTATATATTTGCAATAGGAATTATCTTATTTTCAACAGTTGCTTTAAAATATTTGCAATGTCTTTAATTAAATAAGCTAATTTTTTAATAACTTATCATTTAATTAGCTGATTTTCCAATTTAATTAATAAAAATACATCAGCAAAAAATAAAAAAAGTTAGAGTTCCTACATTATGAACTCTAAAACCATATAAATGAATAAAAGTGCAAATAAAATCCACATTGCTTTGGATATTTCTTTTGCTTTACCGAATAAGACTTTAACGATAACAAATGCAAATACACCTGCAATAATACCTGTTGTAATACTTTGGGTAAGTGGAGTTACAATAATGGCAGCAAGTGCAGGAATCAGATCAGAAAGATTACCTGTATCAAGGTTTTTGTACAGTCCGCACATTAAGATACCTACAACAACAAGTGCAGGAGCTACTGCAAAGGTTGGGATGATTGTAAATATCGGTGCAAACGGAATTGCAAGCAGGAATAAAATACCGACTACAATAGCTGTAAGACCTGTTCTTCCTCCTTCCATAATACCTGTGGAACTTTCAATGTATGTAACTACAGGTGAAGTACCTAAAACGGACCCTATAATAGGTCCGAGTGCATCTACACTTAAAACCTTTTTAAGTCTTGGCAGTTTGCCGTTTTCATCATATCCGTCAACTTTTGTTGTAAGTGCAGTTAAGGTTCCCATTGTATCAAATAAAGAGATTACCAGAAATGTGACAGCAATGATTATAAAGTCAATAAATGCTCTTACTCCGGTAAATACTCCGCTAGCTTCTCCGAATTTAAATGCAACATTACCAAGTGATCCGCCCAGATTGCTGTTGATTATAGCTGTTGGTATTAATGACTGGTCAGGTAAAACAGGACATCCTGCCAGTTCTAAAACAACTCCGATAATGTATGTTGCAATAATTCCGATTAGAATATTTCCTTTTACATTTTTCTTCATTAAAACCATTATGATGACAAAACAGATTAATGCCAAAAGGTTTCCGAGAGTAAAAATAGTTGAAGCGCTTCCAAGTCCTATTAGCTGTGTGGCCCAGTTTGCATCTCCGATATTTATTACCTGTGAAGAGTATGACAGGATTCCGAGGTTGCTTAAACCTAATGCAAGGATAAATAAACCTATACCTATTGATATACCGAATCTTAAAGAGTCAGGAATTGAATAGAATAATTTTTCACGTAGGGAAGTAAGTGAGATAACCAGAAAGATTATACCTGAGACAAAGATAGCTAAAAGTGCATATTCCCAGCTGTATCCCATAGTAAGTACTACGGTATATGTGAAAAATGCGTTAAGACCCATTCCTGCAGCCAGTGCATATGGGTAGTTTGCTATGTATCCCATTAATATTGTAGCTATTGCAGCTGAAAGTGCAGTTGCAATAAATACTCCTTGTATGTCCATTCCAGTTTCACTTAACATTGCAGGGTTTACAATTAATATGTAAGCCATAGCCAGAAAAATTGTAATACCTGCAATGATTTCAGTTTTCACGTCTGTATTATTTTCTTTAAATTTAAAAAAAGCATCTAACTTAGACATATTATTATCTTTTTTAAATAATGCTTTATAAGTTTTTATATTTAAGTTCAGTTTCTTTCGGTTTTTTTAGGCTGTATATTCAAATTGTAATTTATTTTTAGCATTTATATTCATTTTTAATTTGTTTATTTAAAATTTGTTTCATTTTCTAATTTCTTCAAAGTATTCTTCGGGTTTTGTCAAAGTATTACTGGCTTTTTTTGAACAGCTTCGTGAATTGCACAACTGTGTTAAAATTAATAGAATATATTGTGTTAATATAGCGATATTCTTGTAATATTCTAATTATTATATAGTTGTCTGCAAAAATAGTATTGTTTTGTTTAATTTTACATTTTTTAGATAAAGCTTAAATTTGTTTATCATATCAGTAATTTTCAAATGAATTTTTAGTTGTTTTCATATAAATAATATCTAAAACATGGACAATTTATCATATCTTATAAGACAATATTACCACAAAGTATATATTACATGCTAATATAAAATATAAAGCAAGGTGCAGATTATTAAAAATTAGGTCTTATTTTTAAAAAGCAACTTTAGAGAAAATGTGGTAACTGTGAATAGCAATGATGAATTATTGAAAAAATGTAGCTATGTTGCAATTTCTAGCTACAGGCGAAAAGTACTGGAAACCTTAAAAAACGATGTTAAAATACCAACAAAAATCAGTGAAGAATCAGGAGTAGGAATAAAGCATGTCAGCAATGTACTGACAGATTTAAAAGAACACAACCTAATAGTCTGCATTAATGAAGACGCCCACAAAGGTCGTCTGTATCGTCTGACTGATGAGGGTAAAAATGTTGTCAGTATGATTGGAGAAATGGGATGGTAAACTCCTTTTTTTAAACAGATGTAAACCCGTCTCCGCTCATAATCCATTTTTTACCTCTGGAATCTTCAACCAGTGCAGATTCCATGTCTCCCATATAATTGTATTCAACAATTTGGTAATCACCAATCTTTTTTTTGTATTCTCCGCTTTGAAGAATTTCATCTAGGCTACGGGTTTTTTCGATTTTCAGGATAATCGCATGATGAACAGCTGAAGTATTTTTATAATGGCTGTTTCCGTCATACTGGATTTTAATATCATACTCACCGGCAGGAACATTATTGATTTTCAGGACAGTTATTCCGTTTTCATCAGTTGTAAGGTTAAATGAATTTGATTCAAATGAAATGGAAATGTTCTGATTAGCTATCGGATTTCCTTTGGAGTCACATAACTCTACACTGTATGCATCACTGTCTTTAAGAGTGTCTGGTGATTTTACACTTAAGCTGGTGCTTTCATGAGTATCTATGCAAATAACTGATATAAATACAATCCCCAAGATAATTGCAGCAGCTGCTAATATTTTTACCAGGTTTTTTCATTCATGCTTGTTATTTTTATACTTTTTAATAACAATATTTAAATACTAATTAAACACAATATTATAACATAGACCTGATTTAATAATCTGCACCAAAATTATTAAAGTTATGGCAGGTCTTTGTAGGAAGTATGTTTCTAAAAATGTACTCCTACTTAAAATTCAACAATAAATGAATAACTGATTATAATTTTAATCATAACCTTCTGATTCCAGATAATCATCAATATCAGGATTGTCTCCGTATTCATAGTGGTCATAATACCAGTCTGGATCATTTTTGGCAAGTGTATCGGGTGATGTATCCACTCCTCTGTAATGTGATGAAGGGCTCTCATAGCTGTAGCTTACATAGTTGGATGTGTCTGAATCATCTGAAGGATAGCTGTCTGTTGATGAAAAGCTGATGAGACTGTTGAGGGTTAGGATTAAAATTGCACATATTATTAAAATAGCTATTATCTTATTTTGCTGATTCCAGTTTTTAAAATCATTAATCAGATTCGGACTGGAATTTCTGTTGGCAATTTGAACATCGTTATATATAGGATATAACTTTTTTTAAATAAGTTTAGTAATATTAATATACAACAAAGGTACATAATTTCTGTTAATATTAATGAATTATATAATGTTTTAATTATACAATAGTCACGAAATTATCTACTACTTTTCTCTCACTACGAATAATAATATTATTTTCATCAGTAATTAAATTTTTGCAAATTCGTTCAAATGGTAGAATTTTAACATATATTCAGATAAAAAATAGATTATTGTATTAACGTATAGAAATAAAAGTGTTGTCTTGAACAGAAATTGTTTATTGCATAATAGCTGTCAAAACACAAATAAGAAATGTTAATGTCATCAAAAATAGTAAGTGATAATATGATAATAAACGTCGGCGGAAGAACAGATATAGTGAACTACTACACTCCATGGCTACTGAACCGGCTTAGTGAAGGATATGCATATTCAAGAAATCCCTTTGCAAGAGAGAATGTTTATAAACTAAGCTTAAATCCTGAAGATGTGAACTGCCTTCTGTTCTGCTCCAAGAACTACCAACCTATACTGAAACATATAGTGACATTGATGAAAAGTACAATATATTGTGCAACTACACGATAACTGCATACGGCAAGGACATAGAACCGAAAGTCCCATCAATAAATCAATCTATTAAAACGTTGAAACGATTATCTGATATTGTTGGTAGCAATAAGATTCTCTGGAGATATGATCCGATACTTCTGACAGAAAACTACACTGTTGAAAAACATCTGGAAACATTTGAATATATGGCTGAGATAATTTCTCCTCTGGTTTACAGATGCATCTTCAGCTTTGTTGATATGTACAAAAAAGTTGAAGAGAACATAGCTGAGATAATTCCAATTACTGATGAAGATAAAGTAAAGCTATTAAAAGGGATTGGTGAGATATCAGAGAGATATAATCTCCACACTCAATCATGTGCAACAAATGAAAGCTATGAAAAATATGGTATACATGCTGCAGGATGCACCACTCGTGAAATTTTAGAACAGGCACATGGTGTAGTATATAAAAACGTTAAAGCTAGTGGAATTAGAAAAAACTGTCACTGCATTCCATCAAGAGACATAGGAGCATATAATTCCTGTTTAAGTGAATGTAAATATTGCTATGCTAACCGAAAACCAGACATTCCTAAAAAAGTTATAAAACTGCATGATGAGAAATCACCATTATTGCTTGGACATCTTAAGGAAAATGATAATCTAATTGAAACAAATGTAATAAGGTATATTGAGCCAAGACAAAAAACTTTATTTGATTTTTAAATTTATTGAGATTGTATCATGTTAAAATTAATGAAGGTTATTTCAATGTTTTAACACATAATAGTTTTTCACAGAATTCAAAAAATTCTTTATAGTCAGTATTACTTTCAAATGTTTTTCTATTGCCAATAATAATTAATTTTTTCTTTGCACGGGTTAATGTAACATTTAATCTTCGTAAATCATCTAAAAAACCTATGTTTTTTTCATCATTACTTCTTACCAAAGATATAATTATAATATCCTTTTCACCACCTTGAAAGCCGTCAACTGATTTAACTGGAACTTTTGTATTTTTTCTAATTAATTGGACTTGTTTTGCATAGGGAGTTATTACTCCGATATTTTTTAGTTTGATTCCTTTATTATGGTACCTGTTGATAATATCTAGCACTATTTTAATTTCTAAATTATTTTTATATGAATGTGAATAACTTGATGAAGTTTCTTTGTTATTTTTATGTTGGGATGTATCAATAAATATTAACGGACTACTTGAATCATATTTTTCAAGAACAATATTCCCTAAAGAATAATTCTTAGATTTTTCACTACATATTAATTTATTTTCATAAAATTTCATATTTGGAAATTTCATGAGTATATCATTCATTCTATATTGGATTAATAATTCTTGAGATTGATGTTCATATTTTTTGATTAATTCTTCAAATAATGAAGATTTAAGATATTTTGCATCATTATTAAAAATTACTGGAGGTAACTGTTTATGGTCACCAATAAGAACGAATTTTTCTGCTTTATTAATAGGTATTAATACACTTGGAATAGTGGCTTGTGATGCTTCATCAATTATTGCAATATCAAATTGAATATTTGATAAACTTTTTGATCCTGCTGAAGAATTGGTAGTTAAAATTACTTGACTATGTTTCAATATTTCTTCTTCAATTTTTAGTTTTTCAACATCATTAATTCTATTATCCTCTAAATAATCTTTTATTTTATAATCAAGAGTGTATGGCTTTAGATAATCGGGTATTTTATCTGAAGTGCCCACACGTGTAAAATTTATTTTTGCATGTCTTTTTAACTTTTTAAGAATATTATCTATTGCAATATTGCTTTCACCAGTAACTAATACTTTGTGATTTAATGTTACCTCTTGAAGGATTAATTCAATTATAGTGGTTGTTTTTCCAGTACCAAAGGGGCCATGAATTAAGAAAAAATCATTAGAATTTACTGCACGTTTAACGGCTTGTTTTTGATATTTATCTAACGACGTGTTTATAAATTTAATTTTTTTATTTTTATTGTCAGTTTTAGTTGCAATTTTATTTTTATAAAATTTCAATGCTTTTTTACCGTTTTTATTTAAATTCAATAGATTGGTTTCCCATCTTCTAAATGTTGTTTCATTAAGCATTAAATCAATTTTTGCAAGGTCGTTTTTTCTAATTTTAGGAATTTTTTCTCCAGTACATACAATAACTGAATTAGAGTTAATGTCATTAATTTCACAGTTAATTTCTTTATCATTAACAGTTAATAAACACAGGTCTCCTTTTTTTATTTCAGTTTTTATTCTTTCTTTTCTACTGAATTTGAGACAAGTATAATATTTTCGTCCACGTTTTTCACAAAATACTAAATTATTTATTGCTCTACCTTCATGTTCTCGTTCTTTAGAATCCATTTGAGTTTTTTCAGTATACATGTTTGCTGTTACTATTTTCTTTTCATCTTGAATTTGTTTTAAAAGTTCTTCAATTACATTATCAACAAATTCATCTTTAGGAACATCTTCTTCTAAATTATAGTAATTATAAATCATAATACCTCTGTTTGCTGTTTAATTAAGCGATAAATTAAGATTGGTGTACTTTATTGTTATTTTCATTAGGTTTTATTCTTATTTAATTCATGTATTTTTTTTTTAAATTTAATGGGTGGTTGTTTTTAACTTCTCTTTAATCTCTAGTTATACATATGATTATACATGTATATATGTTGTTTGTAATGATACGAACATTTTTTTAAACATTTCAATTTAAACGAATTCATTAATTTTATTACTTATTTTATATAAAAAATATAATAAATAATATAATAATAAATTGTAATGGAAATGATTGTTATGGGAATTACTTCTTTTATTAAAACTAGATTATTGAATAATCGTGTTGAGCAGTATAACACTAAGCGTAGCTATTGGGGAGAAAATGAAAGGCAGCCTCGAACTGATGGAATCAATACGGGTCTTGATTTACCGGATGCACTTCCACCAGTAATTAATAAGACTATTGCTAATGCTCGTTATGCTGTTAAGCTTGATGGTTATACTTCAGGTATTTTGAAAAACAGAATCGATAAAGCTAATGTTAATATTGTACTTGTTGATAGGGACAATAAACTCACAGCCGAACAGAAATTGACTTTAATTTTATGGGCTCGTAAAATTGACATCCGCCAGGTGGCTAAGGAAATTCTGCAGGGTGGAATGGTTGACGGTGAGGGAATAATAAAACCGGTTCAGCGCTGGGATAAAAAAATCGGCAAATACATCAAGCCTATATTTCTTGAAATCGGTGCACATGGCTATTGTCTCAAAAAGGAATTCAATGACGACAATGAAGTCGAGTTATATCTGCATGAAATGCCTAAGGATGTTGTCAGCGGATCTCCAGAAGATTTTAATAATTTCGTAAGTGTGGAAGAGGGAACATTGACGGTAAGATATGAAGCAGGTGAGGTCATCAACTTCATGTATAATGAGATTTACGGCGAAGCTCAAAGCATTATCCTGAATTGTCTGGATGATATCTATCACAAATGCAATTTGGAGAGAAACCAGGTTGAGAGAATCAATAAGGATAACATTATTGAAGTCAAGCCTTCTCTTGATGCAAACGGCCGTCCGTATATCACTGAACTGTCATCAACTGCAAAGGAAAACTTATATGCGGATTATGGAACTACAGCAGACAGCAATGTAGCAATTGTGCCTCCTGGATTTGAATCTAAAATTTTGGGAGGTAACAACTACCAGTCTGATTATACAAGACAGACTGAAATCTTTAGAAATAATATCTTAAGGACTTTCGTAACTCCTCAGTCTCAGGCAGGTAATGAGCGCTCCAATCAGAATGTTGCTGAATACATCAACGATTCAGTTATTACCGGGTTCATTGTTAATGTGGCCAATGACCAGAAATGGGTGTTAAAGTATTGTAATCTGTTATTGAACATGCAGCTTGAACTGATGGGAATTGATGAAGCTTTAAATGTCTATTTCAGCTATTCAAGAGATGATGTATTAAGATATATTATGGAACTTTCAGCTGAAGGTGATGAAATTTATAAAAACTATCTCAGTAACTTTGAAGAGGAACAGCCTGTGGGTGAGAGAATCTCAAGTGAAAACGGAACTGAAATATAATAAATATTTATATAAAATAAGTAATAAAATATATAATAAACAATATAATAAAATGTGATAACATGAAACATGAACTTTTTGAAGTAGGATTATATGATTATTCGGACTTGGATGATCGCCTTACAAAACCAGTGAAATGGACAAGTGACGATTTAAAGCTGATAGCTGAAAACTATCGGGGCGGAATTCCTTTAACCTCAGAACATGACAAGGTCTACATAGGCATTGGAAATAACATTGTGTTTGAAGAAGATAAGGGAAAGCTATTCATTGAGGTTCCTGATGAACTGGATATGGAAGGAAAAGGCCTGTCCCCTAAAGTGGATGTTTTATTGAAAGATAACGGAGATACATTTGGAATTGATACTATGAGCTTAATAGATGTTGGTGTAACCAAAAGTCCAAGAAAAATAACTTTGTTGAATTCAGAAATAACCGGAGAAACTGGAGAAACCGGTACCACAGGAGAAACTGGAAATCCTGAACCTACTCCTCAGCCTCCAGCACCGGAAAATAAAGATGTTAATGTAGCTACTAATTTGCTTTTGGAAAAACTTCAAGGCAAAGATGCAGAAATCGGAAAATTACAAGACGAGATTAATACTCTTAAAGAAGAATCTGAAAAATATGAAAAGATTAAAAAAGCTATTGAAGAGAACAAGGAATTCATTGAAAACAAGGAAAATATTCTAAAAGAATTGTCTGAACTTAGAAAACATGAAAATGAAAGAAAAATAAAAGAATATGAAGCTAAATACAACTTCAATTATAATGAGAACGCACAGGATAAAGAGATAATAGATAAGCTATTGTCCGGTGATGTTGATATGGAACTAATGGAAAAGCTGGCTGAGAGAAGAATTAAAATTGAAGCTACAAGTGACGGTTCCACACCTGGAGGAAGAAATCCTCAAAACTCTGGAGATGTAATTGAAACTGGATTTACCGGCAGCACTGGAGATGAGGATAAACCTTCATTTACAACTCGTGAAGAATACAATAAAATATTAAAAGACATGGGATTCAATAGAACAAGAATCTAGCAATGATGGTGTTTTTTGCTTTTTCCACCGGAGCTATATTATTCATTGAATTGCTCGTTGTTTAGTTGTGGAAGAGTGTTTTGATGTGTTTCACTCTCCCTTAAAATTTACAATTCATCTTGTGAGGCAAAATCGTGCATTGAAACCCTTAATGCCTAATTAAGGGGGCAAACCCTCCTTTAATTTCCCACGAATGCCAATGCTGAATTAACTTCAATTGTTCTATCACCGACTCGGAATGGAAGGGCAAGCCTCCATTCCTCGGAGACGACAAATATGATGTTTACAAAACTTAACCCCGGAACAGGGGACAAGCCCCTGTTCCTTAAATCTGACAACGATAATATTGCTAGATCTATAGTATTGGCCTTTCGCTTCGCTCAAGGCGTTCAGTCCTCGCTTACGCTCGGACGGAACATAATATGGAATGATTAAATTGGTAATTATTCAAATGATTTAATATAAAAATTTAATAATTTAAAAAATAAAATATTAGAAATTATTAAATATTATAAATAATATATCTAGTATTTAATTAATCTATAACAAGTGATTTCATGCCTTTTACAATTAAAAGAAGTTCTAGAAGCAGTGTAAATTTCATAAACATTATTAGAACAAATAATATGTCCGAAGAGATTTGTGAAAAAATTATTGTAACCTTAAAATCTGAAAATATATTTAGGTCTCGTGAAGGAAAATATTGTGGATTTAATGAAGAATTTATTTTAAATGAAGAGCATGAGTGCAATTTAGATTTTATATTAACAAATGATGAATATTCAAATAATGAGAATCAAGTTGAATATGATGAAAATAATGAAAATCATGTTAAATTGTATAAAGTAAATTATGTTATAGAATCTTCTGGAGATTCTGATTATTTTGTTGACATATTTTTCATACCCGATATTGATTTAATCTTTGTAAATGGTCCAAAAAATAAAGGAAATTCAGTTTTAGAAATACTAAGTAAAACTTTAAAAAAATTTAAAGAAGATTATAAAAATGATTTCGATTACACAGAAATTAATTTTAATCCAGAATTTATCTTTTGGTTGATATTTAAAAAAAATACTGAAAGTTCATTTTCTAATGAAATGACTATTAAGAAATTTTATAATTATTCAACAGAAGATTTTCCTAATGAAGAGGGTCAATTAACTCCAAGTAATATTCCTAGAGAAATTTCCACTGCTGATGGAAATAATATTATTACATTACCTATTATTTATGGATTACTGAATGATAGGGATTTTTCAAGATTAAGTGGAATATTTTCGTATAAGAATAATGAATTTGATATTAGATTAACAATACTTCCAGGAATATCACGTAAATCAATATTTTTTATAAAAAGTACTAAATGCTTAAAAAATAAAAATTATTGTGATAAAATTAAATTGACATTGCCATTCATTAGTGAATTCGTAAAGATATTTGAAGAGTGGAATTCTCTTGATGATATTGAAAAATATCCTAGTGAAGAGTTTATAAATGAATTAAAAATTAATTTAATTAAAGAGTTTAATTTCACTTTAAATGAATACTATAATTATAAAAAAGATTTTAATGAAAAAACTAAGAGAGATCCTGAAAAAATAGGTAAAATAATTTCTATTGATCCTAAAATTGATTTATCAAAAGCTGATGATAAAATAAATGAATGTGTTGAATACCTGGTGAGTAAAAATGTTTTATTATATTTATAGAATTAGTGAGGATTTAAAAAACAAACTTAAAGATTCACAAATCTCTGATTTAAATATTGATAAAATTAATTTAAGTTTTAATAAAGAAAATGATAATGTAATTGTTGGCGTTATTGATTTAACTGATGATGGATTGGTTAATTCAAAAATTAATTTTGAAATTGATTTAAAATATTTATTTTTATTTATTGAAACTAACCATCCTACAATACTTAATAAATCTTTACAAATTTTAGAACCTTATTTCAATAATGAAATTGGAGGAAAACTAGAAAATTTCTTACCCCGTGTTTCAAAAGAACATGATTTAATCTGTAATTCAAAAGATTATGATTTAAAATTTATTCATAATGGGGAAATTGTTGATTCTGATTCAATCGAAAACTTGGAAGAAAAATATTGTAATAATGAATTAGGTAAAGATTTTATTTTAATTGAAGCAGATGTGAAACTTGAAGATGGAAGTTCATTTTTTTATCTGAGAAAAGCTTTACAAATTGATAATGAAATGTTTAAAATTCCGGTTTTTGATAGATTTAAAAAGGTAATGGCATGAATGTGAATTCTATTAAAAGCTTACTCATAAATCTTAAGGATTTATTTGAATCATTTTTTAAAAATGCATTAATCATATTCCTTTTAGGAGTTATTGTGAGTTTAGTGATTACAAGTTTGAATAATCCTTATTATTATTGGTTAATTAATGTTGCATTAGGTTTAGTTTCAATAATTGTTATTTATTTAATTTATTATGCTCGAAAAATATATGTTTCTATAAATTATAATGCAAAGTATTATGCATACTATTCTGATTCTCTTAAAACATATCTTTTTGAAACTCCCTCATTAATGTTAGATATGTCTTTTACTGCAAGATTATCAATCGAAGTTGAATTAGGTGAATTTATTCAAAATAATCTTAAGAATGATAAAACTAATTATTATACATTAGTCATTGAAAAAGATAAATCTATAGATGTCAATATGGATCCCGAAGATATTGATGAAAAAGAAGATAAAGAGTATTCAAATAGAAATGAACAATATTATTACTTTGTTCAAGAATATGTGGGACAAGATATTTTACAATTTAATATAAACTTTAAAGGATTTAATAAAGTAAATATAAATAAAAATTGCAAAATGTATTTAGAATCTGGAGACATTCATAATAATAGCTATGGCAATTTTAGAAATGAGTTTTTTAATGAAGAATTTTTCGTTACAGATTTAAGTTCTATTCTAAAATAAAAATTACAGTTCACAGAATTAGATGTTTAAATCATACTTTTTTAAAAAGATTTACAACTCAATATTTTTTCACGTAAAAGTTTTCCTATCTTTAGAACAGCATTTCTACTTTTTTTAATTCAATCAAGATAATAGTTAAACAAGATTATTTGTGAATTTGAGTTGGATTAGGCTCTTTTTGAAATAGTTTTGAAAACATTTGACTTATACTTACTAATATAAATATTTTCATATTATTACTTTTTTTATTATATTATTTATATAAATAAGATAATAAAATATTATTTATGACATTGCAAGAGGAATTACAAATCAATATAGTAATTAACAATTACACACCAAGAAGTGGTAGCTATTCTGCAAACTACGATTATATATTATTAGATAATCTGTCTAACAGTTCTTATTCTAGTTTATTTAGAAACGATTTAAAAAATCTAAAGATTAAAACCGGGACCAACAGTGAATGTAAGGTATTGTACATTCCAAGTTATGGATCTCAAGATGCAGCAATACTTGTCAGAGTTCCTGTCGGTAAGATTTCCCAGACAACAAAGTTATTGCTGGAAGTTCATGATAAATCAACAACATTTTCAAGTACCTTATCAACTGGCGGTGAGGTGCTGATGTTTGATGCAAATTCTGATAACTACTCACAATTTTTCATGGACTACTCAGGTTTAAGTCTCAACAATGATTCAACAGACGGTGGTAAATTTCTAAGGGCTAGATATATTGTTAATTTGGACGGAAGTTCTCCAATTAGTTTATTTACCAAAGTCGCTTCAGGCCAACCTTTATCAAACAATCGTGTTACTGTAGCAAGATTTAAACGAATCGGAGGTTGTGTTGACACTAATGATAATGCAACATATCATGGAACAACTATGGGAAGTATCATGATGCAAACGGACGGAAGTCTCACAACATGGGGCATTGACAGAAAAGTTACAGCATTCTTTTTATCAGATGAAGAAAAAGAGTATCTGATGTTTAACGGAGCCAAAACATTAGTTCAGGTTTCATCATGGGATGCTTACAACAGTGGCAGTGTTGATGGGGGAAATTATAAGCAATACCATATTCACGGAAGAGTAGGAACAGGTTTTTCAGCCAGCAGTGATTATCTGGAAGGATTTGACAGAAATAATCCAAGTAAAATTTATGATAACAATTTCGCTGAAGTTGAAATCTCTCCAACATTTTTTGCAACAGAGGAATTTGAGGAATACAATTACGTTGATTTAAAGTGGATGTTAATCTTTCCGTCTCCAATAATCGGAGCTAATGGAATTCCACAAATTACTGTAACGGAAAAACAAGTTAAAACTGGTATTCGATTATATAAAGGAAGTCATGAATATCCAAAGGCTTATCGTGGCAGTACGTTATTGTGGAATGCTAATGATGAGGATATGGAAAATACTGGCTTGTACTTGCCGGATAAAATAAAAAACAAAGATTGGGATTGGGTGTTTTAAATGATTACTGATTATGATATGGAATCAACAATAGGCCACGGCCGTGGATATCCAACAGGACTGGAACATTCAGATAAAATGGATGTAATAGCCTGTCTTCTGGATGAGGGCAAAAGGACATATGTCAATGAAGAACATACTGCATGGATTTCAGCTAATAGATGTGCAGTTGGTGAAATGGTAACGCTGGATGAATCATCAACAATGGAACATACGATTGTCAGGAAAGCTAAAGAAGGTGAATTGGCTTTTGGCTATCTTTTAGGTAAAGTGCAGGTTCGCTCATCCGGCCATACTCTTGTTACTGTGGCCGTGCTTGGTGATGTCTTCAGATTAAAACTCAAAAGACCAGCACCCACAGACATATTGCCGAATACCAGAATCTACATTGACAGTGACGGGGAATGCAATCCGGTTGAAGGCCATGACTTAAGGCTGCTTTCAATCGTTAATCTAACGGAAAACGAAGATGTCGAATACATCAGGGTCTATCGTCAGATGTCAGAAATCGAAATGTATCCCGAATCCCAGAACTGTATTGATCTTGCAGACTGCAGCTTTGAACAGGATGAGATAACTCATGTCGTCAATATGATTGTACCGACAGAGTCCAATATCATGGCTCAGGCCAATTACGTCAAAGATGCTGACGGAGTTACCTATTGTGAACTTCCGGATGTAGCTATTGTCAATAATGTCCGATTCGTGTGGGAAGACAACAAACTGTATATGGAATGGGAAGGCTGTGATGATAATGAAAAAGTATATTTTATATAAATAATATAATATGAAAGATAATAAAAAAGATAATATAAGTTGGACAAGTTTTTGCCAGGCCATGAATTCAATAGCATTCTGGCTTATCAAAAACAAAAAGAAGTTCAAGAAACGTGACTACTACCAGATACTAACATTGAAAGGTAGCTACAAGGATATTGAAAAGAAAGCGAAGAAATTAGGAAACGATAAGCTAGTTGCAATGTATACAATGGCTTTAATCAAGGACAACAAGTCATTGGATTTCCTTCCAAACTATGTTATATTGAAAGATGGAACTCAAATCGACAAGGCCGAGTATGTGGATATGGCCATAAGAACTGAAGCATATATTGGGGCAAATAAAAGACTTCCTGCTATTGTATACAGAATGTCAACACTTCCAGACTATAACGATTCCACAATGAAGCTATTTACCAATACATTCAACTTTAAAGGAAATACTATTGATGAGGCTTTGGTAGTAATAGCTAAGAAAAAATTATACAGCAAATACTTCGATTCTCAAAAAACAGACAAGAAAACAATTAACGATGCTAAAGCGGGTAAAGGTTCCAATTGTGTAGACTGGGGGCAAGTCTATTACAGAATAGCTAAAAGCTTAGGCTATGATGTGCAATTTGTCCATGTAAAATGCAGAGTATCCGGAACAGGTCATATAAGATTAAGACTCAAGCATAAAAAACATACTGGAGGAAACTGGATTAATAGAGATCCTGCTGCAGTGGCAGATACAACTTCAGGAAATGTTAGATCATTATGGTGTGAAGATGGATACTTGATAGCTTATGACCCTTCATGGATTTTCACGGATTTATATTCAAGTTAACATTATGTTAACTCTTTTTCTTTTTTCGTATATACTAAAAATGTTTATAGGTAATTGCATAAATTATTAATTACTAATGAAAACTCTAATAATATAATTGTTTTTAGTCTATTGGAGGTTTAAAATTGAGTTATCAAGAACTATTATTTGCAGATAGATATTATGACCCACATTTTATAGATGAGATTTCTTGTTCTCCTGAAAATATTTTTATTAATTTCAGCACTAATGATAAAAATGAAGCTATGGATTTTTTAGAAAAAATTAAAAATAAATATTCTAAAGAATATATTGAAACAATGGAGATATCTGAAGTAATAATAAATTTTAAAGAAAGTCTTGATCGTTTTGTTGTGGAATATAAACCATCTAATGCTTTTCAAAATCTTAAAGATTATGAATATCATGAGTCTCTTGATTTTAAGGATTTTTTCCATGCATTTGCTTTTTTTAAAATTATTGATGGGGCTTCTAATATTTATAAAAAGAATTGTGGGTTAAATCCAGTTGATGATAATAACTTATACGATGAATATGAGTATCTATTCCCTTATTATAATAGTTCAAATTGGAATTTAAAGAACTTAGTTTCAAATCATATAATTTTTGAAGATATTAATGATATTAATGAAATTTTATCATCAAGATTATTAGAATACGTTAATGGATTTAATAAACATTTTCATAATATTTTAGATGGTTTTAAATTCTTTAGTATTGTTGATTTTTTAAAAGATAATAACTTGCTGTTAAATTTTATTGTTGGTTTATATGCAGTTGATTTAAATGATGTAATTTTCAGAGATTTTGAAAGCTTTAAAGAATGTTATTCAATTTTTGAAGATAGCTTTGAAGAACTTTGTCGTGTAAAGTTTAAAGGTGTAAGTTTAGATCCATTTTATTATTTTCCAAAATTTCTTTTTTCAAACATAGATTTAAAAAATAAAAATCAGATTTCAATTTATGACCCATCTTGTGGTTCAGGAAGTATTCTTATTTATTGTAAAAAATTTATAGAAAAAATAAATCCTGATTGTAAAGTGTCATTATATGGGTGTTGTACAAATCCTAGAGACTATTCATTATGTTTGGCTAAAATGTTATTCTCAAATCAGAATTTAGATAATTTTTCATTAGTGGATAATTTGCTATTAGAGATGTCTTTAAAGATATTAAAAGAGAATACATTTGATTTTATAATTTCAGATTGGAACAATCAGGAAGATGTTGATGATTTAGGTTTTTTCACACATGAAAATAGAATTAACTTGTACAATAAATTTAATGAAAGATTAGTCCTTTTCACATCTTTTTCATTTTTAAGTAGTGATTATGAAATATCAAGTTTCATAAAAGATGATATTCTAGATTCAATTATTCATCTTCCTTATTCTATTGAATCTGGAAAAGATGGGATTATAATATTAAATAAAAATAAAAACAAGGATAGAAAAGGTAAATTTTTATTAATTGATGAGTATGACAAAAATATGATTTATGAATCGAAAAACCCTCCAAAAAAAGTTATTAAGAATATATTAAAACATTACACTGCTTTTAAAAATTATAAAAATGGCGAAATTTTTTCTAATTCAATAGGGGAATCAAGCTTTAGTTTTCAAGGTTTAATGTATGATAGAAATCGTAATAGCATAGAAACTAATGTTTCTATTCATAATTTATTTTATCTCATTGAAGAAAATGGTGCTGATAACGAATTATACTTTCCGAAAAATATGAAAAACTTTGATAAAATCGCTTATTTTAATGTTCCTGACAAATCATATTTGACAGATTTTATAAGGGTGCCGTTTAAATCTTGCATACGAAATGATTATTTATATTACTATTTAAATTCAAATAAAGGAAGAAATGACATAACTTATTTAACATTAAATTTCAATGATTTCAATTCTATTGTTTATTTGCATGTTCCTGTCCCATCAATTGATGAACAAAAAAAGATAGTTGATGCAGCTAGAAAAATGGAAGGTTTTTTCAATGCCATGGATATTTGGAAAGATAATTATTCAAATAATATCTTAAATTATAAAAATTCGTTAAAATCTTATGAAGAATTTTCGTGCAATATTGAACTTTCTGAAAATGGTAATATGGAAATGTGTTCACGTTGGAAAATAGTTTATCAAGGATTAATATTGCCATTAGCAGAAGCTTATTTAAAAGCCTCTATGGGATCCAATAATGATGATACAAGAAAAAAGAATTATTTGGTTCTGTTTGAATTTATAGCATCATTTAATGTAATTGTTTTGATTAGTGCTATAAAAAATAGTGCAGTGAATATTGATGATTATGATAAATTATTAAATGAATTATGGACATTGCGTGTAATTGGAAAAGACAAGTCTGGAAATAATATACTTGATTATAAATCATGGCATAGAATGTCTTTTGGCAGTTGGACAACATTATACGGTAATTTATATAAAATTTTTAAAAATTATCAATTCAGTACTGTGATGGATAAAGAATTTTGAAAAATTAGCTAGTAAAAAATATAAAGGTCTTTTTAACAAGCTTAGGCATAAAGAAAGAAATACTGATGCCCATGGGGGTTTTGAAAATGATAATGATGTTACTATAAAAGTTCAAGAATTACAAAATTATATGGATGAAGACATATTTGATATTCTTAAAATATATTCTGGACTTAAACTTTATTATACAACAGGTAAAAACGAACAAATTTCCCCTAAAAAAATAGAATATGGGGTTATAAGTTTAAATGGCCCATGCAATCCTCCAATGCCTGGTAAAGTGAAAACTACTATTCAATTAAAAGCAAAAACATTATATTTGTATGATCCTTTAAACAATGACTACTTGGAATTAGATGAAGATTTGATTAGATTTAGAAAGATTCCTAATTCAGAACAATATGGATTTTATATTTATGATAAGGTAGATACTAAAGAAAATGTTGCATTGTATAAATGTTATTATGATAAAGAACCGTGGGAAGTTCCTTTAGAAACTGATGAAGATAGTTTTTTAAATGTTTCTGATGAGTTTTTAAATCAAGTTCTAAGAATTGGAAATTAAATAAATTGATTTTGGATTAATATATGATAGGCAAATAGAAATATTCGTATGATTTAATTAACTGGTGATGTTAGTATGGCATACTATAAAAAAAGTATTAAAGATGTATTGGAGGATATAAATCATGGAAAAATGTATCTTCCAGCTATTCAACGAAAATATGTATGGAAAGACTCCCAAATTACAAAATTATTCGATTCAATTATGTTGGATTATCCAATTGGCACATTTTTGTTTTGGAAAGTAAAGAAAACAATTATAAATGAAAAAGACTATTCAATGTATGAATTTATTAAAGAGTATCATGATAGAGATAGGAATAAAAATGAACCTGCACCACAACCATTTATAATAGGTTCAGAAGATGAAACAATGTGGGCAGTTTTGGATGGACAACAAAGACTCACATCATTATATATTGCTCTTCAGGGAACCATGAGTAGAAAACTACCAAGAAAAAGATGGAATAATGATGATGCTTTCCCAAAAAAAGAATTATATTTTGATTTGCATAGTGAAAAGACTGATGATGACGACATCACCTATAATTTTAAGTTTTTGACTACTGAAGAAGCTGATAAGAATAAAAATGGAAAAATTTGGTATAAAGTAAAAGATATTCTCCAATATCCTCATGAAAAATTGATAACAAAAGTCATAATGCCTTTGGACCTGTTAGAAGATGAATTGGCGATAGACAATATTAATTTATTACATACAAGATTGGTAAAGGATGAAATAATCAATTATTTTGAAATCGAGAAAGATTCAATTGATGAGGTTTTGGATATTTTCGTGAGGGTAAATTCAGGAGGAACAGTACTATCAAAAAGTGATTTGTTGTTTTCAACCATTGTTTCGCATTGGGATAATGCAAGAGATGAAATTGATAATTTACTTTCAGACATTAATGGAATTGGTAAAGGATTCAACTTTTCTAATGATTTTATAATGCGTACCTGCCTTTATCTTTTAGACCTGCCAGTGACACTAAAAGTGGAAACATTCAAAAAGGATAGTGTCATGAAGATTAAAGATAATTGGGGAGCCATTAGTAAAGCTATCAAAGACACAGCAAAATTGTTGAATCAATTTGGATTTAATTCAGAAAACATGATTTCATACGTTGCTGTGTCTCCTATGGTTTATTACATATTTAATGGAGGCAATTTAGATGCAGACAGTCAAAGGGAGTTAAGAAAATATATTGTTATAGCACAAGTAAAACAGATTTTTGGTGCAGCAACTAATTCTGCATTGACAAGCATTAGAAAGGCATTAAAGGAAGCACCAACAAATTCATTCAGCATGTCAAACCTTAATAATATTAGGTTTACAGGTGACAGAACCCTTCGATATACATCAGATGAAATTGACTCCATGTTTGACACATATGAGATAAATCAGTATACATTTATGATTCTATCTCTTCTTTACCCTAACTTAAACTATGGTGAAATTGAATTCCATCAAGATCATATGCATCCACACGCCAGTTTTGAAGAGAATAACATTAAGGATTTGATACTTCCAAATGGCGAAGTGATTAATGAAGATATGAAAGAAGATTGGCGCAGGCGTAGAAACACATTAGCAAACTTACAAATACTAGAGGGAAGAAAAAATGAATCTAAAAATGCCATGTCACTTGCTGATTGGCTGAATGATGATAAAAATAAAGAGAATGCAAAATATATTCCAAAAGGCATATCATATGAAATTTCCAATTTCGAAGAGTTCATGGAGAAACGACAAGAATTAATGAGTAATGAGTTAAAAAAGATATTGCTGTGATTTAAATTTTTTCTTTAGAAGTGATTATATGATGTGGGATTATGATGAAGAACATTTTATAAGGTATGTGAATCTTGAATATTGGAAGGATAATTATGAAGAGATTCTTAAAACTGGATTTGAGTTTCCAAAAATATTCATATCTTGTATCAAACATTATTATGATGTCGATAATGAAAAAAGAGATAAATTACTAAAGAAATATTATCCAAATCATAAAAAAGAAAATGAATATTATCCGCTTTTAAAATTAATAGAATTCACTGAGAAATATCCTGAGTTCAAGGATTTGGTAAAACCTTTTGCATTAAACTATCCAAATAGTGTTGCTTTGATATTTTCAAAAACACCAAGATACTGGGGTTTAAGAGGAGATCCATATTTCTGGACATATCTGGAAGATCAATTTATCAAAGCTTCCATCCCATTTAAGGTTAATTTCTTGGGAAAGATTATTCAAAAAAAATATTTTGAACTTAGTGGCGGTAAAAGAATTGGCGATGAAGCCTATATTAAGGAATTTGCTCATGGGGGAATGTCCAGCGGCAGCATATCTGATTTATGGTTAGATTATATTCCTCTATTAAAATATAGATTAATTCAACTGAATAATAAGTATTATTTAAGCCATAAGGAATATTCTAAAGAAATTCACAAACCTGAAAAAATAATTCGAATGACAAGATGGGGTTTAGATACTCTTTTAGAGAGATACGATGAACCAAGGTTTAGAGGACTCTAAATGTAATAAAAAATATCTTTTTAATATTAATGTTGAACTTTAGCTATTAAAGACTTTCTTTTTAAAACTAATGCATATATATCGCAGTTTAAAATCAGATTTGATTTTTGAAAAGGTGTCCGTTAATGTTAAAGTGATACTCACAAAATTAAAATAAAAATAATACATTCAATTTAATTAACATTAACACCAATAATATAACAAAGAGCATTTGGTTTAAATTAATTTATATTTAATGAACTATTCAAAACGGTTGGTGGAGCTAATGATTGATGAGGATATGATAAATAATATTTTAGATGACGCAGACCCTAATTTTTATTTTTTCGAAGAAGATAAATTTGTAAAAATTACTGATTCGGGAGTATGTTCAGAAGATTTATTTGATGACTTTTCTTTTGAATATGATTTTGATTTGGATGAAGATAAGCCATTATTCTTAGCTTCTAATTTCATTAAATACGATGACTATTATGCGCCCCTATTTTTTATCCCAATACTTTATTCTGACGGAGTTATAAAAAGAAATAATAATTGCAATATTTTATTTAATGAATTATTATCATTAGATTTTGCTGAAAATAATATAAATTTTTTAAATTTTACAAAAAATGATGATCCTCAGACCTTCTATGAAAATTTAAAAAAAATAGATGGATGTGAATTAAGTGAAGATATTTTTGTAGTTGATTTTTATTTTGATTCATTAGTTAATTATCTTGATTTAAATAGAAATTGGAAAACACTTGATGAGAAAATCAATATTGTCAAATCTGGAAATAAATTTATATATTATCCAAGAAGAAGTGCATATTACTTAATTTTGGGTCCTGCAATATCAAATAGGAAGATTTTATATATTTCAAATAATTTGAATTCATATGATTTAAATTTGTTTAATATTTTGTCATTGAAACTAGGACGTGAAGTTTATAATAAAAATATTTTTGATTTAAACATTGAAGATGAGCGCCCTATTTTAGTAATGTCCTATGCATCATGTTGTTTATTAACAGATGAAAAATTTGAATCGCTTTTTGATTTAATAGTAATTGATGAAAATCTAATTTTAAAAGATGAAAACTATATCTCATTATTATTAAGGTCTAAGACTAATGCAATTTTTAAAAATAAACCTGAAACTAAAAAAGAAATTAAAAATACTGAGTTTAATGTTAAAGACGATTACGTCAATATAAATGAAGGCAAAATATATGGTGAAGGAGAGTTTGGAGCCAGTAAATCCGATTTACGCCACTCTGCGCCATTATATGATGATAGATATTTTAGGGAGTAAATAGAATATTTTAATGCTTTTATATTAATAAAAGAATAAGGAGCAATTGTAATGATAACCTGTAGTGTATGTGGACATTTAAATGATTCATCAAATGCAACTTGTGAAGAATGCGGATCTGATTTATCAGACAGCCCCGATTGGGGAAATGATTATGATGATTTTGATGATGATTTAAACTATGATTACAGTGAGGACATGGGATATGCTGATGATGGATATTTTGATTAATAAATATCATTAACATCCATTGGTACCTCATAGCAAACAATTCGAGCAGGATTTTCAGTGATTTATATCCAAATTAACAGTTAATGTTAACTCATTTTATTTTTTACATTAACAATTAGCTTTAGCTATTTCAAATTAACTTTTAAAATCTGTTTAATCAAATTTAAACTATTGAAACTAATTTTTCATATGAACTTTTTCATGAAGCCATTACTAATCAAATGCTCTCTCATTTTCTTTAAATACTTTCCATAAAAGAAATATTAATTACCCACTCATGGGAGGTGCATATAAAAATGATTCATAAAACCGACAGTAGTTTATTAAATTGGATTTATAAGTATGTAGTTGACTTTACTCTTGAAAACGACAAGTCAGGTTTGACCTGGGACAGTACAAACAAGGAAGCGTTAAGTTTCATGAGCCGCATTCCAAAAAAAGAAAAAGTTCAAAAATACGGAGTATATGCAGCCAAAAGCTATCTGTTTTCAGTGATTGAATTTGATGATCTTAAAGAGGGTCTCGAAAACGGACTAATCTCTGAAAAGACATGCAAGATGATTTACACATGGAACAGTGAGATCGGACGTGAAAACTGGGATATGGATGATGTTATGCATGCATTATATCCTGCATTCGGAAGACACATAAGCCGGAATTTCTTTTATGCTGCAATTAAAGAGTTAGTGGATCTTGGAGTTATTGAATGTGTCAATCCCAAAGAAATACATGGCAGAATGTATATAATAACCGAAAAGGGTGAAAGAGTACTTGGACTGCTATAATTCACTATTTAAACTGAAATAACATTAACACTCACCATTCGCTATTCAAAAACCACATCCAGAAACCATTGCATATATACTTCACTTCAAAAACCAAAACCTAAACCAAAACGCCAACCGTTAATGTCAAAACCATTCCATTAAATCAAAAGTAAAATGCTAGCTATTGATTATATTAATCATATCTTAATGGAAACATAGACAAAAAAATAATCCGAAATCAGCATTGATGATTAACTAATACTTATCATCTGCTCTCTCGCACTTTCTTTAAATATGTTTAAAATAAGATTAATTATTGCCACTCAAAAATATTTGGGTGGATTTCATTTGGTGAGGCCGTTGAATTATTATGGAGTGCTCGTTATTCAAACTTTTTTTATAAAAAAACTTCATAATCAATTCAACTAAATTTATTTAGGCATTTAATTCTTGTTTTTGAGATTTTCAATATTGATTCTAAAAACTATTGGCCATGAATTTTTTAATGATAATTTTATATAAAAGTAATAATAAAATATTATATTAATTATTATATACAGGTTGTAATAGATATGGCCAATATAAATAATACCTCATCCTACATGGATGAAGATAAAAAGCAAATTATCAAAGAGTCCAATTATACCTATAGGGATGCTCTTGAAGTTTCAGCTTTTCTCATTGAAACAGGAAGGTTCGAAAGATTCTATAAAGAAATGCAGATTGCAGACCTTCAAAAAGAACTTGAAGAAATGGGTGATGAATAAGACTTCAAAACCTGCCCCCGTATATGGCTCTAAAAAAACTATTTTTGATTGTAAAAGGTAATAATAAAATTTATTATTACTTTTATAT